>JAABUN010005424.1_pt1 | contig 15852 bp, 14 predicted proteins | sample 5559311 | NCBI WGS metagenome assembly JAABUN01 (sample SAMN10711877, study PRJNA513370) | rock metagenome | isolation source: Antarctica rocks | place: Antarctica: Victoria Land, Siegfried Peak sud
CAGTATCTGGTTTTCCATCTTTCGTTTTCCTTTTTTCTCAAGCCGCTTTCGGTGTCATATTCGCTTCAAAACTGTCGCAAGCCTTTCTAATCGCACGGCTTTGCTTAATATCTCCCTCATATTCGGCGTTTTGCCGCCCGACAAGCATTCCGATTTTCAATCCGTTTTGTCTGGCTCTTTCCAAATCTTCAAAATAGATGGAGCGTTTCATCGTTATCGTTTGCGCCATATAGTTTTCAAGTTCGGCATCGGTCATAACCGTCAGTTTTTTTTGTCGTTTTCATAGTTTTTCTCCTTTATGCCGCCCATCCGAATTGAACTTCGTATCGTTCCCATTTTTCGGCTTCGGCTTGCGCGGCTTCGTGGCGGTCGCAGAGATTGGTAAATTTTGAATCCCAATCAAGAGAACAACCGCAGGACTCATTTGCCGCCGCGACTTGTAATTTCGCGGCTTCGGCTTCCATCATTTCGGCAGCCAGACAATGCTCGCAGTCCGCGAATTCTTCAAACTTTAAGCAGGTGCATTTTCCGGCGTTGATAAAAAACTTCGGATAAACATCCCGCCCGCGAAATGTCGGAGCGTTGACCTGATACCCGTTGTCTGTTTTTTCGATTAACTTCATTGCGACGATTGCTTTTGCGATTCTTTGGTTTTGCATTTTGCTTTTTCCTCTTTTTGTTTATTACTTGTTTTATCAAGTTACAAGTATTCTAAGGTTTCTAAGAATACTTGTCAAGCAAAAAAGAGAGAAAAGCGAAATTATTTTGTGCCTTTTGCTGATTTACCTGTTTCGTTTAATTTCAGCGTTTCCCAGAGTTGCCCAATATCGTAATCGAACACAGCAGCGAGAACATTGACCTTGAATTTCTTTATGCAGTTGTCATTTAATTTTTTAGCTTTATCAAGCAACGTTATGCCACCTCTAAACGGTTTCGGAGCAACGGTTGTGTAGCACTCCAAATCAAATAACGCTTCCTGATAATTGACTCTTTCCGGTTCGCCTGTTTGCTGATTCATAATGGTAAAATTGTGAAATAAACGTTGCCCAGTGCCGTCTTTCATTGTTGCCATAGCCTGTAGGACAAGTTCATTTTCCATTGCCTCAAGTCCGTGTGTGAGAAGTTCTTCTTTGAGTTCTGCCTCATTGAATCCACCATTTGCTTTTATTAGCTCTCGCCATTCCTGCGTTGTAAGATACGGATGGTTTTTCATCACTTTGAGAAGGGCTTCACGCACTCGTTGCAGCCGCGTTATCTTGATTTTCTGTAACTCTTTCTTGTGTGTCATTTAATTCCGCTCCCTGTCTTTCTAAGACGGCTATCCACTCGTTTAATTTATCCCGAAGGCGAGTGAAGTTTGTGTAATGCGCGTTCAGCGCGCGCTGGTCAAATTTCTTGACGACTATCTCAATCGTTTTTTCTGTTTTTGCGAAATGAATGGCTTCGTAAATTTTGTCTACAATGCCGCCTAGATAATTGCGCGTTTTCATTTCCTTTGAAGGTTTAGGCTGGGACTTTTCAAAGTCTTTTTGTAAGACATTAACCGCTTCCTCGTAGGTTTCAGCCTTGCCGCTCACCAGCACGCCGGCAACTTCTTTTTGTGCGGTTTCGTTTAGACGGGAGAGTTTTAATAAATCGGTTTTGCGGTCGGCAATCGGCAGTTCTTTGATAACGGCTTGGACTTCTTCGGAAATGTTGGTTGCCACTTGGACATCTTCTTGAATAGTCGTTGCCGATTTATTTGTTTTTGTAGCCGTGTCTTTTATGAAAGATGGGGTTTCTAAGAAAACGGATTCCGTTTTCTTAGAAGTTTGCCCGTTGCGCATACCGCTCTTTGTCTGCGGAAATTCAGCTTCATACAATTCTTTCAACCGTTTGTATTGATTGCCGCGCTCCAAAGTTGTCAGTTCGGCTCGAAACAGGTTTTCGGCTATTTCAATACGTTCGGCGGTTATATCAGTTACCGACAAGACAGCCGCTTCGATTTCCGACCAGCCAAGCGATTTACAAGCCTCAATGCGGTGCAGTCCGGCGATTAAGACAAGTTCTTCATTAACCTGCACCGGATTTATTAAACCAAGTTCGTCTATGGATTTGGCTAGTTCGGCTATGTCACCCAATTTGCGCCGATTGCCGCCTATTGTAATTTGTTCAATTTTTATTTTTGGCATTTGGTTTTTGTGTTTTGGCTTTTCGTTTCTCTTCGGCTATTTCAGCGCGTTCACGCTGGACGTAAGCACTTCTTTCGTCGGCCGGAATGTAGCAATAAGGGCAAAAAGTTAAATCTGCCATCCATATATGGCTTATGTTTTTGCCGCATTGTTTAAGTGTTCGCTGCTGCATTTGATAAACGGTGAAGATTTTTTATGACTGTAAAGCCAGCGATTTTTTATTTTTCAAATCAGGATGCGACACAAGAAGGCGCGTCAAAATATAAGACAAGCTGCGGTCTTCTCGTCGTGCGATTTGTAAAACTTTGTCTTTAATGTCAGGCGGAACTTTGCCGCTCAGTTGAACTTTTTTGGTTGTCCGTTTTTGTGTTTCTGTATTCATAGGAATTTCATTATGAGGACTCTTTGGTTACTTGTCAACCTTAGAAACCTAAGTATTCTTTTTAATAAATAAGGAAACTAAGTAATATGCAAATTATGGCGATGTCGAGAGGCAATAGAATTGAAACTGTGTCGGTAAAATTTAGCGACCGTGAAAAACTTCAATTAGAGGAAATAGCAAATTTACACGACAGAGGCGTTGGCTATATCGTTCGTGAGTTAGCGTTTCGCGGTTTGGCTTTGTATAAACAAGATGGACTTTTGAAATTAACTGAAAGCGAAGAAAAAACTATTTCTAACGGCAAGAGCGCAACGAACAATGCCAAAATTATCGGAACGCCCGTTTTCCCTGAACTCGAAGCGGTGAAGAAAACAATAAAGAAAAAAGTAGGCTAAGATACGAATTATGAAAATATTATCAATAATTTTTATTCTGGTTTTCGGCTCGTCGGCGTGATTGTCGGCTCGTTTCGGTTTAGGAGATAACATTATGAAAAACAATCTTAATTTAATGATTCTCGCGCTCATCGCTTTAATCGTCGTTTTCGGCTGTGCCGACCCGGACAAAAATAAAACCGCCACGAATCAAAACACCGCGATACCGCCATCCGCCAGCCAAGCCGCCTCGCCTGAATCGCAAAAAACCGGAGGAATCGTTAATGCCGCGACTTTCGCGCAGCTAAAAACCGGAATGAAATATGCGGACGTGGTTAAAATCTTCGGTTCGGAAGGCGAAGTATTAAGCGAAAATGAAATGGGCGGCTTCAAAACCGTGATGTATAAATGGGATGGTGAAGGTTTCGGCGCAAACGTAAATGTAATGTTTCAAAATGGAAAGCTCATTAGTAAATCCCAATTCGGCTTGAAATGAGCAAAGAACTTGAAACAATCCGTCGCTATAACCAATGGCAAACGAATCGCTGCGCATCAATCCTTGCCGCTCTATTGGTCATCCGGGCGGCTTTTCTGTGGTGGCTGGCGGGGTTCAAGGCTTACTGAAAGCAGACGAAATGCTACCCATCATTTTCATTGCCGCCGCGCCGACTTTTGTGAATGTGTCAGTTAGATGTTTCGCTATTAGATTAACTTTGGCTATCACTTCATCGTCGGATAATTTATCGGCGTCAACGCCTAAATTTCTCAGCAGTTTGCGGCTGTGCAGAACTAAAACTTCTTTCTGATAGATTTCCATAATCCGAATTTAGCATACTTTTATGCCCGTCATAACAATCTACTCGGAAAAAGAAAAACCCGCCTGGAGCTACGATTATAAAAAGAAACAATGGCGCGGCTTTCTGCTCGACTGCTTCAAATTCGACGGGGAAAACAAACCCTTCAAAAGAATTCGCGTCCAATACGCCCGGCGCGAAGCAGCTGAAGCCGCGATGCTGGAAATCGAGATTGAAAAGCAAAACGCCCGCGCCGGTATTCTCCAGCCGAAACACAAAAAGGAAATCACGTTAAAGGAATTATTCGATAAACGTCTGCCGCAGGTAAGCGACGGCGACAGCGTTCGGGCGAAGAGAATCTTCAGCGCGTTTATGAATTTAACAAGCGAAGACTTTCCCGTCACCAGCCTGAAAACCGCGCATTTCGCCGACTACAACCGCCTCCGGCTCTCAAGCGGTATAAAACCGGCTTCGCTTCGGCGCGAGATAAACGTCCTTTCGCCCGCCTTCAAAAAAGCGAGTGAGATGTTCGCCGAACTTGAAGACTACACGCCGCCGCGCATTCCGCGCCCGAAAATAAAACGTGACGATTCAAAAAAACGAATTATCAGCGAAAGCGAAAAATCAGCAATCCTCGCGTATCTGACCAGAGACGAAGAAGCAAAAGAAACACGCGCCGCTTTCGAGAACCGCGTCCGCGTCGGTCGGATATTTGAAATCGGCTGGCTTTTGGGTTTGAGATTCTCGGAAATCGCGCGGCTAAAAAAAACGGATTTTAAGCCAAAGCGAAAAACGCTTCGTGTTGTTCGCCGGAAAACAGGAAACGTTACCGATTATGATTTTCTGCCTGAATTTATTCTTGAGCTAATACAAACGGCGGTGAATGATTCCAGGACCGAATATATCTTTACCTTCTCCGGTTCGCGCCCGCGCCATTTCTATATTTTAATCAGGGAAGCGTGCGAAGCTGCCGGGCTTACATACGGGCGCGCCGCGGAAAACGGCATTGTCTTTCATTCAACAAGGCACGCTTTTGTTACGCGAATGGTGCGCGTTACGGATTTAGCGACGGCTGGCTCATATTCCGGGCATCAGTCATCGGGGATGATAGCTCATTATTCGCACGCGACAGATGAATCACGGGAATCAGCAATGCAGAAACTTTACCCAACTGCTAACAAAGGAAACATAAACTCTCTAAAAGAAATTTATGAAAAAGTGCGAAATAATGAGATGGGTTTCGATGAATTCAAACGGCTGATTTCGGGTTAAAAACAAGCGGATTTCCGCACGAATCTGCCTTTTTAAAACACCGGAAACCAGTAAGTAGCTTTACCTGCAACATATAAGAAAGCCTGTAAAATCCTACCGAGGGCATTTTTATACTTTAAGCCGCGCATCCGTTTTTATTGATTATCCCGCAAAACACAGTGGATAAATTGATATTTCAGGTTTTCCAAAACGCGCCCAACGCGCCCAACGCGCACTTCCGGCGGCACGAAACTGCCACTGCGGGCAGCATCGCCTAATACGGGTTGATTTTCCACCCACTGTTCGGGTCATACGGGTCTTCGTATCCCGGCGGCGGCGGCGGCGGCTCGGACGGCGGCGGAACTTCGCCTCCCGGCTGCACAGCGTTTGCCGAACCGTAAGCGGTTGCCGGAGACGACCAGAAACTCCAGCCGTCCGAACCGTTTAACAGGTAGCCGTTTCGCCAGCGATACTGCAGTTCAAAAGTGTCGGCGAGCTGCGGTGTCGTTACTTCCAGCACATCGCCTAACTGCGATTGGCGGCTTACGGGTTTGACCACCGCAGACAATGCATGCGATGCGGCTGCGGTATGTTCCGCGCCGCGTTCAAGCGCGTTTAAGCCTCCGCCGGAAATCGAGCCGTAACCGATGGTTTCGCCTCCGATAACTACTTTGCCCGTCGGCGGCAAGCCCGTCGCGTTATTCAAAGTCAGACTTGTAGAGGTTGCCGAGACCCCCGCCGCCAAAGTTTTTGCCGCCGTCGTATTGACAAGGCGATATTCAAGCAGTGCCGCTGTATAACCGTTTTGAACTGGTTTTTGAAATTTGAAGCTCCAATTTGTGCCGACCAGGCTAACAACCGGCGCATTGCTCGATAAAACCGGCGCGCCGTTGTCGGTCGTCTGGTTTGCCGCTGTATTGTATTTCGTCGCGCCCGACCAGGTAAAAGCATAAACAGACGCTGAACTTATATTTTGACCGCTTGAGACGAATTTATAATTGCGCGTCCGGTCAAATTCTGAAACGTCAAGCGGAATAAATTTAACGGCATCGGTAAGAAGCAAAACGCGCTCGCCCGCGATGTGCTGTGACCCCGTGCCTTTAAGTCGCCGCCGTAGTCTTGAAACTGTCCAGCGATTAGGAAATCCGGCAACTCGCGCGGCGGTTGTAAAGGCGATGACTTCATTGCCGACAATTAAAACATTAAATCTGTCAAGGACTTCCGCGTCCGTTCTGGTTTCGACTTCGCCGAAGTATAAATCAAAGGTGAGGCTTGAAACCGTATCCCAAATGCCGGGCGACCACCCCGCAGGCACGTCTCCTAAATTACCCGCCGGGGTAGTCAAAGTTTTCCCGAACGTCGCCTGCTTATCGAAACTCTCCAGAATCTGATAACCTGCCTCGCGCTTCCACATTAAAGCCGCGCCGTCAAATTTATAAGCGCTGTCGGTCATCGCGCAGGCGGCATAAACGCCCGGCACGGTTTCGGTCGTTCGCAGTATAGCGATGTCCGCAAGCGTTCCAACAATATTGGGCGGAATAACGACCGACGGCGGGCGATGCGGGGCAGCCTGAGTTTCAGTGAAAATTCTCGGCAGAGGTTCGGGCAAATCGCGCGATACGCCGCCGAATTTTAATTTGCCGGGAATCGAACCGTTGCGAACCTTGAGGCGAATCCGGTTAAAAACGCCGGTCAAGTCCTCGACTTCAACCAGGTCGGTCGGATTCAGCCATCCGTAGCGGTAAAAAGTCTCAAAACTTTCCGCGTCCTTTTCCGCCCATTCCTTCTGGTGCAGGCGGTCAACCATTTTTTTGGCTTCCCCTTCGGTTAAAACAAGGCTTGTTTCAATGTTCTCGCGCTTTTCCGACACCGTTATTTCGCGCGAGGCGTGCGTATTGCCGATTTCAAATTGTTTTGACGGGTCAAAATAGGATAAGTCCATTCGGCGCGGCAGCTCATACTCGTTTCTGACGACGGTTTCAATGGCGACGGGTTTCGAGTTATCTTCGCCGTCTTCTTTTACGTCCAAATCTGTAAAGGGAATTTGAATTGATACCTCGTCCGACGGCACAACACCTTTAATTACGCCGCTCGTGTCCTCGAAAACGTCAACATCCAAAATCCGGTCAAGGATTTCCATTTCCGCCTTCGGGGCTTGTCTCTGCGCGATAACGTAGCCGCGAACAGGTATCCCGTCAAGAGCCGTGTAGTCCGTCTCAGCGGGCGCGAGTCCGGCGCGCTGCGAACGATGCCTATAAATCGCGCCCAGTGTCGTCGCGTGCAGGGATTCGGACACAACCGTGATGTTCGGCACGCTTCCATACTTTGTAATCTCGAAATTCTCTAAAACAAAATAAGCCCGGTATCGAAAAGCCGGTGTCGCGCCCGCGCCGTATTTCGCTTCATAAAATTCCTGCAATAGCGGGTCGGGCAGCTGCGTGTCTGTGCCTTCGTAAATTCTTAGCTGGCATCCGTTCGGCAATTGCGCCGCCGTTTCTCCGGCGGCGTTCGGATTGCCCTGATAATTGTATTCGCGCATCGGTCGCCAATCCTGAAAGGTCGGCAGCGGCAAATCGTTGTCGCCGTAACCAGGATTAGGATTTATGAAACCAGGGTCAATTGTCCCCGATATGCCGCCGAAACGAATGTCCTCAGCGTCCGATGAAAACGTCTCGCCGACGCTGATTTTATCAATCGAGATGCCGGTTTGGTTAGCGGCTAAATAAACGGTTGTTGCGCCCGTGTTTGTCGTTCCGGTCAAAATTACCGATTCAATGCGCCCGAATGAATCCGGCAAAGTGACGGTTTGGGTCAGTCCGTTAATGGCAACGTCCAAAGTTTTATCGCCCGCGCATTTATAATAAATATAAAAAGCGTGCGGCTGCCCGTCGCCCGTCACGATGAAGGAGAGTGTTCCGGTTGCGCCTAAATCAACTTTTGAGCCGCCGGAAAATGTGCTGTCGGCAACTACTGCCGCCGAGCCGCCGCGCGGAGCCGTTTCGGCTTCATATACCGATTGCGCGATAGCTGTCCCGGTTTGCGGATAATTACGGTATAAAACGTCAGTTCCGGCTTTTATTTCTAAAACTCGCGTCCGGTTCAAGCCGACCATACACGCTAAATCTATAAAATAATGGTGTTCTTTTCCCTGCGACCTCGATGAATTACCGCCGCCGCCGCCTTTTCCGCTTCGCCCGCCGCCGCCCGATGTGATGGTCGTCGGCACGTCTCTAATCTCCGATGCGTGAAAAAAAATAACGCCCGTTCTGATGCCGCCGAAACCGTCCGCGCCTCTCGCGCCGTAGATTTCAGGAATCGCTAAATCCTCGCCGACGTTGCTTAACTGTATTTCGCCCTGAAGTTTGCCTTTGTCCTGTGGTTTCGGTTTCGGCGCGGTTAGTGCTGTGATTAAATAAGTAGCACCTGCGGTTGCAGCTGAAACTGCCAAAGAAATTAAAATCGGAATGGCAAATCCTGCAAAAGTAGTGGAATAACAGCCGAGCAAAAACACGAATCCAATCAGGAAATGTTTTACTAATCCGTAGCTTCGTTCTCTTAGCTGTTTGTCTTTGTTAATCAATTTTCAATCCCTTTTATCCGAAACGTCTTCGACCACGCCCGAAGGTCGTAGCCGTGCAGGTATTGCTCAATGACACCTTTATCGGTTGAACCAAAACTGCCGCGCGGACGCTTTGCGTGAATCACGGTGTATCGGTTCGCCTCTTTATTGATTGCCGAAACTATTGCGATATGCTGCACCCCTTCTCCATAATTCATTGCCAGAATATCAGCGAGGCGAACGTCTTCTTTAGGTGTTACCTCGTCTAAATCTGTTTGCAGAAGTTTCTCGAATGTCGCCCCGTCCGGCGAGTTTGAATATCCGCTCAAATCCGAATCGGTGATACTCAATTCTTTGCAGACCACTACGAGAAGCCCGCCGCAGTCCAGACCCGCGCTCTCGCCAACAACATCCCTTCCCTGCGTCCGGTATTTTAGACCGACGTATTGCCTGGCGGCACTGATGACTTGTTGTGCGGTTAGCTGCGGGGTAAGTTGTGCGGTAAGTTTTTTCATTTACGGGTAGCGGAAAAGTCGTTCTCTCTCAGGAATTTCACTTTCGCCGCCGAAATTTATTGCATTATTAAAACGGCTATGACAAATCTGCAGCGTTTTCGGGTCACCTGCTACGATAAAAAAAGCATCGCCAATCGCGATTGTTCGAAACATCGGTTGGAATAAAGTTAGTAATGTCCCGGTATTCTGAGTTGTTTCCATACTCAATCCGTTATTAAGACCGCTTGAAAACGTAATCCGTCCGCGATAAAAATAAGTGTCCGGTTTTGATATTGATATTGAGAATTTCTGCTTGCTCGTGACCGCCGTCACTGTCCCCGAAAATGTAAAGTTTGCTAAATTTACCTTGCATCTCTGGTCGCCGAGCTGATAACGGCACAGTCTTGACGTTCTTTCACCGATTTCCTGCGCGAGCATTTGAGTCAATCCGCGAAACTCGATTCTGGCTTCCTGTCCGATGATTTCCGCCTGCCCAAGCCTGCCGTGCTGACGCTGAATATAACCCGCGCCCAAATTCAAATAATCCACCACCGTCAACTCAACGACCGCGCCCTGCCAGATGCCCGCTTTCAGGCTCAGACGGTTGAGCAGCGAACCTAAAACCGTCTGAAACGTCGCGTTGTCAATCTCCGTGCCTGCGGTTGATTGAAACTCTGAAACCTCAACCGGAACCGCCGAATATAATTCATTTTCAAAAACAACGTGCCGCGAATGCAGGGCGACGCGCAAAACCCCGCCGCCTTTATCCGCCGACGCTTGTATTCGCGCCAGCATACAAAAACTCGTCGTCCCTTTTTGCAACAAAAGATACTGTTCGGACGTCATCGTCATATATGTTTCCAGATTTGCAGCAGCCCGATTAGTTTTTAACCGTTAAGTTGTCTGCGCCGAGCATCTTGCCGTCAGTTAGTTTGTGAGTGATAACCTTACTGCCCGCGCCGACGATGACGAGTTTTTGACCCGCCGCGCCCGTCAAGTTTCCGTCATAAAGATTATTGTTCGAGTTTGCCGTCTCCTGAATATAAGAGTCCGTGCTGCCGTCCAGGATGTTGTCCTTAAATAAACAATTGGTAACCGCGCCCGGAGATGCCCTAAATACGCCGCCGACCATTCTTCCGTGCCTTATAGCGGAAAGTCCGTTTGCGTTATTTTTGCCGCCGACGTTATTTCTTAAAATTTTATTGTTGTAGCAAACTCCGTCTAAATCAAGATAAGAGCGTTGACTGCGCGGGTTTTCAATCGTGTTGTCCGTAATTTTTGAGTTTTTCAAATCAATAGCCTGAATTGAAGCAACCGCGTTTTCGCCGCCGTTTTTTATTACGTTGTGATGCGCGTGTATCCGTTCCCCCATAAGAAACAACCCTCTACCCGTCATATTTTGCATATAATTGTTACATATCGTAATGTCTTCACCCGAATTTGTCGCCGCCGACGCTCCAAGATAAGCAACGGAAATACCGTCTGCCATAAATCCCCCGCCCGTCTCTGCGCCGAATGCCATATTATTCGAGATTAGTCCGCCCTGACAGGGTGAGCCTTGAGGCGTGTTCACGGAAATTAAATTGCAGGGAAGCGTTACACCGCGCAAATCGAACGTATTATTGGAGATATTAAACATCACGACTTGCTGGTCAATTCCAACGCCGTTGCTTTCGAGGTCAATAATACTGGTGAAATTCGCGCCGATTGAGCTTGCTATACCAGAATTTGCGGTATAACCTCCGAGAGTCGCCGCATCAACCGTCGTGGTTGAATTCGGCAGGGTAAGCTCGAACGAACTCGGTGATAAAGTCGTTCCGATACGCCAATATTTATTGTATTCCGTAGATGGCGTGCCATCGGCGCGTTTCGCGTTTTGAATTATAAATTCTTTTCCTGACCAGAAATCACCCGCCTCCGCTAACGTAACCACTGCTGGATTGCCCGCAATCGAAACAATTTTTATCGGGTATTTACCCGGATTCTTGAAGTTGTTTGCATAAACAAACAGGCTGTCCATATTGTGCGCCGCGATTTGTTGAGACGCGCAGTTTTCCGTATCGTTATTGTAAAATCTGAACGACTGAGCATACTCTTTGCCGATTGAGCGCGCTGTAGTCGTATTGCCGGATTCTGCGCCGACCTGGCATATATAACCAGTTACGCCGTTGAAATAACAGCTATGAATTGACGAGTGGTGAACATTCCACATACCGAGCATCGAAGTTGTCGCATCCGTTAAATTCCCGCGCTTTCCTTTGAACTGAAGCCCTTCGATTTCTATACCATATGTAACAGCGTTACGCACCGCGCCGGCGTCTGAATACGCCGTGCCGACTGCCGTCGTCGCCGTCTGCGCGTTTTTGTTGACGAGCATCGGGTAATCCTGCACCGTATTACCGTCCGCCGTGCGCGGAACGATTGATTCGTGCAGAATCGCTTCGTGGCTCGAACCCCAGAAATGCGTGTAATCGCCGTAATAAATCTTTACACGATTTGTGAAATAGTAGTCGCCGTTAAAAAATCGCAATCGGCGGCGGTCACTTAAGACAATATCCGAGTCAATGTTTCCGCCTTCATAAATCAATATCTCGCCGAAATTCGCGCCCAGTGCGTCGTTAGCCGCCTGTATTTTATTTGAAAGACTCGAACCCGGCATCGCGTTGGCGACAATGGTGGGAAGCTCAAAATAATTTACCGGGAACGCTGTGAATGATTGTTGTGGAAATGGCATATAAAAAATTCTCCTAAAAAGTAATCAATTTTCCGTTATCTTTAATAATTATTTTTCCGTTCTGCGCGGTTACAATTCTTGTTTCAACTGTCGAAACAGGCTCGTTCGGCGGAGTTGTCGCGTCAGCCGGAACACCCCAGACTTCAAACTCGATAACTCGTCCGTGTCCATCCGCGCCGCCCGTGATGGCAAGACGGAATTCGGTTGCCGTGATTGGTGTTGCGAGCGCAGCAAGGCGATATGCTAAATTGTTTCCCGTTATTGCGATTGTCGTATCAGTCCACGCACCCGCGCTGTTTTTATATTGAACCGTGTAGCCTGTTAAATGTATCCCTCCCGTGCAAAGTGTTTCGTTCGCAACAGGTTCGGCAGTGTAAAAGCCGTCCTGTTTAAGGGTTGCTACGCCGAATTTCGACACGCTTCTGGCAGCTGACAGCGTAATGTATAGAAACGCCTGCACATTCGGCGGAAACGGCGCGTTGACGTTCAGCGCAACCCAGGTTTCGGCTTCGTTCGGATAAGCCCTGACACCGTTATTGGTTGCCGACGGCGGATATTGCGCCGCGTCATAACTTCTTGAGGCTGTCGCCACACCGCCGTTCGATGCAAGGGCGTAATTAGTTAAAGTCGTCGTCGCCGCTTCGGTTCTCGCGCTGACCGTGTTTGAGTAAGTCGAATAATTACCCGCCGCGTCAAACGCCTGAAGTTTGTAGTAATAAATCGTGTCGTTCGCCAGCCCCTGGTTCGAGTAAGTCAGAACATTTCCCAGTGTGATTTCGGTCGGTGTTGTAAATAAGTTTGACAGTGAACGGGTAAGTCTGTAACCCGTAACGCCAACCAGGTCAGTTGCCGCCGCCCAGGATAAATCTATTTTCGATTTCGTAATGCCGGTCGGTGCGTTCATAGCACCGACGGTCGGCGCGGTCGTGTCCGCCGCCGCGTTAATAATTAAAACGAAGGCTTTAGTGGCTGTCGCCCCCGCTGAATCAGTAATTGATAACGTAAAATTGAATGTTCCGGTTGCTGATGTGGTTCCCGAAATTCGCGCCGCGCCAGCCGAGATGCTCGGTGTTATGCCCGCAGGCAGGTTGCCCGTGAATGATGTCGCCGTGTGCGGCAGTGTCCCGCCCGTTGTCGCTATTGTTCTGCTATAAGCTGTGCCAGCCGTGCCTGATGGCAGTGGCGACGGCTCAGAGACGGCGAAAGCGGCAGGCACGGTCGTGTTCGCGTCGTAAATTCTAATCGCGCTGACTGTCGGGCTTCGCACTCCAGCGGTTGTAACGATATTTATTGCGCCCGAAGCGTTTGCCGATACGGTCGCCTCCCTGACAAGCGGCTTAAAGGTCGCGCCGGTCGCTGCGAATATGTCGATGTTCTGCATATTCGCCGGATTTGTTCCGTTTATCGAGATTGAGAATGTTCTGCCCGTATCCGTGTATGCCGCTTCCATCATCGAAATTTCAACTCTGTAACTCGCCCCCGCGCCTAATCCGGTAACGGGGAATGTCTGCTGACCGTATCGCTCGCGGCGATAAACGTCTTCGGTCATCGGACTCGCAATACCCGCCAAATCAACCGTGCCGGAATTAGTAAATATAGTATCGGTTGCGCTAATTGGGTCCTGGTCAACACCGTTAATTACGCCGCCGGCGGTTCGTCCGATGTCAAAGGCTTTCACGGGCGCGGACGCGGTTGTCGCCGTTAAGGTTTTCGCGCTGACCGTATTCGAATAAGCCGAGTAATTCGCCGCCGCGTCAAACGCCTCAAGTTTGTAGTAATACGTTGTTTCGTTAGCAAGTCCCGAATGTGTGTAAGCGAGAACATTGCCGACCGTGATAGTAGTCGGAGATGTGAACGCGCTCGACAAAGACCACGTGATTCTATAACCCGTTACCCCAACCGCGTCAGTCGCCGCAGTCCACGATAAATCTATTCTTGATTTTGAAAACGCAGTCGCGCTCAAAACACCGACGGTCGGCGCGGTCGTGTCCGCTGCGCCCGATGCCGTGTATGCGCCAAAGGCAAGCGGCAAACCCGGATTGCGTCCTTCTATATCAGAACCTTTAACGCGAACCAGAACTTGTCCGGCGGCGTGCGCTCCGGTAATGCTTCCAATCGGTTTTGTCAAAGTATTCGCGTATGAAGTCCCGCCGTTTGTCGAATACTCGTAAAACGTGATGCCGACGAAACCGGGCGTATATGTCCAGTCCGCCGTATTATTCGCATCATCGGTAATCGCATTCGTCGGTGCGGCTGGTGTGAATTTCTGAACAGCTGCGGTTGTCCACGCGCTAAAGGTTTCAACGCCTGTGAGCGTTCCAGTTTGCGCGGCTACTACAACTGAAAAACGATGGAATTTACCGACATCAGCACCGGTTAAAGTGTAAAGTTTGGTCGTCTCTCCTATCTCAACAGCACCAGCACCCGCGCTCGTGTCGGCTCTGAACCATTTGAATATTGTGCCAGCGACATTCTGCAAATCGCCTTCCGCGTCAAAATAACCGTTTGAACCCGTTAAAGTCTGTCCGACCGTCTTAGTTCCAGTAATTGAGAGATTTGTAGCCGTCGGCGCGGCATTTCCGGTTGCAGTCGAGGCGGCGGTTCTTACAGTAATGTTTGCCGAGAACGCCGAGACCACGCCGTTCGAGTCATAGGAGGCAACTGAAACCGTGTAATCCGTGTTCGGTGCTAAAGAGCCGACGGCGACCGACGTTTGCCCGACAACATTCGGAATCAGACCGCCGTTGACTTTGACTTTGTAGCCGACAATGGTTTTGCCGTTCAGAGCAGATGACGCATTCCACGAGATGTTAATTGCCGTCTGCGGAGATGAAGCAAGGGGCGCTGCCGCGACGTTCGTCGGAGTCGACGGCAGAAAAGTATCGGGCGTGTAGGTTGCCGCGTCCGAGTCATTGATGCCTAAAGCGGCGGGAAGCAGTTCAACGACGCGCAAGCCTTCGAGATTGAAAGTTCCGCCGAAACCTGATATGTCAACTTTATCCGTATCAAAAGCGACCGGGATGCAGTATTCGCCCGTCACTCTCAGGACGCCGCCCGCAGGAAGACTTGCCGGAGTTTGAAAGGCAATTATGCCTTTCGTGTAGTCGACCGAATAGGGCGAAAAAGTGGCGGCGTCCGTGCCGTTTATCGTAACCTGAATCGGCGCGACAGGTTTTACTATTCGCCGGATATAACTCCGCGTGCCGCGCCGGTAAGTTCTTATCAGTTTGTAGGAGGCGGTTGCCGCCTGAGTGACGGCAATCTGTTCGTTTTTCCAGCTATTATCAAAAAACGGGAAAAAGCGAAATCCTATTCCGGCACCATAACCGCTCATAAAAAAATCGAGCAGCACTGGAAACTCGACCGTCTCGCGCTTCCCGTCAAACTGAATCTCGAACCGATGAATCCCGTCATAGCGCGTGATGTTTCGCTGCTGCGTGCCGTAGGGCGAACCTAAAATCGAAGTCAGAAATTCAGGTCCGCCCTTCGCGCCCTGCGAGTAGTAGCGAGAGAGTTCGATTTCATCAAATTCGATTGCGGTTCCAGCCATAATTTTAAGCCCGGCGTTTTGCCTGGTCGGTCAAAGCAGCCATTCGTTTTGCGGCTTGCACAGCCGATTCTTTTGGAAAGTTTCCGGTTTTCGGGTCAGGGTAAAAATTGAAATTATTCGAGTTATTAACAACCGTTTTACCGCCCATTTCCGCCATCTGCGCGCCGTTGTAAATTCGCCCGCTCGTTTTCGGCACAAACAGTTCCGGTTCGCGCTCGCCGACCATATAAGGACGGTTCGCCTCGACGGGTCCGCCTGTTGCGCGAGTGCCGATGCTGCTCATTAAAAGCGAAGGCGAAGTGGTTAAACCACCGCCCCCTCCGCCGCCAATGCCGCCCGCGACCGCGCCGATAATTTTCGTAATGCCTTTGATTATCTGAAGACGCAGCTGCTCGATTAAAATCTCTTTGACCATTTGCGCGAAACCAGCAACAACCGATTTGAAAAAGCCTTTCAAAGTTCCGTCAAATTTAGCGATGCTGCCCGCAAATATATCGGCAGCTCGAGAAGGCAAATCAATAAGAACGCCCTGCAAAGATTGGC
>JAABUN010005425.1_pt1 | contig 15851 bp, 16 predicted proteins | sample 5559311 | NCBI WGS metagenome assembly JAABUN01 (sample SAMN10711877, study PRJNA513370) | rock metagenome | isolation source: Antarctica rocks | place: Antarctica: Victoria Land, Siegfried Peak sud
GGCGAGCCTGCGCGAAGGGCTGCCCGGGACGCTCACCGTGCTGCGCCTGGGGGTGCCGCCGACGCTCGCCCGCACGCTTCGGTCGACGAACCCGATCGAGAGCATGATCTCGATCTGCCGGGAGCACTCGGGCAACGTCAAGCGCTGGCGCGACGGGCAGATGGCGCTGCGCTGGTGCGCCGCCGGGATGATCGAGGCCGGCAAGCAGTTCCGCCGGGTCAACGGCCACCTGCACCTACCGGCGCTACGCGCCGCGCTCGAACGCGAGGTCACCAGAAATGTCGGACCAGTCGTGCAAGATGACCTCGTGAACGTCGCCTGACCTCAACAGGCCGCCATCGAAGTTCCACGTACTTCGGGACAACCTCGTACGACACGCTCGACAACCGATACTTCTGTCCTAGCGCGTACCGGGAGTTCGCGCAGCAGAACCTCACCAGAGCGAAGCAGGTCAGCTGCCGAAGTGATCACGACGGTCTCCACACCGGGGGTAGCAAGCCAGGCTGAGCTCTTGCTAACATGGCCGCCCGATCAGCGCACCGATGCCCCTGTCGTCACCCTTGAAGACGATCAGCGGCTCGCCGAAGCCTGTCGCCACCCCTGACGCCTTAGGACCGTGGCCGTGTCGCGTGGGCCACTCAGCGCGGTGCCCGCGGGGACGCGGGGCGATGGGCTACGGCAAGTGCGGTCCTTGACCGCGTCGACGTCCTCGATCCACACCGGTTGTCCGGTTCTGGCCGCTGGCTCTGTCAACGCTGCTTGGCCCCACGTGTCATGGCTAGATGGCCCCACCAGGCATCAGGCGGAGCAACTTCGCGTGTGGCGCGGGGTGTGTCGTCGAGATGGAGCGGTCGCGCGACCTGGGCAAGGCAAAGGCCGTGCCCTGGTGTGGACACGGCCTCTGGTGTTGGTCGAGTTACTTGAAGACGTCCTTGACCTTCTCGCCGGCCTGCTTGAGGTCGCCGCTGGCCTGGTCGCCCTGGCCTTCGGCCTGCAGGTCCTGCTTGCCGGTTGCTTCGCCGGCTTTCTCCTTGCCTTGGCCGGTCAGCTTCTCGCCGGTGTTCTTCAGCTTGTCGATGCCGCTCACGATGAGGGCCTCCTCTCGCTCCGACTGCTAGATGCCCGTGCGTCCCGGAGCAACCGGTAGCAACGGGGGACTCCCGCTTCTGTCAGGTGCTGTCCTGCCCGTGGGCTCGGTGAGAGCCGAGCAGCCGGGCCAGGTCGGCATCCAGGTGCGCCCGACGTCGACCTCGGGCAAACAGCACCAGCGCGGTCAGGAACGGCGCCGTAGTGATCACCACCACGAGCAGTGCTAGCAGCAGCGCTGCCCAGTCGGTCACCAGATGCCCTGACCGGCTAGACCCGGTGGCCCTTCTTCACCACGAAGCGGTTGTAGGCGAGCAGCACGATCACGGCGCCGATGATCGAGCCGATGATGCCGCTGGGACCGAAGCCGCGCTCGCGCAGGCCGCCGGTGAGCAGGCCCAGGACGAGCCCGCCGACGACTGACCCGGCGATCCCCAGGCCGATGGTCATGGGGATGCTCATGGCGTCCTTGCCGGGCACGATCGCGCGGGCGATGAACCCGGCGATGAGCCCGACGACGAGCAGTCCGATGATGAAGCCGATCATGGTGGGGCCTTTCGAGAGAAGTCGGTGTTGTCGTGGTGCCCAGCAGCGGCAGCCGGTACTCGATGGGGTGAGGCGCGCTCGGCGTCGTGGTCGCGGCGGGGTGCTCGGGTGGCCGGTCCCTACTCTTGGGTCATGCGGTCCTGTTCTGACGATCCTGCCAGTCCCGGGCGCCCTCCGGCCCGAGCTCACCGGGGAGGCGCGGCGTGACCGAGTGGTTGCTGCTGGGCGTCGTGGTGCTGCTGGTTGCGGCGAACGCCCTGTTCGTGGCGGCGGGAATTCTCCTTCATCACCGTCGACCGGTCCACCGTGGAGCGGCAGGCCGAGGCCGGTGACCGCCGCTCTGCGGGGCTGCTGAAAGGCCTGCGGTCGCTGTCGACGCAGCTGTCCGGCGCGCAGCTGGGGATCACCGTGACACGAGCCTGGTCGTCGGGTTCATCGCCGAACCGTCGATCGCGACGCTGCTGCGCGGCCCGCTCGGTCTGACCGGGCTGCCTGAGGCGGCGGTCACCGGGGTGGCGGTGACCCTGGCGCTGGTGATCGCCACCGCCGTGCAGATGATCTTCGGGGAGTTGGTGCCGAAGAACTGGGCGATCGCGCAGCCACTGCGACTGGCCCGGGCGGTCGCCGGCCCGCAGCGCGCGTTCACCACGGCGACCCGGCCGCTGCTGCGCGTGCTGAACGGCACCGCCAACAAGATCCTGCACCTGCTCGGGCTGGAACCGGCGGAGGAGCTGGCGTCGGCCCGGTCCCCCCAGGAACTGGTCTCGCTGGTCGGCCGGTCAGAGCAGGAAGGGACGCTGGACGCCTCAACCGCCCAGCTGGTAGCGAGGTCCATCGAGTTCGGCGGCCGCAGCGCCGCGGACGCGATGACGCCCCGCCCGCGGGTGCGCTTCCTGCCCGCCGACGCGCCGGTCAGCGAGGTGGTGGCCGCCGCCGCCGGCACCGGACGCGCCCGGTTCCCGGTCACCGGGCGGGGGGTGGACGACGTCGTCGGGGTGGTGCACTTCAAGCACGCCCTGGCCGTGCCGGTCGAGCAGCGCCACCTGCGCACCGTCGGCGAGGTGATGGTGGGTGTGCCGGCGGTGCCGGAGACGATGGAGCTCGACCCGCTGCTGGCACTGCTGCGCGAGCAGGGCCTGCAGCTGGCGGTCGTGGTCGATGAGTACGGCGGGACCGCCGGCATCGTCACGCTGGAGGACCTGGTCGAGGAGATCGTCGGGGAGATCGCCGACGAGCAGGACCGGCCTGCCCGCCGGCTGCAGCAGTCGCCGGACGGGTCGTGGTCGCTGTCCGGGCTGGTTCGTCCGGACGAGGCCGGGGACCTGCTCGGCCTGGAGCTGCCGGAGCCAGAGCGCTCCGACACTCTCGGTGGGTTGCTCACCGAACGCCTCGGGCGCCTGCCCGAGATCGGGGATGCGGTGAGCCTGCTCGTGCCAGACACCGGCAGCACCGACTCCGACGGACTGCCGGGGGCCGCCGAGGTGGAGTTGGCGGTGACCCGGCTGGACGGCCGGCGGGTCGACCGGGTGCGAGTCCGCCGCGCCGAGCCAGCGGACCAGCGTCCACTCGATGATCTGTCGGTCCCAGCCGGAACTGACCGCGGCGGGCAGAGTGAGGTGACCGGGTGAGCGACACCGCCGCGCTGCTTCTGGCGTTCGCGCTGCTGGCCGGCAACGCGTTCTTCGTCGGCGCCGAGTTCGCATTGATCGCAGCCCGCCGCACTCAGATCGAGCCGCGGGCCGTCGCCGGGTCCAAGCGGGCCCGCTCTACCTTGCGGGCGATGGAGCACGTGTCACTGATGATGGCCGGCGCGCAGCTAGGCATCACGATCTGTTCCCTGGGGCTGGGCGCGGTCGGGGAGCCCGCGGTCGCGCACCTGCTCGAGGGCCCGTTCCAGGCCGCCGGGATGCCCGAGGCGCTGCTGCACCCGGTCGCGTTCGCCCTGGCCCTGACGATCGTGGTGTTCCTGCACATGGTCATCGGCGAGATGGTCCCGAAGAACATCGCGCTGGCCGTTCCGGAGCGCTCCGCGCTCGCGCTCGGCCCGGTGCTCGCGGTGGTCGTGACCGTGCTCCGACCGCTGATCTGGCTGCTCAACCAGGGCGCGAACCTGGTCCTGCGGCTGCTCAAGGTGCAGCCCAAGGACGAGATTACCAGCGCGTTCACCCGCGATGAAGTCGCCGGGCTGGTCCGCGAGTCCCGCCGCGAGGGACTACTGGACGACCGCGAGCACGACCTGCTCGCCGGAGCGCTGCAGTTCGACGACCAGACCGCCGCGGACCTGGCGATCCCGCCCGCCGAGCTGGTGACGGTCCCGCCGACCGCGACCGTCGCCGAACTCGAGCAGCTGTGCGCCAAGACCGGGTTCTCCCGCTTACCGGTCCGGCATCCGGACCGCACCTGGCGGGGTTACGTCCACGTCAAGGACCTACTTGACACCCCTGCGGACAAGCGGAACCAGCCGGTCGAGCCACGCTGCATCCGGCCGCTGCCCACCGTCGCCGCCCACGACCCGCTGCGTGAGGTCCTGAGCGTTCTGCAACGCACCGGCGCCCACCTGGCCCAGATCACTCTGGCCGACCCCACCGGGCAGCCGAACCCGACCGGACAGACCGCCCCCCAGGCAGGGCTGGTCGCGCTCGAGGACGTGCTGGAGCGGCTCGTCGGCGAGGTCCGCGACGCCACCCGCCGTACTCGCCCGGTCGGCGCGACGTCGACCTGACCCCTGCCCAGCATCACGCGCTGCACCCGCGGGGGCGGGGCTCACCGGCCGCTCACCCGCTGTGCTCTTGCGTGCGCGAGACGATAGGAGATCGTGCCGGTCTCGATGATGTTGCCGCCGAAGGTGAGGCGGTCGACGATGGCGGCGCAGAGCCGCGGGTCGGTGAAGGTCTTGGTCCAGCCGCTGAAGCTCTCGTTGGACGCGATCGCGATGCTGTTGGTCTCTTCGCGTTCGGTGAGCACCTGGAACAGCAGTTCGGCGCCGCGCCGGTCGAGCTCCATGTACCCGAGCTCGTCCAACTATGCCGATGTCGGCATAGCTGGACGAACTGGGCTACGTCCATCTGGATCCGCGCGGCGCCGAGCTGCTGTTCCAGATCATCACCGCCCGCGAGGAGAAAGCCTCCATCGCCTGCGCCAGCAACGCCCCGTTCAGCGAATGGAACCAGACCTTCACCGACCCACGGCTGGCCGCCGCGATCGTCGACCGGCTCACCTTAAACGCCCACATCATCCAGACCGGCAGCGACTCCTACCGGTTGCGGTCCAGCCGCACCACCAAGCAGGCACCCTCGTGAGGCCACCGGTGACCCCCCACCCCCGTCAACCGGTCCTTGACAGCCCCTCGACGCACTGCGTGCACGCCACCGACCCGACTGGGCGACCCGACTGCGAGCTCACCGCCGTGATCAGGTTCGGGAACGTCGCGCTCTGCGCCGCCTGCCAGCAGCGCCGCTCCAGCGTCGGCAAAGGGCAACGACCCGTCGCCCTAGCGACCGGACCGACCATCAGCATCCTGGGCTGGATCACCACCGCACACCAGCAGGTCGCCGACGCCGACCAGGCACTGCGGGCCGCCGTCACCCGGGCCCGCCGCAGCGGGCATTCCTGGACCGCGATCGGCACCCAGCTCAGCATCTCCCGCCAAGCCGCCCAGCAACGCTTCACCGAACCCAGGAGGCGCACCTAGGCCCAGCCACCACCACCGGACCCCCGGACACTCACAGTGACCGCGGAGCCGGCGACCCCCGCACAGAACCGCGGGGGTGGGGCCAGATCAAGCCAGCACACTGGGGCCAAATCGGCTTGTCATTCCCACGTGCAAGAGCCCCGTTGCGACCCCCGCCCCACGAGCCATGGAGATCACGCCGGTCACTGTGGATCGCGCCAGGCTTGAGACCCTGGACCTGCACGCCCCGGACACCTACCCCTGGCGAGGCCCTGGGAGCGCTCAGACCCCTCGACAACCGGTGCACCGAGCTGGATAGCCCCTAAATCCGGCTCTCCCGGCATGAGTGTGGGTCACCCGGGTGCTCGTTCGTGGGGGAGGTGGAGTTCGATCGGTCCGCAGGACAGCATCACCAGGGCGAGCGCGGCTTTCGGGGAGTGGAAGCCGTAGGCCCGCCGGGTGATGAGCCGGACGTGGTTGTTCAGGCCCTCCGCCCGTCCGTTGTTGATTTTCAGTCGGATGGCGGCGAGAATCCCGTCGCGGAACTTGCGGATCGTGTTGGCGACCTTGACGAACGGCGCGAGCCGGGAGCGGCTGGCCTTGGAGCACCACCGGTCGAGCAGCTCGGCGGTCTGGTCGGGATCGAGGTCGCCGACGAAGATGGCCCGGAACGCTTCTTTGAGGCTGTAGCCGCGCCAGAGTTCCCCGCCGCGGCGGCGCAGCTTGCGCAGGGTCGCGGACTGCTCGTCAGTGAGGTCTTCGGGGCGTTTGAGCAGCGACCAGCGGGCACCTTTGAACTTCTTGGCCGCGGCCTGGTCGGGCAGTTGCCGCAGCTCGTTCCAGGTCTGCCGGCGCAGCACGTCCAGGGCGTCGGTGACGAGCTTGACGGCGTGGAACGGGTCGATGCAGATCACTGCCTGGGGGGCCTGGGTGCGCACGCTCTTGTTGAACGCCGCGCCCATGTCCATGCTGACGGCCTGCAGCTGATCTGCCTGCTGCGCGCCGAGTTCGGTGAAGAAGCGGTCCAGCGTGGCGGTATCCTTGCCTTCGTCGCCCCACACGATCTTCTTGCCGGTGTGGTCGGTGACCAGCGTCAGGTAGTTGTGGTGGCGCTTCCAGCTGACCTCGTCCACCCCGATGCTGACCAGTCCCTCGAGCCGGGTCGGGTCCAGGCCGTCGGCGACGACCCGCTGGCAGATCCGTCCGACGGTGTCCCAGTCCTGCCGCAGCAGCCGACCGATGGCGGTCCTGTCGGTTTTGGTCGCCAGGAACGCGGTCAAGTCCTCCACGTCGCGGGTGAAGCCGGAGCGGTGCCGGGCGAACGGGACTTGCTCTACCCGTACCCCGTGCGTCGGGCAGTGCAGCCGGCGCAACCCGGCCCGCCGGTGACCTTCCACCGGCCCAGGTCCAGGTGCCGCCACGACGAGCTGACCGGCCGAGTGTCGTAACGAGCGCCGGTGTTGAACTCACACTCCGGACACTGCAACCGCCGGCGCCGTGGCGCCACGTCGACAGTGACCGCGTCGGTGCCGAACCACACGTCGGCGACGAAGACCCCAGGCAGCGCGAGAAGGCGGTTGAATGCGGTGGTGACGCGCACGGGTGCGGTGTCCTTCTAGCTCGGAATGATCTTGGCGGATCGTCCGAATCTAGAACCGCACTCCGCGCGCGTCCTACAACCCCACGCCGTGTCGCCGAATCTCCTGCCTCACAGCGCCCTCTCCCCGCTCAACGCCGATCCGGACCCACATCGGTGCCGGGAGAGCCCTACCATCGAGCCGGGCGGTATGCCGCTGTCGGCGACGGCCCGGTTCCAGGAGGGCATGAACCTGCCGCCGATGCGGGTCGGGCAGGACTTCACGCTCAACACCGACGTCATCGAGATGTTCGCGGCCTTCGGCCTGCGCGCCGAGACGAACGTGATCGTCGACATGCGGGCCAGGGCGACCACGGCCGACCGGGTGCGGGTGCGGCTGCTGGAGATGTTCGAGCGCGAGGGCAAGGACTCCCGCCAAGCTCACGTTGATCCTGCGGATCCCCTTGTCGAGCAGCGCCTTGATCGCTTGGCGCACGGTCGCCTCGTCGGCGTCTGCGGCGATCCCGGTGATGTCCTCGGCGGACACCAGGCTCCCGAGGACCGTCGCCGCGGCATCCTCGTCGTAGAGGTCCGCCTCGTGCCCGGCGCTGACGAGCAGGCCAATCTGCGGGCCGACGCGCTGCGCGAGAACGTTGGAGGTGATGGTGGACGACCACCGGACCACCTCGACCTGCTCGAGCAGGGTCCGGAGATCGGCCAGCCCAAGCGCGTCCTTGGCCGCGTCCAGGATGTCGACGAACGCGATGGTGACGTCGTGCGGCGTCGTCTCAACCTTGAGCGAGATGACCTGCCCGTCTCCGGAGACGAGCCCGTCGGTCATGGTCCCGCCGGTGTCGATGTCGATGTTGAGCAAGAGCTGTGCCCCTTCCCGCTGGCGGCCGCTTCGCCTGCTGGCGGCGTGTGAGCCACATCACTCCACAGAGCGGCGCACTCCGGAAGGGGTGTGAGGAAGGTCTGCGCTGCGGGAACACGTAGCTGCGCGGGTGTGGCAGCGGCGCTGGATGCTGCCGCTCAGTCGGCGGAGCGGCGTGCCTGCTCGCGGAACTCCCGTGGCGTGCAGCCCTCGGCCAGGCGAAACTGCTTGGAGAACAGCGAGGGGTTCGAGATGCCGTGGCCGGCAGCCAGGCGGGCGATGGACAGCTCGGCAAGCCGGGGGTCCGCGAGGTCCCTGCGGACCGCGGTGAGCCGCTCCTCGCGGACCTGCTCGCTGACGGTCCGGCCGGTCCCGCTGAACAGGTGGTGCAGAGTGCGCACTGAGACGCCGACGGCGTCGGCGATCCGCTCCGGCCCGAGCTGGGGCTCCCGCAGGTTCGCCGCAACGTAGGCGAGGGCCTGGTCGAGCAGCAGCCGCTGCGGGTCCCGCACGCCCCAAGAGTGGCCGAGCTGGGACCGCACCAGCGTCGCCACCAGGTCGGCGGCGCTCTCGGCCAGTTCCGGGGCCGCCCCGCTGAGCTCGAGCTCATCGACGCGCCCGGCCAGGTCGCGCAGGAAGCGGACGACGAGCCCCGCGACGCCGGTGGACCCGCCGATGGTGGTCGCCGTCAACTCGGAGATCTCCCGGTCCGAGCGGCGCAGCTTGTCCTTGGGCAGCAGGAACACCTGCCAGGAGAAGCGGGCGTCCATGACGAGGGAGAAGGGCCGGCTGCTGTCGTACAGGACGAGGTCGCCTTCGCCGAGGGCCGCCTCTCTGCCGTCCTGGACCAGCAGCGAGCTGCCTGCCACCTGCAGGCCGACCTGCAGGGTCTGGGGGTCGCCGCGACGGATGTCGCTCGCCGTGCGCTCGTAGAGGTGCTCCCCGCCGACCACCTCGCGCAGCTGGAGGTCACCGACGCTCGTGGACCGCATGGCGGCGTGGCCGAGGTACGCGTCGTGGCGGGGGTCGATCTGCACCGGCAGGATCTGCGAGCAGACCGTTTCGGTCCAGAAGGCGAGCCGGTCGTCGCCGCTGTACCTGCCGGTTTCGTACGTGCGGCTCATCTCTCCGCCTCCTGCTGGGCGTCGGGTTCAGGGACCGGGCCGGGCCGGACCTGGGGCGTCACTGCCGCCGGACGACGTGGTCCGGGCACGGGTCGCCGTGCAGGGCCCGGACCAGGAGCACCCGGCGCTCGCGGACGGCCCGCTGGTTCACGTAGCCCTTGTCGGTGATCTCGCCCGCGTCGAGCGCCGGCGGCTCGGTCAGCAGCAGGAGCCGCTCCACCCGCTGCGAGGAGCCGCCGCCGCCGGCCGCGAGCCGGTCGAGGGACTCCAGCAGCTCCTGCCGCAGGGCGGGCCGCAGCGTGCCGACACTGACGAAGGTGCCGGTCGAGAGCTTGAAGTCCTCGGCGATGCGGCCGCGGAAGACGAGTCCCTGCGCCGGGTCGGCAGGGTCGACGAGCTCGACCGCGTCGCCCGTGCGCAGGAAGCCCTCGTCGTCGAACGCCTCCGCGGTCAGGTCGTCGCGCCGGTGGTAGCCCGGCGTGACGTTCGGGCCGCGTACCCTGACTTCGGTCTTTCCCTCGCTGGGCACGAGCTTCAGCTCGACAGCCGGTAGCGGCACCCCGATGCAGTCGCTGCGCCGGACCGAGAAGTGGGTGGTGGTTGCCGCCGGGCCGGTCTCGGTGAGCCCCCACGACGTGGTCATGAGCATCGACGAGCCGTGGTCCGCAGCGAGCTTCTCGACCCGGTCCCACAACTGCTGCGGGAGCGCCGCAGCCGCGAAGAAGCCCAGCCGGAGACGGGCGAAAAAGGCCGATGCCGCGTCCGCGTCGCGCTCGAGCAGCGGCAGCAGCGCGCTGTAGCCGGCGGGCACGTTGAAGTAGATGGTCGGCTGCACGTCCCGCAGGTTTCGGACGGTCCGCTCGACCAGGCCGGGCACCGGCTTGCCGTCGTCGATCCAGAGCGACCCGCCGTTCCTCAGCACCAGGCCGACGTTGTGGTTGCCGCCGAACGTGTGGCTCCAGGGCAGCCAGTCCAGCAGCACCGGCGGCTGGTCCGCGAGGAACGGCCACACCTGACGCATCTGCTGCTGGTTCGCCACCAGCAGCCCGTGCGGGTTCACGACGCCCTTCGGCGTCCCAGTCGACCCCGAGGTGAACAGGATCTTCGCGACCGAGTCCGACTGCAGTGCTTCCGCTCTGACGTCGACGTCGCCCGACGGGTCCTCCTCGAGGTCCGCCAGCCGGAGCGCGCCGCGCACGTCGCCACCCGCGACCAGGACGTGCGCCGCGCCGCTGACCGCCGTCAGCGCCCGAGCGAAGGACGCGTCCTGGGCGAAGACGACGCGCGGTGAGACCAGCTCAGCCATCGCCCTAAGCTTGGCGTGGTCCGCGCTCTGCAGGGAGTACGCGGTGCTCGTCGGCACGACGGGCACCCCGACCGTCCAGGCCGCGAGCGTCAGCAACAGGTGCTCCACGCTGTTGCCCGACAGGATCATCATGGGACGCTCCGCGAGCCCGCGGGACAGGAGCCCCTGAGCCAGCCGGGCGACGATGCGCCGGGCCTCGCCCCAGGTCACCTGCCGCCAGCCGTCGGCGCTCCGCTCGGCCAGCAGGAGGCGGTCGGGGTGGCGGCCGGCCCCGTCCCGGAAGGCGTGCAGCAGCGTACGGGGGCCGCCGTGCAGCGGTTCCAGCGACCGCAGCAGCCGGCTGCCGTCGGTGCGCGTCTCGAGCTCGACCCGAGGGAGGGCGAACGGCTGGGGCGCTGCGGGCGCGCGTCCCTCTTCGGTGATGTGGACCACGCCCCGATGGTCTACACACGCGTGCGTCACGTCAAGGAGATGTCGAGAGTCGACCACTGCCGGCTGGGCAGCGGCAGGGGTGGCCCAGAGCCATCTTCAGGTCCGGTGTCGCGCCAGGACGACGTCGTCGACGCAGAGGCGCTGCCTCAACGGCGTCGAGGCCCGACGTGCCGTCGTGGCCGAGGCGCCCGCTGTCGGCGGGGCCTCGTCCGGCGGATCAAGGCACCGCTCATCGCCCTCGCGGCGGTCCTTGTCGCCGCGGCCGCAGGCGGCGGAGCGTACCTGCTCACCCGCTCGAACCAGCCGTCCTCCAGCCACGAAGAGCGCCACCGGGTCGGCCAGCTCCGTCCCAACGACGACCGGGGGCACGAACACGGGGGCCGCGACTGACGCCCCGACCGGCACGGCGCTGCCGGCGCCGACCAGAGCCTCGCAGGACCTGGCGTCGCTGCTGACTGTCAGCGTTCCAAGCCAGGCCCCCGACAGCCAGGACGCCGCCGGAAACGCGGTGGTCTACCCGGCCTCCAACATGGCCGACGGCGACCCGGCGACGTGCTGGCGGATGAACGGCGACGGGACCGGCCAGGCGCTCACCATCAGCATCCCCGGCGATGCCCGGATCACCTCGGTCGGCCTGATCAACGGCTACGCCAAGGTCGACCCGACAACCGGCGACGACCGGTACCGCCAGGAGCGCCGCATCACTCACGTCACTTGGCAGGTCCCCGACGGGACGGCCGTCGAGCAATCCCTGAGCCCGATGAACCGGTCGGTGCCGAGCGTCCCGGTACCAGGGCGAAAGTGAGCCAGGGGCGGCGCTGCTCGCCGTGGGGAGTGTGTCGACCATCTCGAAGGCCTCGAGGACGCGGCGCCGGATGGTCAGTGCGTCGTCGACGCTCTTCATGCCAGGGGCGTGCGCGGCGTACTCATCGTGGCCGGAGTAGGACTGCTGGACCCCGGCCGCGACTAGCAGGTGGTCGTACCCGAGCTCGAGAGCTGTGCCGTCCGGCCGCAAGGCGTGGAGCGTGCGGGCCTGCGGGTCGACCGCCGTTCCTGGGGCCAGCACCGTCGTGACGTTGCGGTCGCGCGCGAACAGCGAGCGCAGGGGAGTGGTGATCTGCCCCTCGGACAGCAGGCCGGTGGCGCACTGGTAGAGCAGCGGCTGGAACAGACAGATGGACCCGGTGTCGTCGAGCAGCCTCACTCGCACGGGGCCGCGGCAAGCCGGCGGGTCGCGAACAGCCCGCCGAAGCCGCCACCCACGACGACGACGTGCGGCGCGGCGCTCACGGGGCCTCACCCGACGGCGAGAGGGCGACGTCGCTGCGATCCGGGCGTTTCGCGTGTAGCTGCATCGCGCTTATCACAAGCGGGAAGTGGCTGAAGGCTTGGGGTGTGTTGCCGAGCTGCCGCCCTACTACCGGCTCCCACTCCTCGCTGAGCAGCCCCACGTCGTTACGCAGGTCGAGCAGCCGCTCGAACAGGTCGATGGCGTCCTGGCGGCGGCCCGCGCCGTGCAGCGCGTCGACGAGCCAGAACGAGCAGGCGAGGAAGACGCCCTCGCCGGCGGGCAGGCCGTCGTCTGCTGTGCTGGTGCGGTAGCGCAGGACAAAGCCGTCCTGGGTGAGGTCTCGTTCGATGGCGCGGACGGTCCCCGTGACCCGTGGGTCGTCCGGGGGGAGGAAACCGACCCGGCCGATCAGCAGCAGGCTGGCGTCGAGCTGATCGCTGCCGTAAGCCTGCCGGAAGGTGCCGGCGTCTGAGTCGTAGCCGTGCGCCAGGACGTCGGCGTGGATCGTGTCGCGGAGCGCCTCCCACCGCTGCAGGGGGCCGGGCAGGCCTGAGTCGCGCACCGCAGCGGTCATCCGGTCGGCCGCGACCCAGGCCATGACCTTGGAGTGGGTGAAGTTCCGGCGCGGGCCGCGCATCTCCCACAGGCCGTTGTCCGGCTGCTGCCACGCACCCTCCAGGTGGTCCATCAGCGCCACCTGAACGTCCCATGCGTCGTCGACCTGGTGCAGGGACGCCTTGCGGGTCAGGGAAAGGCCGTCGAGCACCTCGCCCCACACGTCGAGCTGCAACTGGTCGGCGGCGGCGTTCCCGACGCGGACCGGCGACGAGCCCTCGTAGCCGGACAGCCAGCTGAGTTCCTGCTCCGGGAGCCGTCGTGAGCCGTCCAGCCCGTACATGATCTGCAGCCGGGCGGGATCGCCCGCGACAGCCCGCAGCAGCCACTCCCGCCACGCGGCGGCCTCGTGCGTGTATCCGGCGGCCAGAAGGGCCTGCAGGGTGAGGCTCGCGTCGCGCAGCCAGCAGTACCGGTAGTCCCAGTTACGGGGGCCGCCGACCTGCTCGGGCAGGGAGGTGGTGGCGGCCGCGACGATCCCGCCGGTCGGCGCAAAGGTGAGGGCCTTCAGGGTGATCAGCGATCGCTGTACCGCGTCCTGGTAGGGCCCGGCGGTGCGACCACGGCCGGACCACTCCCACCAGAACGCCTGCGTCTCAGCAAGAGCACGTTCGGCGTCGACCGCAGACGGCCGCCGGTAGTGGCTCGGCGTCCACGTGAGCACGAACGGCACCCGGTCTCCTGCGCGGACCGTGAACTCGCTGACCGTGCTTGCTCCCTCGCCGCGCAGCGGCGCGGGAGTGGCGAGGTAGGCCGCGTCAGGGCCGGCCAGCGCCGTGATGCCGCGCTCGTCCCTGCGCACCCACGGCACCACCTGCCCGTAGTCGAAGCGCAGGCGCAGCTCTCCGGACATGGCGACCGTCCCAGACAAGCCCTCCACGATCCGCACGACGTCGGCGGCCTGCCCCCGCGGGGGCATCAGGTCAAGGACCCGGACCGCACCGTGCTCGGTCTCCCACTCGCTCTCCAGGACCAGGGTGCCGGGCAGATAGCGCCGCTTCGTGCAAGTACTGCTGCCAGCTGGCGCCAGGAGCCAGCGCCCCGCTTCCGGGGTGTCGAGCAGGGCCGCGAAGCAGGCGGGCGAGTCGAAGTGCGGAAGGCACAGCCAGTCGATGCTGCCGTCGGTGCCCACCAGTGCGGCCGTGTGGAGGTCGCCGATGACGGCGTAGTCCTCGATCCGCGATGCCATCAGCCGCCCTGCAGGTCGAGCACGACCTTGACGTCATGGGGCCGGCGAGCGAACCCGTCGGCAAACTGCTCCAGCGGGACGCGCCGGGTCACCAGCCGGGCCAGCCACTGCGGGTTCGCGGCTGCCAGGGCGTGCGCGGCGGCGTCGTAATGCCGCCGGTTCGCGTTGACACTGCCGAACCACACGTCGTTGCCGAGCACGGCGCCGCGGTTCAGGGCACCCACGTCCACGGGTGCGGTGCTACCGGGCGTGGACACGCCTGTGAGGCAGGTGACGGCGTCGGGCGCCCCACAGGTCAGGACGTCGAGCACCACCGACGTCACGCCGGTGCATTCCACGGCGATGTCCGGCTTCACCCCGGACTCCGCCAGCGGTGATGGGTGGTAAGTCGCCCCTAGGTCCTGGACCAGCTGCGGCTTCGGGCCGTCGCTCACCTGGTCAAACACGTGGACGTCAAGCCCTCGCTGCACCCCGAGCATGGCCGCGAGCAGCCCGACCGGTCCCGCGCCGGTCACCACGGCCACCCGCGGCCGGAAGAAGGCACGGCTGCCGATCCGTTCGATCTGCTCCCACGCCTTCGCCACGATCGTCGTTGGCTCCAGGAGCACCCCAAGGTCACCTAGGGACGGGTCCAGTCGCACCACGGCGTCCACCGGCACGCGCCAACGCTCGCGAGCGAAGCCGTCAAGCCCCGCGATGCCATGCTCGGTGTACTGCCCGTTGCGGCACATGTCCCATTCACCGGCCGCGCAGGCCGGGCACGGCACCGGATCGGGCCTTCGCACGATGCCGACGACGAGGTCCCCCGCGCCAAGGCCGGAGCCCGCGGGGGCCTCCAGGACGCGGCCAAGGTTCTCGTGCCCGAGCACCAGCCGCTCGGCGCCGGGCGGCGCCTGCCCGTAGGCGCCGGAGACGATCTCGGCGTCCGTCCCGCACAGGCCCACGGCAAGGCCCTGCACCAGCACCGCCCCCTGCTGTGGGTCAGGCTCGGGCACCTCCTCAAGAGCGAGCGAATCCTTCACACCAGGCCGAACGGTCAACGCACGCACATCGGCTCCCTCAGGGCAAACGCCAACTCGGAAGGCGCCCACGAAGCGCGTGGCCCCACTCGAATGGAAGCATGGACGGCCCTTATCAGGTCTTAACGGCGTCTTGCCGCCGCGACGTCCCCAGCTTGCAGCGGTCCGCTGCACGGCGGGCGTCCGCGTTGCACGTCGTCGCGGCTGCGCTCCGCGAAGGACCGGAGTGTGACGCGGGACGAAGGGTGGCGTGGCTCGACCACCGTGGGCACGAGCGCGGGCTGCGGCTCCACCTTGGCACCGGACGACCTACAGGTACCCCTTCGGGACAGGCCCGAGGACGCGCATCGAGGCACGAGCGGCGATGGCCGCGAGGTCCTCCGGTGTCAACGACCTCTCCTCCGCAGTGGCCAAGGCGAGTTCCTCGAAGTAGCCGACCATCGCGGCCGGCAGGTAGACGTTGAGCTTCCTGCTCTGGCGTCGACCGACGCGGAACCCGTGCTCCACGCCCGCCGGGACGTAGATGAACGAGCCTGCGGGGCAGAGCCGCTCCTCATCGGCGAAGAACATGTGGTACTCGCCGTCGAGGACGTAGAACGCTTCGGCTGCATCCTCATGGACGTGCATGGGTGGTCCGAAGCCCGGCGGTTCGTCTGCCTCCAGCAAGGTGAACCCGCCGCTGGTCATCGTTGCGTCAGCCCGGAGCCGCATGTGGAACGGCCCCATGTCGAGCAACCTGCCCTCGTCGGGCATCTGGACAAAGGGTCGACCGGTCATGACTGCTCCCCCCGACGCGGGGCCGAGCACCATCGGCGTCGTCGCCCCCAGCGGAAGATAACGCCGCACCTCCCGCCGCGGGTAGTGCCGGTTACCCACGGCAGGCGGGGCCGCCGGCAGACGGGTCTAGGGGTGGCACGGTGTGTCCACCGTCGGCGCGCCGGTCACCGCTGTCGTCCCACGCCTGCGCTCGGCCGCAAGCGCCGTTAGGGCGGAGCATCCGCCGCCCTGTTCGTCCCCGCAGGGCAACAGGGCGGTCATGCGCGCGGATCGGATGCCTTCGGGCGCGTCGGTCGGTGGGCGGAGCGTTGTGTGCGTCGGCTGGCGCGTTGACCGTCCTGTCCGT
>JAABUN010005426.1_pt1 | contig 15850 bp, 16 predicted proteins | sample 5559311 | NCBI WGS metagenome assembly JAABUN01 (sample SAMN10711877, study PRJNA513370) | rock metagenome | isolation source: Antarctica rocks | place: Antarctica: Victoria Land, Siegfried Peak sud
TCTGGCAGTTCTGGACAGCCAAAGCTTGCCCACGTGACGATCCGCAACTGCCCCGGGCTCCCCCATGCTGCAGTCACGCGGACCGGGCCATCAGCGGGGGTGACCGCATCAGCAGTTGGCTCCGGGATGTCAGCGGGCTTCGCCGCCGTCCAGGTGATCACCGCCGATGGCGCGACGGGTGCCCCCCGGCCCCCAGCGCAGCCACCGGATACGACCACACAACCGAAGAGCAAGCTCGCGCGCGGCAGCCACTTCCAAGGTTGCTGCGCTTTCACGGCAGCACCCCTCTCTCGGTGATTGCGATGCGACTGAGTATGCGCCGCCGGTAGTCGTCCATGTTGCGGTAGCCGCAGCCGACGCGAGTGGTCTGGTTGATGATGTGGTTGACGCCCTCGATGCGGGCGTTCGTCGCGTCCAGGTCAGAGTGACGAAGATGGCCTGCCACCAGATGTCGATGGTGCTGGCAAGGCGGGTGAAGTCGAGCATGTGCGCGTCAGGTCGATGACCGCCACGGAGAAGGGTGGACCTTGCTCACCAACAGCCGTCCGCGAAGTCGTGAAGTGGCTACATTGGCCGGATGAGCCAGCAGGTCGTTGCCGTCACCGTCCTCGGTGACGACCGGCGGGGCATTGTCGCCGACGTGACGGCCGCCCTGGCCGGGCTCGGGGGCAACCTCGAGGACTCGACGATGACCCTGCTGCGGGGACACTTCGCCATGGTCGTCCTCGTGCGGACCAGCCACTCGGCGGCGGAGGTCCAGACGGCGCTGGCTCCGCTGACCGAGGGCGGCGCTCTCGTCGTTGAGGCACGCCTGCTGCCCGACCACGAGACCCAGGACCGGCCGGGCACGGCATACACCTTGCGCGTGCATGGGGCCGACCGCCCCGGCATCGTCGCCGACATCACCGGGGTCGTCGCCCAGCACGGGGGCAACATCGTCGACCTCGGCACCCGACTCGGTCGCGGGCTCTACGTCCTCGTCGCCGAGCTCGCCCTCCCGCAAGGCACGACGCCGGCCCGGTTGGAGTCTGACCTCGCCGAGGCGGCCCGCCGTCTGGGGGTCGAGGTGCAGCTCAGCCCGGTCGACGACGACCTCCTGTGAGCCTCCACGCCGAGGACCGTGACGGGGACGGGGACAGGCGCCGGCTGCCGGCAACCCCGGCCCAACGTGCCTGGACGATGCCTGCGCTCCCCGCCGGGCGGCTGCGGCGTGTCGTCGAAGCCCCGGAGCCGGTGCTCTCACAGCCCGGCGCCGATGTCGACCCGAACGCCGCGGAGATCATCCAGCTCGCGGCGGACCTCGTTGCGACACATGCGGTGTCGCCCGGCTGCGTCGGACTGGCGGCTCATCAGCTCGGCGTCGCCCAGCGGGTCTTCAGTCTCGACGTCTCCGGTCACCCGAGGACTCGGACCTGCCACGGGCTCCTCGTCCTGTGCAACGCCACGGTGTCGTCGGCGACCCGCCGCGAACGCGGCCGCGAGGGGTGCATGTCGGTGCCCGACTTCACCGGCGACGTCGCCCGGGCCCGACGCGTCACCGTCAGGGGCCAGCTGCCGGTGACCGGCGCGTGGGTCGACCTCGCGACCGATGCCTTCGAGGCCGTCGCCCTCCAGCACGAGATCGACCACACCAACGGCGTGCTCTTTCTCGACCGGGTCACCGGCCCGCACGCCGTCCACCCGCGTCGTACCTACCAGTGAGCATCAGTCCCAGAAGCATCAGTCCCACGAGCATCGGTCTAGTCCGGCGAGGTTGCACCGGCGCCAGAGGGTGCGCACGCCCTAGAGTGGTGCCGTCCCCGTGGCCCAACCGGCAGAGGCAGGCGACTTAAAATCGCCCGAGTGCGAGTTCGAATCTCGTCGGGGGCACGCGCCGGCGGGACCCACCCCCCGAGCCGGCTCGGGCGACCTTGCGAGCGGGCGCAGCAACGCCGACGTCTCCGTCGCCCTTGCCGCTCGGCACGCCGCCGCCCATGCGGGAGCTCACGGGAACAAAATGACTCCGCCAAACGCATAACCTTGTGAGACTTGCTCCGACGGGAGCACCTGAATGGGCGGAGGCGCCATGGCCGGCAACAACCCGGTGTTTTCACAGATCGACAAGCAGATCAAGCAGGGTGGGTACGCCCGCTTCGGCCGCCAGCAGCAGCCGGGGCAGGGCTACGGCATACCGCAGGACTCGATGTCCCCGCAGCAGCTGGAGACCATGTACGAGCGGCAGGCCGCGGGGCCGCTCCAGACGGGGCGGGTGACCTTCGACGACGTCGTCATGAAGACGCTGGGACTCTTCGTCCTCGTCCTTGTGGCTGCCGGAGCCGCGTGGGTGCTCACCCTCGGCAACCCGGGGCTGACGATGCCGATCTGGCTCGCCGGCATGTTCGGTGGCCTCGCGATCGGCCTCGCCATCGCCTTCAAGAAGACGGTCAGCGTCCCGCTCATCGTCCTGTATGCCGTGCTCGAGGGCGCCTTCGTCGGTGCCTTCAGCCAGGTCATGGAGGGGGCCTACCCCGGCATCGTGGCCACGGCGGTCGTGGCCACCCTCGCGACGTTCGCCGGGATGTTCGCCGGCTACAAGTTCGGCATCATCAAGGTGACCAGCAAGTCGCGGCGCATCTTCGGGATGGCGGCGATGGGCTACCTGCTCTTCAGCCTCGTCAACGTCGTCGCGCTGATGGCCGGCTGGACGAGCGGCTGGGGCTTCGGCGGCAGTGGCATGCTCGGCATCGGGATCTCGATCCTGGGCGTCGGCCTGGCCTCCTACTCGCTGGCCATTGACTTCGACTCGATCGACTCGGCGGTCCGCGCCGGCATCCCCGAGAAGTACTCGTGGCTGCTCGCCCACGGCCTGATCGTCTCGCTCGTGTGGCTCTACCTCGAGATCCTCCGCCTGCTGGCCCGCACGCGGGACTGACGTGGTCACCCCGGGATCCCCTGTGCCGCAGGAGGTCTCGGACGAGCTCCGGCGCGTGGTCGAGCGGTGGCACCAGATGCCGCTCGACCACGCGCTGTCGTCTGTGCCGGGCCTGCGGGCCGTCGTCGAGGCGCTCGCTGGTGAGCCCGTGGCCGACCTCGGGCCCGCTGTGCTCATGGACCAGCTGACGGTCATGGTCCACGACACCTGCTGCGACGCGGTCGAGTCCGGCCGCACGCAGGGGTGGCCGGGGCAGCTCACCGGGCAGCTCGCCGGCCTGCGGCGGAGCCTCCTCTGAGCCTCGCGGACGGCGAAGCGGAAGGTCGGAGGGAGTCGGTCAGCTCAACCGCTCGTAGATGATCGCCATGCCCTGGCCACCGCCGACGCACATCGTCTCGAGACCGAACTGCCCGTCCCGCTCCTGGAGGCCGTTGAGCAACGTCGTCGTGATCCGGGCACCGGTCGAGCCGAACGGGTGCCCGAGCGCGATCGCCCCGCCGTGGACGTTGAGCTTGTCGACGTCCATGCCGAGGTCGTCGGCACTCGGCAGGACCTGCGCGGCGAAGGCCTCGTTGATCTCGTAGAGGTCCATGTCCCCGATGCTCATGCCGGCTCGCGCGAGGGCCTGCCTCGAGGCTTCGACGGGGCCGAGGCCCATGATCTCGGGGGAGAGGGCGGAGACGCCCGTGGCGACGACCCGGGCGAGCGGCGTCAGGCCCAGCTCCGTGGCCCGGGTGTCGCTCATGACGAGCACGGCGGCTGCGCCGTCGTTCAGGGCGCAGCAGTTGCCGGCCGTGATCGTGCCCTGCTCGCGGAAAACGGGGTTGAGCGCCTGCAGGGCTTGGAGGGTGACCCCGGAGCGGGGGCCGTCGTCCTTGCTGACGACGGTGCCGTCGGCAAGGGTGACCGGCGAGATCTCCCGCTCGAAGAAACCGTTCGCGATCGCCTTCTCCGCCCGGTTCTGGCTGGTGACGCCCCACTCGTCCTGGCGTTCGCGCGAGATGCCCCGCGAGGTGGCGACGTTCTCGGCGGTCTGTCCCATGGCGACGTAGATGTCTGGCAGCTGCCCCTGCTCGCGGGGGTCGGTCCAGGTCTCGTTCGACGTGGCGGTCGCGACGCCGCGAGCAACCGCCTGGGCGAAGAGGGGGTTCTGGGCCTCGCCGGGGGCCCCGCCTGCGCCGGCGAAGTTCGCATAGGACGAGACCGACTCGACGCCCCCGGAGATGAAGACGTCACCCTCGCCGGCCTTGATGGCGTGGTATGCCATCCGGGTCGTCTGGACGCTCGAGGCGCAGAACCGGTTGATCGTCGCGCCGGGGAGGTGGTCCTGGCCGGCCAGGACAGCGATGACGCGCGCGAGGTTGGAGCCCTGCTTTCCAGACGGCTCAGCGCAGCCCCAGTAGAGGTCCTCGACGAGGGCGGGGTCGAGGTCCACCTTGTCGAGAAGGGCCCGCACGACGGTCACCGACAGGTCGTCCGGGCGGACGTCCTTGAGGGAGCCTTTGACGGCACGCCCGATGGGGCTGCGAGCGGTCGAGACGATCACGGCTTCGGTCACGGGTCCTCCTGGAACGCGGGCTGAGCGGGCGCTTAGTGCACCACTCGATGGTATGCCGTGAGGGCCCTCGCGGCCACGTGTGCTTCCTCTCGTCCCCCCGGTGTGACTCGACTCCGAGTCGAGCCAGATGACTCTCCGTGCACCCGGCATACGCCTCGGTCGTGAGCGGGCAGCTCGGCGGCTAGGCGCTGGCCGTGTCGACCGGCGTGTCGGTGGCGGCCGGCACGTTGCGGTCCGGCGTGTCGGTGGCGACGGGCGCGTCGCCCGCCGCTGCGTCGAGCCCGACCTGCGGGTCGGTCTCAGGGACTCCCGGCTGGGACCGGTCCACCCCCGGCTGCGAGCGGTCGGGGAAGGGGCGCCGCACCCGGTGCAGGACGACGGCCCACAACCCGAGGGGACCGCGGGCCTGGCCACCGATCTTCGTCGCGCTGACCTCCGTGCCCGGTTCCCGGACGGCACGCGTCGCCGCCTTCGACACCGAGGCGACCGTGTCGCCGCGCTGCGGCACGGGACGGGAGTCCTCGCCCCAGAGGCCGAGGGCCGAGCAGACCGAGGGGAGGAGCGCCGCGGCCGCCCGGGCGTAACCAGCGGCGGACGGGTGGAACCGGTCCTTGCTGAACATCTCGGCCGGCCGCTCGGCGAACTCCGGGCCGATCAGGTCCCCGAGCGACACGGTGCGGCCGCCGGCCTCCACGACGCCGACCGTCTGTGCGGCGGCGAGGTCGCGGCTCCAGCGTCGGGCGAGGGCGCGCAGCGGCTGAGCGATGGGTTGCAGCGTGCCGAGGTCGGGGCAGCTGCCGACGACGACCTCGGCCCCCGCCTCCCGCAGCTCCCGGACGGCACCCTCGAGGTGACGGACGGCGATCGACTTGTCGATGCGATGGGTGACGTCGTTGGCGCCGATGAGGATGACGGCGGCGTCCGGGGCGGGGACGGCGTCGAGGGCGTTGGTGACCTGCAGGTCCAGCCCACTGGACTCCGCACCGACCACCGCGACGTTGGTCAGATGCACCGGGCGGCCGCTGAAAGCCGAGGTGCCGCTCGCGAGGATCGCGCCGATCGTCTGGTTGCGGGTGTCGCTGCCCATCCCGGCGGCCAGGCTGTCACCGAGCATGACGAGCTCGATCGGCTTGCCGAAGCCGGCCCCGTAGTGGCCGTCGTCGTCGGGCGCGCCCTCGAAGGGCTGACCGACGATGCGCCGCGCCATGAGCGCCTCGGCCTTGATCAGGCCGTATCCCAGCGCGCCGAGGGCGCCGATTCCGGCGACCCCGAACCCGCCACCGTATGCCGCGGCCTGTGCGATCCGGCGTGCCCGCCGAGCCCGTCCCATCGTTGTCCCCCTTGGTCGACACTTCTCCCCCGACCGTAACGCCCCCGAGTTCCCCTTGGTGCCTCACCCCGAGGACCCTCGGCGCCCCTCCGTGTCGACGCGGTGGCGCGCCTCGTCTGAGAGGATGGGTAGGTGAAATTTGCCGAGCACATCTCCGACCTCGTCGGGAACACGCCCTTGGTCAAGCTGTCCTCCGTCGTCGAGGACGCGGGGGTCGCCTGCACCGTCCTCGCGAAGGTCGAGTACATGAACCCGGGCGGGTCGGTCAAGGACCGGATCGCGGTGCGGATGGTGGACGCCGCGGAGAAGTCGGGGGAGCTGGAGCCCGGCGGCACCATCGTCGAGCCGACGTCCGGCAACACCGGTGTCGGGCTTGCCCTCATCGCCCAGAAGCGTGGCTACCACTGCGTTTTCGTCTGCCCGGACAAGGTCGGAGAGGACAAGCGCAACGTGCTCAAGGCCTACGGCGCCGAGGTCGTCGTCTGTCCCACCTCCGTGTCGCCGGACCACCCCGACTCCTACTACTCGGTCTCCGACCGACTGGTCCGCGAGATCGAGGGCGCCTGGAAGCCCAACCAGTACGCCAACCCGGAGGGGCCGAACAGCCACTACGCGTCGACCGGTCCCGAGATCTGGGCCGACACCGACGGCAGGATCACCCACTTCGTCACCGGCGTGGGCACCGGGGGGACGATCACCGGCACGGGGCGCTACCTCAAGGAAGTGTCCGACGGCGCGGTCCGCATCATCGGCGCCGACCCCGAGGGCTCGGTCTACTCGGGGGGCACCGGGCGGCCCTACCTCGTCGAGGGGGTCGGCGAGGACTTCTGGCCGGCGGCCTACGACCCGTCCGTCGTGGACGAGGTCATCGCCGTCTCGGACGCCGACTCGTTCACGATGACCCGGCGGCTCGCCCGCGAGGAGGGCCTGCTCGTCGGCGGCTCCTGCGGCATGGCGGTCGTCGCGGCGCTCCACGCGGCCAAGGACCTGCCCGCCGACGCCGTGATGGTGGTGCTCCTGCCGGACTCCGGTCGCGGCTACATGGCGAAGATCTTCTCCGACGACTGGATGAGCTCTTACGGATTCCTCCACGAGGATGGCGAGAAGACCGTGGGTGACGTGCTCCGCTCCAAGTCCGGGGACATCCCGGCCCTGGTGCACACCCACCCCAACGAGACGATCCGCGTGGCAATCGACATCCTTCGCGAGTACGGCGTCTCCCAGATGCCCGTCGTCAAGGCCGAGCCACCGGTCATGTCCGGCGAGGTGGCCGGCGCCGTGAGCGAGCGGGCCCTCCTGGAGCTGCTCTTCACGAAGCGGGCCCACCTCGCCGACTCCGTCGAGAAGCACATCGAGCCGGGGCTGCCGCTGGTCGGCTCCGGGGAGAAGGTCGCCGTCGCGCGGCAGGAGCTCGAGAGCGCCGACGGCATCCTCGTCGTCGACGAGGGCAAGCCGATCGGCGTGCTGACGCGGGCGGACCTGCTCGGGTTCCTCAGCGACTGACGACGTCCTTCGGGCCGACGACGCCGGTCAGGCCTCCGGGTCCCAGGTCAGCAGCCGGACCCGGCTGACGTGCTCGACGTGGGCGTGCATCGCGGCGGCCGCGGCCCGGGCATCGCCGGCCCTGATCGCCTCGGCGATCTGCTCGTGATCGGCGAGTGACTGCCTCGGCCGTCCCGGCTGCCGCAACGACTCAGTCCGGCTCTGGGCGATCTCGGTGCGGATCTCGTCGTAGAACGCCGCGAGCAGGTGGCTGTGCGCTGCCACGACGACCGCCGTGTGGAAGAGGCGGTCACCTTCGGTCGGCGCCTCGCCGGAGTCCACCTGCGCTGCCATGAACCGCAGGGCCGCCTCGATGTGGTCGAGGTCCTCGTCCGTGCGCCGGCCGGCCGCCAGCTGGGCCAGCTTGGTCTCGAGCGCGTCACGGGCGTCGAGGACGTCCGGCAGGATCTGCTTCCGCGCGACGAGGTCGGCCATCGGCTCCACATTGAGGCTGTCGCGGCGGAGGTAGACCCCTCCGCCCTGCCGGGTCTCGACCAGGCCCTGCACCTCGAGGGCGACGATCGCCTGGGCGACGGAGGCCCGGCTGACACCGAGGCGCTGCGCCAGGTCACGCTCGGTCGGGAGGCGGTCCCCGGTGCGCAGGCCTGCTGCCACGACGTGCGCTCGCAGCCGCTCGATGACCTGCTCGTAGAGCCGACCGCGAAGGACGGGCCGAAGTTCGTTGCTCACCGAAGCCCTTCTCGTCCTCGCCGTTGCCATCATGACCGGCGTCTGGTGACGCCACCGGGTAGACCTTGACACCCTGCAGGGCCTGGGTCCAAGATACCCCGCATCGGCAAGTGGCCAAGTGGCTCAGCCAATCTAAGCGAGGCATCCCATGACATCAACGGCACCGAACGCCAGTGTGTCCGTCCAGCGGCGCCGAGCCGTCATCGCCAGCACGGTCGGCACGACGGTCGAGTGGTACGACTTCTTCCTCTACGGGACGGCGGCGGCTCTGGTCTTTCCCAAGCTCTTCTTCCCGGGTGGGTCGGAGTTCGCAGGCGTGCTGGCCTCGTTCAGCACCTTGTTCGTCGGCTTCGCCGCGCGGCCGATCGGCGCGGCCATCTTCGGTCACTTCGGTGACCGCGTCGGGCGCAAGGCCACCCTGGTGACCACCCTGGTCCTCATGGGGGTGGCCACCTTCTGCATCGGCCTGCTCCCAGGGCAGGCGTCGATCGGCATCGCTGCGCCGATCGCGCTGGTGCTGCTGCGAATCGCCCAGGGCATCGGCGTCGGCGGCGAGTGGGGCGGCTCGGTGCTCATGTCGATGGAGTGGGGCTCCAAGCGGCGGCGCGGCCTGATGGCCAGCTGGCCGCAGCTCGGTGTGCCGATGGGTCTGCTGCTCTCCACGGGGATGATCAAGCTGATGACCTCGGTCCTCAGCCCGGCTGACTTCGACCGCTGGGGCTGGCGGGTGCCGTTCCTCGCGAGCATCGTGCTCGTCCTCATCGGCCTCTACGTGCGGCTGCGGGTCATGGAGAGCCCGCAGTTCGCCGAGGTCAAGAAGACCCAGGCGGTCGTGCGCCAGCCCTTCATCCAGGTGCTCAAGGACCACCCGATGGAGGTCCTCACCTCGGCGTTCGTCCGGCTGTCGGAGCAGGCTCCGTTCTACCTCTTCATCACCTTCGTCCTGACCTACGGCACCAGCGTGCTCAAGCTGCCGCGGGGCGACCTGCTCAACGACACGCTCATCGCGGCAGGGCTCGGCCTGGTCACCGTCCCGCTGTTCGGCCACCTCTCCGACCTCTTCGGCCGGCGCCTCATGTACGGCATCGGCATCGTCTGCACGGGGCTGTACGCCTTCCCGTACTTCGGGCTCCTCGACACCAAGAGCTCGGGGCTGGTCCTGCTGGCCATCGTGCTCTCCCTGGTCTTCCACGACATGCAGTACGGCCCCCAGGCCGCGCTCATCGCTGAGAGCTTCGGGACGAACCTGCGCTACAGCGGCGCCGGCATCGGCTACCAGCTCGCGTCGGTCATCGCCGGTGGCCCGGCGCCCCTCATCGCGGCGGCAATCCTCGAGCGGACGAAGTCGAGCACCGGGATCAGCTGGTACATCGTCGCCTGCTGTGTCGTCGCCTTCGGTGCACTCATCCTCATGCCCCGCACCCAGCTGCGGGCCGAGGAGCGCGCCGGGACTGACGCCGACGCCGCGCTGCGGGCGGTCGGATGAGCCAGACCTCGACCGGTGCGTGGGTGGAGCGCTCCGGAGCGCTGTCCGGGGTCAGGGTCCTCGACCTGACCCGCATCCTCTCTGGGCCGTTTGCCTCGATGATCCTGGCCGACCTCGGGGCCGACGTCATCAAGGTGGAGGACACCAAGGGGGGCGACGACACCCGCCACTGGGGACCGCCCTTCCAGGGCGCGGACGCGGCATACTTCCACTCCGTCAACCGCAACAAGCGCTCGCTGGCCGTCGACCTCAAGAGCGACGCGGGACTCGGGATCGTCCTGCAGCTCGCCGACTCCGCCGACGTCGTTCTCGAGAACTTCCGACCGGGCACGGCGCAGCGGCTCGGGCTGGGGTATGCCGCGCTGTCGGCACGCAACTCGCGCCTCGTCTACGGGTCGGTCAGCGGCTACGGCCACACCGGACCGCTCAGCGAGCGGGCGGGCTACGACGCCATCGCCCAGGCCATGTCCGGCGCGATGAGCGTCACCGGCGCCCAGGACGGGGAAGCCGTCCGGTTCGGGGTGGCCGGCGCCGATCTGGGTGCAGGCATGTGGGTGACCATCGGCGTCCTCTCCGCGCTGTGGTCCCGGCAGAGCACCGGTGTCGGTCAGCACGTGGACATCTCGCTGCTGGACGGTCAGGTCTCCTGGCTGACCTACGTGGCCCAGAACTACTTCACGTCGGGAGTGACGCCTCGCCGCTATGGTTCGGCTCACCCGAACATCGTTCCGTACCAAGGCTTCACAACCGGCGACGGGGACATCATGGTCGCTGTGGGCAACGACGCGCTGTGGCACCGCTTCGCTCCGGTGCTCGGTCTGGACGACCTCGTTGACGACCCGCGGTTCGCCACGAACCCCGACCGGGTCGCCAACCGTGAGGTCCTTCTGCCGCTTCTCACGGAGGCCCTGGCCGCCCGGTCGGCCGCCGAGTGGTCGGACCTGCTGAGCGAGGCCGGAATCCCCGTGGGACCGATCAACACCGTCGACGAGGCCCTCGAGCTGCCCCAGCTCAGGGCCCGGCAGATGGTCGTCGACCTGCCGCACCCGGTCCAGGGGAGCGTGCGCACCCTGGGCTCGCCGATCAAGCTCTCCCGGACCCCGGTGACCCTGCGCCACGCCAGTCCCACCCAGGGCGAGCACACCACTTCGATCCTCACGGCGCTCGGCCGCTCCGTGGACGAGATCCAGCGACTGGTCGCGGACGGGTCCGTGCGGTGATGGACCGTCCGCTGCAACCGAGCCCGTCCCGGGTCACCGTGGCCCGCGACGGTGGGGTGGTCACCCTCGAGCTCGGTGACGGCACCCGGCGCAACGCCCTGCGTGAGGCGGACTGGGCGGACCTGGGCGACACCGTTGCGGCGGTCGGCCGGGCCGGGACCGCCCGGGTGATGGTCCTCGTCGGCCACGGCGGCACCTTCAGCGCCGGGTCGGACATGACGGAGTGGGCCGACGCCGGTCCCGACGACGTGGACCATACCTTCGCGACGATGGAACAGTGCTTCCAGGTGGTCGAGGACTGTGCAGTGCCCGTGGTGGCTGCGGTGGAGGGAGTCGCGGCTGGGGCGGGTTGTCAGCTCGCGCTCTCCTGCGACCTCATCGTCATGGGCGAGTCGGCGAGGATCGGGATGCCCATCGCGCGGCTGGGCATCCTCGCCTCGCCGGCCTTCGCGGCCCGGGTCGCCTCCCGGGTCGGGTCGGCACTGGCCGCCGACCTCTACCTCACCGGCCGGCTCCTCGGTGGCGCCGAAGCGCGGGCGGCGGGTCTCGTCGCGCGAGTCGTGCCCGATACCGAGGTGGTGAGCCAGGCGACCCACCTTGCCCACGCGATCACCCACACGTCTCCGGAGGCCGTCCGTGCGGCGAAGCGGGCGATCCACGCCGTCACCCAGCCGGAGCGGCTGGTCCACGACGCAGGTGGCCGGGCGGGACGGTCCGTGGCCTTCGAGGACTTCCGGCCCGCGGTGCGTCGCTTCCTCTCGACCCGGCGACGACCGGCCTGACCCGGAAGTCAGGCGATGCGCCGGGCCATCTGCGGATCCGGTGGTCCGATGACCGATGGGTGGAAGATCGCTGCCAGCGCTTCGACGCCGTCGACGAGTCGAGGGCCCGGCCGGGCGAACGACGCGTTCGCGTCGACGGCCCAGACCGGTATGCCGTCGGGCCACTTTCCCTGTGCCACAAGCGTCTCCGTCAGCCGGGACGCGTCGTCGAGGTGGTAGCCGCACGGCGCGGCGACGATGACTTCGGGTCGGCCGGCTAGGGCTTCGTCCCACGTCACCCGCACCGACTTCTCGCCCGGGGTTCCGACGACGTTGGTCCCGCCGGCCCGCGTCACCATCTCGGGCACCCAGTGCCCCGGTGCGAAGGGCGGGTCGGTCCACTCCAGGACGAGCGCCCGCGGGGACGGCTGACCCGCGACCGCGGCCTGCACGGCATACAGCCGCTCGTGCTGGCGTTCGACGATGCTGCGCGCGGTCGGCGCGTGGCCGGTCGCCTCGCCGAGGGTGACCACCGAGGTGAGCACCTCGTCGAGGGTGCGCGGGTCGATCGTCAGGACCTCAGCCCGGCAGCCGAGGTGGGCCAGGGCGTCGTCGACGACGGAGACGTCGACCGCGCAGACCGCGCAGAGGTCCTGGGTGACGACGAGGTCCGCGTCAAGGTCTGCCAGGGCGCCCTCGTCGAGGTGGTAGAGGTCCTCGCCGGCATGCATCCGCTCGGTGACCACGCGGTCGATCTCCGCAGGGGAGAGCCCTTCCTGAAGGGCCGAGGTCGAGACGATCCTGCGGGTCCGGGCCTGCGCCGGGTAGTCGCACTCGAAGGTCACCCCGACGACGTCGTCGCCCGCACCAATGGCGAAGAGGATCTCGGTGGTGGAGGGCAGGAGCGACACGATCCGCATGCCTCCGACGATAGGCGGTCGTCCGGCCGCCGCCCACGGCGCGGGGCGTCCGATCAGATGGTCGCCGTGGCGAGGGCAGTCCCGTCGGACGTCCGCACCTCGATCCCCGTGATGTCGGCGGACCGCATCCAGCAGGCCGCCGTCAGCGTCGTGCGCCCCGACGGCGTGCCCGTCCAGCTCGCGACGCTGTAGCTGCGCCCCGAGGAGCTGGTGACCCAGAGGTAGAGGACGCCGCTCTTCGGCAGGCCGGAGCCGGCCACCTCCAGCTGGGTGCCCCAACCCCGGGTCACGAGCTCGATCTCGACGGCGGCCGAGCTCGACGCCACCGGCGCCGCGACGACGTGCGCGCTGGGCGGGGCGGTGAGCCGCTCGAGCACGGGGCCGACTCCAGCGCCGAGGCCACCGGCGACGAGGGCCAGCACGGCGGCGGCCGCTCCGAGCCTCCACCGCTCGATCCGGCGCCGCCGTCGGACCTGGTCGAGGAGGGTCACCGGGACGGCCGGCCGGGGTGCCGGTGTTCCGACGGGGTGCTCCGCCGGCACCCGCTCACCGCTCTGCTCGTCCCACGCCGCGAGGTCCAGCAGGGCCGGCAGCCCGGAGAACTGGGCCGCCTCGCGCTGGCAGGCCGCGCAGGTGCGCAGGTGCCGGGTGAAGGCGCGGTGGTCCTCCGGATCGAGGCCACCGAGGACGAAGGCGCCGAGCAGCTGGTGCAGCTCGTTGTCGCGCTCTCGGGCGTCATCGCTGATCACTGGGTCACTCCCATCTCGTCGAGGATCGCCCGCAGCGACCGAACCGCGTAGAACGCGCGCGACTTCACCGTGCCCGCCGGTATCCCCAGGACTGCGGCGGCCTCGCTGACGGTCAACCTCCGATAGTAGAGCGCCACAACGACGGCTCGGTGGTCCGGCTGCAGTCTGGCCAGGGCGTCCTCGACGAGGATCTGGTCGAGGGCCCGGTCGATCTCGACGACGGGGTTCGTCGCGCGCGGGTCGACCCGGGCTCGCGAGTCGTCGTCACGGTCCTCGGCGACCTCGGTGACGCGTCGGCCGGCGGCACGGTGCATGTCGATGAGGATGTTGCGGGTGGTCTGCAGGAGGTAGGCCCGCATGCTCGACACCTCGGGTGCCTGACGCCAGACACGGAGGATGACCTCCTGGACGACGTCCTCGGCGCGGGACTGGTCCACCGAGGTCCGGCCGATGAACCGCCGCAGCGCCGGGGCGTGGTCGCGGTAGATGTCGGCGACGATCTCCTCGTCCAGCGGCATGGTCACGCTTCTTCCTCCCGACTGTGCAGCCGACTCTGTGCAGCCGACTCTGGGCTGACTCCTCGGCTTGAGGTCCTCGGTCGACTTCCTCGGCTGACTCCTGATGGTGGTCCATGAGAACAGGGGTCCGTGCAGAGGAAGACGCCCCATCGGGCACGGCGGTTCAGCTGAACCGTCCCAGCCGCGCCGGCGTCTTCCCTCGTGACGCCACCGGCGCCGAATGGAAGAGGCAGCACGGATCTCAGGAGCTGACATGAACACACGGAGAGTTACCAGCATGGTCGGAGCCGCCCTCGTCGCGACCTCGCTTGCGGGATGCGGAGCCACCGAGACGCCGACAGCGCCCGGCACGTCGTCCTCGTCCAGCACCTCCACCGGCTCCTCCACCACCGCCCCGGGCGCCACCTCGGGCAGCTCCTCGAACGCCGGCCCAGCCGGGGTCAAGGTCGGCTCGACGTCTCTGGGCGACGTCGTCGTGGACACCAAGGGCATGACGCTCTACCTGTTCACGAAGGACACCAAGGGCTCGGGCAAGAGCTCCTGCGCCGGCCAGTGCCTGGCGACCTGGCCGCCCCTGCTGACCCAGGGCGCCGCGACCGCTGCCGGGGTGACCGGCACCCTGGCGACCATCGACACGGCGGACGGCAAGAAGCAGGTCACCCTCGACGGTTGGCCGCTCTACTACTACGCCAAGGACAAGGCCGCGGGTGATGTCACCGGCCAGGGCGTCGGCGGCGTGTGGTACGTCCTCGACAAGAACGGCACGCCGATGAAGGCCGCTCCCTCAGCCACCACGACCGGCTACTGACGTCTCCACCCGCAGTCAGGTATCGACGTATCGCCGCTTTCGGGCTCGGCCCGGTGATTCTTTGATACCTGGCTCGGCGGGCGGAGCGGGCGGAGCGGGCGGAGCGGGCGGAGCGGGCGGGCGCCGTGGACGCGGGCTCAGGCCTGACCGGTCCGGCGCAGGACCTCCTGGAACCATGGGACTCCGGTGTCGAACGCCTTGCCGCCCGCGATCCGGTCGAACTCGATCGACCGCAGCTCGTCGCCGCGTTCCTCGTCGTGGCCGACGACACCGGCGGTGCCGGCCGTCGCCGCCTCCACCGCGACCAGAACCATCTCCCGGATCAGCGCCAGATCGGTCTCGTTCGCCGGCGCCGACCGGGAGAAATACCCGCTCTTCTGGACCATCGTCTTCTCCGCCCCGACAAGCCCTCCGAGCTGCGTGGCGAACCACTGCCCGGGGTTGACGGCATCCAGCTTCACGTGTCCGAACGGGTCCCGCGGCACGTCGTCGCCCGATGCCTCGAGCTGCTCGACGATCTCGCTCACCCCCGCGCCCTCGGACAGGAAGATGTTGACGCAGCCGATCTCGTCCATGACGGAGCGAAGGCGCTCGGCCTCGGCGGCCATGTCGATGCTGACCTCCGGCACGTAGACCGCGTGGATGTCCCATCCCTCAGCGGTCAGTCCGATGGACGGCGCCCACTCCAGACCGGCATGCCAGCGCTGGTACTCCCGGGCCGCCGCCCCGGTCAGCCAGCCGCACCCGCGCCCCATGACCTCGTGGATGATGAGCATCCGCGGGTTGGCGCCGTGCTCGGCGAGGACGTTCTGCGCGAACCGCGAGGCCTGCTCGGCGGCCGTCGCTGCTCCGAGCGACTGACGGATCGGGATGATGTCGTTGTCGATCGTCTTCGGCAGGCCGACGACGGTGAGGTCGTAGTCCCGCTCCCGGAGGAACGCCGCGAGGTCGGCGGCGGTGGTGTTCGTGTCGTCGCCACCGATGGTGTGCAGGACGTCGACCCCGTCAGCACGCAGCCGACTGGCGGCGACCTCGAGCGGATCCTCACCTTCGCCGATGAGGCCACGGCTGACGAGGTCCTTGGCGTTGGTCAGCTTGACCCGGCTGTTGCCGATGGGGCTGCCGCCGAAGGCGTGGAGCAGGTGCGCCCTCGCTCGCGCCTCGTCGTCGACCACCACCTTGGCTCCGGACAGGACACCGTGGTAGCCGTGCCGGTAGGCGATGAGCTCGACGTCGGGCAGCAGCTCCGTGTAGCGCTCGATCAGCCCTCCCACGGCTGAGGAGAGGCAGGGGGCATAGCCGCCTGCGGTGAGCAGGGCCACGCGGCGAAGGGTCCGAGCCATGGTGCCGAGCCTAG
>JAABUN010005427.1_pt1 | contig 15850 bp, 14 predicted proteins | sample 5559311 | NCBI WGS metagenome assembly JAABUN01 (sample SAMN10711877, study PRJNA513370) | rock metagenome | isolation source: Antarctica rocks | place: Antarctica: Victoria Land, Siegfried Peak sud
GAGCTCGTCGCCCCCGGCACGGTCAACACCATGCCCGAGGCCACGCTGGAGGCGGTGGCCGACCACGGGACCGTCCGCGGCGACACGATCACGTCGACCTACCCGCAGGCCCAGCAGGTGCTCGACGACCTCGCAGCCGTCGGCATCGACTACGACGAGGTGGTGACCCAGCTGGAGAAGGAGGGCGTCAGCAAGTTCGAAGACGCCTGGAACTCCCTGATCGAGTCGGTGACCGAGCAGCTGGAGAAGGCCGGCGCCCACATCGCCCCCTCCGGCGCCGCCGACCCCGCCGGATCGGGCCCGGCCGCCGCGTCCCCGGAGAGCGGGGCGTGAGCGCGGAGAGCTCGATCGAGCTGACCGGCGGCGGGCTCACCGTCCGTGTCGCTGGAGCCTCCCTGATCGGAGCGGTGCAGGGGGTGCTCGAACAGGCGGCCGAGCAGCGACTGGCCGCGGCGCTCGCCGCCAGGGACGCCACCCTCTGGGGACCGGAGGCGACCGCCGAGGCCGGCGTGCGTCTGGGTTGGCTCGACGCCGTCGAGACCGGGCGGACGATCGTCCCGGAGGTGCTGGCGCTGCGCGACGAGCTCGCGGCCGAGGGCGTCGACCGGGTCGTGCTCTGCGGCATGGGCGGGTCCTCCCTCGCCCCGGAGGTCATCTGCGCCGGCGCGGGAGCGCCCCTGGTCGTCGTGGACACCACCGACCCGGGTCAGGTCCGTGCTGCGCTGACCGACCTGGAGCGCACCGTCGTGGTGGTGTCGTCGAAGTCGGGCGGGACGCTCGAGACCGACAGCCACCGACGAGTCGCCCGAGCGGCCTACGAGGCGGCCGGCATCGACCCGGCCCGGCGCGTCGTCGTGGTGACCGACCCGGGCTCGCCCTTCGAGTCCGCGGCGCGCGAGGAGGGCTCCCGGGCCGTCTTCCTGGCCGACCCGGACGTGGGCGGCCGCTACTCCGCGCTCACCGCCTTCGGCCTGGTGCCGAGCGGTCTCGCCGGCGTCGACGTCGGCCGGCTGCTCGACGAGGCCGCTGCCCTCCAGTCGACCCTCGGCTCGGACGACGGTCCGGCGCTGCTGCTCGGCGCTGCCCTCGGCGGCGCCGCAGTGGGTGGCCGCGACAAGCTCGTGCTGCCGCCCGGGGACCACCCCGGCTTCGGCGACTGGGCGGAGCAGCTCGTGGCGGAGTCGACCGGCAAGCAGGGCAAGGGCGTGCTGCCGGTCGTCGTCGAGGCGGCCACCGCTCCCGGCACCGAGCCCACCGCAGACAGCCACCTGGTCCTCACCGGAGGCGCTACCTCCGCCCTCGACGGGGTGCCCCACACCGTGGTCGAGGGTCCGCTCGGCGCGCAGTTCCTCGCGTGGGAGTACGCCACCGCCGTGGCCGGCGTCGTGCTGCGGATCAACCCCTTCGACCAGCCCAACGTCCAGGAGAGCAAGGACAACACCGGCGCCGTCCTCGACGGCGACGCACCGACCGACCCCGCTCCGCTGTTCGCCGAGGGCGGTGTCGAGGTCCACGCGACGGGCGACCTGCTGGCGGAGGTGGACGACCTGTCGGGGGCGTTCGAGGCGCTGCTCGACGCCGTGCCGGAGCGCGGCTACCTCGCCGTGATGGCCTACCTCGACCGCGGGGCCGACGCGTCGGCCGCCGAGCTGCGCGGCCTGCTGGCTGCTCGGGTGGCGCACCCGGTCACCTTCGGCTGGGCGCCGCGCTTCCTCCACTCGACCGGACAGCTCCACAAGGGCGGCCCGCAGACCGGTGCCTTCCTGCAGCTCACCGGGACCGTCGACGACGACCTCGCGATCCCCGGTCGACCGTTCACCTTCGGCCAGCTCGAGGCGGCTCAGGTGCTCGGTGACCTGCGGGCGCTCGAGCAGCGGTCGCGCCCGGTGCTCCGGCTCCACCTGACCGACCGGCGCGCCGGTCTCGCGACGCTGCTCGCGGCGGCAGCGGGGTCGTGAGGGACGCATGAGCAACCCGCTGCGCTCGCCCGGGGACCGGCGCCTGCCGCGTGTCCCGGACCCCTGCGCCCTCGTCGTCTTCGGCGTCACCGGCGACCTCGCCCGCAAGAAGCTCATCCCCGCTGTCTACGACCTCGCCAACCGCGGGCTCCTGCCGGCGAGCTTCGTCCTGCTCGGCTTCGCGCGCCGTGACTGGGTCGACGGGGACTTCGAGCAGCTGGCGAAGGAGGCGGCGCAGAAGGGGGCACGGACCGAGTTCCGCGACTCCACGTGGCAGCGGCTGTCGGACTCGATCCGGTTCCTGCCCGGCAGCTTCGACGACGATGCGGCCTTCGACACGCTCGCTGCGACCCTCACGGACCTGCACGACAGTCACGGCACCCACGGCAACGCCGCGTTCTACCTGTCGATCCCACCGGCGGCCTTCCCGACCGTGCTGAAGCAGATGCAGCGGACCGGCATGGCCGACAACGCCCCTGACGGACGGGGCGGTGCGGGCTGGCGGAGGGTCGTGGTCGAGAAGCCCTTCGGGCACGACCTGCCCTCCTCGCGGGCGTTGAACGACCTCGTGGACGACGTGTTCACCGCGCAGGACGTGTTCCGGATCGACCACTACCTCGGCAAGGAGACGGTCCAGAACCTGCTCGCGCTGCGGTTCGCCAACACGCTGTTCGAGCCGATCTGGAACAGCCACTTCGTCGACTCCGTGCAGATCACCATGGCGGAGGAGGTCGGGATCGGCACCCGCGCCGGGTTCTACGAGGAGACCGGAGCGGCGCGCGACGTGCTGCAGAACCACCTGCTCCAGCTGCTGGCCCTCACCGCCATGGAGGAGCCGGTCGGCTTCGACGCCGAGAGCCTGCGCACGGAGAAGCGCAAGGTCCTCGGCGCTCTCAAGCCCCCGACCGATCTGGCCCGCCACGCCGTACGCGGGCAGTACGACCAGGGCTGGCTCGCCGGCGAGCGGGTGCGGGCCTACCGCGCCGAGGAGGGCGTCGCCGACGACAGCACCACGGAGACCTACGCCGCACTGCGGCTCGAGGTCGAGACGCGTCGGTGGGCCGGGGTGCCGTTCTACGTGCGCACCGGCAAGCGGCTCCCCCGGCGGGTCACCGAGATCGCGGTGGTCTTCCACCGCGCCCCCCACCTGCCGTTCGCCAAGACCGACACGGAGGAGCTCGGCGCCAACCAGCTCGTGGTCCGGGTCCAGCCCGACGAGGGCGTGACGTTGCGCTTCGGGTCCAAGGTGCCCGGGACGACGATGGAGGTCCGCGACGTCGCCATGGACTTCCAGTACGGCGAGGCCTTCACCGAGGCCTCCCCCGAGGCCTACGAGCGCCTCCTGCTCGACGTGCTGCTCGGCGACGCGTCCCTGTTCCCGCGCAACGAGGAGGTCGAGGAGAGCTGGCGGGTCATCGACCCGGTCGAGCAGTTCTGGGCCGAGGGCGGCGAGCCGGAGCTCTACCGCGCGGGCGAGTGGGGACCGCGCGGTGCCGAGGAGATGCTCGCGCGCGACGGCCGGACCTGGCGGCGGCCATGACGACGCTCTGGGACACGACCGGTACGGCAGTCGTGAAGGCGCTGGCCGCCGAGCGGCGGTCGCACGGCTCCGTCTCCTCAGGCCTCGCGCTGACCCTCGTCGTGGTCGTGGAGGAGGGACAGGTCGAGGAGGCCGAGCAGGCCGCGACCCGCGCAGCCGCCGAGCACCCGTGCCGCTTGCTGCTCGTCGTACGGCGCCGGCCCGGAGCGCCGGAGTCCCGCCTCGACGCCGAGGTGCTCATCGGCGGCCGACTCGGGCCCGGTGAGGCCGTCGTGCTGCGGATGTACGGCCGGCTCGCCCTGCACGCCGAGTCGGTGGTGCTGCCGCTGCTCGCCCCCGACGCGCCGGTGGTCACGTGGTGGTTCGGCCCGCCGCCGCAGCGCATCGCGCACGACCCGCTCGGCGTCCTCGCCGACCGCCGGGTCACCGACGTCAGCCTCGCCGACGACCCGCTCGCCGCGCTGCGGCAACGCGCCGAGGACTACGCCCCCGGCGACACCGACCTCAGCTGGGCCCGCGCCACCGCGTGGCGGGCGCTCTGCGCCGCGGCCTTCGACCGAGCGACCGGGACCGCCCGCTCGGCCACCGTGACCGGGGCCGCGGCCGACCCGGCTCGTGAGCTCGTGGCCGGCTGGTTGGCTGCCTGCCTCGGCATCGAGGTGGCACGGCAGGACGCCGACGGACGTGGGATCGAGGCCGTCGACGTGGACCTCGACGAGGGTGCGCTGCGCGTCGCGCGCTCGGGACCCTCGGTGGCCCTGCTGACGGGCACCGACCAACCCGACCGGACCATGCCGCTCGAGCCGCGCCACCTCGGCGACCTGCTCGCCGAGGAGCTGCGCCGGCTCGACGCCGACGAGACCTACGCGCGGGCGCTAGCGAGTGCCACGGGGCTCACCGGGCTCGACGAGCGGTCCCCCACGCGTACGCACGTCTGGCACGACCCGACCGTCGGCCCGGACCCCGCGCTGGCGGCGACCGACCCCGATCCCGGGCGTCCGAGCTAGCCGCACCCCACCGGACCCCAGCACGCAAGGAGGCTCCATGAGCGAGGCCCACCGCACGATCGTGGTCAGCAGGGACACCGACGCGCTGGCCGAGTCGGTCGGCGCGCGGCTGCTGACCCGGTTGCGGGACTGCCAGGCCGTCCGCGGCGAGGCGTCCGTGGTGCTCACGGGAGGCGGAGTCGGGATCGGGTCCCTGGCCGCTGTCCGGCGCTCGCCCGCCCGCGCGGCCGTGGACTGGGCCCGGGTCGACGTCTGGTGGGGCGACGAGCGGTTCCTACCGGCGGACGACCCGGAGCGCAACGAGCTCCAGGCGCGGCAGGCCCTGCTCGACCACCTCGAGCTCGATCCCGCGCGGGTCCACCCGATGGGGGCAGCCGATGGCGGCCAGCAGGAGGGGGACGGCGACGCGACTCCGGAGGCGGCCGCCGCTCGCTACGCGCAAGAGCTCGCGGACGCCGCACCGGACGGCGCGCTGGTCCCGCCGTTCGACGTGCTGCTGCTGGGGATGGGCGATGAGGGGCACACCGCGTCGATCTTCCCGGAGTCGCCCGCGGCGCACGACGACCGGACCGTCGTCGGCGTCCACGGCTGCCCCAAGCCCCCGCCGCTGCGCGTCTCGCTGGGCTTCTCGGCGCTGAACTACGCGCGGGAGGTGTGGATGGTCGTCGCCGGAGCGGAGAAGGCGCCGATGGTCGCGCTCGCCCTCTCGGGAGCCGGCCGCGTGCAGGTGCCGGCGGCCGGGGTGCGCGGCACCGCGCAGACGCTCTGGCTGCTCGACGAGGCCGCAGCGTCCGAGCTGCCACGGGACCTGCGTCGCCGCTGACCCCGACCGCTCGAACCCGTACGCCATGATCCACGCCGGGTCGGTGCCGCTGACCGGCTCCGTGGGCGCGGCAGACCCGGCGTGGATCATCGAGAGCCGGGGCGTGCGGCGTCATCCCTGCTGACGCGACGTGCCCTGCCTGGTGCGAGGGCCGCTGCCCAGCGGTCGTTCTCCGGGCCTACTTGCTGGCGCGGAGCTTGGCCAGGGCCTCGGCGAGGATGGCCTCGCCGTCCTCGGCGTTGCGGCGCTCGCGCACGTAGGCGAGGTGGGTCTTGTACGGCTCCACCTTGCTCTGCGCCGGCGGGTGGGCCTTGTCCTGCCCTGCGGGGAAGCCGCAGTGGGGGCAGTCCCAGGTCTCCGGGATCGCCGCGTCGTCCGCGAACGACGGCTGCGTCTCGTGGGCGTTGGCGCAGTAGAACGAGATGCGGCGACGCGGCGCTGCCTCGCCGCGCTCGGCCTCGCCCATCGGTCCGGCGCCGACTCGGCTGCCTCGGATCGCGTTTCCGCCTGCCACTGGTGCTCCTCGTTCTCCGTGTGCGGGGTGCCGAGGGTCAGCGGTCGTGCCCCGAGGTGGTGGATGGGTGGTTCTGCTCGCCGGACTCCCCGGTCGTGTCGAGTGTGCCTGCTGCCGGCGCGCGAGTCAGCGGTTTGCGCCGACCGGCCGCCGACGTCAGCCGAGCGGTGCGACGGCTGCCGGCTCCTTGAGCAGCAGGCCGAGCGCGATGATGCACACCGCCCACACGAGACCGCACACGATCGTCAGCCGGTCGAGGTTCTTCTCCACGACCGCGCTGCCGCCCAGGGACGACGACACGCCGCCGCCGAACAGGTTGGAGAGCCCGCCGCCCTTGCCGCGGTGAAGCAGCACGAGGACGATCATGCCGATGCTGGTGATCGTGAGCACGATCGACAGCGCGAGGACCATGGTGACTCCGGACGTGGGTGGGGTGGCGGACCGGGGGTCAGCCTACGTGGTGCGGGCCGACGGAGTCCGCGGCTAGGTCGTGCGACCGCCCTCGGGGACGCCTCCCGAGCCGTCGAAGCGCTCGTCGGGGTGAAGGGCCACGGCGTCGGCCGGCGGCGCGGGGATGGCGTGGGCCGGCTCGTCGGCCGTGCTGCGCACCACCTCGAGCACCTCGGCGAAGTGGCACGACGACGGGTGCCCCTGGCCTCGGTCGATCAGCGCGGGGTACTCGACGGCGCAGATGTCCTGGGCCTTCCAGCAGCGGGTGCGGAAGTGGCAACCCGACGGCGGGTCTGCCGGGGAGGGCAGATCCCCCTTCAGCACGATGCGCTTCTTGGTCCCGCGGGCCGCCGGGTCGTGCTGGGGCACGGCCGACAGCAGCGCCTGGGTGTACGGGTGGGCCGGCTGCTCGTAGATCTGCTCGTTGGTCCCGGTCTCGATGATGCGACCGAGGTACATCACGTTGACCCGGTCGGACAGGTGGCGGACCACGGACAGGTCGTGAGCGACGAACAGGTAGGACAGCCCGAACTCCTTCTGCAGGTCCTCCAGGAGGTTGATCACCTGGGCCTGGACCGACACGTCGAGCGCCGAGACCGGCTCGTCGCACACGATCACGTCCGGGTTCAGGGCGAGCGCCCGGGCGATGCCGATGCGCTGACGCTGCCCGCCGGAGAACTGGTGCGGGTAGCGGTTGATGAAGTCGGGGTTGAGCCCGACGCGCTCGAGCAGGTCCTTCACCGCGGTCGAGCGGTCCTTCTTCGGCAGCACGTCCGGGTGGATCTGCCACGGCTCACCGACGATGTCGCCGACGGTCATGCGCGGGTTCAACGAGGTGTAGGGGTCCTGGAAGATGATCTGGATCTTGCGCCGGAGCTCGCGCAGCTCGCGCGTGCCCATGGCGAAGACGTCGCGTCCTTCGTAGAACACCTTGCCCGCGGTGGGCTTCTCGAGGGCCATGAGGACCTTGAGGACCGTGCTCTTCCCGCAGCCGGACTCCCCGACGAGCCCGACGGTCTCGCCGCGCTCGAGGACGAGGTCGACGCCGTCCACGGCCTTCACATGGCCGATCGTCTTCTGGCGCACGACACCGAGCCTGATCGGGAAGTGCTTGGCCAGGCCGGCCACCCGCAGCAGCGGCTCACTGGCAGCGGCGGTGGACGGCGCGGCCAGGGACGTGCTGGACGCGTCAGGCATCGAGGACCTCCTCGGCGAAGTGGCAGGCTGAGCGACGGCCGGGGACGACCTCGCGCAGCGGTGGGCGGTCCTCCCGGCAGCGGACCTCGGCGCGGGGGCACCGGGGGTGGAACGAGCAGCCGGGCGGGATGTCGGCCAGGTTGGGCGGCGAGCCGATGATCGGCGACAGCCGGTGGCCCCGCTGGTCCACGCGCGGCACGGAGTTCATGAGCCCCACGGTGTACGGGTGGGCCGGATCGCCGAAGACCCCTCCGATGCCGCCGGTCTCGACGATCCGCCCGGCGTACATGACGGCGACCCGGTCGGCCACCTCACCCACGACCCCGAGGTCGTGGGTGATGAGGATGATTCCCATGCCGTTGTCCGCCTGCAGCTGCAGGAGCAGCTCCATGATCTGCGCTTGGACCGTCACGTCGAGCGCCGTGGTGGGCTCGTCCGCGATGAGGATCTTCGGGTCGAGGGCGAGCGCCATCGCCATCATGACGCGCTGCCGCATGCCGCCGGAGAACTGGTGCGGGTAGTCCCTCAGCCGCTCCTTGGCTTGCGGGATCCCCACCTTGTCCATCAGCTCGCCGGCATGGGACATCGCCTCCTTCTTGGAGGTGCCGCGATGGACCCGGAACATCTCGGCGATCTGCGCTCCCACCGTGAAGACCGGGTTGAGCGCGGACAGGGCGTCCTGGAACACGATGGCGATCTCGGAGCCACGCATGGCGCGCTGCTCGTCGGCCGCCATCGTCAGCAGATCGCGTCCCTGGTAGCGGATCTCACCTGAGGTCACGAAACCGGGGGGTGAGTCGAGGATGCCCATGATGGCCTGGGCGCTGACGCTCTTGCCGGAGCCGGACTCCCCCAGGATCGCGAGGGTCTCGCCCCGGTCGAGGTGGTAGCTCAGCGAGTTGACCGCGCGCACGACGCCGTACTCCGTGCGGAACTCGACGGAGAGGTCGTCCACTTCGAGCAGGTGGGCGCCGGGGACGGTCGGCTCGAGCACGGCCGACGGGGAGCTCGAGGTCATGTCAGCGCAACTTCGGGTCGAGGGCGTCGCGCAGGGCGTCGCCGAGCATGATGAAGCACAGGACGGTGACGGACAGGAAGATGCTCGGGATGACGAGCAGGAACGGTGAGGTCCGCACGAAGTTGCGGGCCTCGCTGATCTGGAGCCCCCAGCTGATCGACGGCTTCTGCAGCCCGATGCCCAGGAAGGACAGCGTCGCCTCGGCGGCGATGATGCCGCCGATGGCGATGGTCGCGTAGACCAGCAGCGGCGCGATGGCGTTGGGCAGGATGTGCGTGGTGATGATCCGCCAGTCGTTGGCGCCGAGCGCCCGAGCGGCCTGCACGTAGTCGGTCGACTTGGCGGAGATGACGCTCGACCGGAGCAGTCGCAGCATCGTCATCCAGCCGAACGCGATGAGCGCCAGGGAGACCTGGAACAGGCCCCGCTCGCCGGTGAAGGCGTTGAGCAGGATGATCGCGCCGAGGATGAGCGGCAGGCCGAAGAAGATGTCGGTGACGCGGGACATCAGCGAGTCGAACCAGCCGCCGTAGAAGCCCGCCAAGGCGCCCAGCACGACACCGATGACGAGCGCGCCGCCGACCACCAGCAGGCCGATCGCCATGGAGACACGCGCGCCGTAGATGATGTTGGCGTAGTAGTCGCAGCCCTGCAGGTCGTAGCCGAACCAGGCGCCGTTCGTGCCGGGGCCGCCCCGGCTGTTGGCCAGGTCGCACGACAGCGGGTCGGCGTTGGTGAACAGCTGCGGGAACACGGACATGACGGTGAGCACCGCCAGCAGGATCGAGGCGACCACGAAGATCGGGTTGCGCCTCAGCTGACGCCAGGCGTCGGACCACAAGCTGGCCTGGCGGGTGTCGCCGGAGACGACGGAGTCGACCTCCTCATTGGGCAGGAGCGACTCGACCGGGTCCTCGCCGCTGGAGCGCAGCGTCGCGCCGCTCCCCCGCCCGGGGGTGGTCTCGGAGGGCTCACTCATATCGGATCCGGGGGTCCAGGGCCGCGTACAGGACGTCGACCACGAGGTTGAACAGGATGTAGAAGAAGATGAAGAGCGTCACGATGCCGACGACGACGGCGCCCTCGCCGCTCTGCACGGCCTGGAACACCGTGCGCCCGAGCCCGGGGATGTTGAAGATGCCCTCGGTGACGATGGCGCCGGACAGCAGCGCTCCGAGGTCGGCGCCGAGGAAGGTGACCACCGGGATGAGGCTGTTGCGCATGGCGTGCTTGCCGATGACCGTCCGCTTGGGCAGGCCCTTCGCACGGGCCGTGCGCACGTAGTCGTTGCGCATGTTCTCGACCAGCGACGTCCGGGTGAGCCGGGCGACGTAGGCGACCGACAACGCGGCGAGCACGAACCCCGGGAGCAGGTAGCTGTAGAGGCCCTCGCTGATGCCCGAGATCGGGAACAGGTTGAGCTTGAGCCCCAGGGTGATCTGTGACAGGAAGCCGAGCACGAACACGGGGATCGACACGACGGCGATCGTGCTCACCAGGACCAGGTTGTCGAAGAAGGAGTCCTTGCGGATGCCGGCGAGGATCCCGGCGACTAGCCCGATGAGGGCCTCGAAGACGATGGCGACCAGAGCGAGCTTGATGGTGATCGGCAGTCGCTCCGACACGGTCCCGCTGACCGGACGACCCGCGAAGTCGGTGCCGAGGTCTCCCTGCAGCAGGCCGGCCATGTACTTCGCGTACTGCTGGTACAGCGGGTCGTTGAGGTTGTAGCGGTCTTTGAGCTCGGCCACCACGGCAGGAGCGAGTGGGCGGTCGCCGGCGAGCGCCGCGATCGGGTCACCGGGCAGCGCGTAGACCATGGCGAAGATCAGGAACGTCGCACCGAACAGCACCGGGATGGTGAGCAGCAGCCGGCGCGCGATGTAGCGGCCCATGGTCCTCCTCGTCGTACGGGATGACGGTCGGTCATCGAGTGGAGCGACCGAAGGGGTGGTCGGTCGCTGCCTGCAGGGAGACGTGCATCACACAAGCCCGAAGGGCGCGGCAGACGCTACACGCCTGCCGCGCCCTTCCGGTGGTGGCGTGCCGGGTCGTTCAGACCCGGCACACCGGTGTCCTACTGGTTGACCGTGACCTCCGCCAGGGCGCAGTGGCCGAAGGCGTCGAACTTCACGTTGGAGACGTTCTCGCTGTGGACCGCCTGCAGCTTGCCGAAGAACATCGGCATCACCGGCATGTCCTCGAGCAGGATGTCCTCGGCGTCCTGGTAGAGCGCGATGGCCTTGTCGTTGTCCTCCGCGCGGTTGCCCTCCTCGACCTTCTTGTCGAAGGCGGGGTTGACGTAGAAGGCGGTGTTGGAGCCCGGCGGAAGCGCCGCCTCGGTGTAGAGCGGCTCGAGGTAGTTCTGCGGGCTCGGGTAGTCCATGCCCCAGCCGAGGCGGAACGGTCCGGTGAACTGCTTGTTGCGCCCGACCGGGAGGTACTCGCTGAACATCAGGTCACCCTTGAGGTTGTAGGTGATCCCCAAGTTCTCGCGCAGCTGGTTGCCGACCGCGGTCACCCAGGCGTCGTGGCCGGCGCCGGCGTTGAACCACAGGTCGATCGGCTGGCTGGTGTCGAAGTCGGTCTCGGCGAGCTTCTTCTTCGCCGCCTCGGGGTCGTAGTCGCAGTACTCGCAGGCGTCCGGGCGGGAGCCGTCGACGACCGGCGAGATGACCGACTTGGCCGGCGCGCGGGTGCCGTTGAAGATGGCCTCGGTGATCGCCTCGCGGTCGACCGCCATGGAGAAGGCCTGGCGGACCTTCTTGTCGTCGAAGCGCGGGTCGTAGGTCGGGAAGCCCATGTAGGTGAACGTGGAGCTGTCCTCCTCGATGAAGCGGTCGCCGAACTCCGCCTGGGCCGACGCGATGGTCTCCGGCGGAACCGTGTCGAGGATGTCCAGACCGCCGGCCTGCACCTCGGTGTAGGCGGTGTTGACGTCCGGGATGATCTTGATCTCAACCGCGTCAGCCTTCGCCTTGTCGCCGGCGTAGTCGTCGAAGCGGGTCAGCGTGAAGCCGACGTCCTGCCGGAAGGCCTCGTCGGCCTTGAACGGCCCGTTGCCGATCGGCTTCGTGCCGAACGCCTCGGGGTCCTCGAAGAACGCGTCGGGCAGCGGGGAGAACGCCGTGTAGCCGAGCGTCACCGGGTACTGGGTGAACGGCGCGGACAGCTGGACGGTGAAAGTGTTCTCATCCTCGACCTTCAGCCCGGAGAGCTCCTCGGACTTCGGCGGCGAGATGACGTTGTCGTCGTCGTCGGTCTCGGCCTGAAGGTCGTCGTAGCCCTCGATGTTCTCCATGAAGTAGGAGGCGCCCTGGGCGTTGGTCGACAGCGCCGTGTAGTTCCAGGCGTCCACGAAGGACTGGGCGTCGACCGGCGTGCCGTCGTGGAACGTCCAGCCCTCCTTGAGCTTGATCGTCCAGTTCTGGCTGTCCTCGGACTCGATGGACTCGGCGACACCCGTCTCGGTGGCCTCCGAGGTCTCGACGTCGTACTCGACCAGACCGGTGAACAGGGCGTCGATGATCTGGGCGCCCTCGCTCTCGCTGGTGTTGCCAGGAACGAGCGGGTTCTCGGGATTGGTCAGCGTGTAGGAGAAGGTGCCTCCCGTGGCGCCTTCGCTCCCGCTGCCGCTGTCGCCGCCGCCGCCGTCGTCCCCGCCACCGCAGGCGGTGGCGCCGAGCGCGACGGCGAGCAGGACGGCGCTGATGCGCGTCTTCTTCTTGTGCAGCTGCACCGGTTGTGCCTCCTTCTCCCGATCAGGGAGGTAGGGAAGTGGTCCGGACCGCCGCATGGGGCGACCCGACGAGAACGGGTCGATAGAACCACCGGGAAGCACCGCCGAGGCCCGAGGTGTCCGAGGTCGTACTGAATCGTGATCGGCCTGTGACGCTCAGCCGTCGATCCGGTGCCGTGCCGTCACAGCGGTCGCGCCGGGGCCCTCAGGAGCAGGGCGCGAGCCGGGATCCGGCGCGTGTCGGTGCCCCCGCCGATCCCCCTCGCGCGGTAGAGGCCTGGTGCGTCGGACAGCCGGATCAGGCTCGTGCGTCAGGCAGCCGGATCAGGCACCGAGGCGGCACAGCGACGCGAACTCGGCCGCATCCAGCGAGGCGCCGCCCACCAGCGCACCGTCGACGTCGGCCTGCTCCATGAGCGCAGCGATGTTGGCGGCCTTCACGGAGCCGCCGTAGAGCACGCGCGTCGTGACGGACAGGCTCCCGGGGTGCAGCTCGTCGAGCGCGGACCGCAGGGCGGCGCAGACCTCCTGCGCGTCCTCGGGAGTGGCGACCTCGCCGGTGCCGATCGCCCAGACCGGCTCGTAAGCCACGACGAGGTCCTGCAGCTGGTCGACCGGCTCGTCGGCGAGGGCCGCGCGCAGCTGGCGGACGACGTGCGGCACGTGCTCGCCGGCCTGGCGGACCTCCAGTCCTTCCCCGACGCACAGGACCGGAGCGAGGCCGTACCGCAGCGCGGCGCGGAGCTTGGCCGCGACCACGTCATCCCCCTCGGCGTGGTGCTGGCGCCGCTCGCTGTGCCCGACGAGGACGTACGAGCACCCCAGCTTGGCCAGCATCGAGCCGCTGATGTCTCCGGTGTAGGCGCCGTTCTCGTGGGGTGAGAGGTCCTGGGCGCCGTACTTGAGCCGCAGCCGGTCACCGTCGACGAGGGTCTGCACGCTGCGCAGGTCGACGAACGGCGGCAGCACGACGGACTCGACGGCGTCGCTGTCCTTGGCGGTCAGGGTGAACGCGAGCTTCTGCACCAGCGAGATCGCCTCGAGGTGGTGCAGGTTCATCTTCCAGTTGCCGGCGATCAACGGCTGCCGCTGGTGCTTCGCCATCGCGCTAGTCCTCTCGGGAGCGGGTCATCGACCGTCGGACTCGAGCACGGCCAGGCCCGGCAGCGTCTTGCCCTCGAGGTACTCGAGGCTCGCCCCGCCGCCGGTGCTGATGTGGGTGAAGCGCTGCTCGTCGATGCCGAGAGCGCGCACGGCAGCGGCGCTGTCGCCACCGCCGACGACGGTGAGGGCGCCGGGCAGCGAGGCCACGGCTTCGGCGACGCCACGGGTACCGGCGGCGTAGGGCGCCATCTCGAACACGCCCATCGGGCCGTTCCAGAAGACCGTCTGCGCGCCCTCGAGCGCCGTGGCGAACAGCTCGACCGAACGCGGGCCGATGTCGAGCCCCATCCGGTCGGACGGGATGGCCGTGGCGTCGACGACGTCGTGGTCGGCGTCGGCGGCAAAGGCGCTGGCGGCCACCACGTCGAGCGGAAGCACCACCTTGCCGCTCTCGAGGAAGGCGCGGCAGGTGTCGAGCTGGTCGGCCTCCAGCAGGCTCGAGCCGACGTCGTGCCCCTGCGCGGCCAGGAACGTGAAGCACATGCCGCCGCCGACGAGCAGCGTGTCGACCTTCGGCAGGAGGGCCTCGATCACCGTGAGCTTGTCGCTGACCTTGCTGCCACCCAGCACGACGGCGTACGGCCGCGCCGGGTCCTGCGTGAGCCGCTTCAGGACGTCGACCTCGGCCGCCACGAGCGGTCCGGCGGCGTGCGGCAGGCGCTGCGCCACGTCGTACACGCTGGCGTGCTTGCGGTGCACGGCGCCGAAGGCGTCGTCCACGTAGAGGTCCGCGAACGCGGCCAGCTCGTCGGCGAGGGATCCGCGCTCGGCGTCGTCCTTGCTCGTCTCCCGCCGGTCGAAGCGGATGTTCTCGAGCACGCCGATCTCGCCGGGGCCGGTCCGGTCGACCAGCGCCCGGGCGTCCGGCCCCACGACGTCGTCGGCGCCCCGGACGACGTAGTCGTCGAGCCCGATCAGCTCGTGGAGTCGCTTCACCACCGGCCGCAGGGAGTACGCCGGGTCGGGCGCGCCCTTCGGCCGGCCGAGGTGCGCCATCACGACGACCCGGGCGCCCCGGTCGGCCAGGTCGCGCAGCAGCGGCAGGCTGGCCCGGATGCGCCCGTCGTCGCCGACCGCGCCGTCCTGCACCGGGACGTTGAGGTCGCTGCGCACCAGGACCCGCTTGCCCTGGACGTCCAGGTCCTTCGCGAGGCGCATCGGGCTACAGGCTCTTGCCGACGAGGGTGATGAGGTCGACGAGGCGGTTGGAGTAGCCCCACTCGTTGTCGTACCAGCCGACGACCTTGACCTGGTTGCCGATGGCCTTGGTGAGGGGCGCGTCGAAGATGCAGGAGGCCGGATCGGTGACGATGTCGCTCGAGACGATCGGGTCGGTGCTGTAGCGCAGGTAGCCCGTCATCGGGCCGTCCGCGGCCGCCCGGACCGCGGCGTTGACCTCCTCCGCAGACGCCTCGCGAGCCAGCGTGACGGTCAGGTCGGTGGCCGAACCGGTCGGGATCGGCACGCGCACGGCGTAGCCGTCGAGCTTGCCCTTGAGCTCGGGGAGCACCAGACCGATGGCCTTCGCCGCACCGGTGCTGGTGGGGACGAGGTTGAGCGCGGCGGCGCGGGCGCGGCGCAGGTCGCTGTGCGGAGCGTCCTGGAGGTTCTGGTCCTGGGTGTAGGCGTGGATCGTCGTCATTAGGCCCTGGACGATGCCGAACTCGTCGTGGATGGCCTTGGCCATCGGGCCGAGGCAGTTGGTCGTGCACGACGCGTTGGAGATGACCGTGTGGGCGGCCGGGTCGTACTGCTCGTGGTTGACGCCCATGACGATCGTGACGTCCTCGTTGGACGCGGGGGCGGAGATGATGACCTTCTTCGCACCGCCGTCGATGTGCGCCTTGGCCTTGCTGGCGTCGGTGAAGAAGCCGGTGGACTCCACGACCACGTCGACGCCGACGTCGCCCCACTTCAGGTCCTTGGGGTCGCGCTCGGCGAAGATCTTCAGCGTCTTGTCGCCGATCGAGATGCCGCCGTCGACGACGGAGACGTCGGCCGGGTAGCGCCCGAGGATCGAGTCGTACTTGAGCAGGTGCGCCATCGTCGCCAGGTCGCCCAGGTCGTTGGCGGCGACGATCTCGATGTCGGCGCCGCTGGCCGCCACCGCCCGGAAGAAGTTGCGGCCGATGCGGCCGAAGCCGTTGATGCCCACGCGGACGGTCACTGCGGATCTCCCTGTTCGACGTCACTGCAGGATGCTGCCGTTCGACGGGAACCTAGCCGACCGGGGTCCGCGGGAGCCGGGCGGGTCAGGCGACCGGGACGAGCCGCTCGGTCGACGCCGAGGTGCGCAGCGCCTCGAGCACCCGGGACACCACGAGCAGGTCCCCGAGGTCCGCCGGCCACGGCCAGCGCTGCGTCGCGACGTCGCCACCGCCGACGGCCCGGGTCAGTGCGGCGGCGCAGGCGACCGCGCGGGGGTCCGGGCGGTCCGGGC
>JAABUN010005428.1_pt1 | contig 15849 bp, 17 predicted proteins | sample 5559311 | NCBI WGS metagenome assembly JAABUN01 (sample SAMN10711877, study PRJNA513370) | rock metagenome | isolation source: Antarctica rocks | place: Antarctica: Victoria Land, Siegfried Peak sud
TACCGAAACCGTCACCGAGGTACAGGTGCGCCAGATAAGCCAGGGCACGCCCGTTGGCCGGTCCGCCCTCCTCGAAGGCCTCGGCGGGAATGAGCAGCGTGGTGACGAAGCTCGAGGTGATGAGGAAACCGCTCATGATGAGCGCTGCAGAGGTGAGGAGCTTGTGCGCGCCGATAATGCGTCCTGCGGGATTCTGCTCGGTGTCACCCGGTTTGCCGTCGATCTGCGGCATGACCACCACTCCGGTCTCGAAGCCCGAGAGACCGAGGGCCAGGCGCGGGAAGATCAGGACGGCGAGCCCGATCATGACGAGCGGGTTGCCGTGCTGGGTGGTCAGCGCCGACCACCAGGAGCCGACGAGCCCGCCCTGCTGCACGATCTGCACCGCGGAGACGAGGATCACGCATAGATTGAGGACCAGGAACATCGCGACGAGACCGACGGCGATGCCGATGGCCGCCCGAAACCCCCGGAGGAAGACGCCGGACAGCAGGCCGAGGAACACCACCGTGATGAGGACTTCCTGTCCCTGCAGCCAGGATGGGGCGAAGGGGTTCTCGATGAGGTGGGCGCTGGCGTCCGCCGCGGACAGCGTCATGGTGATGAGGAAGCTGGTGGCCGCGAATCCGAGCAGGACGAGCACGAAGATCTTGCCGCGCCATTTCGGCAGCAGCTTCTCGAGCATCGCGATGGACCCCTCGCCGCGAGGGCTCTCCGCTGCGACGCGCTTGTAGACCGGGAGCGCGCCGAACAGCGTGACGGCCACCAGGACGAGGGTCGCGATGGGGGAGAGGACGCCCGCTGCGGCGGCTGCGATGGCGGGCTGGTAGCCGAGCGTGGAGAAGTAGTCGACGCCAGTCAGACACATGACCTTCCACCACGGCTGCGTCCGCTCGGGCTCGGGCTGGTGCGCTGTGGGCTGGCTGGACTCGTTGAGCAGCCAGCGCTCGAGGCGTTTTCTGTTCTGAGCGCGGGCGACGGCCGGCGGGTGAAGGCGTACGGAGGAACTCACTGCATCACCGTAGGTCCGGAACGGCGAGTATTCGGGAGTCTTAACACTTCCTTGATGGGTTTCTGCTCAGGTCGAACTGCCTCGACAGTTGACCCGATTCTTCCCCGTGAATAGCCTTGAGCAAAACCTTTGATGCATATTGGGCAACATGCGACGGCGTGGGCCGGGATGGATGGACACTGTGGAAGAACTGCGCGTCACGGGAGGCGGCCGCGTCGGGCCCATCGATTCCTCCCGGATTCCCCGGTATGCAGGAGCGGCCACCTTCGCGAGGCTGCCCCGGCTCGACCAGGTGGACCGCACGGACATCGCCGTCGTCGGCGTCCCCTTCGACTCCGGCGTGTCCTACCGGCCGGGAGCGCGGTTCGGTGGAAACCACATCCGCGAGGCCTCGCGCCTGCTGCGGCCGTACAACCCGGCGCTCGACGTATCGCCGTTCGAGCGCGTGCAGGTGGCCGACGCCGGGGACATGGCAGTCAACCCCTTCAACATGGACGAGGCGATCGAAACCATTCAGCAGAACGCGCTGGACCTCACCGCGGACGGCGCGCGGCTCGTCACCCTCGGGGGTGACCACACCATCGCCCTGCCCCTGCTGCGTGCAGCCGCAGAACGCGCGGGAACCCCGGTGGCCATGGTGCACTTCGACGCTCACCTGGACACGTGGGACACCTACTTCGGCGCTGAGTACACCCACGGCACACCCTTCCGCCGCGCCGTCGAAGAGGGCATCCTCGACACCGAAGCCATCTCCCACGTCGGGACGCGCGGCCCGCTCTACGGCGTGCGCGACCTCGAGGACGACCGCCGCTTCGGCTTCGGCATCGTGACCTCCGCGGACGTCTACCGGCAGGGCGTGGACGAAGTGGTCGACAAGCTGAGGGCGCGTATCGGGAGCCGACCCCTGTACGTCTCGGTGGACATCGACGTCCTCGACCCGGCGCACGCTCCCGGTACCGGGACGCCCGAGGCCGGCGGCATCACGAGCCGCGAACTGCTCGAGATCCTGCGCGGGCTGCGAGGCTTGAATTTCGTGGGCGCCGACGTCGTCGAGGTGGCTCCCGCCTACGACCACGCGGAGCTGACCGGTGTCGCCGCGTCCCATGTCGCCTACGACCTCGTCACGCTCATGGCCGACACCCTGCAGCCCGCCACGGCTCCGAAACCCGAGGACCAGTAGATGGACATCACCGACGGCGCCGCATCAGCGCCTCCCACCCCTGTCAGCGGCCAGCGCAACGGCGGTGACCTCGTCGTCGAGACACTGTCGGCCCTCGGCGCGACGACGGTCTTCGGCATCCCGGGCCAGCACGCGCTCGGCCTGTTCGACGCCCTCTCCCGCTCGGATCTGCGCTTCGTCTCCTCGCGCGTCGAGAACAATTCCGCCTTCGCGGCGGACGGTTTCTCCCGGGCCACCGGCGACGTCGGAGTCCTCTTCCTCTCGACCGGTCCGGGAGCTCTCACGTCCCTCGCCGGGCTGCAGGAGGCCTACGCGACCGGAGTGCCGATGGTCGTCGTCGCCAGCCAGATCCCCCTCGAGGGTCTGGGCGCCCGGCGCAAGGGCATGCTGCACCAGCTCGACGACCAGAAGGCCTCCGCGGCCAACGTCACCAAGAGCCAGCGTCTGATCCAGCATGCCTCCGGTATTCCCTCTGCCATCCAGGATGCCTGGACGGAGGCTGTGTCCTCACCCCAGGGCCCGGTCTGGGTCGAGGTACCGCAGAATGTGCTGCTGGACCCCGTGATGGTTCCGAAGGTGGAGGACGCGCTCGCGGAACCCTCCGACAATCCTCCGAGGATCGAGCTCGTGCGCGAGGCTGTCGCCTGGCTGAAGGACTCGAAGCGCCCGGTGATCGTTGCCGGCGGCGGGGCCAGGCGTGGCAGGGCCGAGAAATGGCTTCTCTCGATAGCCGAGAAGCTCGGTTCTCCCGTGGTCTGCTCGCCCGGCGGCAACGGTGCCTTTCCCTGGACGCACGAGCTGTCCCTGCAGTCATGGGTGGAGGACCGTCACGTGACCGAGGTGCTCGAGGACGCGGACGTCCTCCTGGTGGTCGGGTCCTCCCTCGGCGAGGTCACCTCCAACTACTTCACGATGGAGCCGCGCGGACGCATCATCCAGATCGACGCCGAACCGCGCGTCCTCGAATCGAACCGCCCGGCGCTCGGAATTCGCGCCGATGCCGGGCAGGCGCTCGCGGCCCTCGACGAGGCACTGGAGCCCCTCGCGCGGAACCGGGAACCCGGGTACGACGCCGCCGCGCTCGTGGGCGAGACCCTCGCCAAGGTCAGTGCGAGGCTCGACGCGCAGGACCTCGCCAAGGAACGCACGTTCATGCAGGACATCCGGGAGGCTGTTCCCGCGGGTATGCAGACCTTCTGGGACATGACCATCTCGGCGTACTGGGCCTGGAGCTGCTGGGACTCTCGCGAGGGGAAGTTCCACTCCGCCCAGGGCGCAGGCGGCCTCGGTTTCGGCTTCCCGGGGGCCATCGGCGGCTCCGTCGGGCTGGAGTCGCGCGGACTGCCGGCGCGGGTCCTGGCCGTGTCGGGCGACGGCAGCGCGATGTACTCCATCGCGGAACTCGCCACCGCTCGCCAGCACGACATTCCGGTGACCTGGCTGATCGTCGACGACGGCGGCTACGGCATCCTGCGCGAGTACATGGAAGGCGCCTTCGGGAAGGCGACCGCGACCGAGCTTGCGAGGCCGGACTTCGTGGTGCTCGCCGAATCCTTCGAAATAGCTGCCCGTCGCGTCGCCCCTCAGGACATCGGCGAGGCGCTCCGCGAGAGCCTCGCGGCGGAGGGACCCAACGTCGTCGTGGTGGAGACGCTCATCCGGCTGTTCGCACCCACCCATCTTGATCAGTAGGCTTTCTTTTTCTTACGGGGGGTGAGAGTGTCGGAAGCACTACCGCCTCGAGGAAGGAACGCAATGTCATTCAGCAAGGGAGACAAGGTCACCTGGAATACGTCGCAGGGCGAGACCGAGGGCAAGGTCGTGGAGAAGCACGAGAAGGAATTCACCTTCGACGACCAGAAGTTCAAGGCGTCGAAGGATGAGCCCTACTACACGGTGGAGAGCTCGAAGTCCGGCAAGCAGGCGGCCCACAAGGAGAGCGCGCTGTCGAAGTAGCCGGTGACGCGACGAGGGAGGGGCGCCCGGACCTGGGCGCCCCTCCCTGGTCGTTGTGGCCTGGTCGCGGCCTACTTGAGTGGGTCGTGGCCCCAGTTCATCAGCGAGTAGCGCCACTTCGACGTTTCGATGTCCTCTTTGGAGGGTCGCTGCGCGAGGTGGCGATGGACGTAGCCCACTACCTTGTGCATGTGCTTGACGTCGTCGTGCTCGAGGTCGTCCCGCTTCGTGTTCAGGATCCTGATGATGTATCTTCCGGATTGGTGGCCGACGGACTCGCCGGATCCGGAGTCCTTCTGGCCCACCGAGTGTGATTCCTCGGTATCAAGCCATGTCTCCAGCTGGGACGCGCTCAGGTTCACGACGTCCTTCCACTGGGGCCATATCTCGTCGAGCCCGTTCTTGTCCTCCGCCATGTGCAGAGCGCCTTTCGTAGCAGTTCCGGGGGCAGAATCACACCCGGCCGGTTTCCCCGAGCTTGCAATAGCTTAATCCTAAGCAGGCTGATAAACGTAGAGGGTAGGTCGAACCATATTCGAAGGAGCTCTATATCATGGCAGGAAACCTTTTGGCACGATCCGCCCACGATCTCGGCGCCGCAGCCTGGTTCGGCGGGACCCTGATGGGCGCCGTTGGCCTCAACGGTGCAACCGGTAAGGCGAAGGACCCCAAGGAGCGCACGCGTCTCTCCGCGCTCGGCTGGGCGAAGTGGACCCCGGTCCAGATCGCAGCCTTCGCAGCCCACGCCGTCGGGGGCATCGGTCTGATCCTCGGCAACAAGGGTCGCGTCGCAGCCCAGGACTCCGTCGGCTCGAACACCGTCTGGAAGTCCCTCGTCACCCTTGTCGGTATGGCGCTCTCGCTCTACTCCGGCATCCTCGGCAAGAAGGTCGGCGAGCTGTCCGAGCAGGGCGGGCTAGGTGCTACCGAGCCTCGCCCCGGCGCCAGCGACGAATTGGCGAAGGCTCAGTCACAGCTGAAGACCATTCAGTGGCTCATACCCCTGATCAGCGGCATAGTCGTGGTGATGGGCGCGAAGCAGGGCGAGATGCAGCGTCCCGAGAACGTCAAGAAGGGCCTGCTCAGGAAGTAGTTCCTGCGCAGCAGGCGACCCCCGCAGCTCGGCTGCCGTGCGATACCTTCCGGTATCGACGGCGCAGGCTGCGGGGGTTTTGCTGTTCAGCGGTACCTACTGCATCGTGAAGGCGCGCGCCACCCCGCCGTGAACGGCGTCATTCCGGATGAGGGCGGCCAGGATCGCGTTGCGGGAGCGCATGAGCGGTGCAGGCAGTGGGCGTCCCAGCGCCATGTTGATATGGGCTTTCCGGCGGGCCAGCGCCGCCTGTGCGCGGCGTTCCCTCTCATACAGTGCGAGCTGCGCGGCGACGTCGTGCCCGTCCCGCAGCGATGCCGCGACGATCGGGACCAGCCGGACGGCGTCCAGCCAGCCGAGGTTCATACCCTGCCCGCCGATGGGGGAGACCTCATGAGCGGCGTCGCCGATGAGCGCCCTCCGCCCCGAGATGAACCGCTCAGCGAGGCGGGACTGGACCTCGAAGGCACTCAGCATCGAGTTCGTGCCGGGATCGACGTCGACGCCCGTCCGCTCGCGGACGAGTTGCGTGAGGGTCTCCGCCGTCGGGCGTTCGACGGGGCATCCGACGCGCACCACCCAGCGCCGGATCCCGCCGGGGAGTGGGAAGGACTCGACGATGCCGCCGGTCTCCAGGTACAGGACGGCATCGTCGCCGTCATCGGTGGTGTCCTGGAAGTCCCCCATGACATAGCAGTCAGGGTAGCGCCGCGACGGCGCGCGGATGCCGGCGTCGTCGCGCACGGAGCTGCGGGCGCCGTCCGCGGCGATGATCAACCTTGCTTCGAGATTCGCGTCCTCGTTCCGCGTCGATGTGACCGCAAGGACGTGATCCCCGGCGTCGTGCGTCTCGACGACGGCGACGCCGCGCTGGAGGGTATCGGGGAACTGCTGCTCGAGTCGGCGCTCGAGTATCTCCTCGGTGATGGCCTGTGGCAGGGCGAGCACATACTTCTCGGGGCCCGGGAGAGTGGAGAAGGACACCGTGCCGACGTAGCTCCCGGCGCTCCTGGCGATGCCGTCGCGGATGAGGACGCCGCGCTCCCGCAACTCGTCGGCGATACCGCCGGCCTCCAGCGCCCGCAGGGCCGGAGGGTGGATGCCGATGGCGCGTGAGTGGCTGCTGCGTTCGGTGCGGCGTTCGAGCACGACGGTGTCGAGTCCGGCCTGGCGCAGGAGGATGGCCGTGTAGAGACCGACGGGTCCGCCTCCGACGACGATCACGTCATGCATCGCCTTCTTCCCCTTCCCGCTCGAGGACGAGCAGGTTGATGAAGGGCACCGCTGTGCGCACCTGCCAGCCCTTCCTCCCGGCGATCGCACCGCGCAGTTCGTCCGGCGTGTAGCTGCGTCGGATGGACGTCAGGCCGTCCTGCCGGATGTAGGAGCCGGGGAGCAGCAGCGTCCCCGCCGAGAAGAGGGCGTAGCCCAGCGGGTACCGGGCGATGTCGCTGTGCACCGCGATGTTCCGGGTCAGCCGCTCGGTATCGTCGAGGAGGCCCGTGAACTCCGCGGGGCCGAGGTGGTGGAGCACGTGGTTGGACACGACGGCGTCGAACTGTTCACCCTCGGCGACGAGCTCCTCGCTCAGGGCACTGCGGAAGGACAGACCCGGCAGGGGCGGGCGTGAGGCGGCATGGGTATGGGCCCGCTCGTCGGGGTCGATGGCCGTCACCCGGAGCGGGATACCGTCGAGCTTCGCCCAGCGTGTCAATACGCGGGGGACGTCACCGCCTCCCGAGCCGATATCCAGGAGCGTGTTGGTGCGGTCCGGCGAGAAGGCCGGCCGGAGCAGTGTGGTGTACGTGCGGCGCCAGCCCGACACCACGGCGTTGACCACGCCGAACTGGGCGTAGGTGCGGTCGAGTTTCCGCGGATCGCAGTCGGGCCGGTCCATCTCCTCGATGGCGTCCGGATCGCGCTGGGCGAGGAACCCCCGTCGGCTCACGCGCCCGCTTTGGTGAGGATGGGCTCGAGGTCTGCGGGTACGACGGCGTCCGCGCCGGCGACTTGCACCACGGCATCGGCGGCAGCAGCGGAGGCTGTGGTCGGAGTGGCCCCGATCCTCGTCAGCAGGGCGGTCTCGACCGTGAGCCCCGGGCCGAACGCCATGGAGCAGATGCGGTTGTTCCCGTCGGTTGCGGGCTGGTCGAGGATGTTCTTGAGGACGAACATGACCGTCGCGCTGCTCATGTTCCCGTAGTCGCGCAGGGTCTCGCGCGCCGGGACCAGTTGCTCCGGCGTCAGGCCGAGCTTCGCTTCGACCTTGTCCAGGATGCTGCGTCCGCCCGGATGGATGGCCCAGTGCTCTATGTCCGAGTAGTCGAGGCCCTTCAGCGACTCGTCCCGGGCGAGCAGCGGCTCGAGGGCGCCGACGATGTGGTCGTCGATGATGTGGGGGACGTAGGTGCCGAGGACCATCTCGAATCCTTCGTCCCCGATGTTCCAGGCCATGGACTCCTCGCCGACCGGCGTCAGGACGGTCTCGAAGTGGTCGAGGGTCAGGGCGGGGCCGTCCAGGGGGATGTCGCGGGCGGAGATGATGGCGGCCGCGGCCCCGTCCGCGAAGAGCGAGGAGCCGACGATGGTGTCGGGGTTGTTCGAGGACCGCACGTGCAGCGAGCACAGTTCGGCGGAGATCACCAGGACGACGGCGTCCGGGTCCGCGTCGCAGAAGGCCTTCGCGGACCGAAGCGCCGGAAAGGCCGCATAGCAGCCCATGAAACCCAGGTGGTAGCGCTGGACGGAGGGCTTGAGGTCGAGTGCGCGAACCACCTTGTAGTCGGGTCCGGGGGCGAAGAATCCGGTGCAGGACACCGTCACGACGTGCGTGACATCCGCGGTCTCTATGCCCGGGGCGGCCTCCAGTGCCTTGCGGGCGGCCTCGACGAAGAGCTTGGTGCCCTCCTCCGCGTAGACCTCGTTGCGGGTCTTGGTGCTCGGCGTCAGGATGCGCAGTTCCTCGCGGTCGAAGAAGACCGGGTTCTCGGAGGTCTTGTCGAGCGTCAGTTCCCTGACGGCCGTGTAACGGGTCTCGATGCCCGAGGAGTCGAAGGCTGCTCCGACCAGGCGCTGCCCGAGCCGCGTGAGTCCCGGCTGGGCCGCGAAGACGTCGCGGACCTGGGGCTGCACCATGATCGTGTCGGGTACAGCTGTTTCAAGGGACCTCAGGATCACTGTCATATGTCCATTACTAGAGGACTAACGCGCCAAACACAATGACAGCAGGCTTAGTATCCCCCGGCCACCACCGTCAGGAGCATCATGGGCGACGAATCGTCAGGCACCCTCGACCAGGAGGATCCGCGCGGCCCTGCCGTCGACGCATCCCAGAAGCTGCAGGACTACCAGGGCTTCACCGAGCGCATGGATCCGCGCCGAGGGACGGACCGCGCTCGCAGTGCCCGGAGACCTCCGCGACGAGCAGTACGCCCCGTCGCCGATCCGCCGGGTGGTGGACGGCCTCGGTGGCCTGGACATCCTCGTCAACAACGCGGGGTTCCACATCGAGCAGCCAGGCGGACTGCCCGACATCGATGCCGACCAATTGCGCCGGACGTTCGAGACGAACGTCTACGGGACCAGCTGGCTCACCCAGGCAGCACTACCGCATCTGAGCGCTGGCGCGTACGTGTTCCTCGCCTCCAACGACGCGCGCTACGTCTCCGGCGAGATCCTGGGAGTAACGGGCGGTATGCCCCTCGCCTGACCGTGGGTCGCTGGGCCGTCACGGATGCGGGACAGGACCAAGCCACGCTCCTCTGTGCGACGAATCACCGGTACCAGCGCCGGAGGCTCGCCGTCCGGCGGCCGGCTGACACGGATGGGCTGATCGTGCAACTCCTGACTGAACTGCAACCCGGGCGCCGTAACGCGCTGTTCGCCGTCGCGCTCGCCGCCTCCCTGGCGCTCTCAGGGTGCGGCACCGTCGAGGAGAACCCACTCGGGATGAACACGGCCCCGGGCGGTCAGGCCCAGCCCGCGGCGCCGAACACACCACCGGATGGCAGCGAGGCAGCCCCGGTGGGCAACGACCTCGGCGATGACCCCCTGAACGTCAGCATCGACGGGGCGGAGCTCTGCGGCGTGCAGCCGGACGACAGCCGCCTGCGGTACACCGTGATGCTGCACAACCCGACGCTTGAGACCTTCACCTTCGGCGAGATGATGCTCGATAATCCGGCGGGGCTCGACGTCATCTCGTCGATGGTGCAGACGGCAAACCGTGAGGGACACCACCACCCCGCCGCCGAGGCCGGCGCACACGGGGGGCACACTGCGACTCCTGCGCCGACCAAGCCGCCGGAGCCCATCGGTCCGCCGGTACCGGCGGAGGGTTACCAGTTCGAGCCCGATGCTCATATCAACATCATCGTCACCGTCGAGCTCGCGGAGGGTGTCACCCACGGGAGCGCGGACAACATCCTCGTGGCGTTCTCCACCCCGGACCGCGACTATTCCGTGGCGCACAACTTGAAGATCGACGTCGACGCCACCGCCTGCAGCTGAGGGGCGCGCAGCAGCAGCGCCGCGGTGGGGCGGCTGTCATCCGGCGCCGACCACGAGGAGGATTCCGGCGAACACGACACCCGACGTGATGAGCGTCACCATCATGTAGCCCAGGATGTCCCGCATCTTGAGCCCCGCGATGGCCAGCAGGGGAAGCGCCCAGAACAGTTGGATCATGTTCGTCCACTGGTCGCCGTACGAAACCGCCATGATCGCCACCGAGGGGTCGACGCCCAGGCGCCCAGCGGCGTCGAGCATGATCGGCGCCTGCACGCGAACTGTCCTCCGCCGGAGGGCACGAAGAAGCTCACCAGGCCCGCCGACAGCAATGCCAGCAGCCCGAAGGTCGCGGGTGTCGCGATGCTCACGATCCCGTCCGACAGGATGTCGATAAGACCGGTCGCGCCCATGATGCCCATGATCCCGGCGTACAGGGGGAACTGAAGGAGGATCTCGCCGACTTTCGCCGCCGCGTTCTTCGTCAGTGCGATCAGCTCGAACGGGCGATCCGCAGGCGTGACGACGGCGTCGTCCAGGTCGACGTCGTCCGCGCGCCGGGCGTCGAAGGGGAGTTCGGCGATTCGGTCTCCCGCTTTCGGGGCCACCAGTGCCAGGGCGCCCGCGACCAGCACGATGGTGGCGATAACGAGTAATGCCCGGACCGGCCCTGTGTGGGCGAGCGCGTGCCCGAGCAGGAGGATGAGCGCCATCTGGGTCATGAAAGCCAGAAGACCGGCGAGACCGTCGCCCCATCCGGTGACGACGTCGACAAGGCCGGCATCCCGTGAGGGCGAGCGCGGCGACGCCGACGACGGAGATTCTCCTCGAATGACATCGTTGTCAGCGGACCGTCCTGCTGCGTAAACGGCCGATCGGGTCGACTATACGGCTCCGCGGCCGAGCAAGGACCCGGGCTCGCGGCCCGTCGCCATGGGCGGCTCTCTCAGTAACCCAGGGGCGGCGGCTCGGAAGGAGCATGAAACGACAACGCGGCACCTGGAAGCCGGGCGGATGCCCGACCTCCAGACGCTGCGGAGGATCTCGTGGTGATGAGCAGGGTCCTCCCGCGTGGGAGGACCCTGCTTCGCCGGCCTGACTAGGCCGGGAGTTGCAGGACGTGACCGGTGATGATCAGGTCCGCGTGGATGACGGTGTCCGCGTTAGCCGCGAACAGCGCCTGCCAGCCGCCCTCGACGCCGAACTTCTGAGCGATGGAGCTGAGGGTGTCACCCGACTGGATGGTATAGGTCTGGCCGCTCACGGTGACGGGAGCAACGACGGGGGCCTGGACCTCAACCGGTGCCTGGACCTGAACCGGTGCGTGGACCTGGACCTGGACCGGTGCTGCGGCTGCCTGGACGTGGACCGGCGCTGCAGCGACGGGGGCCTGGGCGACTGGAGCCTGGACCGGCGCTGCGGCGACGGGGGCCTGGGCGACTGGAGCCTGGACCTCGACCGGCGCCTGCTGAGAGGATACGGCTCCAGTGGGGGAGGAGCCGTTGAGCCCGAGCTTGGCGGAGCAGGCGGGCCATGCGCCCCAACCCTGAATCTGCTGAAGATTTGCCGCTACGCGCTTCTGCTCAGCGACGCTGGCCTGCGCAGGGGACCCTGTGCCGCCGGCAGCATTCCAGCTCGACTGTGAGAATTGAAGTCCGCCGAGGTAACCGTTGCCGGTGTTGATGCTCCAGTTGCCGCCGCTTTCGCACTGCGCCAGGTCGTCCCACGTGTCGGCGTTGGCTGCTCCGGCCGCTGCGCCGAGGCCGAGGCCGGTGAGTGCTACTGCTGCGAGTCCGCGACGTGCGCTGGTGCTGAATGTGTGTGTATTCATGGGATTGAGATGCTCCGAGAGGCCACCCGCACTAGGTCCGTCCCCGGACTTCTTCGCGCCGCTGCTCACCTTGACGATGTAGAGGTCATGGTTCGGCAGCCGCCGGTCGAGCAACGAGCGGTGGAGGGCGGTGCCGGGCATAGATCGCTGCTCAATTGACGGCAGCTTTTCACTTCCCCGAACGGGAATTCCTTCTACCGTAGGGTAGTTTCCATTCGTTGCCAAACCGGTACGGCGTGGTGCCTTGACATCGGCCGAAACAGGGAGGGAGGTGGCGGACTCAGGATTTCCCTGCGACACTGGCGCTCCGCGCTTCCGAGAAACGCACGAAGGGCCCGGACCGGGATGGTCCGCACCCTTCGCTCGCTCCTGTGTATCAGGCCGATGACGCGCCGGTCAGGCAGCTACATAACCGTGCGGATCGAGCACGTACTTCGTCGCCGCTCCCGCGTCGAATTCCTCGTAACCGCGCGGGGCGTCCTCCAATCCGATCGGCTTCGCGTTCACGGCTTTCGCGATCTGGACGCGGTCGTGCAGGATCGCCATCATGAGGCCCCGGTTGTACTTCATGACCGGGCATTGCCCCGTGGTAAAGGACAGCGACTTGGCCCAGCCCGTTCCCAGGCTGATGGACAGCGAACCCACCTTTGCGGCGTCGTCGGCCGCGCCCGGGTCGCCGGTGACGTAGAGCCCGGGAATGCCGAGTGCTCCTCCGGCTGCGGTGACGTCCATCAGTGAGTTCAGCACCGTCGCCGGTGCCTCGGTCGCTGAGCCCGCACCGTGGCCGCGTGCCTCGAACCCGACGGCGTCCACGCCGCAATCCACTTCGGGTACGCCCAGCAGCTGCTCGAGCTGGTCCTGCGGATCACCCTTGGAGACGTCCACGGTTTCGCAGCCGAAGCTCCTGGCCTGCGCGAGCCGGTCCTCGTTGAGGTCACCCACGACGACGACGGCGGCACCGAGCAGCTGCGCCGACACGGCAGCAGCGAGGCCAACGGGACCAGCGCCCGCGACGTACACCGTGGAGCCCACGCCGACTCCGGCGGTGACGGCGCCGTGGAAACCGGTGGGGAAGATGTCCGACAGCATCGTCAGGTCGAGGATCTTCTCCAGGGCCTGGTCCCGGTCCGGGAACTTCAGCAGGTTCCAGTCGGCGTAGGGCACGAGGACGTACTCGGCCTGGCCGCCGACCCACCCGCCCATGTCCACGTAGCCGTAAGCGCTTCCCGGCCGGTCCGGATTGACATTGAGGCAGATACCGGTCTTCCGCTCCTTACAGTTCCGGCATCGTCCGCAAGCGATGTTGAAGGGAACGGAGCAGATGTCGCCCTCTTTGATGAACTCGACGTCGCGGCCCACCTCCACGACCTCGCCGGTGATCTCATGGCCGAGCACGAGGTTCGACGGCGCCGTGGTGCGGCCCCGGACCATGTGCTGGTCCGAGCCGCAGATGTTCGTGGTGACGGTCTTGAGGATGACGCCGTGGTGCACCTTCCGGCCCACATTGGCCGGATTCACCCCTGGTCCGTCCTTCAGCTCGAATGTGGGGTAGTCGATGTCGATGACCTCGACCTTCCCCGGCCCCTTGTACGCCACAGCTCTGTTACCGCTCATGGAACGTCCTCTCGTAATGCTCTGAAGGCGCCCGGCATGCCCAGGCGCGGGATCCGGTGAGCCGCACTGTCGACCAGCACCGCCGCCGGTACTGCCGAAGCTACAGGCTGGAGGGTCGCATCGACGTTGCATGGCTTGTACGGTGCGCTCCTCGAGCCGGTGGCGCCGGAATCCCTGTTGTCAGTGGTATCGTGACCCGCCGTTATCCGTCATTGTCCATCGTCCTTGCGTGACCGCTCGGGCTGCGGAAGGGTGGCTGCATGACAGAGACTGTGCTGATCACCGGTGCTACCTCCGGCATAGGGGCGGAATTCGCACGGCAGTTCGCCGCCCGCGGCTGCCACCTGGTCCTCGTGGCACGGGCCCCGGGTCCGCTGGAGAAGACGGCGGCCGCGCTGCGTGGGCAGTGGGGCATCGGGGTGGAGGTCATCGCCGCCGATCTGCTCGACGAGGACGGACTGGCGCGGGTCCTGCAACGCCTCACCGAGGCGGAGGTGCCGCAGCAGGCGGGTGGGTCCGATGGGCGCCCGGCGCCGGTGACCGTGCTCGTCAACAACGCCGGTTACGGACTGGTCAGGCCGTTCGCCGACAACACCTTGGACGACGAGGTCCGCCACCTGCGGATCCACGTCGAGGTGCCCCTGGCCCTGGCGCATGCCGCCCTCCAGTCGATGCGCCCGCGCCGGGCCGGGACCATCATCAACGTCGCGAGCGTCGCCGGCTTCGCGCCGAGAGGCACGTACGGTGCAGCGAAGGCGGCGATGATCAGCTTCAGCAGATGGGCCAATCCGACCTATGAAGCCGAAGGCATACGGGTGACCGCGGTCTGCCCAGGGTTCGTCCACACCGAGTTCCACCAGCGCATGGGGGCGGACAAGTCTACCGTGCCCGGCTTCCTGTGGCTGGACGCCGGGCTCGTTGTCCGCGAAGCCCTGCGGGACACCGCGGCGGGCAAGGCGGTTTCGATACCGAGCATCCGCTACAAGGCCCTGATCGTGTTGGCGCGGTTGGCGCCGTCGTCCCTCGTGGCGCGGTTCGCGAAGCGTGGCCGCTGAGCGGTGACCACCTGGCGCCGTCGTCCCCTGCTCGCGGCTCGGTAGGTGAGCGCGCCGGCGTCAGTCCGCCGCCCCGCCGCTGTCCCAGGTGTCGGGCTCGGCCGCGGCATCCTCGGGGTGCCGGTCGTCCTCCGGGTCCTCGGGCGAACCTTCGCCGTTGTAGGCGGCGGGGACGGTACCCGCGCTGTGGGTGCCCTGCTCGTCCCGGATGCTCGCGGCATGATGGCCCGTCGCCCCGGCCGAGGGGTCGAGGACCTCCTCGCGCCGGTCCGCGCCGGGGTGTCCGTCGTCGCCTGCTCCGGACTCGCCGTCGTTGGATTCCGGGCCGGGTCCCTCGTGTCCGACGCCGGAGGTGACATCCTGTGACGCTCCGCCGCCGTCGCGCCCGGATCCCTGACTGCTGCGCTCGGCCTCCTTGTCCCGCGGCGGGATGGGTGCCGCGGGGCCGAGGGGATGGTCGGGAGGGAGTGTTCCGCCGTCGGGATTTCCTGCGCTGCTCGACTCGGTCATGGTGCTCCTTCTGGCCCGGGCGCTGGGGCCACTGTGGGCTGATCGACACGATGGTGGCACCGGGAACACTACGTGACACGCCGGGCGCCTGCCGCAACATGTCGCTGTCCAGCCCCATCCGACGACGACAGACAGGACGGAAAAAGGTAGGTAAGTATGCTTATGATAAGTGACCGCGGTTCCTGAAGATGCCCCTTACAAGGAGGTAGGACGATGGCAGGTTACTTCAAACTGGTGGACGCGCACGACGAGGGTTTCCGGGTGAAACTGACAGCGCCCGATGGGACGCTCGTCGCAGTCTCCGCTTTTTACGCCTCGAAAGAAGAGGCGATCGCAGGCATAGAGCTCATTCGTGAAATCGCGGGCACGGGTCCGGTGGTGGATCAGAGCCGGGCGGAGACCCCGGAGCAGAACGAGCTGTTCCTCGACCTGCACGGTACGTCCGGGCGGGAGAGTCCGGTGCCGGTTCGCCACGACGCCTGAGGGCAGGCTCGTCCAGGCAGTGGATGGGGCGACGCCGACCCCGTGTACGACTGTATACAGTGACGCCGGGGGTGGAATAGGATAGGGCTATTCCACCATCTCTCTGAAGGGAGCCAACGTCATGTCGACCGCGGACTCATTCGGTGCAAAGGGCGTACTCGATGTCGCCGGCGCTGAATACGAAATTTTCAGGCTAAGTGCGGTCGAAGGCGCCGAGCACCTTCCGTTCAGCCTCAAGGTCCTGCTGGAGAACCTGCTCCGCTCCGAAGACGGTGCGAACATCACTGCGGACCACGTTCGGGCCCTAGCGCAGTGGGACGCCTCCGCAGAGCCGAGCATCGAGATCCAGTTCACCCCTGCACGCGTCATAATGCAGGACTTCACGGGAGTGCCCTGCGTCGTCGATCTCGCAACGATGCGTGAGGCCGTCGCCGACCTCGGTGGCGATCCCACGCGAGTCAACCCCCTCGCGCCCGCCGAGCTGGTCATCGACCACTCCGTGCAGATCGACGCCTTCGGCAACGCCGGGGCGCTCGAGCGCAACATCGAGATCGAGTACCAGCGCAACGGCGAGCGTTACCAGTTCCTCCGCTGGGGCCAGACGGCGTT
>JAABUN010005429.1_pt1 | contig 15846 bp, 15 predicted proteins | sample 5559311 | NCBI WGS metagenome assembly JAABUN01 (sample SAMN10711877, study PRJNA513370) | rock metagenome | isolation source: Antarctica rocks | place: Antarctica: Victoria Land, Siegfried Peak sud
GACCCGGCTCATCGGGACGCCCGAGCAGATCGCGGAGCGGATCGTCGAGTACAAGAAGATCGGCGTGAACCTCTTCCTCACGTGCTACCTGCACTTCCAGGAGGAAGTAGCGGCCTTCGGCACGGACATCCTGCCGATCGTGCGCGAACTCGAGGCGGACGCGGCACGCAAGGCCGGCGTCGACTTCGATCCGGACGAGGCCCTCGCCGGTACCCTCCCCAGCAAAGCAGGTGTCTGATGGCAGAGCGTTCCTTCGGTTTCCGCACACGCGCACTCCATGCGGGCGGCACACCCGACGCCACGCACGGCGCCCGCGCCGTACCGATCTACCAGACGACGTCATTCGTGTTCAAGGACACCAACGACGCCGCCAACCTCTTCGCGCTGCAGAAGTACGGCAACATCTACTCGCGCATCGGCAACCCCACGGTGGCGGCGTTCGAGGAGCGCATCGCGTCGCTGGAGGGCGGCATCGGCGCGGTGGCGACGGCGTCGGGCATGAGCGCAGAGTTCATCACCTTCGCGGCCCTGTGCCAGGCGGGCGACCACATCGTCGCCGCGTCGCAATTGTATGGCGGAACGGTCACCCAGCTGGACGTCACGCTGCGCCGCTTCGGAATCGAAACCACCTTCGTGCCCGGCACAGACCCCGCGGACTACGCGGCGGCCATCCGCGAGAACACCAAGGCCGTCTACGCCGAGGTGATCGCGAACCCCTCCGGCGAGATCGCCGACCTCGCCGGGCTCGCGAAGGTGGCACACGACGCCGGCGTCCCGTTCATCGTCGACTCGACGCTGAGTACGCCGTACCTCGTCCGGCCCATCGAGCACGGAGCGGACATCGTCATCCATTCCGCCACGAAGTTCATCGGCGGGCACGGCACCACCCTCGGTGGTGTCATCGTGGAGAGCGGGCGCTTCGACTGGGGCAACGGCAAGTTCCCCATGATGACCGAGCCCGTGCCCTCCTACGGCAACATCCAGTGGTGGGCGAACTTCGGTGAATACGGGTTCCTCACCAAGCTCCGCACCGAGCAGCTCCGCGACATCGGCCCCTCGCTGTCCCCGATGTCAGCCTTCCAGCTCCTCCAGGGCGTGGAGACCCTCGCGCAGCGCCTCGACGAGCACCTCGAGAATGCGCAGGCCGTGGCCGAGTGGCTGCAGGCCGATCCCCGCGTGGAGTACGTGAACTACGCGGGGCTTCCCACACACGCGCACCACGAGCGAGCGAAGGCGTACCTGCCGCAGGGTCCCGGCTCCGTCTTCAGCTTCGGCATCAGAGGCGGACGGAAGGCGGGCCAGAAGTTCATCGAATCCCTCCAGCTCGCCTCTCACCTCGCGAACGTGGGTGACTCGCGCACGCTCGTGATCCACCCCGGGTCGACGACGCACCAGCAGCTCTCCGCCGAGCAGCTCGTCTCGGCAGGCGTTCCGGAGGACCTCGTCCGCATCTCGGTGGGCCTCGAGGACCTCGACGACATCCTGTGGGACCTCGACCAGGCGCTGGACAGTGCCGTGAACACCTCGGATGCAGCGTTCGAAGACCTGCCGCAGGACTCAGCCGGAGAAAATGACGACGACGCGTCGGCATCGCGAGCAGTGGGAGTAGGAGCATGAGCGGCAGCGCACCGGAACGGACATGGGAGGGGCCCTCGGCTCCCGAACGGCTGGCCCTGCTGAGGAACGCGCGGTCGGTCGCGATCGTCGGTGCGTCGGACAAGCCCTCACGGGCGTCCTATTTCGTCGCGACCTACCTGCAGTCGTCCTCGCCGTACCGCCTCTACTTCGTCAATCCTGTGGCGAAGGAAATTCTCGGCCAGCCGGCCTACGCCTCGCTGGATGATCTGCCCGAGGTGCCCGACGTCGTCGACGTCTTCCGCAAGCACGACGACCTGCCCTCCGTCCTGCAGGAATCGCTCGACGTCGGGGCGAAGACGCTGTGGCTGCAGCTCGGGTCATGGCACGAGGAGGTAGCGCGCGACGCCGAGGCCGCCGGCCTGAACGTCGTGATGGACCGCTGCCTCAAGATCGAGCACGCGCGCTTCCACGGCGGGCTGAACCTCGCGGGCTTCAACACCGGCGTCATCTCCTCGAAGCGGCAGATCACCTCCTGACATTCTCGCCCGAGGTCGTATCAAGGAGACCTCTGCCGGATGCCGTTCGCCTTCGATGACCGCGCTGAATGTGGTTCCCGTCGATGACGCGGTACTGGAACAGCTGCTGCGCCGCCTCGACTTCGGCATCTCTGCCTCGGAGGACGGGCGCGACATCGAGGGCTCGCTCAAACTCCCCGAGGCGTGATCAAGTCCGAACGTCGTCCAGGGCCTGCTCGGGCGAGACTGGAGTCCCGTGACACGCAACAGGTCGAGTCGGGCTTCGTCCTCGCTTCCCGGGGCAACGGTGTAGACGACGATGCGGAGGTCTCCGCCGTGTACGGACAGGACGTCACAATCCACCGTGATCGGTCCGACAGGTGTGGCGGTCATCGTTTTCCGGCTCGACCGGTGTTCGGCGACCCGCGCCTCCGTCCATCGACGCTCGAAGTCGGGCGACGCCGAGCGCAGCCGGGAGACGAGACGCTGCAGCTGGAGGTCGCGGGGGTATCGACCGGTGGCCGCCCGTACGTCTGCTGCGAGGTCTGCGGCGAAGTCCTCCTCGTGCTGGCTGTCGAAGTCGACACCCTCGTGGCCGGACGTGAGGAGCCGCCACACGAGGTTGCGCTCCATGCCTACAAGACGCGATGGATCACCGGACAACGCCGCCCAGAGCGGGTTCACAGCACGATGTCGTGTGCAGCCGTGAACACGGCGATCGGCACGTCGCCCAGTCTGTCGATGATGCGGTGCACCCCGGGCGTGATGTAATGCGGCACCATGTCTGGCGATGGCGGGGCGGCCCCGCCGACACGGTACAGATGATCGCGTTCCTCGGCGTCGAGACGGAGAGCGATCGCCAGCGCGCTCGGAGGACACTCGCGAATTCACTCATGACCTAATCATCTGCCGGCGCCGATCCCGAATGGTGGTACTGCCAGTCCCAGGGTCGGGCGGTACCTTGGCGTCGGGCCTCCAGTGGGAGAGTCTGAAGACATGACAACCACACTGATCACCGGAGCGAATAAAAGTCTCGGTCTCGAAACTGCCCGCCGGCTCATAGCAACAGGTCACACCGTCTACGCAGGTATGCGCGACGTGAAGAAAGGCCAGGAAGCCGAGGATCTCGGTGCTCACCTCCTACAGCTCGACGTCGATGATCAGGCGAGTGTCGACGCCGCGATGTCTTCACTCCCCGAGCTCGACGTCCTCGTGAACAACGCCGGGATCCTGGGGACGTCCTACGGCGTCGACGATCTGTCAGCGGACGCGATGCGTAGCGTGCTCGACACCAACGTGATCGGACTCGTCCGTGTCACCCAGGCCGCTCTACCGCTCCTGCGCCGGTCCGTGAACCCTGTCATCGTCAACGTGGCATCAGGGGTAGGGTTCGCGAGGTTCCTGACCACCGAGGGCACCGACGAATTCCCCGTACCGGCCATCCCCTACGCAGCATCAAAAGCCGCCGTCATAGCGCTCACCGTGCAGTATGCGAAGAACCTGCCGGCCATGCGCATCAACGTGAGCGATCCGGGCTACACGAGCACCGATTTCAACCAGCACAGCGGTCACCAGACGATCACCGAGGGTACGGACGCCACCGTGATGCTCGCGACCCTCGACGCTTCCGGACCCACGGGCGAATTCCACAACCGCCACGGGCCCATCGACTACTGACGGTCGTCAGGGGGAACGCGACTTAGCACGACGACGACGGGCAGTTCAGGCCCGTCGTCGTCGTGAAGGGCATCGCTCGAGTCCTAACCAGCAGAGGCGTCGTCGAGGGGTTCGGCTCAACGATAGGGTCTGACGACGGGTCTGGCGCCGGATCGGAATCAGTCGGCTGCTCCTCAGCCGACGGTTCAACCAATGCGCCCGGGCCCGGAACAGCCACGACGGACTCCTCCGCGACCGGCGCTTCAAGCAGGGACTCTGGCGCCAACTCGGGCTCTCCCTCGAGGGTCGCTTCGGGCAGGGACTTAGGCAGGGACTCAGGCAGCGAGTCGGGCAGGGACTCAGGCGCCGGACCGGACTCGCCCGGCTCCTCCGCGGCAGGTCCCTCTGGCAGCGACTCCGGCGCAGGAATGACCTCACCCGGCTCGTCGACCGGAACATCCGGCCCGTACTCCTCGTGCACGTACTCCCCCGTGGCCGGGTCCAACGGCAGCTCGACGAAGTCGGGGATGAACAGCGCGAGCCACTGCCCCTCGCCGGAGTCCGGGGCCGAGAGGAATACGACGTCTTCCGGCGCAGCACTCGGAGAGCGCAGCCAGACGAACTCGGGCGGCGCATCCGGGGTCGCCTCGGCCGGCACTTCGTCCACCCATCCCGCCGTCCCGAAGGACACCGGCGACCGAACGAATCGAGGCGCATCGGCGGCACCTTTCGGAGCCTGCACCCGGCTCGGCAGAACGGCGCTCCTGGACGCGGGCGCCTTACCTGCGGAACTCCCAACACTTGACGGCGTACCCGGCGTACCCGGCGTACCCGGCGTACCCGGCGTACCCGGCGTACCCGGCGCCCCGAACGTCTGCGGAGCGGCGACGACGGCCGGAGGCTCGACCTGCGGCGATGGCACCGCCACCCCGACGTGCGACGTCGGCGCGGTAGTGGCGCCTGGATTCGCAGCGGGCAGTGCAGGAAGGGGGCCACTGTCCACTCCCGTGCCGGCCGAATCGACCCCCGACGGCACGCCCTCCTGCGGAGCAGGACGGTACGGGAGCGGACTCCTGTGAACGAGCCGAAGCCGCGGCGTCAGGAGGCGGCGCGACGACGGAAGGTCCGATGGGCGGCGCGGCAGACGGCGCATCGAGCGGCGCGGCAGACAGCCCGGAAGACGGCGCGGCAGACGGCTCGTCAAGGGGAAGAGGTGCGGCCCTGTCCACATGGTCGCGGGCAGAGAAACGCGTGACCGAGTCCACGGAACCGTCGAACCCGGGTTGCAGGTGAGCAGTGCCCGCGGCAACTCCGGACATGCCGACGCCCATGCACACCGCGAGCGCACCGCCGATGAACGTGATGCGGCCCTTCGTGCGGCGCGCGCCGTTGGCCCTGCCGCCGTCGGCCATCAGCTGCGCGAGTTCGGCGGACGCGTCGGGCGCCGGGCCTTCGGCGAGCAATCCGATGTCCTGCCGCGCCTGCACGAGAGCGGGATCGTCGTCGATGCCCGCCTCGCGCAGGAGGTGCAGCATGGACTCAGGGCACGGGGTGTTCCGACCAGTCATAGCGCGTCTGATTCGTTGGGTTGTACGAGTTCCTTCAGCTTGAGCAGTCCCCGCCGCTGCAACTGTTTGACCGAACCTGCCGATCGTCCCAGGATCGTAGCGACCTGATCGATCGGCAGTCCTGCGACGATCCGCAGCAGGAGGACATCCCGCTGCTCGTCGTTGAGCTCTGCCAGCATGCCGCCGGCATCACCGGCGTCGAGCCTTTCGAGCACTTCCGCCTCCGCCGACGCACTGCTGCGGGTGTCGCCGTCGGCGTCGTACCCCACGAGGACCGGCGCCCGGCTCCGTCGCCGCACCTCGTCCACGTAACGCGCGTGGGCCACGGAGAAGGCGAAGGATCGTAGCCCGGCAGGGCCGCCGGTCACGGAGTCGAGCTTCGAGAACACCGTGAGGAACACCTCCTGCGTCAGCGCCTCCGGGTCCTCCGACCTGCGTCCTACGAAGTAGCCGAGTACGGCCGGACTCAGGGATTGGTAGATCAGGGAGAACGCAGCCGGTTCGCCCGCCTGTGCGCGAAGCAGCGCATCATCAGGCAGCGGTGTGACCACGGATCCAGTCCTTGTTCGAGCGGGCGGCGACTTCATCGTAACCGCTGCCCGTCGCGGTGAAGCGTCCCAGCGCTGACCGAAACCCGCGCGGGGGTTTCGGGCAAAGAAAAGGCCGCACCGAGGCCTGTTGGGGGATAAGCCTCGGTGCGGCGCTTTCATACTGAAAATCGCCGGCGACGCCGGGAAAGTTACGTCACGTACGAAGTTTCTCCGAGGTCATTTCAGGGCGTTGGAGGCGCGACGCTTGTTGAAGACGTCGAAGCCGACGGCGAGCAGCAGCACCATGCCCTTGATGAACTGCTGGACGTCGATTCCGACACCCAGCAGGGACATGCCGTTGTTCAGCACGCCCATGATGAGACCACCGGTGATCGCTCCGATGACCGTTCCGACGCCGCCCGTCACCGCCGCCCCACCGATGAAGGCGGCGGCGATGGCGTCGAGCTCGAAGAGGTTACCGGCGCCGGGTCCGGCGGAGTTCAGGCGACCGGTGAAGATCAGGCCGGCGAGCGCCGCGAGCACGCCCATGTTGACGAACAGCATGAAGTCGATGCGCTTGGTGTTGATACCCGAGAGCTGCGCGGCCTGCAGGTTGCCACCGACGGCGTAGATGTGGCGGCCGAAGACGCTGTTGTTCATCACGGCGCTGTACGCGACGATCAGGATTCCGAGCACCACGAGCACGATCGGCGTTCCACTGCGTGAGCCCGCGAGCAGATAAGTCACGCCGAGGATCATCACCACGATGAACCCGAGCTTGGTGTAGAACCAGGACTTCGGCTCGTCCTCGAGCTTCAGACGGGCACGGGTGGCCCGTCCGCGGAGCTGGGTGAAGACCAGGAGGGCGACGGCGATGACGCCGAGGCCCACCGTGGTCCAGTCGAGGAGGTTGGTCTCCGCCGGGAACAGTCCGGGGAAGAGAAAGCCGCCGCCGAGCTGGCGGTACTCCTCCGGGAAGCCCGTGATGCGCTGGTTCTCGAGGACGATCTGCGTGAGCCCACGGAACACGAGCATGCCGGCGAGGGTCACGATGAACGCCGGGATCCCGACGTACGCCACCCAGAAGCCCTGCCAGGCGCCGACGAGACCGCCGATGATGAGCGATGCGACGAACACCGCCCACCAGGGGAAGCCGTAGTCCTGGATCATGATGCCGGACATCGCCCCGACGAACGCCGCGACGGAACCGACCGAGAGGTCGATGTGCCCGGCGACGATGATCATGACCATGCCGATGGCCAGGAGCAGGATGTAGCTGTTCTGGACGATGATGTTCGAGACGTTGTCCGGCTGCAGCAGCGCGCCGCCGGTCAGCACTTGGAACAGGGTGACGATGACGAGCAGGGCGACGAAGATGCCGATCTGCCGGAGCCTGCTCGTGAGGAAGGACAGGCCGTTCTTCATGGGCGGAGGAGGCGCAACTACTGCGGGGTCCTTGACGGTGGTGGCCATGAAGTCAGTCCTTTTCCTTGGTCATATACTGCATCAGCAGTTCAGGGGTTGCCTGCGCGATAGGCACTTCGGCGGTGATGCGGCCTTCGGCGAGGGTATAGATGCGGTCGCAGATCCCGAGGAGTTCGGGGAGCTCGGACGAGATGACGATCACGGCCTTCCCCTCCCCGACCAGGCGATTGATGATGGTGTAGATCTCGTACTTGGCACCGACGTCGATGCCGCGGGTCGGCTCGTCGACGATCAGCACGTCGGGATCCGAGAACATCCACTTGGACAGGACGACCTTCTGCTGGTTGCCGCCGGACAGCTTCCCGGTGATGGCGGTGACGGAAGGCGCCTTGATGTTCATGGAGCGCCGGTAATCACCGGCGACGACCGCCTCCTGCCCGCTGTCCACCCAGCCGCGCTTCGAGAGCTTGCCGAGTGCAGCTCCCGAGACGTTGCGCTTGATGTCGTCGATGAGGTTCAGCCCGTACTTCTTGCGGTCCTCGGTGGCGTAGGCGATGCCGTGCTTGATGGCTTCGCCCACCGACTTCGCCGTGATCGGCGAGCCGTTCTTGTACAGGGTTCCGGTGATGTTCGAGCCGTAGCTCCGCCCGAAGATGCTCATGGCGAGCTCGGTACGGCCTGCACCCATGAGACCCGCGATACCGACGACCTCGCCGGCCCGCACGGACAGGTTCGCGGAGTCCACGATCACGCGCGAGCTCTCCTGGGGGTGGTGTACCGTCCAGTTCTCGACCCGGAGGACCTCGTCGCCGATCACCGGCGTGCGGTCCGGGTAGCGGCTACCCATGTCGCGGCCCACCATGTCCTTGATGATCCGCTCTTCCGTGACCGAACCGTCGTGCAGGCTCAGCGTCTCGATGGTGCGCCCGTCCCGGAGGATGGTCACCGAGTCTGCGATCTCCCGGATCTCGTTGAGCTTGTGGCTGATGATGATGCAGGTGATGCCCTCGGTACGCAGCCCCTTCACGAGCCCGAGGAGGTGCGCGGAGTCCTCGTCGTTGAGCGCGGCCGTGGGCTCGTCCAGGATCAGCAGCTTCACGTTCTTCGAGAGCGCCTTCGCGATCTCGACGAGCTGCTGCTTGCCGACGCCGATGTCCCCGGCCCGGACTACCGGGTTGAGGTCGAGGCCCACGCGGCGCAGCAGTTTCGCCGCTTCCACGTTGGTCTCGTTCCAGTTGATGATGCCGCGCTTCTCCCGCTCGTTCCCGAGGAAGATGTTCTCCGCGACGGACAGGAACGGTGAGAGTGCGAGCTCCTGGTGGATGATGACGACGCCGGCGCGCTCGCTGTCACGGATGTCCTTGAACTCCGCGACCGTGCCCTCGTACTCGATGTCGCCGTCGTACGTGCCGTGCGGGTAGACACCCGACAGCACTTTCATGAGGGTCGATTTGCCGGCCCCGTTCTCGCCGCAGATGGCGTGGACCTCGCCACGCTCGACGTCGAGATTGACGTCCTGCAGTGCCTTCACTCCTGGGAAGGTCTTGGTGATGCGGCGCATCCTGAGGATGTGTTCCGCCATGGTCGGGCCTCGCTTGCTCGAGTGGTAGTCCCGGCAGTGGCCGGGCGAGGTTGAACGCCCTGCAGCCCCGCACCGGAATCGGTGCGGGACCACAGGCGTCAGGAGGACAGCGGAACGATTACTGCAGTTCGTCCTCGGTGTAGTAGCCGGTCTCAACGAGGGCGGTCTCGTAGTTGTCGACCGTGACGATCTCGGACTCCAGGAGGTACGCGGGCACCACCTTCACACCGTTGTTGTACGTCTCGGTGTCGTTCACCTCGGGCTCCTCGCCCTTCATGAGCGCGTCCACCATGGTGACGGCCTGTGCGCCCAGTTCGCGGACGTCCTTGAAGATCGTGGAGTACTGCTCACCCGCGATGATGGACTGCACCGAGCCGACCTCGGCGTCCTGGCCCGTGACGACCGGGAGGTCGTCGGTGGAGTAGCCGCCGGAGGTCAGCGCGGAGATGATGCCGATGGACAGGCCGTCGTACGGGGACAGGACGCCCTCGAGACGCTCGCCGCCACCGACCGTGAGGAGGTCCTCCATGCGGTCCTGCGCGGTGTCGGGCAGCCACCGGAGGATCGCCGCCTGCTCGAACTCGGTCTGGCCGCTCGGCACGCGAAGCACGCCGCTGTCGAGGTACGGCTGCAGGGTCTCCATGGCGCCGTTCCAGAAGAACGTGGCGTTGTTGTCGTCCGGGCTGCCGGCGAAGAGCTCGACGTCGAACGGACCGGCCTCGCCGGTCTCGTTGCCCTCGGCATCGAGGATGCCGAGACCGGTGAGCAGCGAGGTGGCCTGCTGGACGCCGACCTCCTCGTTGTCGAAGGTGGTGTAGTAGTCCACGGTGTCCGACTCGTTGATGAGGCGGTCGTAGGCGATGACCGGAATCTCCTGGGTCTCCGCCTGGTCGAGCACGCTGGTGAGCGTGGTGCCGTCGATCGAGGCGATGACGAGGGCCTGGACGCCGCCGTTGATCATGTTCTCGATCTGGCTGACCTGCGTCGGGATGTCGTCGTTGGCGTACTGCAGATCGACCTGGTAGCCGAGCTCCTCGAGCTGGCTCTTGACGTTCTCGCCGTCGGCGATCCAGCGCTCCGACTGCTGCGTGGGCATGGCCACACCGATCTTGATGTCCTCGGGCGCCTGGCCCTCGGCGGGGGTGTCTCCCCCACCTCGGCTGCCACAGGCGGTGAGGCTGAGGGCCAGGATGCTGGTGGCCGCGATGCCGACCAGTGTTTTCCGGTTCATGATGAACTTCCTTCTGAGTGGTTTCCGACAACGGTGCCGGCTTTCTGTCTTACAGTTTTTGCGCAAGCCGGTAATAGGCCGCGTTCCAGCGCAGTTCGCGCTGGAAGTCCCGCAGCTTCGTGTCGGCGTCGATCCGCAGCAGTTCGACCTCGGCGATGTCCGCGAAGTCCTCGAAGACGTCGAGGCCAACAGCGGTTGAGAGGACGGTGTGGTGTGCAGCGCCGGCGCTCAACCATGCTGCTGCGGACGTTTCGAGGCTCGGCTCCGGCTTCCACACTGCGCGCGCGACCGGCAGCTTGGGGAGTGGGGCGTCCGGCAGGACAACCTCGACCGCGTTGGCCGTGAGGCGGAAGCGGTCCCGCATGTCCGACATCGCAACGACGACGCCGGGGCCGGCGTCGGTGCTGAAGACGAGACGTACGGGATCTTCCTTGCCGCCGATTCCGAGCGGGTGCACCTCCAGGGAGGGCTTGGACGTGGTCAGGGTGGGGCAGATCTCGAGCATGTGCGCTCCGAGGATCTTCTCCTCCCCCGGCACGAGGTGGTACGTGTAGTCCTCCATCAGGGAGGCACCGCCGGGCAGTCCCGCGCCCATGACCTTCGCGGCGCGGACGAGGACGGCGGTCTTCCAGTCGCCCTCGGCGCCGAAGCCGTAGCCCTTGGCCATGAGCCGCTGGACGGCGAGGCCGGGAAGCTGCCGGAGCGCGCCGAGGTCCTCGAAGTTCGTGGTGAAGGCTCCGAAGCCGCCCTCCTCGAGGAAGGAAAGCATACCCAGCTCCTGGCGGGCGCCGTACCGCAGCGAGTCGTGACGGTCACCGCCGCGGCGGAGTTCGGGGACGACGTCGTACGTCTCCTCGTACTCGGCGACGAGAGCATCGACGTCGGCCTCGGATTGCGCCTCGACGGCCGCGACGAGATCGTTGACGACCCACGTGTTGACGGAGACGCCGAACCGCAGCTCCGCCTCGGTCTTGTCACCCTCCGTGACGGCGACGTTCCGCATGTTGTCGCCGAAGCGCGCCACCTTGAGCTCGTGCACGGCGGCCCAGCCGGCGGCGGCACGCTGCCAGGTGGATACCTTCGCGCAGACGTCGGGGTTGGAGACGTGCCCGACGACGGTCTTCCGCGGCACGCCGAGGCGCGACTGGATGTACCCGAACTCGCGGTCGCCGTGTGCGGCCTGGTTCAGGTTCATGAAGTCGAAGTCGATCTCGGCCCACGGCAGGGCGACGTTGATCTGGGTGTGCAGGTGCAGCAGGGGCTTCCGGAGGGCGTCGAGGCCAGCGATCCACATCTTCGCCGGGCTGAACGTGTGCATCCAGGCGATGATGCCGATCGCGTTGTCCGCGGCGTTGACCTCGAGCGCCATCCGGCGGATGGACGCGGAGTCCTTGAGCGTCGGCTTCCACACGACCTTCACGGGCAGGCCGGCCTCACCCAGCATCCGTACGATCTCCTGCGACTGCTCCGCGACCTGCTGCAGGGTCTCCTCGCCGTAGAGGTCCTGACTGCCGGTGACGAACCAGACTTCGTAGGTGTCGAGGGTGGTGCTGAGGGGGCTCATGCCGGGGCTCCTGGTGTGGGGGTCTGACCGTAGACGTTCTGGTAGCGGTCGAAGAGTGAGTCGATGTGCTCGGCCTGGATGCCCGCGGGCGCACCGAGCTGGCGGGAGAGGTGGACGGTGCGGGCCACGTCCTCGAGCATGACGGCGGCCTTGACCGCGTCCTTCGCGTCCTTGCCGATGGTGAAGGGGCCGTGGCTCTTCATGAGCACGCCACGGGAGCGGTGTCCGGTGAGGGTGTCGACGATGCCGCGACCGATCGAGTCGTCGCCGATGATCGCGAAGGGCCCCACGGGGATCTCGCCGCCGAACTCGTCCGCCATGGCGGTGATGACGCAGGGAATTGCCTCACCGCGGGCAGCCCAGGCGACGGCGTAGGTGGAGTGCGTGTGCACCACGCCGCCGACGTCGGGCATGTGGCGGTAGACGTAGGCGTGCGCTGCGGTGTCGCTCGACGGCGAGCGCTCGGACCCGGCGCTGCCCTCGACCACGTTGCCGTCGAGGTCGCAGAGGATCTGGTTCTCGGGCGTCAGGTCGTCGTAGCTCACGCCGGAGGGCTTGATGACGAACAGATCCGCACCCGGCACACGCCCGGAGACGTTGCCGCCGGTCCAGACGACCAACCCGTACCGCACGAGTTCGGCGTGTAGGGCGGCGACATCCTTACGGACGGCCCGAACGGCGGCGTCCACCTCGGGGGTGAAAGTACTCATACCGACACCTCCTGCTGAGCGGGAGCCTGCTGCGTGCGCGCTGAGCGGCGGAGCGCCTTGAGACGATGCATGACGTCATTGGTGCCGCGACCGAAGTAGTCGTGCAGTTCGGTGTACTCGCGGTACAGGGCGTCGTACGCTGCAGCGCGGTCGGCGTCGGGGGTGTACGCGGCGCGGTCGAGGCGGCCCATAGCGGAGGCGGCCGCATGGATGTCCTCGTAGGCACCGGCGGCAACGGCGGCGTGGATCGCCGAGCCGAGGGCCGGACCCTGCGAACTGCCGATCACGGAGATGGGCATGTTCAGCACGTCGGCGTAGACCTGCATGAGGAACGGGTTCCGGATGAGTCCGCCGGCGGCGACGAACTCGGTGACGGGAACGCCGGACGCATTGAAGGTCTCGACGATCTTCCGGGTGCCGAACGCCGTCGATTCGAGTAGCGCGCGGTAGACCTCGTGCGGTTTCGTGGCGAGCGTGAGGCCCACGATGGTACCGGAGAGCTCGTGATCCACGAGGACGGAGCGGTTGCCGGAGTGCCAGTCGAGGGCCACGAGCCCGTGGGCACCGACCGGCTCGGTCTGCGCCTGCTCGGTCAGGTACTCATGGACGCTCTGACCCTGCGCCGTCGCGGCGTCCTTGATCTCGCCGGGCACCTGGTTCGCGACGAACCAGGCGAAGATGTCCCCGACGCCGGATTGTCCGGCCTCGTAGCCGTAGAAGCCCTCGACGATCCCGCCGTCCACTACACCGCACATCCCGGGCACTTCGGCGAGCTGGTCGGAGTTCATGACGTGGCACGTCGAGGTACCCATGATCGCGACCATCTGGCCGGGATCGGTGGCCTGTGCCGCAGGCGACGTGACATGAGCGTCCACGTTCCCGACGGCGACGGCGATACCCGCAGGCAATCCGGTCCACTCCGCGGCCTCGGCCGACAGAGACCCTGCCTTCGACGCGAGCGCCCCGATGGTGTGCTCAACCTTCTCGCGGGCGAATCCGGCAAAGTCGGGGTTCAGCGCGGCGAGGAAGTCGTCGGACGGATAGGCGCCGTCCTGGTAGATGCCCTTGTAGCCGGCGGTGCAGGCGTTCCGCACGTACGCCCCCGTGAGCTGCCAGACGATCCAGTCGGCGGCCTCGACCCAGTGCTCCATGAGGTCGTAGAGCTCGCGATCCTCCTCGAGGAGCTGCAGTCCCTTCGCGAACTCCCACTCGCTGGAGATGAGCCCGCCGTAACGCGGCAGCCACGCCTCGCCGCGCTCGGCGGCGAGCTCGTTGATGCGGTTGGCCTGCCCCTGCGCGGCGTGGTGCTTCCACAGCTTCACGTAGGCGTGCGGGCGGCCCTCGTAGCCGGACACCTCGTTGAGTGGCGTGCCGTCGGCGAGGGTGGGCACCATGGTGCAGGCGGTGAAGTCGGTGGCGATGCCGATGACGTCCCGCGGATCCACGCCGGCTTCCTTCACGGCCGCCGGGACGGCGGTGCGCAGCACATCGACGTAGTCGGAGGGAACCTGCAGGGCCCACTCCGGCGGGAGCTGCGCACCGGTGGCGGCGAGCGTGGAATCCATGACGGCGTGCGGGTACTCGAGCGTCGAGGCTCCGAGCTCCGCGCCGTCGGACACGCGGACGACGACGGCGCGTCCGGACAGGGTGCCGTAGTCGACGCCGATGACGTAGGCGGGCCTGCCTGCGGCCCCGTCGTTCGCGGGCGCGCCGGGGAGGGAGTCACTCAAGGGGAAGGACCTCTTTGTTCTTCTCGAGACCGCGATGCAGTGCTCTGGTGGATCAACGACGGATGTGACCGTTCACATACGCTTGGGCAAGTTTAGGCGTATGGCTGCCGAGCGTGTCAATGCCGCAGGGGTAACGAGGAGGTATCGGCTTCCCGCACCGCCGTGGACCCGCGGATCACGAGCTCGGGCACCACGTCGGACGCGGCGCCCGGGGTCGAAGCCTCGCTGCCGGCATCGTTGATGAGGGCCAGCAACTGCGCCACACAGCGCCTTCCGAGCTCGAGGAAGTCCTGCCGCACCGTGGTGAGCGGCGGCGAGTAGTGGGCGGCCTCGGGGATGTCGTCGAAGCCCACCACGCTCAGGTCCTCCGGCACGCGCCTGCCGCATTCCCTGAGGGCGTGGAGCAACCCGAGCGCCATCTGGTCGTTGGAGGAGAAGACGGCGGTGATGCCCGGATCCTCTGCGATGGCGAACCCTGCCCTGTAGCCCGACTCGGCCGTCCAGTCCCCGGACAGCAGCTCTTCGGGCTCCCGGCCCCAGGCCTCGAGCTCGTCGCGGTAGCCCCGCACCCGGGCTTCCGTCTCGAACCAGCCGTCAGGCCCTGCGATGTGCGCTATACGCCGGTGACCCAGCTCGAGGAGGTGTCGGGTGGCGAGGGCTGCTCCGCCGGACTGGTCCACGGAGAGCCGGTGGTCGTCGTGCGACGTCGCCGAATGCACCGTGACGAACGGCAAACTCATAGACAGGCGGTCGATCTCCTCGAGCGTCTGTGTCTGCGGCGCGAGGATGATCAGGCCGTCCACGCCGTGCGCCAACAACCGATCGAGCGCGGAGCGGATGGATCCGCTGGTCACGGCGTCGAGGTGCGCCACGTCCACGCCGTAGCCCGCCTCGCGCGCCGCGCTGTCGATGGCCTGCAGACTCGCAGCCGGCCCGTACTCGAAACCCTTCGTCACGAGCACTCCCACCGTGGTGGAGCGGCTGGTCACGAGGGCCCGGGCTGCGCGGTTGGGGCGGAAATTCAGCTCGTCCATCGCCGCCAGCACGCGGTCCCGCGTCTCGGTCCGGAGGCTGGGGTGGCCGTTGATCACGCGTGACACCGTCTGGTGAGAGACGCCGGCCAGCCGGGCGACGTCCCGAATGTTGGCCGCGCGGGCGCTGTCCGTGCGTTCACCCGCGCCCGACGGTGTCACCCCCGGTGCCACCTCGGCCACGGGGCCGGAAGCGGGCACGGACGCGGCGCCGGAACCGCTGTCAGTGCGGGTCGACAATGGTGTCGTTCTGCTCGAACCGCCGGTTCCTGAGGACCGGCAGGAACTCGCGGACGTCGTCGACCCTGCGGCGCGTGACCTCGACGGTCACCACACCGCGCTCCTCGTCGTCGAGGTGGACGAGCGGGATGCCCATCGGGTCGATGATCGCGGAGTGGCCGATGGTGTGGCCGCTCGACGTCCCGGCCGCCGCGACCCACAGGGTGTTCTCGATCGCCCTCGCCTTCAGCAGGGTTTCCCAGTGGTCCACCTTGTGCTCGCCCTTGAACCAGGCGGCCGGCACGCAGATGAGGTCCGCACCGGCGTCGGCGAGCGCACGCGCCTGCTCGGGAAACCGGATGTCATAGCACGTCATGAGACCCACCCGGACGTCACCGAGTTCGGCCACCTTGATGCCGCCGTCGCCCGGCTTGATGCGCGTGGACTCCTGGTAACTGAACGCGTCGTAGAGGTGCAGCTTGCGGTACGTGTCGACGATGCGGCCGG
>JAABUN010005430.1_pt1 | contig 15845 bp, 13 predicted proteins | sample 5559311 | NCBI WGS metagenome assembly JAABUN01 (sample SAMN10711877, study PRJNA513370) | rock metagenome | isolation source: Antarctica rocks | place: Antarctica: Victoria Land, Siegfried Peak sud
CACCGCCGCCTGCCGCCGCTCGGCGACCGCGAGGGCCGGCACATCCGCGGCGCCGCCCGTGGAGTCCACGCGAGCGAAGGCACCAAAGGTCTTCGTCTTGTCGACCAGGCCGCCGAATACCGTTCCGCCGGGTGCAGCCACGACCGAGGCGCCGATGCCGCGGCCGCTGATCGACACCCGGGGACTCGCCGACGCGGCACCTCCATCAAGTGCGACGGGCGCCTCGAACAGCGACCCCACGAGCCGGCGGGCGACAGAGCGCGACGCACCGCCGAAGTCCTGGCGCCACACCACCCAGGCGTAGGACCCGTCGTCCTCGATGTCGATGTCCGGGGAGTCGGCGGCCCCGCCGGGCGCCCCCGCGAGGTCGGGAAGCGACACCTCCTGGGGCGCCGCCGACGGCGTGAGGCCGGTGATGCGACGCCCGTAGACGCGACGGCGCCCGTCGGCGGCGTCCTCGGCCCAGGTCGCCACGGCGTTGCCTTCAGCCGAGACCGCGACCTGCGCCCGCCCGGCGCCCACGCCCGCGGCGCGGGGAGGATCCACGTCGAGCACCGTGGTGACGCCCTCCCACGCCGTGCTCTCCAGGCGGACCGCCCCGACGTTCCCGCTCGCGGTGAAGACCACGTACGCGGTCCCGTTGACACCAAGGTCTGACGCCGGATCGGTCACCGGCGCCGCAGGAGTCCCGTCTGCGAGGAGAAGCGGGGCACTCAGGGGCGCCGGCGCGCCGCCTGCGGCTGAAGCTGACCCGTACAGCTTGCCGCCGGACACGAAGGCGATGACCAGCCGGTGAGCGTCTCCCGCGGTGATCGTGGCCGCGGTGGCGTCCGAGGCCAGGGCCGCGTCGACGCGCTCCGGTGCCCGCCACGCCCCGCCGACCATCCGGGAGAGGTAGACGTGTGCCACGCCCCCTTCGCGTTTGAGATAGACCAAGCCGCCCGCGCCGTCGCGCGCGAGGTCGAGGTCGCCCATGGAGATCGCTTCGGCGCTCGGGCCGTCGATCGCCTCACCGGGGAACCAGGCGGCCGAGGCGGAGGGAGTGGACCACGCCGCGGCGATGACGAGAGAGACGGCAAGGATCTGGGGAATGTGACGACGGATCGGCATGGCACGGCAACTCCGACTGGGGCGACTGCGGGACGGGGGCTCTAACCGCCCGGAACTGAGAAAGTTACGCCGTCGAACGGCGGCGAGCGCTCACGGCAGAAAGGAGCGGACCTCCTCGAGCGGTGCGCGCTCGGGCGGTGCCTTCTCGGGGCCACGGGCGACGCCGAGGTGGATCAGCCCCAGCACGCGCTCACCTTCCGCGATCGAGCACGCCGCCCGGCCCGCGGAGGTGTGAAGCACGCCCGGCGTCCGCCAGTAGCCGGCCAGTCCGCGGGCGTGGGCGCCGAGCAACACGATGAAGACGGCGGCGGCGCCCGCGGCGAAGTCCTCCTCGTCAGCGACGGGATCGACTCCGCCGGACCCGATCACGGACGCAGCCACCAGCGTCGGGGCCCGGTCGAGCTTGGCAGCCGCTTCGGGCCCCGCGGCCGCCTTGAGCGCTGTGAGCGCGTCCGGGCCGAGCACCCGGAAGCGCCAGGGATTGGTCAGGTGGTGGTTCGGCGCCCAGCGGGCCAGGTCGAGCAGCTCGTCGAGCGTCTCACGCGCAACGGGCTCGGGCGCGAAGGCCTTGACCGTGCGGCGCGTGCGGACGAGCTGGTCGAAGTCAACGGACACCTAGAGGTTCTGCATCTCGGAGAGCACGTCGGCGACCGAGGCCTTCGCGTCTCCGAACAGCAGCGCGGTCTTCTCGCCGTAGAAGAGGGGGTTGTCGATCCCGGCGAAGCCGCTGGACATGGACCGCTTGAGCACGATGATCGAGCGAGACTTGTCCACGTCGAGGATCGGCATGCCGTAGATCGGCGAGTCGGCGACGGTCCGGGCCGCCGGATTGGTGACGTCGTTGGCGCCGATGACCAGCGAGACATCGGTCCGGGCGAACTCGCCGTTGGCCTCCTCCATCTCCTTGAGCTGCTCGTAGGGGACGTCGGCTTCGGCGAGCAGCACGTTCATGTGCCCGGGCATGCGACCGGCAACCGGGTGGATCGCATACGTCACCTGGACCCCGCGCTTCTCGAGGTCTGCGGCGAGGTCGGCCACCGTCCGCTGCGCCTGGGCGACCGCCATGCCGTAGCCGGGGACGATCACCACCCGCTCCGCGTATGAGAGCTGGATGGCGACGTCCGCGGCGCTCGTGGACCGCACGGCGCGGTCCGCCCCGTCGTCGGATGCCGGACCGGCCGAGGCGCTGCCGCCGGTTCCGAAGCCGCCGAAGAACACGTTGCCGATCGAGCGGTTCATGGCGTCGGCCATCTGCTTGGTGAGGATGGAGCCCGACGCGCCGACCAACATGCCCGCCACGATCAGCGCGATGTTGTCGAGCGCCATGCCGGCCGCCGCGGCGCTCAAGCCGGTGAAGGCGTTCAGTGTGGAGATGACCACGGGCATGTCGGCGCCGCCGATGGGGAACACGGCCAGCACGCCGAGCAGGCCCGCGAGGATCAGGATCGCGAGAAAGAGCCACTCCGACTCGGCGCCTGCGGCGACGGCGACCGCGAGGCCGATGACGACGGCCGCGAGACCACCGTTGACCGCCGCCGGTATGTGCGGGCGGGCCTTAGTGAGCTCCTGCAGCTTCGCGAACGCGACGTTCGAGCCCCAGAACGAGATCGAGCCGATGATCGCCGCGAACAGGATGGGGATCAGGCGCTCGAGCGCGATGTCGCCGCCGGCCTCCCGGAACTCGGCGTAGGAGATCAGCGCCACCGCGCCACCGCCGACGCCGTTGAACAGCGCCACCATCTGGGGGACCTGAGTCATCTTCACCGACCGTGCGCTCGGTATCCCGATCGCGGTCCCGACCGCGAGACCGACCGCGATCAGCCCGAAGTCCCCCACCCCGTCCTGCAGCAGGGTCGCGACCACCGCGATGAACATCCCGACCGCCGCGACGTAGTTTCCGGTGACGGCCGTCCGAGGTCCGCGGAGCATCCTCAATCCCACGATGAAGAGCACGAACGCCACGATGTAGGCGGCGTTGATCAGATCAGGGTCCACCGGGTGGCGCCTTCTTCTTGCCCTTGAACATCGCGAGCATCCGATCCGTCACCAGGAACCCGCCGATCACGTTGATCGTCCCGAACGCGATGGCAACCACCAGCAGCAGATCGTTGACGAAGCCGTCGGCGGGCCCGATCACCAGCAGACCGCCCAGCAGCACGATCCCGTGAATCGCGTTCGTTCCCGACATCAACGGCGTGTGCAGGGTGTTCGGCACCTTGGAGATGACCTCGAAGCCCACGAAGGCAGCCAGCGTGAGGATCGCGATCTCGGTCAGCAGATCCATCAGCCCGCCGCCTTGCGCGCACCCTCGTGCACGATCTCCCCGCCGCGGGTGATGCAGGCGCCCGCCACGATCTCGTCCTCGAAGTCCAGGAGCAACGACGCCCCCTCTCCCTTCGCGAACAGCTCGAGCAGCGACTCTACGTTGCGCGCGTAGAGCTGGGAAGCGTGCTGCGCCATGGAAGACGGTAGATTCAGCGGCGCCGCGAGAACCACGCCGGTCGGCGTGCGGTAGGTCTCGCCGGGATGGGTCAGCTCGCAGTTGCCGCCGGCCTCGCCCGCCAGATCGACGATCACCGATCCCGGCTTCATCGCCTCCACGGCGGCGGCCGTGATCAGCTTGGGCGCCGGGCGGCCCGGCACCAGCGCCGTCGTGATCACCGCGTCGGCGCGCGCGACAGCGTTCGCGAGCAGGTCGCGCTGCTGGAGCTGCTCCTCCTCGGTCAGCTCACGGGCGTACCCGCCGGCGCCCTCCGCGTCGGCGGAGCCTTCGAGCTCGAGGAACTTCGCGCCCAGTGACTGCACCTGCTCCTTGACCGCGGCACGGACGTCGAAGGCGGTGACCTGGGCGCCGAGGCGCCGAGAAGTCGCGATCGCCTGCAGGCCGGCGACGCCCGCGCCGAGCACGAGCACCTGCGCCGGCGGGATCGTGCCCGCGGCGGTCATCAGCATCGGGAAGAAGCGCCCGAGCTCCTGCGAGGCGAGCAACGCCGCCCGGTAGCCGGCCACGTTCGCCTGGGACGAGAGCGCGTCCATCGACTGAGCACGCGAGATCCGGGGAATCGCCTCCATGGCGAACGAGGTCGTCCCTCGGCCGGCGAGGGCGCGGATCGTGTCGTGCGCGGTCAGCGGCGCAAGAAAGCCGACCAGCACCGTCTCCTCGCCCAGACGGCCGACCTCGGAGTCGTCGGGCGGCGAGACCTTGGCGACCACTTCGGCGCCCCACGGGTCACCCGTTGTGGCGCCCGCGTCGGTGAACGCCGCGTCGGGCAGGTCGGCGCTCTCGCCCGCGCCCGCCTCGAAGATCACCTCGTGGCCCGCGCTCGCGAGCTTGCGCACGATGTCGGGCACCAGCGCCACGCGGCGCTCGCCGGCGGCCGTCTCCTTGGGGAATCCGATCCTCACGCGAGGGCGGAACCTATCCGATGCGCACGCGTGCTCGCCCTGTCGCGCTCGCGCGAAGCGTAGCGTCGTGACTCACGACGCTCTAGTGGCGCTGCGCCGTCGCAACGACGTAGCGGCTGGTCACGCGGAAGCCGTCGGGATCCTCGTTGGCCGCCTCGTAGGTCTTCAGCGCACCTGCGAAGGCAGCGTCAGCCTCCCCACGCTGCTCGAGCACGGTGCCGGCGGCAACCGACAGAGGATGGTGGCGCCCCTCCGCGTCGAGGTACTCGTAGGCCCGACCCGGCCGTGAACGCTAGAGACCCGTCCTGCACGGTGACTTCGAACCCGTGCGCTCCGAACAACTCACCGAGCGCATTCCGGTCGTGCCAGGCGAACGGCGGCGGTCCGTCCGGAAGCGCGAGCGCTCGGCCGATCGCCCCCCGGAAGACGCCCACGCAAGCGTGGACCGGCCCCTGCGGAATCCATGCGCTGAGGACGACCCGCCTCCTCGGCCCAGCCACTCTCGCAATCTCCGCAGCCGACGTCCACGACCCGGTCGGCGTCGCGGAGATCGGCGTGGTCCACGACCACCCGCGCAGCCGGCAGCAGGCGCGCGGCGGTGTACTCATAGCGCCCAAGGCCCCAGAACATCGTCTGAGTATCGCTCGGTTTCAGATGCGAAGCGACCGCACTCGCTCAGGAAGCGAGGCGCGCGACGAGCGATAGAGCCAACCCCGTGCGATAGGCAGCCAGGCGCGCCGCTGCGCGCTGCGGCGCCCACGTCGCACGTACGGCCGGACGCCGAGCCGCCACACGCTTCGGCGCCGCCCGCGGTTTCGGGGCCGGCGCCGCTCGCACAATGGGCGCGGTGCTGGCTGAGGGCGGCGGCTTCGCCGGGGTGCCTGTCGCCGGGCGCGCTGCCCGGCGACGGCGGCGCGGCGCGGCGGCGAGCGGGAAGGGCTTGCGCGCGAGCGCGGTGAGCGCCTGGGCGGTGACCCAGACGGGCGTCTGCCGGCTCAACCGCGAGTAGCGCACCGCTCCGTCGGAGCCGACCAGCGAGGAGAGGTAGGCCAGCGGATCGCGTGAGCCGTTGCGGCGGACCGTGTCGGGGTCGCGACCGGCGGCCAGAAGCCCCTGCACCGCCCAGGCCGTCGACTGGGCGTTGGAAGCGGCGCCCGGGGTGAGAGGGAAGCCCCCGTCCGGGTTCTGTCGGCGCACGAGGAAGGAGGCGGCACGCGACACCGTCGCGGTCTTCGCCCGGCCCGCAGCGACCAGGCCCTGCAGCGCCGCGCCCGTGTCGTCGACGCCCGACGGGCCTCCGCGCCCCGCGAAGTTGAAGCCGCCGTCGGAGTTTGCCTGGCGCGCGATCCATCGTCCTGCCGTCTTCACGGACCGATCGCCTGGCGATCGCCCTGCGGCCCGCAGCGCAAGCACCGCGAAGGCCGTGGTGTTCACCCGCCCGGCGAAGGACCCGTCGGCTCGGCGCTTGCCGGCCAGCTCCGCGACCAGGTCCCGGGAGCCGATCTGCGCCGGCCGGCCGGCAGCCGCGAACAGCAGTACGGTGCGCTCGAGCCCACCGAGATCGTCGAGCTCTCCCGCGTGACTGCTGACATAATCCAGCACGTTCGAGCGGCCGCGGCTGACGTCGGCCGGATTTCGGCCGGCGGCGGCGAGCCCCAGCCCCGCCCAGCCCGTATGCAGGCCGGTGGAGCGCTGACCGGGTACCCCGGGAAAACCCCCGTCGGCGTTCTGGGCCTTGAGGAGGTAATCGACACTCGCCCGCGGCACGGCTGCGCGGGCGTCCGGCGCCGCCGTCAGCGCCCCGGCCAGCACCACCGCCGCCAACGCCGCGGCCGCCACCGCCGGCGCGGGCGCCCAGGTCACTTCGAAGCGCGTGCGATAGCGCCGGAGAGCGGCGACCAGCACGGGTCCGAAGGCGACGCAAAAAAGGACGTTGCCGATCGCGTGGGCAACGTCGAAGGGCAGGGACGTCGAAGCGAAGAAGACCAGCTTCTCGAACGTGTGATCGCCCGAGAAGGTGGCCCACAACGAGAAGTTCATGATGCTCCCGTAGACGAGGGCGGCCGCGGCACACCCGGCAGCGAGCCGCATCCGGCCGAGGTCGGGTCCCCAGACGCGGCCCAGCCCGGCGCCCATCAGGCCGACGACCCCCCACGCCCCCATCTGCCACGGCGTCCACGGACCTTGGCCGAAGAACACGTTGGACGCGACGGCGGCCACCGCTCCGACCGCAAAGCCCGGCGCACCCCCGAGCACGTAGCCCGTCAGCAGCACGATGTCGGTGGTCGGCTTGATCTGCGGAAGCGGGGCGAAGGCGACGCGGCCGAGCGCGGCCAGCGCGGCGAGGGTGGCGATGAGCGCGAGCACGCGCGCGCTGGGATGAGACCGCTCGTACCAGGCGAATCCACACGTCAACGCGAAGCCCAGCACGACCAGGGAGCCGAGCAGCCAGCTCATGGGCTCACCTCCGCGTGGCGGCCGCGAGCCGCCGCGATCACCTGTGCTCCGTACTCCGGGAGAAGCGCCCCTCCCGCCCCGCCCAGGATCCGGGCGGTCTGCGTCGCGAAGTACCAGCCTCCCGCGAGCACCTCGGCGGCCGGTGCGTCGGCGACGATCTCGCCGTCACCCATCAGGACGACGCGCTGTGCGAACGCCGCGGCGAACTCGGCGTCGTGGGTGGCCACGAGCACCGCGGCGCCTTGGCGAGCGAGCTGCTCGATCATTTCGACGAGAACGTCGCGATGACGTCGATCCATGCCCCGGGTGGGTTCGTCGAGGCAGACGACCGCCGGCACCGCGTCGTCGGCGAGCACGATCGCGAGCGCTAGCCGCTGGCGTTCGCCGCCTGAGACGTCGCGCGGGTGGCGCTCGGCGAGGTACCCCAGGCCCGCCGCTAGCAGTGCCGCGGACGGAAGCTCGTCACCCACTCGGTCGCGCAGGAAGTAGTCGCTCGGGCTCTGTAGCAGGAGCGCCACCCGTCCGTGGGTCTCGACGCGCCCCCGCGTCGGCTTCTGCAGAGCGGCGGCGTGGCGCAGAAGGGTCGACTTGCCGGCGCCGTTTCGCCCCACGAGCGCCACCCGCTCACCCGGGACAAGGTCGAGCGAGACGCCCCGAAGGACGGCAGGCCCGTGTGGTATCTCGTGCCAGAGGCCGCTGAGACGCAGGGCGGCAACCGGCGCCTCCCGTCGGGCCCGGCGCCCACGTCGGCGTACGGGCTCCGCCGTTTCTGGGACGAGACCTTCCGCGAACCCGTCCGCGAAGGGTCTCAGCGTTGCGCGCGCCTCCTTGACGGTGGCCGGGAGAGGTTCCAGACCCGCGCGCGCGAAGAGCTCGGCGCCTGGGGTGCGCAATCCCGGAGCTTCGAGGTCCGCCCAGGCCAGGAACGTGCGTGGATTCGCGTCGCAGACGACTCGCCCCGCCCGCATGGCCACCACCCGGTCAGCGGAAGACAGACAGCGGTCAAGTCGGTGCTCGGCCAGGATGATCGCCGTGCCCCACTCCTCGTTCAGGCGGCGCAGCACGCCGAGCAGCTCATCACCGGCCACGGGGTCAAGCTGGGAGGTGGGTTCGTCGAGCAGCAGCAGAGCGGGACGCCCGGCCAGAGCGGCGCCGAGCGCGACGCGCTGCAACTCGCCGCCTGAGAGCTCGTGCGTCGGACGATCGAGCAGCGCGGCCACCCCGAGCGCCAGGGCGGCTTCTTCCACCCCCCGTGCGACCGCGGCCGGATGCCAGCCCCGGTTCTCAAGGCCGAAGGCGAGCTCGGACCGGACCGTTCCAAGCACGACCTGGGTCTCGGGATCCTGGAACAGCGAGCCGGCCACCGCTGCCAGGTCAGCCGGGCCGTGGTCACGCGTGTCGAGGCCGTCCACTCGCAGACGCCCCGCGAAGACTCCCCCGTGGAAGTGGGGAACCAGGCCGTTGGTGGCTCGCAGCAGCGTCGACTTACCCGAACCAGACTCCCCCGCCAGCACGACGAATTCGCCCGCGAAGATCTCGAGCGACACGTCCTCGAGCGCGGGACGCCCGGCGCCCGGATAGCTATAAGTGAGCTCCTGCAGGCTCACGACCGGCTCGGCGAGACTCACCGCGGACCCACCCCGCGACGATCGGCGAAGGGGAGCAACGTGCCCGCCGCCAGGCCCCCTGCCAGGAGCATCGTTCCGGCGTCAACACGGGCCGCCAGACGCGGGTAGGCTTCGAAGCCCTCCCAGCTCCCGACCGCCGCGGCGACGGCGACGGCGACCAGCGCCGCGGCTGCGCCCGCGAAGCCGAAGTCGTGTCGAGACCAGGGACCCGGAACGCTCCGGGGAGCGCGCCGGGCGGCGCCGTACCCGCGCACCTCCAGGGTGGCCGCGACGTCGACGGACCGGTCGAGCGCCCCGGCCAGGACGGCGCGCACCAGGTGCAGCGAAGACGCGGACCGAGTCCCCCGGCTCTTCTGGGCATCGTGCAGGCGGTGTGCGTCGCGCCGCAGGACGCCGAACATGCGGGTGGCGAGCGCGGCGGTGAGCGCAGACCGAAAACCGAGGCGCCGGAACGCCCGCAGAAGCTCGTCGGAGTCCACCGCGGCGCTCATCAGGGCGCCGCAACCGATGACGATCATCGCCCGCAACCCGAGCAGGCCGCCGTAGGCGATCGCTTCGAGGGTGATGTCGAGCTGTCCGAGCACCGGCACCGTCCAGCCCTCGATCAGGACAGTCGACCCGGTCCGGGTCACGAGCGCATTGGCGAGCGCGATCAGCACAGCGAACGGCGCGCCGAGCAAGAGAACGTGACCGGCCACCGTTCGACCCACTCCAGCCGCCGCACCGGCGCCCAGCACGGACACCAGCAGCGCGAGGAGGAGCAAAGGATGCTCGAAGCTCAGGGCCACCGTCGCGAGCGCCAGGCAGAAGGAGGCGCCGATCCAGGCCCGGGCGGCGTGCAACGGGCTGGCCTTCCGCCTGAAGCTCATGAACCCAACGCGGTGGTGGGGGCCGGGAGAGCCTGGCCGTTCTCGATCGCGAGCGCGAATCGCTCGGTCAGGATGGTGCCCTCGAGCGCGGCGGCAGCGGCAGCGAGCCCGACGTCGTCCGTTCCCGTGACGACCCACACGGGTTGGCTCTCCCCCTGCCGGGTGGCCGCCACCAGGCCGGCGCCTGCGCGCAGGGTCCGTGCCGTGCGGCCGCGCGCGTCGAGCACGTCGAGCCGCCGACCGGACTTCTCGAAACGTGCGTACACCCCGGACTCCGCGGGCCCCCGCTCGATACGCTGGGCAGTGGGATCGAGGCGCAGATCGCTCCATCGCCCCACGAGTACGCGGAGCACCCCGCCCGCGTCACGCTGGGAGAGCGCGGAGCGAGACGTCCGGTCGACGCCCGCTCGTTGAAGGCGCTCGGCGACCTCGTCGCATTCGCGACCTTCAGGCTCGGCGCACTCGATCCGAACGGGGATCCGCTTGCCCCGATAGCCCGAAAGGAAGGGCTCGGGGAACGAGCCGACCACGGCGGGGATTCGCATCGAGGTCCCCCAGTCGTGCAGATCCCACCACACCTGGTCGCCCTTGGAAAGCTTGAACTCCGCTCCGCCGACCTCTGCCTCGACCCCGTTGACGTAGTAGAACCAATCCACGGGCCGACCGTCGACGCGACCGCCCGCGCGGCCCTCGAGCTCCTGCACGAAGGTGCCGCCGTAACGGGTGCCGACGTCGAGCTTGCGCTCGAGCAGGCTGATCACCGTGTCTCCCGAAGGAATCCTCGGCTCCGAGCTGCGGGCGACCCGCTCGGCCCCGAAGTCCTCGGTGATACGGAGGGTGACCCCCTCTGGGCCGTCCTCGCCGCCGCCCACGCCGCAGCCGGCGACGCCGAGCGCGAACGCCAGCCCGCAGGCCAGAAGAGCAGTCACGCGAGTCACTCGACCACCATCTCACGCGGAAAGGCGGGCACGGTGCCCGGCTTCTCCGCGGCCAGGTCGACCGTCCCGGAGGCCTGCGGCGCAACGACGATCGACGCGAACCCATCGGCGCCCGTCGTCCCGCGGGCGCCGCCGAGTGACACGATCGCGCCCGGCACCGGCGTGCCGCGTCCGAGGTCGTCGAAGCCCCGCACTCGGACTCGCAGCGTCTCGCCACGACGCAACGTGCGCACCGCAGGAGTGACCTCGAGGGTCCGCTGACAGCTGTCGGTCTTCGAGAGCACGCACCAGAACCACACGACCCGCTGTCCGTCGCGCAGCGGCCGTCCGTCTCCGAAGGGGCCTGACACGTCGGCCGCTCCGGCCGTCCCCGCCTTGCGACCGACCTTGTAGACCCAGCCGTCCCGGCCACGGTTGCGATCAGGACCCGCCTTGCGGACGAACAGCCCGGAGCCGTCTCTCGCCGAGCGCCCACACGAGCCGTAATCCTTGACTTCGAGCGGGAGCCTGAGCGCCAGAAGGGCGGCGAGCGGCGTTGCGGCGCCGACGGCGCAACGCCGGCCGCCGACGTTGACCGTCCTTGTCTTGAAGCGCACCTCGGACGGTGCCTTGAGGGTCTTGGACTTGCCGACCACCATGACTTCGACCGACGCCGCAGACGCCGGGCCGCTACTGAGCAGCGACGCGACGACCGCCATCAGCACCGTCCCCCTCATCGAACCGTGAACACCACCCGGTTGCGGCCGCGCGCGAGCTGATCCCGGTTGCCCGCGCGATCGACGGCGATCACGTCGAGGACGTAGCGCCCGCGGCTGAGACGCTCGGGAAGCAGGTAGGAGAATGCGGCCCGGTCACCGATCGCGAAGAAGAAGCTGCGTCCGCAGCCCGTCTTGACGAAGCGCTCCTTGCGCCCGGAGAAGTACGCGCACTTCCCGCGGTCGCGACGCGTCAGCCGCAGCTTGACGGTGGCCAGGCCCGACGGATCGGCCGCCACGCTGCCGCGCAGCTCCCTTGGCGCCCGGGCACGGCTGAAGCGCTGCTGCTCGCGGATGGCGCTCAGTCGCGCCGCCGGCGCCAAGGTGTCGCGAACCCGCGACGTCGGACCCGCGCCGGGTGCCTGGGCGGCCGGCCCAGAGCCCCCAGGCGTCTGCCCGGCCGCCGTCGTCCCGCACGACCCGTCCTGACCGTTCGTCAGGCACACAGAGACGCGATTGGAACGGATAGCGCCCGGTTTCTCCGCCTTGAACGTGGCAGCCCCGCCGGCGGCCACCACCACCCTGACGCGCCCGTTCGCGCCCGTCGTCTGCCCTTGCACCGTCGCACCGACGACCGGCAGCCCGCTGCCCACCTGTGTCACCTGTAGCTCGATCGTCTCGCCCGGACGAGCGACCGGCGGCCCGGTCAAGGCGAGCAGCGGCTCGGAACCGGTGCCATAGGCGAATAGGATCTTGTCGCCCGAAGCGACGGGATCGCCGCAGCTCCCGAACATCGAGGCCGTGCCGTTCTTGTACTCGACCAGGTAGGAGTTGGTTGCCCCGTCGTAGGCTGTGTTCTGACCCGCGATGGTCGAGAAGGACGGGCTGGCGAGCGAGTCGAACCACGTACCCGTGACCGCGAACGGCGCGGTCTCCGCCGCCTGAGCCAGCACCGCCCCGCGCGTCGGTGCAGGCGAGGGACTCACGCCCTGGTTGGCGGCCGTCCCGTCGCAAAGGTGCTCGACCGGGTCTCCCGAGAAGCGGAACGTGCGAACGTCGGTGGTCACGGGCCCTTCGAACAAGGTATGGGTCGCACCCTCGACCCGCAGGTCGACGGAGGCAGGAGCGGCGAGCGCTGGGCTTGCGCTCACGAGAAGCAATGCGAGGCCGGCCGCCAGGCCGGCTGATCGGTAGGTCATAGGAAGGGCCACCCTTTCCACGAGGGAGTTCGGCTTTGGGGGCCGGAGGGAGGTCTCCTGGCTTGCGGGCCCACTCTGCGCACCTTCCCGAGCCGTCCGTGACGGCTCAGTGGCTCAGGCGCCTGTGGCGGCGCCCATCGCGGAGAGCATCCCCGGTGACAGTGGCGGGACCGCGCCGGATTCTCACCGGTCTTCCCTGTCCACCGACCCTTGGACCGCGCATGTTACCGTCCGGCCAGTCGGATGACAGTCAACCTCACGCGTATCTACACCCGCCTCGGCGACGGCGGCGAAACCCACCTCGGGGACATGAGCCGGGTCCCCAAGACCCACCCGCGGATCGAGGCGTACGGAACGGTCGACGAGCTCAACGCGCAGATCGGCGTCGTCATGGCCCAAGCCAGCCTTCCGGATGGCTACGGCCCGTGGCTCGCGCGGATCCAGAACGACTTGTTCGACGTCGGCGCCGATATCTCGGTCCCTGCAGGAGGCGACCGCGAGCGGTTACGGGTGAGGCCTGAGCAGACCGGCTGGCTCGAGATCGCGTGCGACGAGGTCAACGCCACGCTCGAGCCCCTGAAGTCCTTTGTGCTGCCTGGCGGAAACGCGGCGGCCGCCCAGCTTCACGTCTGCCGGACGGTGTGCAGGCGGGCAGAGCGCCGGACGATCGCCTGCGGCGACGCGGTGAACCCTGAGTGCGTCAAGTACCTCAACCGCCTGTCCGACCTGTTGTTCATCCTCTCCCGGGGCGCCAACGGGTCCTCCGAGCCGCTCTGGGAGCCTGGCCGCTACCAGTAGGAAGTCGCGCTTGCAAGAACCGCCAGGGCCGAACGTTGCATGGCTATGGCCCCTGAGCTCATCGAGGAATTCTGCGGCCACGGAAGGTTCTGCCGGAGACTGCGCGCGTTGGGGCGTCGGCTTGCGGCGCGAATGACCGGCCTCAGCAGTGGCCGGTTTCTCAACGTGAGATGAAGTATCGATCGATCGAGCGCTTGAGGCAGGCGAAAGGTTCTCTGTCTACAGTCGGCATACTGATGTGGCGTCGTCCTCTCGCACTCTCCGGGTTCGGCGCTGCAGCGGCGGTTTTCGTCTGGGCGACCGCCTTTCTCACGCCGCTCGGTCAACAGGTCGACACGGCGGTCTTCGCGGCCTTCACCGACGCGGGGGCTTCCCAGCTCCAACCGCGCATCGAGGGTGTCGCGCTCCTCGCAGACCCGCGCCCGTTCGTCATGATCGGCTTGGGAATCGTGGCGTTCGCGCTGCTCCGCCGCAGGATGCTTCTAGCGGCGCTCGTGCCGGTCATCCTGCTCGCCGCCAATGCGACGACACAGGGTCTGAAGCTCGCGATTCCCCGCCTCGTCGAGCGGATGGGCTTGGACGGGAACTCGGAGATGATCTGGCCGAGCGGCCATGCAACGGCTTCAATGTCGCTCGCGCTCTGCGCGGTACTCGTCGCCGGGCCACGCCTCAGGCCCGCGGCTGCGATGCTCGGTGCCGGGTATGCGGTGGCGGTGGGCTACGCGCTCGTCGCTTCGGGTTCGCACATGCCCAGCGACGTACTCGGGGGCTATCTCGTAGCGGGCTCGTTCGCCCTCGCGGGAGTCGCAGCGCTGAGCGCCTTAGGGACCGGCAGCCCGCGGAGTCTGACCCGACCGGAGCGCATCACGATCCCGATCGCCGCGCCGGCGATCGGGGCTTTCGGCGTCGTCGCCGCGGCCGGTGTCGCAGTGCTGGCGAAGGGACCCGATTCATGGGATCTCGCCCAACACGCGCCCGCCATGGCCGCGGGATCGAGCATCGCAGCGCTGGGAGTGACCCTCATCGCCGGGCTCGCCCTGGCCGTTCGTCACTGAGTCCGTCCAGATCCGTCGACTGCCCGTGCGTCCCGTCTATGGAGAACCGGACCGCCTACATGCACGACGAGGCCGACTCCAGACGACATGGCCTTCCGTCAGTCGCTACAGGCCGCCGGGAAACTAATCGCGGTCGCGCCGTGGCGAGATCGCGCGCTGAGACGGGTGTAGATCCGGTGTCCCGACGGGCACTCGCGGGCGCCGCCAGCGGTCTCGCATGAGCCGGCCAGATCTTTGAGTCCACGTCGCTCACCTGGCATCGCTGCTCGCGACGTAGACGGTCGAGCATTCGGGCGGAAAGTCGTGAGCCGCGCTGATCGCCATCTTCTCGGAAGGAGTCGGCAGTCGGCGGGCCTCCGCGACCGGCGCGATGATTGCCGAGAAGCAGAACTGCCGGATCCGAAGATGACGCGCTTCATAGCTGCCAGGCCGGCGCACCGGCGAGCGCGCGCAACCAAACCTGGACTCGCCTGGCCGGCGGTCTCTGAGGTACCGCTACGGGGATTCGAACCCCGGTTTCCGCCGTGAGAGGGCGGCGTCCTAGTCCCCTGGACGATAGCGGCGCGAACGGCTGATTAAGGTAGCAAAGGAGCTGACCGTGAGGGTGCGAGCGCGGTGCCCGTCAGCGGCAGAAGCGCTACTCTGCCGGTCCCGCGGATGTGGCGGAATTGGTAGACGCGCGGCGTTCAGGTCGCCGTGAACGTAAGTTCGTGGAGGTTCGAGTCCTCTCATCCGCATGAGTCGCCCAGACACACGGGCTTGCCGCACCCCACCGCCGCGGGAGGAGTGCGAGAATGACCTCCACTACCTGACGATCCCGCCCGTCCAGCGCTCAGAGCCTCCGACGCCGATCGCGAGCGCGTCGCCAAGGTCCTGAACCACCACTCCACGGCCGGGCGCCTGACCGTCGACGAGTTGTCAGACCGCACGGACCTCGCGTATGCGGCCACCACCCTGGCCGAGCTGGAGCGATTGGTCGCGGACCTGCCCATCGACCCGGGCGACCAACCCGAGGTGCCGATGCCCGAGGAAGCGCAGGTGCGCCGAGATTTCCGCGGCCACCTCACGACGTACGGGCTGGTCGTGTTCCTCCTCGTCGTGATCTGGATCCTGACGGGCGTTGGATACTTCTGGCCTGTCTGGCCGGCGCTCGGTCTGGGAGTCGGGATAGCCGTCGACTTTCTTGGCACGCGGGAGGAGATCGAGTAGAGCCGCTCTGCGTCTCCTGAGGCACGCCGCGCGGTGGCGGCACGAAGCACCGAGCGCCGTAGACGAGACAGGCACGGCAGTCCGAGGCATGGGCTGCCGACCCCTCCCAGCTCCCCCGCGACCGTAACCTGACAAGCACCGGCCTCCGCCGGTGTCTGCAAGACATCGTGCAGGATGCAGGACTTTCCGCTGCTAGAACGACGCCTTCGAAGACGCCGAATCGTCGCGCTTCCGAGCGTGCCGAACGGGGGAACCATTGCGGCCGGAGGAGGTCGTGGGGCGAATCGCCGCCGCCAGGCGGTGTAGCGCAGTCACCGCGCGAGCCCGTCAGCTCACCTCGTAGGCGTCGTGACTCGCGACGAGAAGGATCGACTCAGAAGTGTTCACCCAACCCCTCCGGAGCGGATTGCGCGCGAGCCTGTTCGTCCTGACGGCCGTCAGCTTTGCGCTACCAGCCTCCGGCGCGCAAGCCAAACCGCTCG
>JAABUN010005431.1_pt1 | contig 15833 bp, 16 predicted proteins | sample 5559311 | NCBI WGS metagenome assembly JAABUN01 (sample SAMN10711877, study PRJNA513370) | rock metagenome | isolation source: Antarctica rocks | place: Antarctica: Victoria Land, Siegfried Peak sud
TAACGGAACGGCGTTCTTAACGGAACGGCGTTCTTAACGGAACGGCGTTCTGTTCGGGGTGATGTTTCAAACGTGGACTAGAGAGGCCGGAATGAAGACGGCAGCAAAGCGCGGTATGGCTGTGGCGAGCGTGTGTGCGCTCTCCATCGGTATGGCGGGATGTGGTGGGAGTGATTCGTCGGAGCCCGGCGCGAACGGGGAAAATATGCTGTTCGTCAACGTGGTGAAATTGACCGGCGTCACGTGGTTCGACCGCATGGAGGTCGGTTTGGAGACGTTCAGCAAGGAGAACGACATCACGGTCGAACAGGTGGGCCCGTCGCAGGCGACGCCTGAGGAGCAGGTCCGGATGGTGCAGGACCTCATCGCTCGCAAGCCCACCGTGCTCGGTGTTGTTCCGAACTCGGCCTCCGCGCTGGAGGGAGTGCTCAAGCGGGCGATGGACGAGGGCATCGTGGTGGTGTCGCAGGAGGCCCCGAGCCTGGAGAACACGGATGTCGACATCGAAGCATTCGACAACGACGACTACGGCGCGATGATGATGGACAACCTGGCGGAGTGCATGGGCGGATCCGGCGAGTACGCGTCCTTGATCGGTTCGTTCACGGAGGAGAGCCAGGCGCAATGGGCAGACGCCGCCTGGAAGCAGGCGCAGTCGAAGTTCCCCGGGATCGAGCGAGTCCAGGATCCGCTCGAGTCGAACAACGACTCGGAGAAGGCGTACCAGAACACCAAGGAACTCCTCACGAAGTACCCGAACCTGAAGGGCATCCTGGGTAGTTCGGCCCAGGACATCCCCGGTGCGGCTCGCGCGGTCGAGGAGCGTGATCTGGAGGACCAGATCTGTGTGATGGGCACCAGCATTCCTTCCGTGTCCGGGCAGTATCTCAAGAGTGGTGCCGTGGACAAGATGTTCGGATGGGACCCGGCAGTGGCGGGCCAGGCCGCGATGAAACTCGGTCTGCTCCTAGCGGAGGGCAAGGAGATCACTCCGGGTCTCGACCTTGGCCTGGAGGGCTATGAGTCGATCCAGCCGATCGAGGGCAGCCCCCACGGCTACCGCGGTGATGCAGCGATCAGCATCGACGAATCCAACGTCGCCGACTACCAGTTCTGATCGGTGGCATGACCGAATCCCGCCCCGATGAGCCGTTCTTGGAAGCGATCGGCATCTCCAAGCGCTTCGGCGGAGTGCTGGCTCTCGACGAGGTGAGCCTGCAGCTCCGATCCGGGGAGATCCACTGCCTCGCTGGCGAGAACGGGTGCGGCAAGTCGACCTTGATCAGCATTCTCACCGGCGTGCAGCGACCCGACTCAGGGTCGCTGCACCTCCGGGGGGAGCCGATCGTGGGACACCTCTCGCCGCGCAAGTCGGTGGATTACGGCATTCAGGCCATCTACCAGGACCTGGCGTTGTTCCCCGAATTGAGTGTCGCCGAGAACATCGCGATGGCGTCCCGAGTCGCAAGCCGGGCCAAGAAGAGGAAGCGGGGCACCGAGGCGGCCTTCGCGCAACAGATCATGGGCTCGCTTTCGGTGCGGACGTCGGTGGCAGCGCGGCTCGGCGACCTAAACATCGCCGAACGGCAGATGGTCGCGATCTGTCGTGCCATGGCAGCGCAGGCTCGGGTCCTGATCATGGATGAACCAACTGCGGCACTCACTCGACCGGAGATCGACGGACTTCTGTCCTCGATCAGGTCCCTGGCAGATCGTGGAGTGTGTGTCGTCCTCGTGAGTCACAAGCTCGACGAGGTGTTGTCAGTCGCCGACACGATCACCGTGCTCCGCAACGGCAAGCTCGTCACCAGCTCCCCGGCCGTCGAGTTCGATCGGATGTCCCTCGCCGAGGCGATGACGGGCCGTTCGATCGACGACCGCCGGAACACGGACCGGGTGTCCGAGGATGCGCCGCCACTCCTGGAGCTGGTCGGTGTCTCAGGCGAGGCGTTCGACGACGTCTCGTTCGAGGTCGCGGGCGGAGAGATCGTCGGCCTGACCGGCCGACTCGGTTCTGGTCGCAGCGAAGTAGTGGAGGCCGTGTTCGGACTTCGACCTGTCACTGCGGGACAGATCCGGGTGGATGGGCGTGCCCTCCGGACCGGTTCTGTCAGGAGGGCGATGGAGGCGGGGATCGGTTACGTCCCGGAGGATCGTCTCACCCAGGGTCTGTTCCTCGGGCACAGCATCACCCACAACCTCATCGCCGCGAGCCTGCCGCAGGTGAGCGGGCCACTCGGCGTGCTCCGCGGCGGGCGGATCCGGCAGATCGTGAGCAAGAGCCTGGAGGACCTCACCATCAAGACCGTTCACCCGGGCAACGCCGTGCGAGTCCTATCGGGAGGCAACCAACAGCGTGTGGTGATCGGGAAATGGCTGATCCGCGATCCCAAGGTGCTCGTGCTCAACGGTCCCAGCGTGGGTGTCGACATCGGGTCGAAGGAGCGGATCCTGGCGGCGCTTCGTGCCGTCGCCAAGCAAGGCACTGCTGTCGTCGTGGTCTCCGACGATGCGCAGGAGCTGGCTAAGACCTGCCACCGCGTGCTGGTGATGGCCGGCGGACGGGTCGTCCGCGAGTTGCGGGAGTCGGACCTCAGCGAGTCGCTGTTGGCCGCGGCGGTGACCGGTTGAGCTCGGCAGTGGTGACTCGTCTCCGCCGCGAGAACCGCAACGAGGTCGCACTGGCCCTTGCCGTCATCGCCATGGCGATCGCGGTCGGCGCGGCGGATTCGGCGTTCTGGAGCTTGGGCACCGTCGGTGATGTCCTCCGGGACATGGTGGTCCCCCTTCCACTGGCACTCGGCGTGCTCCTGATCCTGCTGTCGAGCGGCATCGACGTGTCGTTCGCCTCGATCGCAATATTCTCGGCGTACGCGACCGTGAATCTGGTCGATGCGTTCCACATCCCGGGCATCGTGCTTCCGGTCCTCTGCGCCTCGCTGATCGGTGCGGTCCTGGGAGCGATCAACGCGGTCGTCGTGGCGGGTCTCATGCTCCCGACGTTGATCGCGACGCTGGCCACGCGCGGGTTGTTCTCAGGCGTCCTGCTGATGGCCTTGGGTGCTATCGACATCGGGACCCTCCCGGGCGAGTTGCCCGAGTGGTCAAACCGCTATCTGCTGACGCTGGGCAGCGGAGCCCAGGCCATGCGCCTACACGTGTTCGTGCTTCCAGTCGTCGCACTGGCGATCGGGCTCGCGTGGTTCTGTGCGCGAACGGCGAGCGGACGCAACCTCTACGCCGTGGGAGGTGACGCGGACGCGGCCCACCGGCTCGGGATTCCGGTGCGCCGCGTTCAGGCCACGGCGTTCGTCGTGGCGGGCACCGTGTGCGGCCTCGCGGGGCTGATGTACGTCGTGCTCGCGCGACACGCGAACCCGCACGACCTCATGGGCACCGAACTCGACGTGGTCGCCGCCGTCATCCTCGGTGGGGCCGCGGTGAGTGGCGGCCGAGGCACCGTCTTGGGGACGGTGCTGGGCGTGCTCCTGGTGTCCCTCATGCAGAACTCGCTCACCCTGCTCGGCATCCCGGGCTTGTGGCAGCGGGTCGCACTCGGCGCGCTGCTATTGATCGGCATGGCGGTCCAGGTCACGGCTCAGCGCGCGAAGGATCGCGAGGTGAGCGCGTGATGGGGACATCTGCCCGAGGATCCCTCCAGAGCGAGGCGGCAAGCCTAGTGAGGCTAGGCGCCCTGACTGTCGTGCTCATCGCGGTCTTCTCGCTCGTCGCTCCGCACACATTTCTGAGCACTATCAACGCCCAGACGATCGCCTTCGCGGTACCAGAAGTCGCCCTCCTCGGCATGTGCATCATGGTCACGATGTCGACCGGCGGAATTGACCTGTCGATCGTCTCGATCATGAACGTGTCCTCGATAAGCGCGGCCGCGGTCTATACACACGGTGCCGTTGCTGTCCCCGGGGGATGGCTGCTGGTCCTGGCGCTGGCGGCCGCGGTCGCCGTGGGCGCCGTCTGCGGGCTGGTCAACGGCGCCCTCGTGGCTGCCGTGGGGATGACCCCGATCCTGGCGACCCTCGCGACGATGCAGCTCTTCGACGGCGTCGGGTACGTGTGGACCGGAGGGAGGGCCCAGTACGGATTCGGCGATGCCTTCCTGCATCTGGGAACAGGTTCCTTCGCGGGAGTTCCCGTCGCGATGTGGTTGCTAGTGGTGGTCGGCGCGGCAGTGTTCGTGATGATCCGATACACGCGGCTCGGAGTCAGCTTGGTGTTGGTCGGTGAGTCGTTGCTGACGGCGCGCTTCTCCGGTGTGCGCACGAACAGGACCGTCATCACTGCTTATGTCTTGAGCGGGGTCCTGGCCGCTTTGGCAGGGGTGCTAGTCGCGGCGCGTAGTGCGAGCGCCAGCCCGGACTACGGAGATTCGTACTTGCTGCTGGCCGTGGTGATTGCCGTCCTCGCGGGCGTCGATCCGGACGGGGGGCGCGCCACGGTCGTCGGCGTCCTCTTGGCGACGCTCTGCCTTCAGGTGTTGTCGAGCGGCTTCAATCTCACAGGGGCGTCGCCCTATTGGAGCCAGATCTCGCAATCGCTCGTCGTGATCGTCGTCTTGGTCGCGGAGCGGTCGCGCATCACTCGAGGCGCCTTGAGATGGCGTCGAAACAGGTCGGAAATCCAGCTGAAGGAGCCGTCATGAAAGTGACACCGTTGAGTGCCGCGCTCGGTGTGGAGCGACCGATCTGGAACGCGGGACTGGGAGCGTCGATCGCCGGACCGGAGCTGGCGGCGGCGGTCAGCGAAGCAGGAGGGCTGGGCGTGTTGGGAATGGGTGGAATGACCGCCGAGGTGGTGGAGCGCTCGATCGCGGAGGTGCGTTCACTCACGGCCCGCCCGTTCGGAGTGAATCTGATCCTGCCCTTGTTGGAGGAGGGCTCGGTCGAGACGGCGCTTAACGCCAGGGTCCCTCTGCTGGTCTTCTTCTGGGGTGACGCCTCCCCGCACGTGGCTACAGCTCACGAAGTGGGCACGAAGGTCGCCGTGCAGTGCGGCTCGGTCGAGGAGGCGGTCGAGGCGGTGCAGGGGGGAGTTGATGTCGTCATCATGCAAGGCGTCGAGGCCGGCGGCCACGTCCGTGGAACGACCAGCATGTCCGTATTGGTCGCGAGCACCGTCGACGCGGTGGGAGATGTGCCGGTGGTCGCCTCGGGAGGGATCGCCGACGCCCGCGGAGTGCGCGCCGCGCTCGATCTTGGGGCGCAAGCAGTCTCCTTGGGGACGCGGTTCCTCTGCAGTCATCAAGCGACGGCGCTGCAGGAATACAAGGAACGCGTGGTCGCCGCGCGGGCGTCCGACACCGTCCACACCACATTGTTCGGTGTCGGGTGGCCGCACGTACCGCATCGCGTCCTGCGAAACAGCGCCTACCGTGACTGGGAGGCCGCCGGCCGACCTGAGATCGACATGGAGAACGACCGGGACGTAGTAGGCACCATGCTGGTGGCCGGCGAACCCGTCGAGCTGCCCAGATACGCGATCCTCCCGCCCCAGCCCGGGTTCTCCGGCGACATCGACCAGATCGCCCTCTACGCAGGACAATCCTGCGCCCTGATCAATGACATTGCCGACGCCGGCGACATCGTCCGGGAGCTGTGCCGTGACCTGGACTGATCCGCTGACCCGTGCGCACCTTCGGAGGAATTATGAAAACGCTTCAGTTCGTCGACGCTCGCGGTCTGAGGTTGGCCGTAGCGAAAGACGACGACGCACCGGTCCGCGACGTCACCTCTGTGCTGTCGTGGGCAGGGAGCCTCGTGGATCTCATCGAGCTGAGCAGGGTGATGGGTACGGGCCTTCCCAGTCTTCTTCGTCAGCTGTACGACCAGTCGACGGAGGAGATCACCGCCGACCTCGTCGAGGGGTGGGTCGATTCCATGGGTCGACGGGTGGGCGTCGGCCTTCCTGTGCAGGCCACCGAGGTGTGGGCCGCGGGTGTGACGTATCGCCGCTCGCGCGAGGCCAGGCAGGAGGAGAGCGGGGACGGCGAGGCGATCTATCGTCGCGTGTACGACGCGGAGCGGCCGGAACTCTTCCTGAAGGACAGCCAGGGCATACGTTCGGTGCCCACCGGGGTGCCGATCGGGGTCAGGGGGGACAGCGTCTGGTCGGTCCCCGAGCCAGAGATCGCGCTGGTGCTGGACTCCACGGGGGCCATCGTCGGCGTGACGTTGGCGAACGACGTCACGGCGCGGGACCTCGAGGCTGAGAACCCGCTGTACTTGCCGCAGGCGAAGATCTTCTCCGCGTCGTGCGCGTACGGTCCCTGCATGCTGGTTGTGGAGGGCGGCGCCGACAGCATTCCGGACATGGAGATCCGGCTCGAGATCCTCGACGCCGAAGGCGCGACCCGCTTTGCGGCGGAGACGTCCACGAGCATGATGCAACGCACCTACGTCGAACTGGTGGATTGGCTCCGGCGTTACAACGTGTTCCGGGACGGAACCCTTCTCCTCACCGGCACGGGCATCGTCCCGCCGGGGACGATGGCGCTCACTCAAGGGGACCGGGTGGCGATATCCAGCCCGACCATCGGGCGGCTGGTCAATCCGGTCGACATCCTGAGCAGCTCCACCAAACAGACCGCCGAGGTGGCCCGATGAGTTCCATCGAGAGAGCGTGGTCCGAATATCGCCGCCTCGGAATGCAAGAGGTCGAGCGCAACGACGCCGTGCCCGGCCAGCTCCCTCATTTCGGCGCCGACGATGGCCGGTGGGTCCGCTGGGAGATCGATCGCACCAGCGGATGGATCTCGGAGTCGGTCTACGATCACGGCAATTGGACGGCGGGTTTCAGCACGGGCATCCGGTGGCTGGTCGCCGAACCGGCGTCCCCGCCCGGCCCCGGAGCGCTGCGTGAGCTCGCTGAGCTAACACCCAGGGCAGACGACACCACGACCCATGACCTGGGTTTTCTCTTCTTCCCCTCGTTCGCTTACGCGCAGCTGCGAGGACTGATCGCGACGCCGGTCGCGGAACCCGCTCTTCGGGCCGGACGGACCTTGGCGGCCCGCTTCCACCCGGAAGCGAGATTCATTCAAGCGTTCGGGTCGGTAGGCGATCCCCGTTCGGCCTCCACCAGCACCATCGACACGATGATGAACTTGCCGTTGCTGTGGTGGGCGGGTCGGCGCTCTGAGGGGGACGCCGGCATGGTGGAGATTGCCGCGGCGCATGCGCGTACGGCAGCGTCGGTGTTCTTCAGGACAGACCACTCGACGTATCACCTCGCTCGCATCGCTCCCGACAGCGGCACCGTGCTCGAACGGGGAACCTTCCAAGGGTCCGCCGGTGACAGCTGCTGGTCGCGAGGCCAAGCCTGGGCGATCGCTGGGTTTGCCTGGGCATGGCTCGCCACGGGCGATGACGAGTTCAAGCACGTGGCCGATCGGGCGCTGGCGTATTTCCTGGCACACCTGCCCTCCGGCTCCATCCCCCCGTGGGATTTCGCAGACCACGATGCAGGGGCGCCCCGAGATGCCAGCGCGGCGGCCATCGCCGCTCTCGGCGCGTTGCTGTTGGCCGACTCAGCCGAGGACGAGCGGCACCGAGATGCGGTGCGGATCCTGAGCGACCTCTCTGTTCACGCCGTCCGCCAGGATCCCGACGAGGAAGGCATCCTGCTGCGCTCGTGCTACTCCAAGCCCCACGGGCTCGGAGTCGATGGCCCCACGCCGTATGGCGACTTCTACTACGGCTTGGCGCTGTCGCTGGCACACGGGCTGTCGTCTCGCGATGAACTCATCGCGCCTACCAACCGAGAGGCGACTGTGCAGGAGAGGATTGTGCGATGAACGAATCACGCTGGCCCGCATCCGAAGCGGCATCGGAGAGCCCGGAGTTCCCACCGCCCAGCGAGGGAGGGAGTCCTGCTCGGCGAGACGTCCAACTGGTGGAGTCGGTCAGGCGAGCGGTAGCGATCCTGCGGTGCTTCTCGGTGGAGCAACCCGAATGGGGCATCGCCGAACTCTCTCGGCGCCTGAGGATGAACAAGAGCACGGGTTTTCGACTTCTGGCGACCCTAGAACACGACGGGATGGTGCAGCAGATCGAACCGGGCCGGTATGTCATCGGATTCGCCTTGAACGAGGTGGGTTCGGCGGCTCTGGGGGGCCAGAGCATGCACATCGCCATCAGCGAAGTCCTGCAGGGACTCGTCAAGCTCACGGGAGAAACTGCGCACCTGGCCGTCATGGATGACTTCGACGTTCTGTATATCGAGAAGCACGAAAGCCTCCGGGCCCTGAAGATGCCGTCTGCGGTTGGCCGACGAGTGCCGCTGAACTGCACCAGCCTCGGGAAGGTACTCCTCGCAGGTATGCCCGATGAACAGCTTCGGCGGGTGATCTTTGGTACCGAATGGCCATCGCTCACGCCGAATTCGATCACCGACCCGGACGCGTTGATGGCCGAGGTCGAACGGGTGCGTCGCCAGGGTTACGCGACCGATCAAGAGGAGATCGAGGAAGGCCTGATGTGCATCGCGGGACCGCTCGTTGACGAGACCGGCCGCACGTGCGCGGGTGTCAGTATCGCCGGCCCGAGCTCACGGGTGGGGGCGGGCCTCGACGCGTATGCACGCGATGTTCGTGACGCATGCCAGACCCTCTCTACGCGACTGGGGTCGCATGTCCGCCGCCTGGGGCCTTCGCTGCTCAATACGTCAACGACTGATTCCACGACATCCGCGCCTGACCGGGCGCATCCCAAGAGGAGAGATCCATGACCGTCATCGACGAAACCATACTTACCGTACTGAACAAGGCGACGGGATTCCCGATCGACCAACTGGCGTTCACGGCTCCCGTGGACCTCGACCGCGTGCTCCGCACTGCGGCTGACGTGCAGCGCGACTGGGCGCGCGTGTCACGGCACGAGCGCTACCGCCTCATGACTCGCTACGCCGCAGCGGTGGCCGAGCACACGGACGAGTTCGCCGCACTGCTGTCGATCGAGAGCGGCAAGCCGCTCGCTCAATGCCAGGGTGAGCTGGGGATCTGCGAACGCCTCTTCCGAGGCTTCGCCGAAAGAATGTTGGCCGCGAGCGAACGGGCCGATTTCCTGGACAACCAGGCGGGCTTGGAAGGGGACCTGCTTCTCACTCACCGGGAGCCGCTAGGAGTCGTGGTCGCGATCCTGCCGTTCAACTTCCCGATCGAGCTGTTCGCCCACAAGGTGGCTCCCGCGATCGCGATGGGCAACACGGTGGTCGTGAAGCCTCCGCTGGAGGATCCGCTGGCAGTCGTCCAGCTCGTCTCGCTGATGACGGCGTCTGGCATGCCGGAGGGCCTGGTTCAGGTAGTCGTGGGGGGCGCCGACGTCGGCGCCGCACTGGTGGATAGCGACGTCCCCGCGGCGATCTCGTTCACCGGTTCCACCGAGACGGGCAAGACGGTGGCGAGGACTGCTGCCCGGACGCTCAAGCTTCTCACGCTCGAGTTGGGCGGCAACGACGCGATGATCGTCCTGCCTGACGCAGACCTCGACCTTGTGGTCGAGCAAGCCGTCCTCGGGCGCTCAATCGCCAATGGGCAGTGCTGCTGCGCCAACAAGCGCATCGTGGTCCACGAGAGCATCACAGAGGACCTTTCGACGCGACTGGCGGACCGATTCGGCTCCCTGCGCGTGGGCGATCCGGCTCTCGACGGGGTAGAAGTCGGGCCACTGATCCACGACCGTGCCGCCTCGAAGGTCGCTTCCCAGGTCGAGGAGACCCTCCAGGCGGGTGCGCGAGTGCTGGCCGGTGGCCACCGAGCCGACGGAAACTTCTTCGAGCCCACGGTGTTGGCTGGGGTGACTCCCGACATGCCGGTCGCGCGCGACGAGGAGGTGTTCGGCCCCGTCATGTCGATACTGGAGGCACGGGACGACGAAACCGCCGTCGAGATCGCGAACAACTCGTCTTACGGGCTCAGCGGAGCCATTTTCTCGGCCGACGTCGGACGTGCCATGCGCGTCGCGACGCACCTGCAGACCGGGCAGGTGGTCATCAACGGGACAGGGCTCTATCGCCCCGATGTGGCGGGGTTTGGCGGCTACGGTCTCAGCGGGCAGCGTCGAGAGGGGCTATCTGAGTCGCTCACCGAGTACTCGCAGAACAAGAACATTGTGTTGCGGCGGGTGCTCGACTCCGGGCGAGGGGCCCGATGACGGCCGCAGAGGGGTTTGCGACAGAATCACAGGAGGCGGGGCCGCTCGCGGGTGTCCGCATACTCGCATTCACGCAGTTTCTGTTGGGGCCAGCGGCCGCGCAGTACCTGGCCGATATGGGCGCGGACGTGATCAAGATCGAGCCGCCGCACGGTGCGTGGGAACGAGGGTGGGCCGGGGCGGACGCCTTCGTGGGTGATGTTAGCGCCCTCTTCCTGTGCGCGAATCGGAATGTGCGCAGTGTCGTGCTCGACCTCAAGTCACCGGTGGGGATGGAGGCGGCGCTGCGACTGGCGGGCGGGGTGGACGTGGTCGTGGAGAATTTCCGCCCCGGCGTCATGGACGGCCTGGGGCTGGGCTACGAGCAGATCAGGGCCATCAATCCCGGCGTGATATATGCGTCCGCCTCCGGCTACGGCCACGACTCGCCATTCCGGTCGCTGCCGGGGCAAGACCTGCTCTTGCAGGCGGTGACGGGTCTGGCGTCGAGCACGGGGCTGGCGCAGGACGGGCCGACGCCGACCGGAGCGGCCGTCGTCGACCAGCACGGCGCCTCCCTCCTGGCGCTCGGGATCACCGGGGCCTTGGTCCAGCGCCTGCGCACCGGCGTGGGGCAGCACGTCACCGTCACGATGGTTGCTGCCGGCCTGGACCTGCAAGCCGAGGTCCTGACCTACTACCTGAACGGTGCCGAGCTGCGGCGTCCCGAGCAGGTGCCGGGATCCTCGTTCCACCCCGGCGCATACGGGATCTACCCCACGGCCAACGGCCACATCGCGATCTCGCTGACGCCCTATGCGTCGCTACGCCGCGCGTTGGGCGATGACGCCGAATCGGCCGAGCTGGACGACCCCGAGCGGGCGTGGCCGGAGCGCGAGGCGATCAGGACGGCCGTGGCCGCTCGGGTGTCGGACCAGCTCACCGACCCTCTCGTGGCGCGGCTTCGCGAACACGGCCTGTGGTGCGCAGCCGTCAACGACTACGAGCGCGTCTTCGCGGATCCTGTCGTCACCGCGCTGGACCCGGTGGTCGACGTGGACATCCCGCGAGCGGGGCATGTTCGGCTCTTGCGTTTCCCGATCGGTTTCACGAGGGGCGACACCGGCGTGCGGCGCCTTCCGCCCGAGTTGGGAGCCGATACCGTCGCGGTCCTCACCGACGCCGGTTTCGGAGCAGACGAGATCGACGCACTGGTGTCCGCCCAACGGCAGGTTCCGGCGTGACGACGGCGACCGGGGTAGACCCCCGCACGGGTGAGATGGTCACCGAATTCGGACTGCCCGCAACCGAGGACGTCAGGGCCGTGGCGGCGGCAGCGGCCCAGGCGGCGGCTGCCCTCGACGAGATCGGTCGTGCGGGGCGCGCCAATCTCCTGCGACGTTACGCCGACCGGCTTGACGCGCGACGTGCTGACGTGGTGTCGGTCGCGAGCCGCGAGACCGCGCTGAGCGAGGCTCGGCTCGATGGTGAGGTCAGCCGAACGGTCGGCCAGCTCCGGTTGTTCGCCTCGGTGATCGACGACGGCGGCTACCTGGAGATCGCGATCGATCATGCCAACGACGTCGACGTGCCTCAGGACCTGCGACGGGTGCTCGTCCCCGTGGGCCCCGTCGCGATCTTCGGTGCGAGTAATTTTCCGCTGGCGTTCTCGGTACCGGGTGGCGACACCGCTTCTGCCCTGGCTGCGGGATGCCCCGTTGTCGTGAAGGCCCACCCGTCGCACCCGGCGACGTCCGCGTTGTGCTTGGAGGAACTGTCCGGAGCTGTCGCCGACACAGAGCTTCCTCGGGGCACCGTGGGAATGGTCTCCGGTCTCGAGGCGGGGATGGAACTAGTGAGCCATCCGGACATCCGCGCGGTGTCCTTCACCGGATCGCTCTCAGGGGGCCGGGCGCTGCTGGATCGGATCAACGCTCGCCCTGATCCCATCCCTTTCTTCGGTGAGTTGAGCAGTCTCAACCCCCTGGTGGTGTCCCCGGCTGCGGCTGCGCTGCGCGGACAACAGATCGCGGCGGGACTCGTCGCCTCGGTGACCGGTTCCGGGGGACAGCTATGTACCAAGCCAGGTCTGGTCATGGTGCCTGAAGGCACGTCCGGCGACGCGCTGGTCGCGCACATGCAGGCCGGCGTCGCCGAACTTCCGGAGGTCGCCTTGCTCAACGAGAGAGTGTATGAGGCATACGTCGACGGGGTCGGCGAGCAGGGGCGCGGGGGCCGGCCGGCGGGCTGGTGGGTTCGGCCGGTCATCGTCGAGTCATCAAAGGACGCAGCGCTTCCCGAGGAGTGCTTCGGTCCCACGACGGTTGTCCGGCGATACCGCGACCTCGACGAGGCCGCGGCGCTGATCGAACAGGGTCCCGGATCACTCACCATCTCCCTCCACGCTGAGCCCAGCGAGCACGAGGCGATGGCTCGGGTGTTGCGATCGGCACGGTCGAAATCGGGTCGCCTCGTCCTCAACGGCTTCCCTACGGGCGTCGCCGTGACATGGGCCCAGCATCACGGTGGCCCGTGGCCTTCGGCCACCTCGCACCACACCTCGGTCGGTGCGACGGCTATCCGCAGATTCTTGCGACCTGTTGTGTATCAAGGGTTCTGGGAGTCGTGGGTGCCCGAAGAGGTTCGCGACGCTCACCGGGGGCTGCCCCGACGCGTCAACGGACGGATTGAGAGCGCGTCATGACTGAGGGGGAGCCCGTGGAGAGCTTGGATCAGTTGGAGCAGATCGCGATAGGGGCGGAGATCGTCACTCGCAAGACGATCTCCGAGAGCGACGTCTACCTCTTCGCTGGCATCACCGGCGACTTCCACCCCAACCACGTGGACGAGGTTTACATGAGCGAAGGCAGTTTTGGGGGGCGCATCGCACACGGTGCACTGACAGTCGGATTCATGTCCGCAGCCTCCACGGCATTCTTGCAACGCTCGGATTTCGACGCCGTCAGCCTGGGTTACGACGGGATCCGCTTCCTGGCTCCGGTGCGCTTCGGCGATACGCTCACAATCCGGTATCGGATCAGCTCGAAGGACCCGGAAAAGCGACGGACGGTCGCCGAGGTCGAAGTGACCAATCAGCGCGACGAGAAGGTCGCTGTAGCGATCCATCACCTCAAGTTTGTCCGCTGATCGCCCCCGAGGCTCCCACATGTCGGCATCCTGACCACCGCAGGCGTCCACGAGCTCCTCTGCAACCTGCATGGGCTGTATGACGCCGCCGACCTGGAGACCGCTGGCTGGCAACGAGTGTTGGCGTACCCGGTGCGGAGCTTCGCCGAACTGCTCGTGCCAGTAGAGCGACCTTGTCAGCGTTGAGCGCCTTGACGCCGTAGAACCGTGTCTTGGCGTTCGGGAACGATGTCGACCTTGGGTGGCGTCAGGACCGACGGGTCGATGACCGACGGCTCGTCGCTGGGATCGTCGGTCGGCGCTGGCGTCTCAGCCTCAGTCTGCTTGATTGCAACATCCGGGCGAACTAGCAGGAGCGAGTCGGTCGCCGCAGGCGCGCCGCCCTTGTCCTGCGGAGTCCACAGCCCGATGTAGCGGCCGGCGGTCTCGTCATAGCCGGTGGCGAGTGCCTCGCTCCATCCAGCAGCGACTCGACACCAAAGACAAGCAACGCCTGGCGTTGGAGCTGCGTACTCATGGCGGCACTTTCGAGGAGATCGCCCGTCAGGTTGGCTACTCGAACGGTGGAGCGGCGTACAAGGCGGTCCACCGGGCTCTCGACCAGGTGGACTACGAGGCGGCTGTCGAGTTGCGCGAGGTCCAGCTGCTGCGTCTGGAGGAGATGCTCCAGTGTGCTTGGCGGGTCGCTACCGACGACACTCACCGACACCAGACGCGGGCCGTGGGACAGGTGCTGGACATCTTCGACCGAATCAGCGCTCTGGCCGGGCTCGGGCGAGATTGACCGGGCAGAGCCACGGTGGCACCGACTAAAGCTCAGCGCCCTCGCTGGTCGCGGCGCTCCCTTGAGGTAGAGCAGTGGACGTCCGGTGCCAAGACGGTGACCAGTCAGTGCCGTTCATGGCCGTCCAGGATCGTTCATCGTTGAGAGAATACGCGCCCCACCTGGGACTATGGACCACCCTGGACAAAGGGGGACTCCTTGCCTTCAAACTCTTAATCAGCGGGTTCGGGTTCGAGTCCCTGATGGCGCACCCTACAGGCGCACCGTTCTGACCTGCCCAACGCGACTTGACCACTTGGGCGCCGCGGTCACCGTAACGACTCCAACGACGCGGGCCGCTGCGGCACACTGACCTGATGTTGCAATTGCGGATCACGACGCCGTCCAGCCTTACTGAGAGGGTCTTGGAAGTCTTTGAAGACGACCCAGCCGTGAGCAACCTCGCCGTCATGCGCGACGCGGCGATCAAACCTCATGGCGACATCATCGTCGCCGATGTGGCAAGAGAAGCGGCCAACGAAATCGTCGATCGTCTCGACGACCTAGGCGTGCCCCAGGCAGGGACGGTTCACATCCAACCGGTCGACACGTGGATGTCCCAGGCCGGCCTCGACTCCGAACTGCGCACTCCCGGCAGCAGCGCCGACGCCGTCGTCTGGGCAGACGTCACCCACCGCGCCTACCAAGAGTCCGAACTCAACTGGACCTATCTGTCCTTCATGACGCTGGCCACCCTGCTAGCCGGCATCGCCATCATCGTGGACTCCCAGATCCTCGTCATCGGTGCCATGGTCCTCGGTCCCGAGTTCGTAGCCGTCGCTGCCCTCGGTCTCGCGCTCGTCCGCCGCCGACGGACACTGTTCCTCTTGGCCGCTCGAACGCTCTTACTCGGTTTCGCCGTCGCTATCGCCGTCACCACCATCGCCGCGCTCGCCGGACGATCGCTCGGATGGATCACCGTCGACGACGTCACCGGTGCGCGCCCCGGCACCGACTTCATCTACACACCCGACAAGTGGTCGTTCATCGTGGCTCTCATCGCGGCCGCGGCGGGGGTGCTGTCCCTGACCTCCGCGAAAGTTGGGGGACTGTCCGGGGTGTTCATCTCCGTCACCACTGTTCCCGCCGCCGGGAACGTCGCACTCGGCATCGCGTTCGGAGCCACCGGCGAGATATGGGCCAGCACCATCCAACTCCTGCTGAACATCACCGGCATGGCCATCGCCGGTTGGGCGACCCTTGCGTTCCAGCAATCGGTATGGTCTCGGAAGGCGAAACGTCGCCGACGCGACCTCTCCCACCGAAGAACCTGACCCGACCGGCTCCAGCTCATGCCGCGATGCGCGCGCGACTCATCGATGAGTCACCCGATTTCGTCCAGGGTTGTGAGGCAGAACGGATGCCCCACAGGGTCCGCGAACACGAGACAGTGCTCGCTGTTGGGCTGGAAGCCGAGTCTGACGGCTCCCGCGCGCAGTACACGCTGCTCCGCAGCGATCAGGTCGTCCACCAGGAAGTCAAGATGTAGCAGCGACGTCCCTGATGGGCCTGGCCACTGGGGAGCTTCGTAGCCCTCGACCGTTTGAAGGTCGATCCGCCCACCCGAGGTGATCACAGTTGCCCACGCAGCGTGGGCAAAAGTGACTTCGCCGCCGGTGATTTCTGCGTAGAAGCTGGCGAGAGCACGAGCGTCGGGGCAGTTCACCGTGATGGAACTCAGCCGGATCGCGTCGGACATGTCTTCCTCCCACTAGCCG
>JAABUN010005432.1_pt1 | contig 15832 bp, 20 predicted proteins | sample 5559311 | NCBI WGS metagenome assembly JAABUN01 (sample SAMN10711877, study PRJNA513370) | rock metagenome | isolation source: Antarctica rocks | place: Antarctica: Victoria Land, Siegfried Peak sud
CAACAAGCTCAAGAACTGGCGCGGCATCGCCACCCGCTACGACAAGCACGCGCTGGTCTACCGAGGCGGCGTCGTGCTCGCATCGATCGTGCTCTGGCTGTCATGACTTACAAGACACGCCCTAGTACGGCGGGCAGGCGCCGGGGCTGTATCGGACCCGCCGTAGCGCCGTGCCGTCGCCCGCAACCGCTCAAGGTTCGCCCGTCGCCTCGCGCAGCAGCGATCGCTCGAGGGTGTCGCGGAGCCAGGTCTCGTACTGCTCCCGTGTCCAGCCGCGGATCTCCAGCAGCATGTGATGCACCTCGGGGCTGGTCAGCGTCCACACGACGTCGGCCGCCGTGGCGACATCCAGACCTTCTCGCAGCGGCCCGCGGTCGGCGATCCAGCCGACGACGGTGGTCATCGCGGCGTGCCGCTGGACATCGTTCTGGAGCCGCCTCGCTGCGGCGACATCGGGATCCGCCGCCGCTGCGCTGCGGAGCACGTCGTCCAGCGGGCGCATGCGCTCGAGCTCGCCGGCCATCCCGACGGAGAACAGCGCGAGCTGTGTCCGCTGGTCGGTCTCAGCGCGCATCCGCTGCGGCAGCTCACGGTCCAGGACGGCGACCGGCTCGTCGTCGCCGCCGACGTTGACGTCCATGACGGCGGTGAGCAGGCCGCGCTTGCTGCCGAAGGCGTCGTAGACGGTGTCCACCGAGACACCGGCGTCGGCCGCGACCGCCGTCAGGGTGGTTGAGGCGTAGCCGACCTCGACGAGGCGGGCGTGCGCCGCACGGACGATGGCCAGCCGCGTCTGCCGCGCCCGCTCCCGGCGCACGGGCGAGTCGTACCCACGGCTCTTGACAGGCTTCACCATTTCGCTCCATACTCACTGGCTCGAATCGCGATCAGCGTACAGACCCGAGCGCACAGCGGTGCTCCGGGCCCGTCGGACCAGGAGCGGCCATGCTCGGCTACGCCCTTGCCTACCGCCTCGGCCTCACCCCCTGGGAAAAGGCCGGCCGGAATGCCGCCGTGCAGTTCAACGCGCTGCTGAACCGCGAGCAGGAGGGCGACCCGCCGTACGGCAAGGCGCTGGACATCGGCTGCGGGACCGGGGACCACGCGGTAAACCTCGCGCAGCGCGGCTGGCACGTCACAGCCGTCGACAACGTGCCTCGGGCCCTCGCGTCGGCCCGGAGCAAGTCGGTCCAGGCGGGCGTGGACGTGCGCTACGTCCAGGCTGACGTGACGGACATGGCGGCGCAGGTCGGCTCCGGCTTCTCGCTCCTGCTCGACGTCGGCACCTTCCACGGCCTCAAGCCCGAGCAGCGCCTCCCCTACCTCCAGCAGGTGGAGGCTGTCAGCCATCCCGGGTCCACGCTGCTCATGCTCGCCTTCCAGCCGGGTCGCCGCCCACCGGCGCCGCTGCCCCGCGGGGCGTCCCGGCAGGAGCTCGAGGACACCTTCCAGAACTGGGACATCATCGGCGACGACGCCGCCGACACCTCGTGCATGAGCGCCCCTATCAAGCGCACGGCCCCGCACTTCTTCCGGCTGCGCCGCAAAGACTGAACCGGCCCCGGCTCGCCGCCAGACACATCCTCCATGGGACGGCCGCTCGGCATGCGCTTCGACGAGGTCGACCACGGCCACGTCGTCACATCCATACAGACCCGCCCCGACTTCTCCAACCCCCTCGGCACCGTCCACGGCGGGATCACCGACACGTTGCCCGACTCCGTCGTGGGCTGCGCCGTTCACACCTCGTTGCCCGCCGGCGTCGGCTACACCACTCTGAAAGTCAAGGTCATTTACGTCCGAGCGGTCCAGACCAACGGCGAGACCCTCACCGCGGCCGCACCTTCCTCCGCGCCCGGCCGCCGCGCCGCAACGGCCGAGGCAAGGTCGTCGACGGACGCGGCCAGCTCGTCGCCCACGCCACCACGACCCTCGACGGCGCCGGCTGAGAACGGCTGCGGCTGGAACGGTCGCGCCCACCGTCGCACCCGCGACCCCCGGCGGCGGACTTCTTGCTTCACGTCGACTACAGCATCCTCGTCTGCCGCTGAGCGCTCGCTTCGGAAGGCCAGCCGGCGGCCATAGCGCCGTTACGGACGCGAGCGCACCGAGCACCTTCGACGCCGGCCACTCCCAGCGTTCGGCGCCGACGGCACTGTTGATGCCGCGCTATGCCGCGGACGGCTCGTAGTGCCCGACCACCTGGTCGACGGGGCCGTCCAGCAGGCGCCGGAACAGCACGTCGAGCTGCCGAGCCACCGAGGCGTCGAGGTAGACCTCGCCGCAGCTCTCGCAGACCAGGACGGGGACATCGCGCACCACGGCGAGCCGCCCGTCCCGTTCTAGCGCCTTCGGGCGGGTAGCGGCGACCAAGGTGCTGTCGCACATCACGCAGCTCAAGGTCTTCTCCTCTCCCGGTAGCCCGGGTGCCAGTGTGCCGCATCCGGGACGTAGACGGTCCGGTAGATCACCAGTTGTTCCCGCTCGTTCACGACGTAGACGAGGTGCAGCGGGAGCTTCCACTCGAGCAGCAGCCGGATCACCTTCAGCCCGGCCTCGCCCAGGTCGTGCGACTCGATCACGTGGCCGCTGTCGATGAGTGCGTCGAGCTCGGCCCAGGTGATGTCAAGCTGCCAGCACTTGTCGAAGACGTGCTCGCGGATGAGGTGCCGGTAGTCGTCGTACATCACACTGCCCGAGGCTTCGTCCGGACCCGGTCGAGCGCGGCAAGGGCCGTCTCGTCTGCGTCGGGTAGGGTGTGCAGGTACTTCTCCGTCGTCGCGATGCTGCGGTGTCCGAGCCGCTCCTTGACCACCTGCAGGTCGGCGCCGCCGGCCAGCAGCCACGACGCGTGCGAGTGGCGCAGGTCGTGCAGCCGGATCGGTGGGTCGATACCCGCAGCAAGGCAGGCCGGCAGCCACAGCTGACGGCGGAACCAGTCGCGGGGCAGGTGCCCGTCGGTCTGCCTGGTCCGCACGCCGCGCGGCTCGTCGTGCCCCTCGGTCCGACGCCGCGCCCGGTACTCGGCGAACCCGGCGCGGCAGTGCACGCACCGGTAGCGGCCGGCGGTGTACGCGCTGAGGGTCCCGTGCCGGTAGCGGCGGCCGCCGGCAATCGGCTCGGTGAGTCCGAGGTCGCCCGCGGAGGCGAGTGCCACGGGTGGCCCGGCCGGGTGAGACGCGATGTCGTCGTAGGCGAACGGCAGGTCGTCGAGCGCCTTGCCCCGTGCTTCGGCGTACGCCGCCAGCGCGGCAACCAGTCCTGGGTGAAGCCGGAACCGCCGCGAGCGCCGACCCTTGGGGTAGGGCTTGACGACGACCGCTCGCCGTTGGTGTCGAACTGCGGCTGCACCTCGGCAACCGAACGGATCACCTTGACGATCCCGCTCGGCTGGTGCACATCGCGCAGTCGCAGCTCGATCAGCTCGCCCCAGCGCAGCCCGGACTCGACCGCGGTTTCGACGAGCAGCCGAGCGGCCGGGGACCTCAGGGCCGGTGCAGCCGGTCGAACTCCTCGGGCGTCAGGATGCGGTACTCCTTGACCGGCACGGTCGGCGACTTCACGCCCCGGCATGGGTGCAGGGCGATCACGAAGTCGTTGAGCGCCGTGGTGAAGACGGCAGACAGCACGATCTTGTTGTGCCGGATCGTTGCGGGGGAGACGCCCGCGGCGGCGCGCGCCGTCACCCACTGACGCACGTGCACCGGCAGGATCGATGACATCCGCATCGGCCCGAACGTTGGCAGGATGTGCCGGTCGCGGTTGTAGCGGTAGCTCTGCCGGGTGCTCGGCTCCAGGACGTGGTGCGGGAACCACACGTCGTCGACGTAGGTCCGGAAGGTCATGCGGCCTCGCCGCGGGTCGGTGGGCCGACCGGCGGCGTACGTCGCCTCCACCTGCTGCCAGGACCGATCGGCGTCCCGGCGGGTGGCGAACGTCCCGGCGGACCGCTCCCGGCCCCGGGCGTCCAGGTAGTACGCGGTGTAGCGGGGACGGCCGTCGTGGCCGACCCGCTTGCGGCTGGATCCCACCGGCCACCACCTTGATCATCTGACCGTGGACCGTGGGATACGGCTGGCACGAGCTGACACCGGCTGACACGAAAACCGCCTCTGACCTGATCTTTACGCAATCAGCCAGCGTTGTGGTAGCCCCTCTGACCGCCGCTCATAACCCAGAGGTCGCAGGTTCAAATCCTGCCCCCGCTACAGAAGAAGTGGGCGCGTTATCTGCCGGGCGGGTGCGCTTTCGCTGGTACATGGCGCGGTCCGCCGCGCCCACGAGGTCCTCGATGGACTGGCCCGGCTGCCCGACGGCGAGACCGCAACTGCTCCCCACGACGAGCTGCCCGCCGCGGAAGGCGATCGGCCGGGCCACTTCACGCTCGAGCCGGTCGGCGAGGCGGGCGAGGACCTCCTGCGCCTGGTGGGTCGTGACTTCGCAGACGACGAGGAACTCGTCACCGCCGAGGCGTACGACGGCGTCGCCAGGCCGGACGGTGGCCGCCAGCCGCCGGGCCACCTCGACGAGGACGGCGTCGCCGGCGTCGTGGCCGTGCCGATCGTTCACCGCCTTGAAGCCGTCGAGGTCGAGGAACAGCATCCCCGCGGTCGTGGGCGACGGTCCGTCCAGGTGCGCCTGGACCAGCGGACCCAGCTGCGACCGGTTTGCCAGACCGGTCAGCGGGTCCTGGCCTGCCTGCTCGGCGAGCATGCGTGCGGTTGCTCGGGCCTGCGTGACGTCGCTCATCGCGACGACCGCGCCGAGCAGGCGACCCTGCGGGTCGTGCATCGCCCGCCCGTCACAGCGCAGAACGCGGGCGGGCCGCCCATGCGGCGCGATGACGATCAGGGCGCCCTGCACGACGCCTTCGGTGAGGGCGCGGAACAGCGGGACCTGCTCACGGGTCAGCGGGGTCTTCCCGTCCTCGGCAAACAGGGCATACCGGTCTGCCCATTCGGCGGGGTCGAGCGCGGGGTCGGCTGGCATGCCGTGGAACTCGCGGGTCGCCCGGTTGAACGTCGTCAGATGGCCTTCTCCGTCGCATGCCACGATGCCGACGCTGACGGTCTGCAGAACCGCCTCGGTCAAGGCCTGGCGCCGGACGGCCTCGTCGTGCGCGGCCTGCAGCGCCGCCGTGACCTCGGTCAGCCGTCGATGCGCCCGATTCCGCTCGGTCACGTCGACCATACTTCCGATCATCATGGCGGTCCGCCCGTCGACACCGGGCACACCGACGACCGTCCCCAAGACCTCGACCTGCGTGCCGTCGGGTCGCCGGAGCGTTTGCTCGCTGTGCAGGACCGTGCCAGGCTGCTCCGCCGCGTTTAGTAGCGCCAGATGCTGAGCAGCGGCGTCGAAGTCGACCGCAGGCCAATCCGGCGTCCGGCCCAGGAGGTCGTCGGGAGCGATGCCGACGACGTCGGCGAACGCCGCGTTCACCCGCTGGACGACGCCGGCCGGCGAGAGCTCGACCTGCCCGACAGGGTTCGCCTCGAACAGCACGCGGAATCGTTCCTCGGAAAGGCGCAGCCGCTCCTGTACGTCGTGGCGGTCGGTGACGTCGCGGGCGACGGAGTGGACCTGCACGACCGCCCCGGACTCATCGCACACTGGTGACAGCCGGATCTCCAAGTGCCGCCACGTCCCGTCCAGCGTGGCGCGACCGGACACTTGCGGTCGAGGGAACTCCGTCGAGCACCTCGCCCAGGGTCCGGAACATGTCGCCGGCGTCGTCCGCGTGGACTCGCTCCGGGGCCGACCGGCCGACCTCCCGCTCCGGGTCGTAGCCAAGCACGTGGCGCATCGACGGTGACGCGTACAGGGTCGTCCCGTCGCGCGCGTGTCGGCTGATGACGTCGCTGGCGTGATCGGCGAGAGCTCGGTAGGATGACAGCGCAACGTCGAGTTCGCCCAGGGCCTCGGCCTGTTGTGCGAGCGTGCGCCGTAGCTCCAGCTGGGTCATCACCTGCGATGCGAGAACCCTGAGCAGCCGCTCCTGCGCACCGGTGAGCCCACCCGGGCGCGGCTCATATCCGAGGACGCAGAGGGTGCCCAGAACCGCTCCTGTTGCGGTGCGCAGGGGGAAGCCGGCGTAGAACCGGATCCCGGCGCGCCGGTGACCAACGGGTTGTCGGCGAAGCGTGGGTCAGCGGTCGCGTCGGGCACGACCAGCGGTGCGTCGGCACTCAGGGCGTGCTCGCAGAAGGCCTGGTCTCGCGGCGTCTGCCCGGCGTCGAGCCCATGGCGGGCCTTAAACCACTGCCGGTCCTCGTCGAGCAAGCTGACGAGCGCCGTAGGGCAACCTGCCGCCTCGGCGGCGACGCGGACAATATCGTCGAATGCCGGCTCGGCAGCCGTGTCGAGCACGCCGTAGGCCACGAGCTCCGCCAGCCGCTGGCCCTCCGGGATCAGCGCCACGTCGGCACGTCGGCACTGCATCGTGAGCGGTTGCACGGCACCTGCTCTTCAGGGTCACCCGCGGGGATGCAGGTGTTAGACGACAGTAGCGCCGCTGATCGTGGTTATCAGTCCATCGCCGATGCCGGCGAGGTAGGCAGCGACAGGGGCGGCGGGCCGATCGAGCTTCGCGCGGGCCATGTTGTAGCGCATGGGGGCCCGGGTGTAAGGGCGCGCGATGAGTCCCGCGGTGCAAGGTGCGCCGCAGGCTGCGCCAGGGGTACGAGCCTCAGATCGGATCAGTTGCTGTGCTGCGACCACGACGAAGGAATACCACCGTCATCGCGGCCGCCGCCGACGCGGCGGTGACGCAGGTGATGAGCACGAATCGTTCGCTGCCCCAGTAGGGATTGTTGCGGCCCGTCAGCAAGTTGATCTCGTCCACGACCAGACCGACGCCGACGCCGAACGGCGCGCTCAACCAACCCTCGATGCCGCCCGGGCCGGCCAGGATCGCTGCACCGCCGGTCGCCATGGCGATGGTCATGCCAGGTAGGTAGTGGTGGACGCGTATGTCGTCGCTGCCCGGTAGCCGCGGTATCGCCCGACCCAGGCCTCGGATGCCGGGCAGGTTCCGGCGCCGTTCCTGGATGTAGGTGATCTTGCGCGCACCAGCCAGCGACAGAGCGAAGCCGGAGATCATCCCGAAGGCGGCTCGCTCGGCCGGGCTGGATGATCGGTATCCGTTCGCGGTCGCTCGGGCCAGTCCCGGCACTGCCGACCGGCGCTCGTCGATGTCGCCGGAAAACTCGGTGTCAGAGGCGGCGTCGAACGTCTCGCCGGGGTCATGAGCGGTCACGCAGACACCGTCTCACGGTCGCCGGCGGAGTCGTAAGCGCCCCGTCCTGCCGCCTTCGATGCGCACGTCGTCGCCTGTGGCGATGGCCTCGGTGCCTGCCGAGGTCGCCCAGCCGACGGCCGGCGGCAGGGCCCAGGTGTCCCCGACGTCGTTCGGTATTGGTCCGTCGAGCTGCAGCCGCCACCCGTTCCGGGCCGTGCGCTGCCAGTCGCCCGAGGCGCCGACCTGCCCGGCTTCCCGCCATCGGTCGACAAGCGGCTGGATGAGCGCCGTCGGCGGATCGAGGTCCGCCAGCCACGGCGTGACGACGCGCAGCAGAGCCCACGGATCCACAGGGGGCGGTCGGCTCGCGAGCCGACCGCTCCGGGGGGTCGGTGACGTCCGCAGGAGTGATGTTTCCCAGCACCGATACCCATGCCGTGGCGTGCGCCGGACGGTCGGGTCCAGCGACCAGCCACAGCCAACCGCCACTGCCCACCTCAGCGACGGCGGCGCCCATGCCGGCGGCCGCGCCACCCTCCCAGACGACGACGCTGACATCGTCGCGGAACAGTAACGCGGCGCCCTCCACCACACACACGCGCACGGCGTCGCGGGCCCGTGCGACCGAGCCGTGTCCGAGTGCGAAGACCCCGTCCCCGCATAGCACTGGGCATTGGTCAGCGGTACGGCAAGCAGCCCGACCTGGTCGTGTACGTCGACGCGGTCTGCCTCGGCGAGCAGACGCACCTGCTGGTCACCGTGACCTGGCGAACGACGCGGAAGCAGGTCCGAGCTCATGACAGCCCGCGGGCGGCCTGATAGAGCAGCGCACCGGAGAATGCGAGGAAGCCGAGGAACACCAGAGGTCGGGCCCGCCCGCCAACTCCGGGCGCCGGCAGCCCGGGAATCTCGAATCCCCGACCGGCTGCTGCCAGGATCACACCGAGAACCAGCAGTCCTTGGACGGCCCATCCGACCGTCACCAGCACCGTGCCGGTGAAGCCGGCCTGCGAACGCCCGAAGACGATGAGCACTGCTCCGATCAGTACGACCACCAGGATCACGGCGTTGGCTCGACCCGAGAACTCCTGCGGCGATGTGCTGCCGTTGTCCTGCGCCGCGGCTCGTGGCACAAGGCCGCGGGCCGGCTCGGACAGCTCGGCCTGATCGAGGACGCGGACCGGCTCGAAGGGAGCGTGTCGGGCAACAGCGTCGTACACCGCATCGAGCGTCCCGGGGACGGGGCGATCGACGACGACCCACAGACCCTGCCGCCCGCCGCCGATCGTCCACACCACGCTGATGCCTCTGGCGCCGGTGCGTCCCGCTGAGGCGACCACGCTGTTGCGGACGCCGCCGAGCTGGTCAGGGACGCGTTCCATGCGCAGGTCCGGCTCGTCACCGCAAGGGGGCTCCTTCAGCCGGAGATCGTCGATCACGGCCGCTGACACCACACGACGTCCGGGGGTGGATCGGTCCACGAGCAGTCCGAAGCCGGGGGGAACGCGTCCGGCCAAGCCGGCGATGGCGGTCGGCTCACAGCGGGTCCCGGCCGGTGCCCCGGCAGCATCCGGGCTGTCGCTGGTCGTGGCCAGGACGAGGCGCTGTCCGGAGACCTCGGCCGAGAGGACGTAGCCGTCCTGAGTCATCCACAGGTGCAGTCCCGTCAGCCCGCTCGCGCCATGGCCGGTGTCACGCCCGGGCCACATGCGCCGGTTCATCCCCGCTCGTAGAAAGGCGGGGTGGTGGTGAGCAGCCAGTTGCGGTGCTCGACGGGCAGGTCGTCGAGCGCCAGCACCTGCAGCGGATGCGCGTAGTCGACCAGTTGTGCTGCAGCTACCACGGCGTCGGCTGCGGCGATGTCAGCGCCGGCACGACCCTCGACGTCGTAGATCACGAGCAGTTTCGGCGTGGCGTCGGCCACCTGGTACCACGTGCGCCACAGGCGGCGCAGCGGGGCGACGTCGGGGGCAGATGTCCGCAGCGCGGCAGTCATCGCCTTGGGCTCCTGCGCCGGCTCGCCCAGGTGCACCGTCGCACCGGCCGGGAACGGTTGCGCTGCGTCGATGAGCTCCTGCCTGCGGCCGGCCGGGACGTGTATGGGGGATGCCGAATCTGGATCGATCACCATTGCGACGTATGGCGGGACCTCAGCCAGCAGTTCCGCCACCACGATGCTGAACAGGCGGTGGGTCTCCGGCATGGCGCCACGGGCCGCATCGACGTCGGTGTAGGCGAGGACGGTGCTGTGACCGTCGATCTCGGCGAAATGCGGCTGCGGTCCCTGGGGGGTCTGCATCACGCCGATGAGGACAGTGGCGCGGGTGAGCCGGTACGGCGAAGAAGCGATGTTCACCGTACGAGGGTCCTTGCCCTTGTCTTTCGACCGGCCTCTGCGCACAGTGCGACAGTAGGTGAAGGTCTCGACAGGCCGGACGCGATTGCCGGCTGCAGCGCCTTGGCGTCGCCGCCCACTTCTCGGCTCACGCGACACGTGGACTTCTCCGAGCGGAACCCGCCAGGCGGCGGGGAGTGGCCGCTGCACCTAGCGTCGTCGCCGTGACGACGTCCGTGCTGTGGCTGCGCCGCGACCTTCGCCTGACCGACCACCCGGCACTGCTGGCTGCCCGCGACGCGGCCGACGAGGTGCTGCCGCTGTTCGTGCTCGACGATGCGCTGCTGCGTCACGCCGGCGCCCCGCGCCGGGCGTTCCTGTTCCGCTGTCTGCGCGACCTCGACGACCGCACCGGTGGCGCCCTGCGGGTGGCACGCGGCCGGCCGGAGACGGTCGTCCCGCGGATCGTCCAGCAGGCCGGCGCGACCAGCGTTCACATCAGCAGTGACCACGGGCCGTACGGCCGGTGTCGCGACGCGGCCGTTGCCGAAGCGCTCGGCGACGTCTCGCTCGACGCGCTCGGCTCGCCGTACGCCGTCACGCCGGGCACGCTGACGAAGGCCGACGACGCGGCGTACCGCGTCTACACGCCGTTCTTCCGCGCCTGGCAGGAGCGCGGTGTGCGGGCGCCTGCGAAGACGCCGCGCATCCTGCCGTGGACCGACGGCGGTGTGAACACCGTTCCGATTCCGGCCGACCCCGATCTGGGCGAGGTCCACCTGCCCGAAGCCGGGGAGCGGGCTGCGCTGCAGCGGTGGCGGGACTTCGCCGACGCGGACCTGGCCGACTACGCCAAGCTCCGCAACCGGCCGGCCGCCGACAGCACCTCGCAGCTGTCGGTCTACCTGAAGTACGGGTGCCTGCACCCGCGGACGCTGCTGCACGATCTGGGCCCCGGTTTGGGCCCGGCTGCCTACCGGCGCGAGATCGCCTTTCGCGACTTCTACGCCGATGTGCTCTGGCATCGGCCGGACTCGGCTCGGTGCGAGGTGCAGGACCAGATGACCGGCCTGGCCTACGACGACGGCCCGGGCGCCGAGGCGAAGTGGCAGGCGTGGGCCACGGGGACCACCGGCTACCCGATCGTCGATGCCGGGATGCGCCAGCTCCGGGGTGAGGCCTGGATGCACAACCGGCTGCGCATGATCGTGGCGTCGTTCCTGACCAAGGACCTGCACTTGCACTGGCGCCGCGGCTCCCGGCTTTTCATGGAGCTGCTGCGGGACGGCGACCTGGCTTCCAACCAGCATGGCTGGCAGTGGGTGGCCGGCACCGGCACGGACCCGTCGCCCTACTTTCGAGTCTTCAACCCCGTCAAGCAGGGACGTGAGCACGACCCGGATGGTGACTACGTACGGCGGTGGGTGCCCGAGCTGCGGGACGTGGCGGGCACCGCGGTGCACGAGCCGTGGCTGCTGCCCGGTGGCCCGCCTCCGGGCTACCCGCCGCCGATCGTCGAGCACGCGAAGGAGCGCACGGTGGCGCTGCGGCGCTACGCGGAGGTCCGCGCGTGACCTTCGGCACATCCGCGCTTCCGGTGGGCTTTTGCCGGAGTGATCGGCTGCCGATGGGGAAGCACCAGATCACCTAACGGAGGACGAGACCATGGCCCATACCTTGCTCGCCTCCACGAACCTCGGCGCCCTCGACCGATGCGACCGCTGCGGTGCCCAGGCCTACGTCCGTGCGGTTCTGGCCGCCGGTGAGTTGCTGTTCTGCGCCCACCACGGCCGCGAGTACGGCGAGAAGCTTGCCCGAGAGGCTCTTCTCGTCGAGGACAACTCCTCGGCGCTGCGCGGTTCGTCGAGCTCCGCGAGCTCCGCGAGCTCTGCGGCTGCCTGACCGCTGCGCGGCTGCTTGCATGCAGGGGTGAGTTCTGCTCGCGGCTACGGACCGCTGTTGCGTACGCCTGGTGCGGGCGCCTTCACCGCCGCCGCGCTCGTGGGCCGGATGCCGATCTCCATGCTGGGCATCGGCACCGTCCTGCTGGTTCAGGATCGCCGGGACTCCTTCGCGTTGGCCGGCCTGGTCAGCGCCGCGTACGCGATCGGTCTTGCCGTCCTCGGTCCGCTGATCTCCCGGCTCGTCGATCGGCACGGCCAGCGCCCGGTCCTGCTCCCCGCGCTCGCCCGGAGCTCCGCCGGTGTCGTTGCCCTGGTGCTCCTGGTCGGAACCGATGCCCAGGCCGGTTGGCTGATGGCCGCCGCCGGGGTGACCAGCGCCTCGGCATCGCAGCTCGGATCGTGCGCCCGGGCCCGGTGGAGCAGCACGCTCGCTGCGGCCGGCCGCGCCGACGAGGTCGCGAGGGCCTACGCATGGGAGGCGGTTGCCGACGAGGTGGTGTTCGTGCTCGGCCCACTCGTGGTCGTCGCCTGCGCGCTGCTCGACCCGGCCGTCGGGCTGCTGGCCGCCCTCGGGCTCGGCGCTGCCGGCACCGTGTCCTTCGTCGCCTTGCGGGCCACGGAGCCGCCCGTCGCCGTGTCCGAGCCGGGACGGCGGCCGAGCGCGCTCACCTCGCCGGGGCTGCGCACCCTCACGGTCTCGATGCTGTTCGTCGGTGTGCTGTTCGGCACCGTCGAGGTCTCGATGGTCGCCTTCGCCGAGGAGCGCGGCAGTGACGCCGGAGGCGGCCTGCTGCTGGCCCTGGTCGCGGGCGGCAGCGCCGGCGCAGGGCTGCTCTATGGCGCTCTGAACTGGAAAGCACCCTTGCACAGACGGTTCCAGATCAGTCTCGTCGGGCTCGCGCTGGGCCTGCTCCCGCTCCTGTTCGCGCCGAGCGTCGCCCTGATGGCTCCGGCAGCCCTACTCGCTGGCATCGCCATCAGTCCGAGCCTGATCGGGTCGTTCGGCCTGGTCGACTCACTGGTGCCGCTCCGGGCCCGTACGGAGGGTTTCAGCTGGCTCAACTCCGGACTCGGGATCGGCGTTGCAGGGGGTTTTGCCGTCGCCGGTGCGGTTGCCGAGCACGCCGCGGCGCGCGCCGCGTTTGTCGTTGCGATCGGCGGCGCCGTCGCGGCGGCCGCCGTCGCAATCGGCGCGCACCGGACGCTTCGGCCACCAGTACCCGCTGTTGTGCCGTGAGCGGTGTCGTGGGCCGTCGGGCACCCCGGGTCAGAAGACCGGGTGGTCCCAGTTTGGCCAACCTCGGAGCATGCCCGCTTCACGAACGTGAACCACTGGCCCGGTTCTGCTCGAGTCTTCGACGCTCATGGCGGCCCCCCGGCGCCGCAGTCGGCACCTGCTAGCCGTGACTGCTCCGGCCCGGGCTGTCGCGGCTTAGGACTCCTGCGCGTGGGCCAGGTTCGCGACCCGCAGCTCTCCCTTGGCCACCAGCCGGTCCTGTTCGTCGCGGATGTCGACCGACCACAGCTGCTGGCTGCGGCCCCGATGGATCGGGGTCGCGACCGCGGTGAGAGTCCCCTCGCGGACGGCGCGCAGGAAGTTGGTGTGGTTGGCGGTGCCGACGACGTTGCCGCGGTCCCCGAACCACGTCGCCCCGGCGACGCTTCCGACCGTTTCGACGACGGAGCAGAGCACGCCGCCGTGGAGCAGCCCGTACGGCTGGAGCAGCTCCGGGCGGACGGTCACGGTGGCCCGGACCTCGTCCCCGGACGCCGAGACGATCTCGACGCCGAGCAGCTTGTCGAGACCGTCGTAGGCGTAGTCGCCGGGACGCACGCCGACTAGAAGATCAGGACGATCAGCAGGATGATGATGATGAGTGCGACGACGCCGCCACCGATGTACATGATTGATCCCTTTCGTCCGGCCGCGCCGGTGCGGCTGTCGGCTGATCTACCCCACGCGAGCGGTTCCAGCGCTCGTTACGCGATCTTCATCAAAATTGCTGACCGTACGATGGCTCCATGACCATCGCGGACGCTGAGCGCTCCGTCGGCAGCAGCACTGCCAGGTCTGCCGCCACGAGCGAGGCTTTTCGTCGGCGCACGTTCGCCGTCATCAGCCACCCCGACGCGGGCAAGTCCACGCTGACCGAGGCGCTCGCGCTGCACGCCCGGGTCATCCAGGAGGCGGGAGCCATCCACGGCAAGGCGGGTCGCAAGAGCACCGTGTCGGACTGGATGGACATGGAGAAGGCGCGCGGCATCTCGATCAGCTCGGCGGCACTGCAGTTCGGGTACGGCGGGTGCGTCGTCAACCTGCTCGACACCCCCGGTCACGCCGACTTCTCCGAGGACACCTACCGGGTGCTCGCCGCCGTCGACTGCGCGGTCATGCTGCTCGATGCCGCCAAGGGGCTCGAGCCGCAGACGATGAAGCTGTTCGACGTCTGCCGACACCGGGGCATCCCGGTGCTCACCGTCGTCAACAAGTGGGACCGGCCCGGCCTCGAGGCGCTCGAGCTCATGGACGAGATCCGCGAGCGCACTGGGCTGGAACCAACGCCGCTGACCTGGCCGGTCGGCATAGCCGGCGACTTCCGCGGGGTGCTCGACCGTGCGACGGGGGAGTTCCTGCGCTTCACCCGCACCGCCGGTGGCGCGACGATCGCCCCCGAGGAGCGGGTGCCAGCAGCCCGGGCGGCGATCGAGGAGGGCGAGGCCTGGCGGACGGCGGTCGAGGAGAGCGAGCTGCTGGAGGCCATGGGCCAGGTGCACGAGCAGTCGACCTTCCTCGGTGGCATCACGACGCCGGTGCTGTTCGGCTCCGCGGTGCTGAACTTCGGGGTACGCCAGCTGCTGGACACCCTGCTCGAGCTCGCCCCGCCACCCGGCCCCCGCCCGGATGTCGAGGGAACCCTGCGGCCGCTCGACCGGCCGTTCAGCGCCTTCGTCTTCAAGATCCAGGCCGGCATGGACAGTGCCCACCGCGACCGGCTGGCCTACGTCCGGGTGTGCTCGGGCGTCTTCGAGCGCGGCACCGTGGTGACCCATTCGGCGACCGGGCGGCCGTTCGCCACGAAGTACGCCCAGCAGGTCTTCGGGCGGGAGCGCGAGACCATCGACCTGGCCTACCCCGGTGACGTCGTCGGGCTCGTCAACGCCTCGGCGCTGCGGGTCGGCGACAGCCTGTATGTCGACGAGCCGGTCACCTTCCCGCCGATCCCGAGCTTCGCGCCCGAGCACTTCGCGGTCTGCCGGGCCGTCGACTCCGGCCGCTACAAGCAGTTCCGCCGCGGTATCGAGCAGCTAGAGCAGGAGGGCACCGTGCAGGTGCTGCGGTCCGATCTGCGCGGCGACCAGGCACCAGTGCTCGCCGCTGTCGGGCCGATGCAGTTCGAGGTGGCCGAGCACCGGATGGCGGGGGAGTTCTCCGCGCCGGTGCGGCTGGACCGCCTCGACTACTCGATGGCCCGCCGTACCGACCGCGACTGGGGCAAAGTGCTGGACCGCGAAAGCGGGGTCGAGGTGCTCGAGCGGACGAGCGACGGGGCGTTGCTGGCGCTGTTCGCCGGCAACTGGCGGCTGGCCCGGGTGCAGCGCGACCATCCCGACGCCGTGCTCGAGCCGCTCGTCGCGGCGAGCTCGTGACCATTCGGCCCGGAGCCGTTGTGCTTCGTCGGCTGCTGCTCTCCGTCGCGTTCGTCGCGGTGCTCGGCACCGGGACGCTCGACGCCGGTCTGCGGGTGGGGACCGGCGCCGCTGCTCTGTCCGCTGCGCCCGGCGGTGGCCTGTCCGGTATCGGTAGCCCGCGTGGCTTCCCGGCTCGGACCGAGGCGCCGGGCCTGCCCCGCGCGCTCGGTGTGCGGACGCCGCTGCTTCCCGCCGCACCGTCCGCGCTGGGGTCGGCCGACGGACCACCGCCCGGCGCCAGCCGCCTGGTCGCCCCGCACCTGGCAAGTGCACCACCGGCCCGCTCGCCGACAGACGCGCTGACCGGGAGATCGGCGGGGGCGCCCAGCAGCCGGGCGCCGCCCGTTCCGGCAGGCATCGACGCGTCCCTGCCCGCACGGCCCTGACGGCCGTCCCCCTTCCGGAGTTCCTCCATGACCCGTCCCCCTGTTCTGCGTGCACTTGCCGCACTGATCATCCTCGGCCTGACCGGCTTCTTCGCTGTCACCAAAGACCCCCGCCTCGGTCTCGACCTGCGGGGCGGCACCTCCATCACGCTCGAGACCAAGGACTCACCCACCACCGAGGCCGACGCGGAGTCGACCGACCGGGCCCTCGAGGTCCTGCGCCGGCGCGTCGACGCTCTCGGCGTCGCCGAGCCCACACTCGCGCGGTCCGGCAGCA
>JAABUN010005433.1_pt1 | contig 15831 bp, 13 predicted proteins | sample 5559311 | NCBI WGS metagenome assembly JAABUN01 (sample SAMN10711877, study PRJNA513370) | rock metagenome | isolation source: Antarctica rocks | place: Antarctica: Victoria Land, Siegfried Peak sud
TGCTGCTCGATCGTCCAGCGCACGGCGCTCACCCCCAACGACTTCCCCGACCTCACCGCCGTCGAGGCGCGCTTACGGGACTTCGCGGCGCGCTACAACGCTACCGCCGTGCCGTTCAACTGGCGCTGCACCCGCGCCAACCTCGCGGACCGCCTCGCCGCGCTACCGGACCTGCCGCCACCTCGCCCCAGCGGTGCTGACACCGGGCAGGTCGCCGCCTCACCCTACACGCTCTTGCGAAATCGACCACTAAGGTCCCCTGCACCATCTCGGAAGTACGCCTATACTTGGCGTGACGCTGTCGCTGGTGACACCACGCGAGGTAGGCAGCAGATGATACGGCAGGCGGTTGCAGCGAATGCTCGGGGGCGGTTAGGGCCTTCCTTCCTGCTCGCCTGCCTGCTCGGCCTCGCCCTGCTCCTCGGGCACCAGCTGGTCATGGCGAGCGCGGGGCACGCCGCCGATATGGGCATGGGCCAGGGGTGGGCCACGCCCACCGCCTCGACTGCGCCGGTGATCGCCGGACGGGTAGATGGCCGCGCCCCCGCAGATCAGCCGCCGCTCACTGGCTGGGGGGCGTGCTTCTCGCAGGAGGGCTTGCTGCCCCCATTGCTCCTCCTCCTCACCCTGGCTGGCATCTGGTGGTGCCGCGCAAATGTTCCGCTCGCGGACACGTTTCCCCGCGCGGGCAGCCACAGCGCTCGTTCCCTCCATCCGCCGCCGCTCGCACCCTCACGCCGCCGGGCGCTCCTGCAAGTCTTCCTCAACTGATTCGCGCAGTGCCACATCGGTATCGGTCGGGCTGACCGATGCCTCGACGTGCGCGGGGAGCGCACGCTGTGCTTTGGGTACTGTGCGCTGAGGAGGCGATATGATGGGCATGATGGGCGGCTGCGTGGCTGGCATGGGACTGGCGGGCCTGCTCGGGCTCGCGCTCCTGGCTGGCCTGGTTATGGGCCTGGTATATCTCGCGCGCGGCTCCGACCGGGGCGGGCGAGCATTGACGGCGGGGCACGGTGCGGGCGCAGACCACGCGTTGACCGTGCTGCGCGAGCGCTACGCCCGCAGCGAGGTCGACCACGCGGAGTATGAGCGGCGGCGCGCGGCCCTCGGCGATGGGGAGTGGGCACGATGACCCACCGCAACGGGGGGCCGCGCACCGCAGCACAACGCGCGAATGGCAAGGGGGCGAATCAACGGGCGACTGTTGTGCCGCCGCCCGATCGGGCGGGAAAATCGCATACCGCCGCACTGGTCCTCGGGGGGATCACCCTGCTCGCGCTCGGCGTCCTGGCCGTTGCGCAGGGGACGCCGGTCGCGGTGGCCGACGGGACGAGTCTCTGGCTGATCTTCCTCACCGGCCTGCTAACCGGTGGGCTCACCTGCCTGGCGGTGCAGGGGGGCCTGCTCGCATCCACCGTGGCGCAGCGCTCCCGCCTCGCGGGGCGGGGGGAGGGTTCGCCCGCGGGCCAAGCCCTCCCGATCGCCTTGTTCCTGGCGGCCAAGCTCGCCGCCTACACCCTCCTGGGCGGGCTACTCGGGCTCTTCGGCTCGGCGGTCGGATTGAGTCCCGTCACGCGCGGCTGGCTCCAGATGGCGGCAGCGCTCTTCATGCTCGGCGTCGCCGGTCAGCTGCTCGACCTGCACCCCTTCTTCCGCCACTTCAGCCTCCAGCCCCCGAAGTGGCTCCAGCGGCGTATCCGCCAGGAATCGAAGCGCGACTCCCTGCTCGCCCCGGGGATGCTCGGCGCGTTGACCGTCTTCATCCCCTGCGGGACGACCCAGGTGATGATGGTGGCTGCGGTCGGCGCCGGGAGCCCGACGCGCGGCGCGTTGATCATGTTCGCCTTCGTGCTCGGCACGAGTCCCCTCTTTTTCGCGCTCGGCTACCTGGCGACGCGGCTCGGCGCGACCCTCCGGGGCGCGTTCACGCGGGTCGCTGCCCTCGCCGTCCTGGTGCTGGCCGCGCTGTCGTTCTGGTCGGGGGCGACGCTGGCCGGGGCACCGCTCGCCATCTCCGTCCCCCTGACGCGCGACACCGCCCCCGCGACGACGCCGACGCTCGTTGCGATGGCCGGTCAGGGCGGGGCCATGGTGCAGGAGGTGGTCGTCCGGGCCGAGCCGCGGGCCTACGCGCCCAACCGCGTCCAGTTCAAGGTGGGCCAGCCCGCGCAACTGCGCGTGGTGACCGGGCAGCAGGTGGGCTGCACGAGTGTCTTCACCATCCCCAGTCTCGGCGTCGAACAGGCGCTGCCGCGTAGCAGCGAGGCGACCTTCGCTATTCCCACAGACAGGCCGGGGAAGGTCCGGTTCACCTGCGGCATGGGCATGTACAGCGGGACCGTCGAGGTGGTGCCATGAGTGGGCTGACGACACATACGACCCTGCGCATCGCGGACATGCACTGCGCTTCATGCGCGATGGCCATCGATTTTGAGCTGGAAGATCTGCCCGGTGTCGCGGAAGCGCGCACGAGCTACGCCAGGGCGACGACAGAAGTGACCTTCGACCCCGCCCGCGTGGGGCTGGAAGCCCTCATCGCCGCGATCCGGGCGGCGGGGTACGCCGCCTTCCCCGCCCCGTGAGGATGCCTCCGGGGTAGCTACCCCCGAGGCACGACCACACGACGACAGCTGGTTGCGACGTGAGAGGGAAGGTGGTCAGGAGATGGGTTGCTGCACTGTGTGCGGATGCTGCGATGGTATGCACGAGGACGGCAGCATGTGCCTCTGCCCCTGCTGCGCCTGCGGCGACAAGCAGGCGGGGAAGGCCAAGTGTAAGTGCAAGGGGAGGTGCAAGTGTAAGGACAAGTAGGCACGGCCGATGGGCCGCACAACCTCGTTATGTTGACGGATAAACCGAAGGAGGTGACCATGAGCTACGCCCAGCAGTTGGCCCGGACCCGCCCGAGCGCGTCGTCCGTCGATATGGCGGCCCTGACCGCCTGCATCGAGGCCTGCCTCGGGGAGTAGGATAAGGCGATGCTCGCGCGTTGTATCCAGCTCAACCTCGACTGCGCTGACGCCTGCGTCGCAGCCCTCGCCACGACCTCTCGGGTCTTGCCGACATTCGATGATCGCCTTCCGCCCGTTTCGCGCAATGGTGTGGGCAGATCAGCCTTGCCCGCTGCCCGCCGTCGCAAGGCCGTCGCCGACGGCCAACAATTCGTGTTGCCGCTCAGGAAATGCCGAATTCAGATCATCGAATGTCGGCAAGACCCGACCTCTCCGACACATATTTGCACTCACCCCTGGCAGCCACGCCTCGCCGTATGATGAGATCCCGGTACGTGCAGTCGCCGTGGCAGGAAGGGAACCCCGGTGGCCCGCGCGCGGACGCTCGCAGGCTGGCCGGAGAGGATGACTGGGCGGATGAGTCCGTAGGTGCGCTGCTCCAAGGTCTTAGCTCGACTTTGGCCTTTCCTGTCTACGCTCCATAACGTGTCGACCAGGGAAACAGATGGCCGCCGGGGTTTCCGCATGTCGGGTGTGCAGGCCGACATGCGGAAACCCCGGCGGCCATCTTAGTAACAAGCGAACGTTGGCGACACCGCAGGGAAACAATGCCGCCTCGCCAGATCGCGAAGGGCCAAAGTCGAGCATAGAAGGCACTCTATTGTGCAGGCTGTTCATCCGTGCGATAGCGCATTCGTCTGAACAACAATTGAGGTGGTTTAGGAAAGGATCTCGTGGTACATGAACGAGGCGGCTTTTCGCGGTTTGCAGCAACAGTTGACCGCGCAGCAGCAAGAGCTCATGGTCGTGAGGAATCGGCTTGCCGCGCAAGAGCGCCACTCCAAGCCGCGCCGCCGCTCGAAATGGTGGGTGCGTCTGAGCGGTGCGGTTACTATGGTGGTGTTTATAGCGATGGTGCCTATCACCCTCCTTGCTGCCACACCCTTCGGCGATCTCAACTCCGGCAGCGTTCATAATGGCAGCATCGATGCGATATACAATGCCGGGATCACTCGCGGTTGTGTCCCCAACGTCTCCTATTGTCCCAATGGACTCGTTACGAGGGAGGAAATGGCTTCCTTCCTGGCGAGAACTGCCGGGCTCGGTGGAAACGCGCCTGTCACGAACGCCGCAACGCTCAATGGCTTCCCGGTGAATACCATCGTGCGAACCAATGCGAGAAGTAGCGGGACTACCGCATTCGGTCTCACCTCAACCTACCAAGTGCTGACAGCGGCGGCGATTACCATCCCCGCACCGGGATTCGTCATGGTCCACGGTGCCGCCAACGTCTACGCCGCTGGCACCTCAGGCAGCGCTGCGACGGTGGGCGTACGTGTACGCGACACGACGAGCAACGTATTCAGCCTCCCTCTCTTAACGGATGTCGGGACAGTTACCGGCGGAGTTCTCGATACCTCGGTGAGTCCGGTTGAACTCTTTCTTGTTCAGACGGTAGGCGCGCGCACTTTCGTGATCGAAGCAACGCGCGATCCATCTTCCATCGGCTCAACTGGCGCTGACAGCGCTACGCTCACGTTACTCTACCTGCCATTCGGCCCCGGCGGAGCGCAGGCTGCCGAGTCTGTGACGCTGCCCCAGCAAGAGACACCCTGGCGACGAAACTGGAGCCGTTGATCTGCATACATCGAGGCGGAGTCCTCCTGCTTGCTGAGTCCGCCACGCCTAAGTCTTTGCCGCTGCCGCTGCCTGACTCCTCTGACTCTATGGAAGGTTAGAGGTAGCCTTTCAGGCGGGCCAGATCGATGTTGCCGCCGCTGACGATCGCCACGACCGTCGCGCCCGGTTCGACCCGCACGGCACCGCCGAGGAGCGCGCCGACGGCGGCACCGCCGGCCGGTTCGGCGACAAGTTTGGCCCGTTCCAGCAGGAAGCGGACGCCGTCCAGGATCGTCTCGTCGTCGACCAGCACGACGTCATCGACGTATTCGCGGACGAGCGCGAGATTCAGCGCGCCGACGAACGGGGCGGTCAGGCCATCGGCCACGGTCTGGATGTCGGTGAGGCGCACCACCCGCCCGCTGTCGAGGGCCGCGCGCATCGCGGCCGCGCCGTGCGGCTCCACGCCGATGATGCGCACGCCCGGTCGCTGGGCCTTGATCGCCAGGGCGACGCCGCTGATCAGGCCGCCGCCGCCGATCGACACCACCACGGTGTCGCGCCCCGCGCCCGCGCCGAGACCGAGGTCGGGGAGGTCTTCGAGGATTTCCAGGCCGACCGTGCCCTGCCCGGCGATCGTCTGCGGGGCGTCGAACGGGTGGACCAGGGTGAGGCCGCGCTCCCGGCGCAGGCGCTCCATCTCCGCGAAGGCGGCGATGTTGTCCCGGCCGAAGAGGACGACTTCCGCGCCGTACTCGCGCGTGGCGGCGACCTTCGTCGGCGAGGCGATCTCGGCCATCACCACCGTGGCGCGGACACCGGCGGCGGCGGCGGCCCAGGCCACCCCCTGCGCATGGTTGCCCGCCGAGACGGTGATCACGCCGCGCGCCCGTTCCTCGGGGGAGAGGGTTTCGATCGTGTTCAGCGCGCCGCGCGCCTTGAAGGAGCCGGTACGCTGGAAGTTCTCGGCTTTCAGCCAGGCCGGCCCGCCCAGGCCGAGCCGCCTCCCGAGCGTCTGCGATGAGAGGAGCGGCGTGCGATGGACGCGCCCCGCGATCCGATCGCGCGCCGCCTCGATGTCGGCCAGCGTCACCCCGGCCACCCCGTGTTCGCCTGTTATAGTCATGCCCCCTCTGCTCTGTCAGATTGGATTCGGCGTGGCGCCGCGATGACCCCTCCCCGTCGCTGCGGCGACGACCCTCCCCTAAAAGGGAGGGCGGGTATAGCCCCCCTTCCCCCGCTCCTCGGATAGGCGGGTGCCCTCTGGGCGGCGGGGGCGAGCCGTAGCGATGCCGGGGTGCGGGTGCCCCGCCGACCGCCCCGACGCCCGCTCTTCCGCCCATAGTGCGCCACGCCGTCTACTGCGCCGTGCCCGCCGCGTAGAGGAGGTCGTAGGTGCGGGCCTCGACCTCGGCGGGATCGACGTTGGTGCGCGCCGCGCCGGTCTCGATGGCGGCGCGGGCGACGGCGGCGGCGACTTTCGGCGGCACGCGATAGCTGATGCTGTCGGGGATGATGAACTCCGGGCTGAGTTCCTGGGGCGTGACGAGCGCGGCGATCGCCTCGGCGGCGGCGATCTTCATCGCGTCGTTGATGTCGCGCGCCTTGGCATCCAGCGCGCCCCGGAAGATACCGGGGAAGGCCAGCGAGTTGTTGACCTGATTCGGGTAGTCGGAGCGCCCGGTCGCGATGACGAGCGCGCCCGCCTCCTTTGCCAGGGCTGGATCGATCTCCGGCGTCGGGTTGGCGAGGGCGAAGATGATCGGCCCGACCGCCATCTCGCCGATCATCGCCTGCGTCAGCGAGCCGGGGGCCGAGAGGCCGATGAAGACATCCGCGCCGGTGATGACCTGTTCCAGCCGCCCGGCGAGGCCTTCCTTGTTGGTGCGGGCGGCGATCTCGTCCTTGGCGCTGTTCATCCCTTCGGGCCGTCCGGTGTAGACCGCGCCCGAGCGGTCGCAGAGGACGATGTCGCCGACCCCATACTTGAGGAGGAGCTTGGCGACCGCGACGCCCGCCGCGCCGGTCCCGTTGATGACGATACGCACCTCCTCCATCGTCTTCCCGGCGATCTTCAGCGCGTTGATCAGCGCGGCGAGGACGACGACCGCCGTGCCGTGCTGATCGTCGTGGAAGACGGGGATGTCGAGCAGGGCCTGGAGTTTTCGCTCGATCTCGAAGCAGCGCGGCGCGGCGATGTCCTCCAGGTTGATGCCGCCGAAGGTCGGGGCGATGTTCCTGACGATCTCCACGATCTCGTCGGTGTCGCGCGCGGCGAGGCAGATCGGGAAGGCCTCCACGCCGCCGAGGGTCGAGAAGAGGACCGCCTTGCCCTCCATCACGGGCAGGGCCGCCTGCGGGCCGATGTCGCCGAGGCCGAGGACCGCGCTGCCGTCGGTGACGATCGCCACCAGGTTCCCCTTGGCCGTCAGGTCGTAGACGCGCATGGGGTCGCGGCGGATCTCCTCGGCGGGGGCGACGGCGGCGGGCGGGACGTAGAGCATGTTGAGGATGTGGTGGTCCTTGATCGGGATCTTGCTCTTGATCTCCAGCATCCCGCCGTAGCGGTGGCGCAGATCGAGCGCGCGGTCTTTCAGCGAGGCGTCGGGGCCGACGCGACTGGCACCGTTCACGCTGGTATTGGTCATCTGTCCTTCGTAGACGATCCGGCGCGTCCGCTCGGCCTCGAACTCGGGATCGACATCGCGCCCGGCCTCGCCGCTGGCGCTGGCCGCCTTGACGACGGCGGCGGCGATCGCCGGGGCGACGCGGAAGTCGAAGATCGGCGGCAGGATGTTCTCGGCATGGAGGCGGTTGGCGGGGACGCAATCGGCCAGGGCGCGCGCCGCGCCGTCGAGGATCGCCATGTTGATGTTGCGCGCCCGCGCGTCGAGCAGCCCCCGGAAGATGCCGGGGAAGACGAGCGCGGGGTCCATCTGATTCGGGTAGTCGGAACGGCTGGTGGCGATGACCCGCGCGCCGGCTTTGCGCGCCGTGTCCGGGTCGATCTCCGGGTCGGGGGCGGCGCAGGCGAAGATGATCGGCTCGTCGGCCATCGAGCGGATCATCTCCGGCGTCAGGGTGCTGCGCGCGGAGAGGCCGACGAAGACGTCGGCCCCGACCAGCATCTCGGCCAGGGTGCCGACGCGGCGGCGGGTGTTGGTCTCCTTCGCCAAGTACGCCTTGGCCCAGTGCATCGCGGTTCCCCGATAGGGGTGGAGCGCGCCGTCGCGGTCGCAGACGATGACCTCTTTCGCCTTGGCGCGCACGAGGAGGCGGGCCGTGCCGATGCCGGTCACGCCCGCGCCATTGACGACGATGGTGGCCTCCTCGATCCGCTTGCCGACGACCTTGAGGGCGTTGTAGAGGGCGGCGAGGACGACGACCGCCGAGGCGTGGTGCTGGTTGGAGAAGACCGGGATATTGGCCGCTTTCTCCAGATGGTCGGCGATGGTGAAGGAGTTGGGCGCGGTCATGTTGTCGAGGGCGATCGCGCCGAAGGTCGGGGTCAGGCTGTAGAGGGTCTGGATGATCCGCTGCGGGTCGCGCGTGTTGAGGCAGATCGGGAAGGCGTCGATCCCCGCGAAGGTCTTGAAGAGGACCGACTTCCCTTCCAGTACGGGCAGGGCCGCTTCCGGCGGCGCATCGCCGCGCCCGAAGAGGGCCGAGCCGTCGGTGACGATCGCGACGGTGTTGCCGCGCGAGGTCAGGTCGAACGACGTGTCGGGGTCGCGCGCGATCACCAGACAGGGTTCCGCGACGCCCGGCGTATAGACCAGACTGAGGACCGAGCGGTCCTTGATCGGGACTTTGCTGGCCACCCCGATGACGCCCCGGTAACGCTGACGGTAGCTCAGGGCCTCGGCCCACTCCTCGCGATTGCTCATCCACTGCACTCCTCGTCATTCGCCGCGCCAGTGGTCGTCCAATGCTGCACGTCCAACGCTGCACAGGGTAGGTGACGATGGCGTCCTGTGCAAGCGGGGGATAGAGGGAGGTGGCAGAGCAGAGCGGGTGATTGATGGGATGTTGCAGGCGGTCGAGGCAGGCGGTTGAGGCAGGCGGTTGAAACCGCGCCTCGGGGTGCGGCGGCACCACGAAACCCACCTGCGTGGGTTAGGACGCGCGTGTCTAGTCCGCGCAGGCGGACTTTGTGGCGACCGTTGTCGCCCCGAGGCGCGGTTTCAACCGCCTGCCACACCCTATCGCCAACCACCGACTCCGCCCCGCCCCGCCCCGCCGCGCTGGCAGCGGTGCGGGCGAGGTGCTATGCTAATTCTCTGTTGCGGGCTGTTGAACGACGCCCCGGATGAGGGCACTGCTCCCCGCCCGCAGGCCGCTTGCACGCTGCGAACACCACGAACACCACGCGCACATATAGACGAGTATAGGGGAGGGCATGGACGACGTACGCTACGATTTTGCGACCGTTAATCGGCTGGAGGCCGAGGCGATCGGTCGCCCCGGCCAGCGCACCTTCCGGCTCATCCTCGGGAACGAGCGGGGCGAAACCGCCGTCCTCTGGATCGAGAAGGAGCAGGTGCAGGCGCTCGGCGAGGCGATCGAGCGCCTGCTGGCCCACCTCGGCCCGCGTCGGTTGAAGCGGCTCGACATCGCCCCGCCCGCGCCCGCGCCGGTCGGCCCGCTGCTCGATGCCCCGACCGTCGAATTCAAGATCGGCACCCTGGCACTCGGCTACGAGTCCGAGCAACGCCTCTGCCTCTTGCAGGCGCACGACATTGAGGGCGATCCGGAAGGCCCGGCGACGTTGCGCTGCCTGATCAAGCAGGGGCAGTTCCGCCGCCTCAGCCAGCAGATCGCCGGCATCGTCGTGACCGGTCGGCCGCGCTGCACGATGTGCGGCCAGCCGCTCGGCGGTGGCCCGCACTTCTGCCCGCCCTCGAACGGCCACCTCACCCGCGCCGAACGACTGGGCGATGATTAAGTGCCGAGTCCCGTCGTGGCGGGAGCATCTGGCGGGAGCCACCAGGCGCGGTGGTCCAGAGACATCTGCCGAGTGCCGAGTGCCAAGTGATGAGGGATGAGTAGAGTAGCGGGGCGGGGATAGGTGGCAAGACAGCTAGAAGCCTCACCCCCTCCGAAACTCATCACTCGGCCCTCATCACTCGGCACTCGTTTCCGCCGTTTTCGCTTGACCGAGTTCCAACTGCTGCTGGTGCCGTCGCTGATGGCGGTGGTGGGGCTGCTGACGATCTTCTTGGTGCCGCGCCGGGACACGAGCTTTACCTGGCGCGATATTTCGGTCAGCCTGGCCTTCGTCGCACTCCTCTACGCGCTGAATCTCTGGTTCAGCGCGTCTGGCTTCCAGGGCGACCAACTCCTCCTGCCGATCGTCGCCACGATGTCGGGACTCGGCCTGATCGTCATCCAGCGACTCCACCCGGTGCTCGCGCGCAAGAATCTTGGCGGCATCTCACAGCGCCAGGTCATCTACCTGGCGTTGGGGCTGGTGATGATGTGGGCGGTGGTCGTGTTCTTCCATCACCTCCATCTCTTGCGGCGCTACAAGTACCTCGTCGCCCTCAGCGCGATCGGCCTGATGGTGCTGACGATGCTGGTTGGCACGACGATTAACGGCGCGAAGCTCTGGATCGTGATTGGCCCGGTGCAGTTCCAGCCGGTCGAGTTGGTGAAGCTCCTGCTCGTCTTCTTCATGGCGGCGTACCTCGACGACAAGCGCGAACTGCTCGCTTCCGAGTATCGCCTCGGCCCGTTACGCCTGCCGCCCGTGCCCTACCTACTGCCGCTGGGCCTGATGTACGCGCTGGCCCTGCTGATCGTGGTGGTGCAGAACGACTTCGGCTCGGCGTTGCTCTTCTTCACGATCTTCCTGACGATGCTCTACGTCGCCTCGGGCCGACTGATCTACGTGGTGGTCGGCCTCGCCGCGTTCGCGGTCGGGGCCTACGCGATCTATCGGGCGGCCCCGCATGTCGGGGCGCGCGTGACGATCTGGCTCGATCCCTGGCGCGACGGCCTCGACTCCGGTTTCCAGGTCATCCAGGGGCAGTACGCGATCGCGTCCGGCGGGGTCTTCGGCACCGGCCTCGGTTACGGCAACCTCAGCCTCATCCCCGAAATCCAGACCGACTTCGTCTTCGCCGCGATCGCCGAGGAACTGGGCCTGCTCGGGACGCTCGGGACGCTCGCCCTCTACTTATTGCTGACCTATCGGGGCCTCTACATCGCCTTGCGCGCCGCCGATGGCTTCGCGCGCCTCGTGGCGGTCGGCCTGACGACCATCCTGGCGATGCAGTCGCTGATCATCGTCGGCGGCGTCACGCGCCTCATCCCGCTCACCGGCATCACCCTGCCGTTCATCTCCTATGGCGGCACTTCGTTGCTGATGAACTTCATCCTGGTCGGCCTGCTGCTCTCCATCTCCGACCCGAAGCGCGGCGCGTTGCAGTGAGAGGGACGTGAGGCGTGAGGCGTGAGGGGTGAGGGGTGAGGGGGACGGGGGGACGGACCTCTCCCCGCCGCCTGCGGGCGGCGACCCTCCCCGACGCGGGGAGGGTAAGGACGGGCGGGGCGTCTGCGACTGATGGGGGAGGATCCGGGGATGATGTGTGTCGTGTGCCGCTCGGAGCGCATCATCCCGATGGCAACAATCGGGAACCGACCGGAAACGTTTGCCGGACCTGGGCTGGCGACGAGCGAACCCGCGATCGTGATTCATACGAATCCTCAAGCGACCCTTATGAAGAAGCCCGTCTACGGTCGTATTCATGCCTGGGTTTGCGGCGAGTGCGGCCATATGCAGTTGTTCGCTGATAATCCGCAGGCGCTGTACGCGGCATACGAGCAGTTTCTCCGGGCAACGCAAGAGTAGGTTGGCGCGTTAGAGCGGATGGGCGGCGACGAAAGAGCGGCGGTGATCGGGAGCCTCGATGGGAACTGACGACGGACTGGGCGGGGGAATCGCGAGCGGGCTGGCGCGCTTCGGGGCGAGCCTGGCGGCTGGGGCGATCCTGGCGTTCGGGCTTTTGCAGCGGCAGGGGAATACCGACGCGCGCTGGCTGCTGGCGCTGGCGGCGAGCGCGCCGTTCTTCGTCATCCTCCTCTGGCCGCGATTGCCGCGCGATCTGCCGACCTTTAACCGCACCGTGGTTCGGCTCGGCACGCTGCTGGTCGTCGCTTTCCTGCTGACGAGCATCCATCTGGTGCGTTTGCAGGTCGTGCGCGCCGACGACCTGGCGAGCGAGACGCGCGTCACCGCCGGTGGCGAGACGGTCGCCAACCAGCGCATCCTGCTGGAACAGTTGCGTCGCCAGCGCGGGCGGATCGTCGATCGCAACGGCCAACTCCTGGCCGACACCGCGATCTCGCCGGACGGCTACGCCCTGCGGCGCTATCCCTCGGCGGTCGGCTCCTACACTGTCGGCTACTACAGCCCGCAACTCTACGGCCTCGCGGGGTTGGAGGCGGCCTATGATCCCTATCTGCGCGGCGCGGCGGGCAGCAATGCCCTCGACACCCTCCAACGCGACCTCCTTCACGAGCCGTTGGTCGGCAACGATCTCATCCTGACCCTCGACCTGAAGCTCCAGCAGGTCGCCGACGAGGCATTGGCGGGACGGGCGGGGGCGGTGGTCGCGCTCGACCCGCGCACCGGCGCGATCCTGGCGAACGTCTCCGCGCCGCACTTCGATCCGCAGCAGTTGGCGGTCAATCCGAGCGAGGAGGAGCGCGATGTCGCCCGCGCGCGGGCCTACTGGGCGGCGACCAATGCTGCGGATTCGGGCGACCCGCTGTTGCCGCGCGGGTCGCAGGGGCTTTACGTCCCCGGCTCGATCTTCAAGACGCTCACCGCCGCCGCCGCGCTCGATTCCGGCGTCGCCTCCCCGACCAAGGTGTATCCCGATCCGGGCCAGATCGTGATCGACGGCCACGAGATCATCGAGTTGAATCGTCCGCAACCGGTCAAGGACCAATACACCCTGACCGAAGGCTACCTCTACTCGCTGAACATCGTCTTCGCCCAGATCGCCCTCAACGATATCGGCACCGTGCGGATGAACGAGTATGCCAAGCGCTTCGGCTTCGGGCAGGAGATCCCGTTCAACGGTGCGCCGAACGCCAAGGGGCCCTATGGCGCGGCCAGCGCGGTCTCCGCCGACCCGAATTACCTCTCCAATAAGCCCGCGCTAGCCGATACGGGCTTCGGGCAGGGCGAATTGCTCGTCTCGCCGCTGCACATGGCGCTCGTCACCGCCGCGATGGCGAACGACGGCAAGATGCCGGAACCCTATCTGGTGGGCGCGATCCGCACCAATGGCGGCAACGTGACGACCCAGACCCGCCCCCGAACCTGGCTGACCCCGATCAGTGCGGGCACCGCCGCCCAGGTCAGGGCGCTGATGATCGGCAGCGTCGAGAGCGGCGGGTCGCGCGGGGCGAAGTTGGACGGCCTCGTCGTCGGCGGCAAGACCGGCACCGCCGAATTGGGCGATGGCACCTCGCACGCCTGGTTCATCTGCTTCGCGGGCAAGCCCGGCCAGCCGCCCGAGATCGCCATCGCGGTGATCGTCGAGCGCGCCGGCCCCGGCTCTACCAACGCCCTGCCGATCGCCAGGAAGGTGATCGAGGCGTACTTCGCGGGGAAGCGTTAAGGCCTGTCGCGACCGCTGCCGACCGCCGCACGAAAACCTTGCACGCTCGTCGAGACGGCGTCAAAAATACAGCGGGACGGGCAACGTCGCCACGACGGGACTCAGCGTTGGGTGAGAGGGGCAGCATGGCTGAGGGAGAGCGGGCCGATCCGGGCAACGTCGCCACGACGGGACTCAGCGTTGGGTGGAGCCGGGACCGGCGAATGGGTGTTTCGCTCGCGTCAGTCGCGTGCGGATCACCCATTCGGCGACGGCGAGGTTGATCACCCAGCCAGCGCCCATCAGGATCGCTCGGGGGAGTTCACCCGGTATGCCAACGATGATCACCCAAGGCACGAGGGTCAGGACCTGGGTGCCCGCACCGAGGCCGATCGCGTAGCCACGGGTCATCCACGCACCATGCTGGGCGAAGTTCCGTCGCCGAATCGCGGCGGCACCGAGAATCAGCGACAGCACCATGCCCCCTCCGAAGAGGAGTCGTAACCCGTACAGGATCGCCCCGTCACCCGCCGGTAAAGAGTAGAACTGGTTCATCCACAGGCCCGAAAGCGCGGCGACCAGTCCGAACGGGATCAAGAGTCGCCCGGCGGCCCGGTGCCAACCGGCTTTCCATCGACGGAGGCTGGGCGTGAACTGGAATGCCCCGAGGAGCGCATAGAAGGTGACACTGACGATGTGGGATACGACGGGCAGCGGTGCCGCGAAGAACCGCGCGTTATCCGGGGTGATCGCCGCGCCGACGCTGAGTTCGGCGATGCGGGCGGCACCGGCGGCAACCGGAATGGCGCTGAGTACCAGGAGTGCGGCGGGTACGAGCCACGTTGACCTGGGTGTTGGGACCGGCCTGCGATATTCTGCGGTGACGTTCGCTTCCATGACTATCTTGGCCCCTTCTTTCCCGCTACTTTTCGCGCACTTGGCCTATGCTCTCGGCGTCTGAACATGGAAGATAGGAGCCATCGCAGCCCGTCCTGATGAGCAAAACGCCACCAGCGTACCATCCATGCTGCCACTTTAGCGGTGGCCCATGGCGGCCCGGTCACGCGTGTGTGCCAAACGTGTGAAGTCCTCGGCGCGACCAAGAGACCGGCGATCCGCCAACCGTCGGTGTCGTACTCGGCGCGAGTCGCTACCATACCGCCGCGATTCCGTCTGTCGCCTGCGGGCGGCACTCCTCTCCTCGAACGGGGGAGGGGCGGGAGTTTGCGCCGCCTGTGCGGTGGCGGTATCCTTGCGCGCTATGCCTTGTCCATTCGCGAAGAGGGCGCAGCGTCATGTCGTCGGGTCAACCCGCGAGGAAACAGGTCACGATCGTCGCCATCGGCGACTGTCTCCGCGATGCCGGTCCGGGCGGTTTCGGCACCGTGCTGCTGTATCGCCAGCATCGGCGCGAGTTGTCCGGGGCGTTCGCGCAGACCACGGGACGACGCGTCGCACTCCATGCGGTGATCGCCGGCCTGGCGATCCTGCATGATGCCTGTCTGGTCGACCTCTACACCAACGCGCAAGTGAGCGCCACGAGCGCAGGCGAGCCGGATCTGCTGGACCGCCTGACCGCCGTGCGCCAGCGTCAGGCGCGCGTGACGCTCCACCCACTCGGGGCCTATCAAGCCCACGCGGCGGGCGTGGCCTGCCTCGCCTTGGCGCGCGCCGCGCGGGCGGTCCCGCCCCTGCCGCTCGATACGCCGTATGTGGCGCGGCTCGCGGCAGCGTCCGCGCGACAGGACGCCGACGCGCGGACGCGTCAGCTCGACGAGCGTATGCTCGCGCAGTCGCGTCGCGAGCAGGATGTCGAACTGACGATGTCGGCGGAGATGAAGGGCCTGCTGGCGCAGATTCGCGAGCTGTCCACGATCGTCGCCAGCAAGCAAGAGCAACTGTCCACCCACACGATGAACGACCGGGCGCACGACCGCATCTACGAGACGTTGGAGCGCGATCAAGCGCTCCTTGATACGTTGCGGCAGGCGTTGGCGGCGCTGCGGCAGGGGCGGTGAGGCCCCGGACATGGACAGCGCCGCTTCATCTGATTCGTAGACAAGCGTTGATAGAGATCCTTCTTCCAGTGCTGGAATGTACACTGGTACTGCCCGAACAAGCAGATCGCAGGGCCATCCATCGCTTTGGGCACGATGCTTTAACGCGCTGATTTCCTTACGGGCGTGACGGGCGTGGCCATACTCGCCAAGGGAGCAGGGATAATCGAAGATATTCTTCATGCTCGAATATTGCCACGCCAACATCAATCGATGTACTATGCTTTGTGAACCGCACAAGCTGTTTATGCGCTTTGTGTACTATGAAACTATAACCCTTGTTCTCAACGATCGTCACCTTGATATCTTGAATACCACCGCTGGGATTAGTAGGTGATTCTGCGTCTAGTACAGGGTCGCGGAAATGCGTGCCGGGTTCGTCTCTGCGGGAAGAGTGGCGCAGGCACACGCCGACGGCATGACGACCCGACCGAACCCGGCACGCACTTCCGCGACCGTGTACTAGTGGGTCAGGCAGCGAATGATTGACGATGGGAGGGAGCGTGTGGGAGACTGGTGCCACGGGAGGAGGTGGCGATGGCACCGCGGCAGGTGGCAGGTCTCCGCGTGCTGACGGAGGCGGAGCGG
>JAABUN010005435.1_pt1 | contig 15830 bp, 18 predicted proteins | sample 5559311 | NCBI WGS metagenome assembly JAABUN01 (sample SAMN10711877, study PRJNA513370) | rock metagenome | isolation source: Antarctica rocks | place: Antarctica: Victoria Land, Siegfried Peak sud
GGGCGCCAGACCCATGCGGCCGGCGGCGAGAGCGACTTTCAGATCCCGGTCGCTCAGCAACATGCTCGGACCGTATCGGGCGCCCTCCACGTCGCCCTGTGGCGCCGCACCGGCCGGGCGACGTTTCGGCTAGTAGCATCCGCACCCGTACCGCTGCGGGCGTAGTTCAGCGGCAGAACATCAGCTTCCCAAGCTGAGAACGCGGGTTCGATTCCCGTCGCCCGCTCCATCAGAAGCGCAGGTCAGAGACTTGCGGAATGCCTACACCAAGATCAACAAGTGCTCAATGATCTCCGCGTGCCCGTAGCGCGTGCACGAAGGCACCCCGGGACGGACCGCTACGCACTGCTCACAGCGTCCGAACCGGGTGCGCGAGACTCAGAACAGCGTTCCTGACTTCGGTGCCCGTTTGGCAGGCTTGGGGTCCACGCCCGTCGCGGACGGCTTGGCCGAACGCCGTCGCTTCGGGACATCCGGGAAGTCCCGGACCGGGTCCGTACGTGACGGACGGACCCCGCTGAGCTTCGGAGGTCTTCACCAGGATTCTGCGTTCCACCAGGTCCGCCAGCAGCCGGCTCGCAGGCACAGCAGCGAGGTCCAAGGCGATCCGGATGATCCTGGCGTTGATCGTGCCCGCCTCACGGACAAGCTCGACAACCTTGCGGTCGTACTCGTCCGTCGTGCGACGCCGATAGGTGACCGCCGGGCCCAGAGCGGTGATCACGTGCTCGCGAAGTCGGTAGTTCGGATGCTGCCGCCGCGCGGTCTCCCTCGTCGGCTCGAGCATGTCGGCAGGTGCCGTCGCAAGCCGGCGGAGCACGAACTCGACCTCGTCCGCCCGCTTCTGCAGGAGCGGGACGAGCTGGGAAGCAGACAAGACGCGCTTCGTCAGCAAGGTGAACAGCACCAACATGGCGTCGGCGTCGTCGACCTCAGCCTGGGGCAGCGTCACGACGTAGCGCGTCAGGTGGGTGTTCGGAGCACCGCCGATGAGCGTGACAGCGACCTGGTCGACAGTCTCCTCGAAGTGAGGCGGGGCATGCCCGACACGAACCATCTCGCGGTACATCCGGTCGACGCCGACACCCGCCTCCTCCGCCAGTCCGAGAACCCGCACTGAGGCCGCGAGCCGCGCGTTGCGGGGCCGCGACGACGTCGTCAGGATGTTCTCGACGGTGACGCCTTGGACGAGTGGTCCTGGAGACGTCACTGACAGGCGGTGGGCGTGAGTTCATGCGGACCGTCGGCGTGGACTTGTCCGCGGAGGCCAGGGGTACCGGCATCGCCGTCATCGACTGGGATACCGGCCGCGGCCGGCTCAATGAGGTCACGGTCGGCGCAGACGACGCACTGATCCTGGCAGCACTCGACAACGCAGATCAAGCGGCCATCGACTGCCCGCTCGGGCGGCCCGGACCACTCGTCGACTTCCTGATCGCTCACCGGTCTGGCCGCGCTCCAGCGCCGACCGGGCAGTCGGGGCTCGAGTGGCGCCGCGAGCTGACCCGCCGAGCCACCGACCTGCACGTAGCGGAGACGGTGCCAGGCTGCGTGCCCCTCGCAGTCGGGGCGGACCGAATGGCCGCGGTCGCCATGCGAGCCGCCGGACTCCTCGCAGCGCTCGCGGACGACGGGAGGCCAGTCGATCGCAGCGGCGCCGGGGTGCTCGTCGAGGTGTACCCAGCAGCTGCCCTCAGGATCTGGGGTCTCGCCAGCCGGTCCTACAAAGGGACCAAAAACAAGGCAGACCTTGGCCTGCTTGTCGACGAGCTGCAGACAGCCCTACCTGAACTCGACTGGTTTGGCCATGACGCGGTCTGTAGCCAGTCGGACGACGCACTCGACGCTGTCGTCTGCGCCCTCATCGCTCGCGCCGTCCACCTCGGGCTGACCGCCGGACCGCCGGATCACCTGTCCACCCGCGCCACCACCGAGGGCTGGATTCACCTGCCGAGCAGCCGCGACTCGCTAGCCAAGCTCGCCGAGTAGCCGGCGTCCGCTGGCCGTTCGGCAAGCGAGACTCCGTGGACCACGTGTAGCCGCGTGTAGCCGGCTCTAGGAGGCGTTGCGGACGCACGAGCAATGATCAGAACCTGTGGATGGGCCTCGGCGAGGTGACGTGAACGGGCGCACCTTCCCGAGGATGATCCGAAGTCCGAGAAGCTCTGATCAGAACCGGCGTTGGAGCGCTGGTTCGGGAAGGTACGCCCATGCGCAAAGTAGCCCAGGAGGACAGCAAGTCCAGTGACGAGGCCGCGTCTGCGGGTGGGCCGTTGCTCGACGCTCTGGTGCGTGAGGGTGCTCGGCAGATGCTCGCCACGGCGCTGCAGGTGGAGGTCGCTGCCTACATCGATGCGCACGCCGATCTGCTGATCCCGACGGGCGGCGGCTGGTGGTGCGAAACGGCTTGCACTCGCAGCGGGAAGTGATGACCGCGGCGGGGGCGGTGCCCGTCCGAGCGCCGCGGGTCAACGACAAGCGCATCGATGACGCGACTGGCGAGCGGATCCGGTTCAGCTCGGTGATCCTGCCGGCTTGGGCGCGCCCGTCGCCGAAGGTCGCTGAGGTGCTGCCGCTGTTGTACTTGCTCGGGCTGTCCAGCAGCGACTTCGGGCCGGCGTTGGAGCAGTTCCTGGGCTCCGGGGCGGGCCTGTCGGCCTCGGCGATCACCCGGCTGACCACGCAGTGGCAGGAGGAGCAGCGGGCCTTCAACGCCGCTCGCTCAAGGACACTGACTACGTCTACGTGTGGGTCGACGGGATCCACCTGAAGGTCCGGCTCGAGCAGGACAAGGTGTGCCTACTCGTCATTCTCGGTGTCCGCGCGGACGGGACCAAGGAACTCGTCGCGCTCGCCGACGGGTTCCGCGAGTCCAGTGAGTCCTGGGCGGACCTGCTGCGCTCGTGCAAACGCCGCGGCATGCAAGCACCGGTCCTGGCCGTCGGCGACGGCGCCCTGGGGTTCTGGAAGGCCGTCCGTGACGGGTTCCCCCAGACCCGGCAGCAGCGCTGCTGGTGGCACCGCATCGGCAACGTTCTCGCTGCGCTGCCGAAGTCGGCGCACCCCGGAGCCAAGGCTGCGCTCGCCGAGATTTACAACGCCCAGGACCGCAAGCACGCCCAGGTGGCGGCGAAGGCCTTCGCGATCGACTACGGCACGAAGTGGCCCAAGGCTGTCGCGAAGATCACCGACGAGCTCGACACGCTGCTCGCGTTCTACGACTACCCCGCCGAGCACTGGATCCACCTGCGCACTACGAACCCGATCGAGTCGACCTTCGCCACCGTCCGGTTGCGGCAGCGCGTCACCAAAGGCCCCGGCTCCCGCGCGGCCGGCGTCGCGATGGCGTTCAAGCTCATGGAATCCGCCCAAGCCCGCTGACGTGCCGTGAACGCACCACACCTCGTCGCTCTGGTCCGTGCCGGCGCGACCTTCGTCAACGGCAAGCTCATCGAACGACCCGACGAATCAGGAGGCGAGCAGCAAGTCGCGTGACACGCCGATTCACAGGTCTTGACTATTGCTCCGGACGCACGCTGTACAGCCGCTGAACGAGCGCATCGCGGCAGAAGAGGACATTGGGCTTGGCCTGTTACCGACAAGGAGGTCTGGCAGACCCTCCCGGCTTCGCGCCTGACTAGGCCGAACAGGTCACACGGTCATCCGCAGGCTGGCATCCTGAGGCAATGAGGCTGGCACCAGTTGCAAGCGCGTTGACCATCGGGCTGCTGCTGGCGGCTGGTTGTGGCTCGAGCGGGGCGAAGATCGCACCGCGCGCTGTCGAGGAGGCCGCCGCCGCGTTCGGCGGGGCTAGCCGGACGTTGGAGCTGAGCGGCGCTGACGTCAGCCGTCTGGCCGCCTAAGGTGACGTCACCGACGACGCGATCCGTTCGATGGCGCCGCAGGCGGACACCCAGCCGTTGTGGCGTCGGTCGCTGGACGCGGCCCGGACCGTCAACGAACGTACCGAGGGTGACATCCGTGACACCGCGCTGGGCGTCGCATGCGATGCGGTCAACGGCAAGGTCAGCAGTGCCGACGAGCTGTACGCGTCCCTGGCCGGCCAGATCCAGGGCCTGTCCCAGCCGGAGCTGGAGTCGATCGCCCAGGCCACCGTCGATATGTGGCAGGACCTGTACGACGCGCGCACAAGCGAGGACCCTGACCAGCGCTCCGCGGCAGTCCTGACCTGCTTCACCTTGCAGTCGGTGTCCTGAGTACTGCTGCCCGATGGGCAATCGCTGACAGGCCGGTCGCAATGTCATGCGCGCTCGGCGGCAGAAGAGGGCGTCCGGCCGCCGTCTAGGAGAGTTGCCGAGACGCTTGTCGGCCGGTGTGCAGGTCGATGAGCCGTCGTGCCTGTCGAGGACGCGATCCACCGTATGCGGTCGTCGACGGCCGCCTGCTCGGCAACGCAACCGTGGCGGTCACGGGCCGAGGGCCTTCTGGGAGTCCCAGCGCGGCAACGCGCACTCGGCGAGCTCGCGCTGTCGGGCATGTCTCACAGGACCGTAGACGGCAACTCGCCTGTTCGGGCATGATCCGCCGCACGTCCCCGATCAAGAGGCGCCAGCATGCCCGCCAAGTACGTCCTGACCGAGAAGAACGGCCGCTATCACTGGAACCTGCTCGCGACCAACGGCCGCGTCATCGCCTCCAGCGAGGTCTACAACAGCAAGGCCGCCGCCATGACCGGGGCGTTCGGTCGGTGCAGAAGAACGGCGCTACCGACCTCGTCGTCACGGCCGATGAGCTCGAGGCCAGCCGACGGCCAGCGAAGAAGATCGCCGCGAAGAAGACACCGCCAAGAAGGCCGCTGCGAAGGGCTGACACGGCGCAGCCGCTCCGCCCTAGGGTGCCGCCAGTCGAGGTTCCCGCTCAACCGCCGACACTGTCGGGCGTGGCAATACCCGCGTTTGGCTACAACGGAGCCCAGCGCGGGCCGTTCGGCCCGGTGGCCTCGCGATCCGTCGGAACCAACGCGTCAGGGCGTGGCCACACCCGCCCGGCGGGCCGGCGCGGGTCGAGGCGAGGGTCGTTCAGCTCAACGTCACCGGCCGAGCGGTACTCGGCCTTCTCGTTCCTTGACAAGGTGCCTCCGGCACTCGGTCGCGTGGTGCTCGCGCGTGGGGCGGTCTGGGGAGCCCAACGAGCCAACCCCGTCTACGGCGCCCGCTACCGGCACCTGACTAGACGCGATACGAACAAGCTCACCCGACCCAGGCCCAGACAGCGATCGCCGCGGCGATCCTGCGTCACCTGCACGCCGTGACCACCACCAGCCAGGTCTGGGATCCGGTCGTGGCCACCCACGGAACCCGCCACCGGCAGGCGCCCGCGGCCGCCTAACGAACGAGCCGGCTGCACAAGCTGGCGGTCGGGGCGAGCCCCACGCGGCATTGAGACACCTCATGATCTCGACGCAAATCGGTCGCTTTCCAGCTTGGCAAGTGGCCACGGCGAACTTCGCTGGCCGACACTCCAGACGTGCCGGGCGGCTCCTCCCGAACCGACACGTGTGGCCGGTCGGACCGCCGGACATCCGCTTCTGCCGCGATGTGCGCGCGGGTCCCACTCGGGCCATCGGCTACCGAGACGCCGGTCCGGCGCCAGCCGACTCACTGCGCGTCAACCACCATGCACGAGGCGACCGCACCCTGAGCCACACCGAATCTGATCGCGGGCACAGGAGGACCGTCGGTCCCCGGCGTCACGGCCCGCTACGACCTGCGTGACGTCGACATGCTGCTGCACGAGAGCACTGAGGCGCGCATCTTCGCGGAAGAGGTGGGGGAGTACGAGAGCATCGAGGCTGCCCTCGACGACCTTGGTCGCGACATCTACGGGGTGGCTCACGAGGAAGCCAGTCTCACGCAGACTTGGTTTGCCCAGAGCCGCCCCAGCACCCACGACCTGACGGCGAATGAATGGAGGACACGCCATGGCGATCCTGATCTTGTATCGCAGGATGCAGTGGTGACCGCGTGCACCTGGCCGCATTCCAAAGGCTGGGGCCCGCCCCCGCCGCCGTCGTCGTCGATGTAGAGCTTCCGCTTCCGGCTCGGTTCACCACGAGCCACACGTCCCTCCACTCGACCGAGCCCGCGCCCGGGCTGTACGCGACTGCCCTCGCGCACGTCGGCGCTGAGCGGCGATGAGCGGCGAGCAGGAAGTCGTTCTCGAATGGCAGCCGGACGAGGTGATCCTCGATCTCTACGACCTCTACGGAGCGGGTCCCCTACCTGGGACGAGGCTGACTTCGACTCCTTGCTGCACGGGCTGGAAGACGCTTGTCTTGGTTGGCTGCGGCGGGCGTACGCAGCGAGCTCCAGCGCTTGGCAGCCGCCATGGACGAATCCACATAGGCACAATCGGCGGGGCAAAGGGGAGCCCCCCTCGGCAACCCTCAAGCTGCAGGCACCTCGGCTGTTACGTTCGGGCCAACACCGGACGTCAGAACCGGCGGCAGCGGAGTCCTGCCTGGACCCGTGAGTAGAAGAGAAGGGGAGCGCGATGTCCTTCGGTGAGTTGGAGTATTACGAGGTGGCCTCCCAACTCGGTCCGGGCTGGCAAACCTGTTCATCGTGGAGTCCTCGGCGGGACCGGTCAGATCCGTACGGCTCGATCACCCGACCAAGACGTGGAAGTTCGATCCACTCACGGTGTGCCGATGCCTGATGGACGATCTCGACGAGGGGGAGGGCAGGATCTCGATGGTCGGTCGGCCACGGGCTGAGGAGGTCTCCCACCTGTTGGCGGCCGTGCTGCCGACTGAGCCTGAGCTGCACCGACTGATACGCAACGGCGCAAGCGAGGAGGGCACAGCGTTGCCAGATCGGGAGGAGCTGAACTACGACTACGCCCAGCGACCAGACGACGTCCCCCTCGCCTGGGAGGTCGGCGATGTCGTGCTCGGCCTCTACGAGGTGCTGGGGGTGGCGGGCGAGGACGGCATGGGCGTGGTCTACCGGGTGCACCACCGGGAGTGGGACGTCGATCTGGCGGTCAAGAGCCCGAGGCCGAGCTACCTGCAGACCGAGGCGCAGCGGGCGGCGTTCGTCGGCGAGGCCCAGACCTGGATCGGCCTGGGCCTCCATCCCCACGTGTGCGCCTGCCACTACGTGCGGGTGCTGGGCGGCGTCCCCCAGCTCTTCGCCGAGTACGTGGAGGGGGGAAGCCTGGAGGACTGGGTGGTTGACCGCCGGCTCTACGCCGGCGGCCCGTCGGCGGCCCTGGAGCGCATGCTCGCCCTGGCCCTGCAGTTCGCCCGGGGGCTCGCCTACGCGCATTCCCGGGGGGTGGTCCACCAAGACGTCAAGCCCGCCAACCTGCTGCTCGGCGCCGACGGGACGGCCAAGGTGTCGGACTTCGGCATCGCCCGGGCGGCCCGTGTGGCATCGCCGGGCCACGCGCCGCCCGACGCCACCGTGGTGGTCGACCCCCAGGTCACCTTAGTGGGCATGACCCAGGGCTATCGCTCGCCCGAGCAGGCCCGGGCCGGCGCAGCGGCGGTGTCGGGCGAGGTGGCCCCCAGGCTCAGCGCCGCCACCGACGTGTGGTCCCTGGCCGTGAGCGTGTTGGAGCTGTTCATGGGCTACTTGCCGAGCGCCCACGGCCAGGCCGCGGGCGAGGTTCTGGCCCAGCTGATGGCCGACGACGCCAAGGACCCGGCCATCCCCGTGCTTCCCGACGCGCTGGTGGACCTGCTCGGGCGCTGCCTGCGCTACGAGCCCGCCGAGCGACCGTCGATGGGCCAGGTGGCCGACGAGCTCGAGGCCATCTACGAGCGCCAGGTCGGCTCACCTCCCCCGGCCACCCAGTCCCAGGACGCTCGGCTGCTGGCTGGCGAGCTGTCCAACCGGGCGTTGTCGCTGCTCGACCTCGGGTTGCCCGCCGAGGCCGAGCGGTCCTGGGCCGAGGCGCTCAACCAGGACCCCCACAACCCCGGGGCCACCTACAACCAGGGCCTGCACCTGTGGCGCCAGGCCACCATCACCGACGACGAGCTGCTGCGCCGCCTGCAGGCGGTGCGGGCCTCCCATGACCAGGACTGGCACGTCGAGCACCTGCTGGGCCTTGTCCACCTCGAGCGGGGCGACCCCGAGGCCGCCCACGTGCTGCTGGAGGCGGCCGAGGCCCATGGCGGCGAGGGCCTGGAGCTGGTCAGGGCCCGCCACCTCGCGGCGGAGGCGGCGATGCGTGTCCGTCCCGGGCCCACGCTGGAGATGCACGAGCGAGGCATCCAGTCGATCGCCATCTCATCCGACGCCCGCCTTGCCCTCACCGGGAGTGGACGAGCCACCGTGCGACTGTGGGAGCTCTCGAGCGGGCGCTGCCTGCGCAGGCTTGAAGTAGAGGCCTTCGAACTCAACCTCATCGCCTTCACGCCCGATGGTCCCCTCGCTATTACCGGCGAATGGGACGGGTCAGCGCGGGTGTGGGATATCGCAGGCGGTCGATGCCTCCACACCCTCAAAGGACTCCATCGAGCGGAGAGAGTCACCGCCGCCGCGCTCACACCCGACGGCCGCCTCGCTCTCACCGCAGATCTGAACGGGACCATGTGGCTATGGGAGCTTGCGAGTGGACGTTGCTTGCAAACGATCGAAGGAGCCCTCGCGCTCGGGGCCGTCAAGTCTATGGCCTTGACGGCCGACGGTAGCTTCGCCCTCGCCCAGCATGAGTACGGGACGGACACCGTGGTGCTGCGGGAGCTTCCAAGTGGGCACCGCCTCTCCTCGCTCAGAAATACCGGGTGTGTTGGTTCGATCGCGCTCACGTCCGACGGCCGCCTCGCCCTTACCGGACGATGGTATGAATCGAACCCCGTGCGGCTGTGGGAGCTTCCGAGCGGACGGTGCCTGCGCGCGCTCGACGGCCACGCCGGGGGCGTGGATGCAATTGCGGTCACCCCCGAAGGCCGTCTCGCCCTCACCGGGGGACACGATGGCACCGTCCGGCTGTGGGAGCTTGCGAGCGGACGGTGCCTGCGCACGCTCGAAGGACACTCCCGGAGGGTTACGTCGGTGGCGCTCACACCCGATGGCCGCGTCGCACTCACCGGGGCAGGCGATGGGACGGTCCGGCTTTGGGATCTCCGCACCGCCGGCGTTCGCCACTCTGCATTCGCCCACACCCGGCCACGGGCGGCCGGAGGCAATGCTCGGCGAGACTAGCCGGCGCGGAGTGCTCGCCGAGGTCGATCGTCTGGTGGACGAGCGTTCGCGGCAGCGGCTGAACAGCTTCGATCGCTGCGCCAAAGACCCGGCTATGAAAGCGACCCTGTCGTCCTCGAGCAATGGCGCAAGACGGGTCGCAGAGGGCGAAAGACAGGCCTGCGCGCCATCTGGCTGCGACAGGTGCTCCAAGGCCACAACGGCAGATTGAACTCCGTGGCACTCACCCCTGCGGGCGGATGGAGAGCAGGTGCTGCTCGGCCAGCACCTCGGTGGGCGCCATCAGCGCCCCCTGCCACCCGCCCTTCACGGCGGTGAGTAGGGCGGCCACCGCCCCGTGGTCTTCCCGCTGCCCACGTCGCCCTGAAGCAGCCGGTGCATCGGCAGCGGCGACACCAGTTTGCGCTGCAGGGCGGTGAAGGCCCGCCGCTGGGTGCCGGTCAGCTCGTAGGGCAAGCTGTTGTCGAGGAACGCCTTCACCAGGCGGTGGCCGTCGGCCCGAGGGTGTGTGAGGTCCCGCCGGCCGCTCCGTCGCCCCTAACCACCATTAGTGGCAGCATTCCCGGTCACTTTGACGCCGCTCCCCAGGAGACCGCTAAGGTGGCCAATGTCACTGGAGTGGCTGGACTGTGCCCTGACGCCGGCACCGCCGTTGGACGTGCAGCGACTAGCCGACGTGCAGGAGCGGCTGGGGGTCATCTTCCCCGAGGGATACGTCGAGGTCGTGCGCACACATCAAGGCGCTATGCCGGATCGGAGCTTGGTAACCCTGCTCGATGGGAGTCAAACGACTCTCAGCATGCTGTCGCACTTCGAGGATGCTCCAGAGGGGCTGGACGTATTCGGCATCCTGGACTGATCGCCAGCTCGGCATCGTGCCGGCACGCCCACGGCTGGCGGTAGATCAGCTCGCGCTTGAGCGTGGAGAACAGCGACTCGGCCATCGCCTTATCGAAGCTGTCACCGACGCTGCCGGTCGAGGGGCTGACGCCGGCGTCGATCAGGCGTTGGGTGAAGCGCAGCACGGTGTACTGCCCAGGTTCAACCGGTCATCACAACACTGGTGGTCTGCACCAGCTGCTGACGGACGACATGCCTTCTCCATAAGGCCATCTCGAACGCCGACAGCACCAGATCGGTGGTCATCCGGTCGCTCATCTGCCAGCCGACGATCTTGCGGCTGAACACATCCAGCACGGTCGCGAGATAGAGCACGCCCTGCATCGTGAAGATGTAGGAGAAGTCCGCGACCCACAGCCGGTTCGGTGCCTGGGCGGTGAACTTCCGGTCGACCAGGTCGGGTGCGGCGGTGTTCCGGGCGTCCTGCCGGGTGGTCTTCCAGTGCCTGCGCAGGTGCGCGCCCTCGATCCTGGTTGGCGTCGAGCAGCAGGACGGCCAGCACTGCTTGGGGACGCCCAGTGGAATCCGAGCGTCACCGTCCCGAACCTCCACAGGCCCGAGTAGCCGGAACTCCACGTCGTCCCCCGATCCACTGCCGTCTCACTCCACCACAGGCGTCCGCCCGATCACGCATCGCGGGCTCGCTCGGTCAGTCACCGCGCTCGGCCCCGTCCTGCATCAGCCGGCGCAGCCCGGCCTCGTCCGGCAGCGGGGACTCGAACAGATGCGCGAGCTCCTCGGCTCGAGCCCGATCCACCCTCCAGATGCGGTCCTCGCCCTTGTCGAAGTCATCCATGCGGCTGCGCCAGACGGTCCACGGATCGAAAGTCCACGTCCTGGTCGGATGGTCCAACCGCACCGCCCGGACCGGTCCCGCCGACGGCTCCTCGATGAACAGGTTGGCCGGGCCCGGACGGCGACGGGAGGTCACCTCGTAGTAGATCAGATCGAACTCGGGCAGGTGGTCCACTCCTGCGGCCCTCGTGTCCACTACGGCTCTACACCGGTGACGGGGAGCGGTGTCGCTGCCAGAAAGGTATCGAGAAGCAGTCGGACAATTCTCGCGGCGTGCTGCGCAGGGTGCATGTCTTGTTCCTTCGATCGACCGTGGAAAGTTCTGTGTGTTCCGGTGCCGTGACGACGAGCACGGTGGAGCCGGCGATCAGGGCGCTGCGAGCAGGCCGAGGGTGGTGAACGTGGTCGTGCACCAGGCGAGCGCGGCCACCTGCTCCGGCCGTGACGGTGCGCACGCCAGCGCGTGCCGGGTCTCCAGCCGTTCGTCCACCGGGACGTCGATCGTCACCAGCCGGTCCAATGTCGCCGCGTAGTGGCCAGGACGTCGTCGTGCGAGGCCGGGAAGACGTGCTCGGGGGCGCGGCGGTACTCCGGCGAGACGACGATGCACTCGGTCTTGTTGGCCAGTCCCCGACACGACGCGTCGTAGGTGTCGATGGTGTAGAGCACCCAGCCGCCGCCGTGGATCCGCAGCAGCACCGGCAACAGCCTGGGGCTGGCGTCCAGCGGCTTGTAGATGGCGCACGTTCAGCTCGCCGCCGGCCGCGTCGGGGATGGTGACGTCCTAGGTCGAACCGACCGGCTCGGCCCCTTCGAGGCCGAGGTCGGCCATGACCTGCTTGACCGCGTCGTCCAGTCCCGGCTGCTTGCGGGCGAGCTCGGGGGTGAGGATCTCGAGCTGCTGCGGGGCAGCTCGGCGCCGTTTACCCGTCTGTTGACCAGGTTCACGGCCAGCGAGAGCGACTGGGCTGTGTCGTGCGCCAGATCCATGCCGACTCCTGCCACTCTGGTCCGGGTCATGAGCGTAGGCAACCCACGGATCAACCTCCTGCGGCAGGGCTGGGTGAGGTTTGGAGCCGGCGAAGCTGCTCCTCGGCCACCTTGCGCTGCAGCTGGGCGAACTGTTCGGCAGTCAGTCCTGCCAGATCGGTCGGCAGCAGGGGTGTCTGCCCTTTTCGAGGCTCCGCCGTTCCTGTTTGCGGCCCGAACTGCGTCCCTACCCCGCTGCCGTTCTGGTCCGCCAGCGTTCCGCACCTGATCCTGCTGCCGTCCGCCCGGAACAGGCAGGTGGCGTCGCCGAGCCCGGCAGCGGTGGGTTGGAGATCACCCGTCCCCTGGACGCGGTAGAGGATGTTCTGGTCGTTGCCGAGCGTCGCGACCCATCTCCGGCCGTCCAACGGCGCGACCTCGAAGACCGTCAGGTTCTGATAGTTGGGGATGTCCTGGTAGTCGCCCTGGATGCGTTTCACGAAGCTGTCCGTGGACAGCCAGGTGGGATCGAGGCGATGGACGGTCAGCCGGGCCAGTCCCCGGCGTCCCGCTGTGCTGACCTCGCTGATGAACGAGATGGAGGTCGCCCTACCCCGGACCGTCAGGGGAGTGACATAAGCGGCAGACTCCCCGGCCAGGGTGAACTCGGTCGCGTTCCCGAGGTTGGGATCGTTAGGGGTGTCGTCGGTGGAGTCGTATCCGGCACGCCGCCAGAAATAGTCCGAGAACGACCCCAGTGCGTGACTGGCCGTGCGCTGCCTTGCGGCCACCGAGATGGGGTAGGAAGGTCCCACGTCGGTGCTCTCGGCGAAGGTCACCGCGCCCGTCTCGCCGTCGTACAGGGCCACACCGGCCGGCACCACGGTGACGCGCAGGAGGCCCTGCTGACGGACGAGCGGCATGACCACCACCGGCCTGCCCTCCTTGCAGTACCCGTAGCTGTCTTCCTCCCGGGCCCGGACGTGGCGACGCTGCCCGTGTATCTGGCGTTCCAGGCTGTGCCCGAAAAGCCCGCCGATCCGGGCATCGGCGACAGGGGCGAAGTCGCACTGAGTGGCGCTGCCGCGGCCCGTGAGGGGCAGCTTCTGGACCAGCAGGGACTCGTATCCGGTCAGCCTGCCTCGGCGCTTCACCAGCGTGCCGTAGTCGTCGGCATCCAACAGGTATCTGGTGGAGGCGATCTCCCCCTGCGTGTCGCCCATGTTGGAGCTCGCCTGGGAATCGGCCACCTGGTAGGGCGCACGCTCGAAGTAGGTCGGCAGCGGATCAGACGTCACGGTGATGGAGGAGGCGTAGACCCGGCTCACGACGTAGGAGTGGTAGAACCCCCAGCCGAGGAGCAGCCCGGCGCCCAGCACTCCCGCCATGCTGTACGCCCACGCGAGGCCGGTGGCGTCGCGAGGCCTGACGTCATTGCGCTGCGCGTGCTGGAGGGCTTTCGCCCACAAAAAAATCAAGGCGAGAAGGGGTATGACCCACCAGGACTGTCCTCTGGCGAACCACACAATCTTGGTCGAGTAGTGGGGGGCAATCAAGGAGAACACCACCATCAAGGCGATCATCACAGCCAGGCCAATGGCGAAGGTCTTGATGCGGGTGGTCATCACATCCGCGCTCCTCGATACGGTGCTCGCTCCACCCAGTGTGCCCTGCCGGAGCGTCATCGTCAGGACCTCGTTCCCTGACCAGCGAACGAGGCCTAGCCCGGCCTAGCCCAGGCCTAGCTAGCTAGGCCCGCCCCCCATGTCAGGCGCCCGTCGCGGGAGCCAGCGCCGGACCGACCGCCGAGTGCTCGGCGGCTGGCCGGGCCGGCAGGGTGATCCAGGCGAGGACGCCGCCGGCCAGCGCGACGCCAGCGGCGACCAGGCAGCCGGCAGCGAGCCGTCGAGGAAGCCCGCCTCCGCCGCGGTGCGCACGGCGCCGGCGAGGGTCGCGTCCGACTGGGCAGCGACCGCGAGCGCGGCGCCGACCGAGTCCCCGGCTGCCTCCCGCACCGGCGCCGGCAAGACCGCCTCGTCCAGCCGCGCGGCGTACAGGCTGGCGAAGAAGCTGCCGATCACCGCCACCCCGAGGGTGCCGCCGACCTCGCGGGCGGCGTCGTTCACGGCCGAGCCGACCCCGGCCCTGCCGTCACTGACGGCGCCCATGACCGACTCGGTGGCGGGCGCGGAGGTCAGGCCCATGCCGAGGCCGAGCAGCACCATCTGGCCGGCGATCTCGGTGTAGGAAGTCGCCGTGCTGGCCGTCGAGATCCAGCCGTAGGCCACGGCGAGCAGAACAGGCCGGTCGTGACGACCACCGTGTTGCCTACGCGGGTCACCAGCAGCGTGCCGAGCACCGAGCCGATCGCCACGCACAGCGCGACCGGCGTGACCCGAAGCCCTGACTCGAAGGCGCTGTAGCCCCGCAGGAACTGGAAGTACTGCGTGATGAGGAAGATGAAGCCGAACAGGGCGAAGGCGATGGTGATCGCCGCACTGGCCGCGGTGAAGCGCGGGTCGCGGAACAGCGCGACGTCCAGGAGCGGGTCCTGCAGGGCGGCAGAGAGCCAGTCACCGCTGCGCGACATCCTGGCCATCGCGCCGCATCCTCCGCGAGGAACTTCGAGGGACAGCGAGGGTCGGTCTTCGTGTGACAGGGCGCACCGCCGGGTGGCAGCCAAGTTGGCAGCCAACTGGACGGACAACCACGTATTCAAGCGAACAAGAGCCCCAGCCAAAAGCCCGCTTTACCTGCGGGTTGTATGGCAGGGGACGCCTGCGGACACCGCCTTCGCCTCTGAAAAGCGAGGCGTCCTCAGGTGGTTGCAAGCCTCTCGTCCGGCCCCGCGCCGCGGACTTCACAAGCGTGAGTCAACTGGCATCTGATTTGGTTCGACGTTTTAGAAGCGCGTGCAAACCGGCCGGTCGAACCAGGGGTTCCGTCAACCACGAGATTGCTGAGCATGGCAAGCTCGACCTTCGCCGGGCCATGATCACTGCCGGTGCCCGCCAAGTGCCCGTAGCGAGCACATTGCAGCGCACTGCCCTGCACCGCGGCGAACAACAGCACCGGCCTGACCTGCACGTATGCACCTACCCACACGAGCACGGACGGACGGTTTCAGCTTCCCAAGCTGAGAACGCGAGTTCGATTCTCGTCGCCCGCTCCACCAGTCAGGTGCTCGAGCTGCACGGCGACGTCCTGGTCGTGGAGGCCGACCGGCTGCTGGCCCACGACGCCGACCAAGGCGGCCTGCGCAACGTCGTACGCGGCGCGGTGACCGGGCAGGGCCTGTTCACCACCAACGTGCACGGCTCCGGCGCGGTCGCCCTGCTCTCGCACGGCGGCACGTTCGAGCTCGCCGTCGTACCCGGTGGTGGCGTCAGGCTCGGGCAAGGTCGTCGTCGCCGACCGCGGCTTCGACGTCAACAGCTTCGACCTCGAGGACGGCAACCTGACGGTGCGCGCGGGCAACCTGCTCGCCTTCGACAGCGTCCTGCAACTGCAGCAGTCGATCGGCCCGGGCTTTCTCGCCCTGCTCGGGACCGGCCGGTTCATTGCCTCCTCCAACGGGCCGGTCGTGTTCGTCGAGCCGCCGTTTCGCGCCGACCCCGAGGCGCTGCTCGGCTGGGCCGACTGCCCCAGCCCTTCGCAGCACTTCGACGCGGCCTGGATGGCCGCGAGCATCGGCGGCATGCTCAGCGGCGCCTTCGGGCGGGCTTCCGGCGAGGAGCGGCAGTACGACTTCACCGGCTCCGACACAGTGCTGCTCCAGTCCAGCGAGCAGACCCGCGACGACCCCGCCGCCCTACGGCTGGTCGAGCAGCCGTAGGGCCCAGTTGCTCAGTCCGACGCAGGCTGGCCAGCTCGCGGCCACCCTGCAGGCCCGGGCCCGGCCGAACTAGCGGGGCCGCCGACGGGGCGGCAGCACCAGGAGGGCATCGCCGACGGGGCGTTCGCCGGTCGCGTCGGACGGCCGCGAGATCA
>JAABUN010005436.1_pt1 | contig 15829 bp, 13 predicted proteins | sample 5559311 | NCBI WGS metagenome assembly JAABUN01 (sample SAMN10711877, study PRJNA513370) | rock metagenome | isolation source: Antarctica rocks | place: Antarctica: Victoria Land, Siegfried Peak sud
CGGCCTCACCGGACTTCGGCAGCTTCTTGCCGGCGGCCTGCCCGGCCTCGATGAGACCGTCCCGCTCGCGGTCGGAGTAGGCGTACATGATCTCGCCGCCGTTCCACTTGATCTTGTAGAGCGGCGGTTGGGCGAGGTAGACGTAGCCGGCCTCGACGAGCGGACGCATGAAGCGGAACAGCAGCGTCAGGAGCAGCGTGCGGATGTGCTGACCGTCGACGTCGGCGTCGGCCATGAGGACCACCTTGTGGTACCTCAGCTTGGACGCATCGAACTCCTCGTGGATCCCGCAGCCCAGCGCGGTGATCATCGCCTGGACCTCGTTGTTGTTGAGCACCCGGTCGATGCGGGCCTTCTCGACGTTCAGGATCTTCCCGCGGATCGGCAGGATCGCCTGGAACTTCGAGTCGCGGCCTCCCTTGGCGGAGCCGCCCGCCGAGTCGCCCTCGACGACGTAGATCTCGGACTCGCGCGGGTCGGTCGACTGGCAGTCGGCGAGCTTGCCGGGCAGCGAAGAGGACTCGAGCAGGCCCTTGCGGCGGGTCAGCTCGCGGGCCTGACGAGCGGCGAGCCTCGCCCGGGCAGCCTGCGTGGCCTTCAGGACGATCATCTTGCCGTCGGTCGGGTTGCGGTCGAACCAGTCCTTGAGCCATTCGCGGGTCGCCTTCTGGACGAAGGTCTTGGCCTCGGAGTTGCCGAGCTTGGTCTTGGTCTGGCCCTCGAACTGCGGGTCGGCGAGCTTGAGGCTGATGATCGCGGTCAGGCCCTCGCGGATGTCTGACCCCTCGAGGTTGGTGTCCTTCTCCTTGAGGTGACCCTTGCTGCGCGCCCAGTCGTTGAACGTCGTCGTCAGCGCTGTGCGGAAGCCCTCCTCGTGCGTACCGCCCTCGGCGGTGTTGATCGTGTTGGCGAAGGTGTAGACCGACTCGGTGTAGGAGTCGTTCCACTGCATCGCCACCTCGACCGACATGCGCATGCCGCTGGTGCTCTCGTCGCTGAAGCCGATGACCGTCGGGTGGACCGGCGACTTCGTGTGGTTGAGGTGGCGGACGTAGTCCTCGAGACCACCGGGGTAGTGGAAGCGCTCCTCGGCGACCTCGCCACCGGTCAGCTCGGTGCGCTCGTCCCGGAGCGTGATCGCGAGCCCCTTGTTGAGGAACGCCATCTCCTGCAGGCGCCGGTGCAGCGTCTCCCGGGAGTAGCTCGTGGTCTCGGTGAAGATCTCGCCGTCGGCCCAGAACGCGACCGTGCTGCCGGTCTCGTCGGTGTCGGCGCCTTGCACGAGCGGTCCGGGCACCGAGCGCAGGTAGGTCTGGGTGAAGACCGAGCCGTCACGCCGGATCTCGATCTCCATGCGGGTCGACAGCGCGTTGACCACCGCGGCGCCGACGCCGTGCAGGCCGCCGGAGACGGCGTAGGACTCGCCGTCGAACTTGCCACCGGCGTGCAGCGTGGTCAGCACGACCTCGACGGCCGGTCGCTTCTCGACCGGGTGCAGATCCACCGGGATGCCGCGGCCGTTGTCCTGCACCCGGACTCCGCCATCACCCAGCAGCGTGACGGTGATGGTGTCGCAGTGGCCGGCGAGCGCCTCGTCGACGGCGTTGTCGACCACCTCGTAAACGAGGTGGTGCAGTCCACGCTCACCCGTGGAGCCGATGTACATGCCGGGGCGCTTGCGCACCGCCTCCAGGCCCTCGAGGACGGTGATGGAGGAGGCGCTGTACGCCTGGACCAGCGCGTCCGGCACCGGGTCGGGAACGGTCTCGTCCGGCGTGGTGGCGTCGTCCTCGGGCAGGTCGGGCATGCGGCTCACTCCGCTTCCTCTCGCCGCGGGCGGCGGATCAGGGCGTGCGCCACGGCGGCCGTGGGACGCAGGAGCACGTCCTGGGCATGAGCGGGCAGGCGGTGGTCGTGGCGGGCCGTCGTTCTGGTCGAGGCCTGCGAGCCCCGGTGGGGGCAGCCAGCCCCGGTGGGGTGCGTCGAGCGCGAGCATACCCTCAGCGAACGACAGTCCTGGCGAGAACGGCCCTCAGGCGCCCGCTGGCGCGTCGGAACCCGGTGCGCGTGGGGGGACCGAGGGAGCCGGGCTCAGCAGCAGAGAGCGCCGCAGGACGTCGGTTCCATGTCGGAGCGGCTCAGCCGTAGGTGTCCCGCGGGCCGCGACCCTGAACCCGGCGTGGGCCCTTGCGCCAGTCCGCCTGCGCCGGCCCTCGCACGACGATGCTGCGGACGACACCCGGACCCACCTGCTCGGCCAGCCGGGTCGTCAAGGTGCGGGTGAGCAACCGCAGCTGGGTCGCCCACGCCGAGGACTCCGCGACGAGGACCAGCTCCCCGTCGGTCAGCGACACCGGCTGGCAGTGGTCCGCGATCTCTGCTCCCACGAGGCGGTCCCAGTTGGCGAGCACCCCGGCGGCGGTCGTCGTCTCCGCCCACCCCCGCTCGGCCACCACGCGCGAGATCATGTCGCCGAACCGGACCGGGTCGCGGGCGTCCGGGCCCGAGCCGGAGCGGGTCGTCGGCGCCGCTCGGGAACGCCGGGGGGCGCCGGGTGACAGGCCCTTCGCCCGAGCCGCCGCCCGCGCCTGCGCCAGCGCCGCCCGGACCAGATCGGGTCCTCTCAGGTCGTCCGTTCCACGTGGAACGTCCTGCCCGGCAGCCCCGGGACCGTCCGGTCCACGAGGCGCACCCTCGTCAGCGGACACGCGTCACCGTCCCGTCGTGCACGTCGTAGCGGCTGCCGGCCAGCGACTCCGGTACGTCGGCCGCCACTGCGGCCGTCACGAGGACCTGCTCCGCGCCGGCGACCAGCCCGGCCAGCCGGTCCCGACGCCCGGCGTCGAGCTCGGCGAAGACGTCGTCCAGCACGAGGACCGGCTCGCCCCCGTCAGCCCGCAGCAGCTCGTACGACGCCAGGCGCAGCGCCAGGGCGAAGGACCAGGACTCACCGTGGGACGCGTAGCCCTTGACCGGCAGCCCGGACAACCCGAGTACGAGGTCGTCGCGATGGGGACCCACGAGGCTCACCCCCCGCTCCACCTCCTGCGGCCGCACCCGGGCCAGCTCCGACAGCAGCGCCGCCGCCAGGAGGTCGCGGTCCTGGGAGGGTAGCTCGCCCTCCACCGGCAGGGCGTCCCCCAGCGAGCACCGGTACTCCAGCTCGGTGGCGCCGCGACTGCCCTCCCCCCCGACCGCCACGGCACGGTAGGCCGTCGCCACGCGCGGGCGGAGCGCCGCCACCAGCACGAGGCGGGCGGCCAGCAGCTCGGCGCCGCAGCGCGCGAGGTGGGCGTCCCAGACGTCCAGCGTGCGCATGTCACCGCCACCGGACCGCCGGGCGAGGAAGGCGGTCTTGAGCAGAGCGTTGCGCTGCTTGAGCACGCGGTCGTAGTCGGAGCGGACGCCGGCGTAGCGGGGCGCGCTCGACACCAGCAGGTCGTCGAGGAAGCGACGGCGCTCCGACGGGTCGCCGCGGACGAGCGAGAGGTCCTCCGGCGCGAACAGCACGGTGCGCAGGATGCCCAGCACCTCACGGGCGCGGGGCACTGCGCTCCGGTTGATCCGGGCCCGGTTGGCCTTGCCCGGGTTGAGCTCGAGCTCCACGAGAGTGGCCCGCTCGTCCCGCTCGACCCGGGTCCGGACGACGGCCCGGTCCGCTCCTGCGCGCACCAGAGGGAGGTCGGCCGACACCCGGTGCGAACCGAGCGTCGCCACGTAGCCCAGCGCCTCGACGAGGTTGGTCTTGCCCTGGCCGTTGGCCCCGACGAGCGCCGTCGAGCCGGGAGCGAGCTCGAGCTCGAGCGAGGTCCACGACCGGAAGTCGGTGAGCGACAGGTGGCTGACGTGCACGCGTCAGGCGTCCGGAGGCGTGCCCGGCGCGCCGAGCGCCAGGCCCTCCGCCGCGTCCCCGGGCGCGGCGCTCGGCGCACCGGCGTCGGCGCCCGGGGCGTCGGCGCCCTTCTCGACCTCGCCCGCCTTGGCGGTCACCGCGTGGCCGCCGAACTGGTTGCGCAGCGCGGCGATCATCTTCATCGCCGGCGGGTCGTCCTGGCGGGAGGCGAACCGGGCGAACAGCGCCGCCGTGATGACCGGCAGCGGGACGGCGTGGTCGACGGCCGCCTCGACGGCCCACCGTCCCTCGCCGGAGTCCTCGGCGTAGCCACGGAGCCCGGACAGGTCGTCGTCCTCGCTGAGCGCGTTGACCATGAGGTCGAGCAGCCAGGACCGGATCACCGTTCCCTGCTGCCAGCTGGCGATGACGGCCGGGACGTCGGAGACGACGTCGGTGGCCATCATGAGCTCCCAGCCCTCGGCGTACGCCTGCATGAGGCCGTACTCGATGCCGTTGTGGACCATCTTCGCGAAGTGGCCTGCGCCGACCTCGCCGGCGTGCACGAAGCCCGAGTCACCTGCGGGCTTGAGCGCGTCGAAGAAGGGCTGGACGAGCGCGACGTCGTCCTTCGACCCGCCGCACATCAGGGCGTAGCCCTCGGTCAGCCCCCACACCCCGCCCGAGACACCGCAGTCGACGAAGCCGATGCCGTGCGGCTCGAGGTCCGCGGCGTGCCGCTGGTCGTCGGTGTAACGCGAGTTGCCCCCGTCGACGATGACGTCACCGGGGGAGAGCACCTCCTGCAGAGCGCCGATCGTGTCGTACGTCGGCTCGCCCGCCGGGACCATGACCCAGACCACGCGCGGCGCCTCGAGCGCCTGGACGAGCGAGGCCAGGCTGTCGACGCTGCGTCCGCTCGACTCCGACCGGTCGTAGCCGACGATGGTGTGGCCTGCCTGCCGCAGCCGCTCCGCCATGTTGCCGCCCATGCGGCCCAGTCCGACCATGCCCAGCGTGCCCATCAGCGTCTCCTCTACCTCGCGTCTGGCGGCCACTCCACCACAGGGGTCCACCCCGCGACTCCGCAGTCCGGGCATACCCCAGGGCGCCACGGGCATCACGGCTGCGGCAACGCCGGGCTGACCGGCGGGGTGCTGACTCGAGGAGGGTGTTCCACGTGGAACGACGCGCTCGACCACTGCTGCGCCGGCTGCGGCTCGGCGCCGGGGCGGGAGTCGCGGGCACCGTCGTCATGAGTGGCGTGATGCTCGCCGCGGACCGGTTCGGTCGGCTCGGCCTCCCGCCACCGCAGGCGATCAGCGAGCAGACGATGCAGCTCGCCTCGGGCGCGCGGCCCGCTGCGTCGACCGGGCGGGCGCTCGGTCTTGTCGCCCACCTCGGCTTCGGGGCCGCCGGCGGCGCGGCGTACGCCCTGCTTCCTCGGGTGCTGGGACCAGACCTGCGGGGCCTCGGGTGGGGCTTGCTCGTCTACGCCGTCTCGTACCAGGGCTGGGTGCCTGCCATGGGAGCGCTGCCGCCGGCGACCCGGGACCGCCGGGACCGGGTGGCGGTCATGATCTTCGCGCACGCGGTGTACGGGAGTGTCCTCGGGCGCGCCGAGCAGGCGCTGCGCCAGCGGAGCAGCTGACCCCGGGTCCGCCGTCCCACGTGAGCTCAGCGGGCAGGCGTTCAGCCCGACAGGCGCACCGGCATGAGCAGGTAGCGGTAGTCCGCCACGCCGGTCTCGTCGGCGTCGCGCTTGCCGGTGAGCACCGCCGGTCGCGTGGGGCCGGTGAACGACAGCGTCGTCGTGTCGCTGTCGACCGCACCGAGCCCGTCGAGCAGGTACTGCGGGTTGAAGGCGATCTGGAACGGCTCGCCGCTCGCCGATCCCTGCCACGAGCAGTCGAGCTGCTCACTGGCCTGCGCGTCGTCGGCGCCGCCTGCCTCGAGCACCACCCCGTCGGCCGAGAAGCCGAACCGGACCGGTGCGTTGCGGGCCGCGACCAGGGCGACCCGCTTCACCGCCTCGACGAGGGGACCGGTCTGGACCTCCGCCACCGCCGTGCTCTCGCTCGGCAGCAGCGAGCGGTACTTCGGGAACTCACCCTCGAGCAGTCGGGAGGTGGTCCGCCGGCCTGCGCCCTCGAAGCCGATCATCCCCTCCGACGAGCCGGCCCGCGACAGCGCCAGGGTGATCTCCGGTCCGGAGGTCAGCGCCTTCGCGGTGTCGGCGAGGGTCCGCGCCGGGACGAGCGCGGTGGTGGACATCTCCGGCTCGACCGGGCGCCACGGAAGCGTCCGCACCGCCAGCCGGTACCGGTCGGTCGCGGCGAGGGTCAGCGTGTCGCCCTCGATCTCGAATCGCACACCGGTCAGCACCGGGAGCGTGTCGTCCCGGCCCGCAGCGAGCGCGACCTGGGCGACGGCGGCCGCGAAGACGTCGGAGCCGAGGGTGCCGGCCGTCTCGGGCATCGGCGGGAGCGAGGGGTAGTCCTCCACCGGGAGCGTGGGCAGCGTGAAGCGCGCCGGGCCGCAGGTGAGCACGACGCGGGTGCCCTCGAGCCGCAGGTCCACGGGCTGCGGCGGCAGCGAGCGCACGATCTCCGACAGGAGACGACCGGGTACGAGGACCTTGCCGGGGGTGTCGGAGGTGGCCTCCAGCCGCACGCGGGAGCTCACCTCGTAGTCGAACCCGCTGATCTCCAGGCCGGTCTGGCCGGCGTCGTCCGTGCCGATCTCGAGCAGGAGCCCGAGCAGCACCTGCATGGGCGGCCGGGCTGGCAGCGACCGGGCGGTCCAGACCACGGCGTCCGCCAGCGCGTCGCGCTCGACCCTCAGCTCCATGCGTGCTCACTTCTCCCAAGATCGGTCGTCGTTGCGTCGAGGCCCGCATCGTTCGGGCGGGTGGTGGAGCAGACAGTGCCAGATGCGGGCTGTCCACAGATCGCCCAGCCCCAGAACCCGGGGGTGAGGTCCTGAGGGGGAAGTACACGTCGTGGTGGTAGGCCCCTGCGACGCTGTGGACGAACGGCGTTCCCGCAGGTCGGGCGGCGCGTCGCGGTGTGGGTGGCGTGTGGACGTCCACCGACAGGGACGTGGACGGCTGGGGACGCACCGGTGTCCGTCCCGGGTCGTCCACCGACGCGGGCGGCGTTGTCCCCAGTTGTCCACAGAGTTGTCCACACACTGTGCAGGGATGGCGTGAGGGTGATCACGCAGCGCTCGGGGGTCACGGTTGGCGCGAGCGGGTCTTGATGCGGTTGGTCAGCTCGGCGACCTGGTTGTAGGTCGCCCGGCGCTCCGGCATCTGGGCCCGGATCTTGCGGTCGGCGTGGATCACCGTGGTGTGGTCGCGGCCGCCGAACATCTGCCCGATCTTGGGCAGCGACAGATCGGTCAGCTCGCGGCACAGGTACATCGCGATCTGCCGCGCCGTGACGAGCATCCGGGAGCGGGAGGAGCCGCACAGGTCCTCCATCGTCAGGCCGAAGTACTCCGCGGTGGCGGCCATGATCGTGGCGCCGGTGATCTCTGGCCCGCCGTCAGCCGGGATGAGGTCCTTGAGGACCACCTCGGCCAGCGACAGGTCGACGAGCTGGCGGTTGAGCGAGGCGAAGGCCGTCACCCGGATGAGCGCGCCCTCGAGCTCGCGGATGTTGCGCGAGATCTTGGAGGCGATGAATTCCAGCACGTCCGGCGGCGCCGCCAGCCGGTCCTGCGCGGCCTTCTTGCGCAGGATCGCGATGCGGGTCTCGAGGTCGGGCGGCTGGACGTCGGTGATCAGCCCCCACTCGAAGCGGGTGCGGAGCCGGTCCTCCAGGGTCGACAGCTGCTTGGGCGGCCGGTCGGAGCTGATGACGATCTGCTTGTTGGCGTTGTGGAGGGTGTTGAAGGTGTGGAAGAACTCCTCCTGCGTCCCCTCCTTGTGCTCGAGGAACTGGATGTCGTCCACGAGCAGGATGTCGACGTCGCGGTAGCGCCTGCGGAACGTCTCCGCCTTGCCGTCGCGGATCGAGTTGATGAAGTCGTTGGTGAACTCCTCGGAGCTCACGTAGCGGACCCGCGCGCCGGCGAACAGGTGCTGCGCGTAGTGCCCGATGGCGTGCAGCAGGTGGGTCTTGCCGAGGCCGCTCTCCCCGTAGACGAACAGCGGGTTGTACGCCTTGGCAGGCGCTTCGGCGACGGCGACGGCGGCCGCATGCGCGAACCGGTTGGACGCCCCGATGACGAACGTGTCGAAGGCGTACTTCGGGTTGAGGCGGGCCGGTTCGGCCGGCGCCCGCCCGGGTGTGGCGCCGAACGCCGGTTGGTCCAGACCGGACAGCCGGCGCACGTTGCTGCCGCTGCCCTCGTCGTAGCTGTCCGGCTCGTCGCGTGCCCGGCCGTACGACGGGTCGAACGCCGGGTCGTCGTGCACGCCGCGCCACGGGTCACCGAAGGCGCCGGAGTAGGTCTCGCGGTCGTCCTCGGCGCCGGTCGAGCGGTCGCCGGTGCCGTCAGGGCTCTCGGCGGGGGGCGGCTGGACGGTCACGGCCACCGAGATGTCGCGGCCGTACGCCGCAGACAGCGCCTGCGCGATCACCGGCCGGAGGCGGCTGTCGAGCACCTCCTTGGCGAACTCGTTGGGCGCGGCGAGCAGCACCGTGTCCTCGACGAGGCCGATCGGCCGGGTGAGTCCGACCCACGCGCGGTGCTGTGGCGACAGGACGCCGTCGGCCAGGCCGGCGAGCGCCTGGGTCCAGACGGCGTCGAGCGACACGTCGCCTCGGGCGCTGTCGGCGTCGCCTCGGGCGCTGTCGGCGGGGCCCGCGTTGGGCGGGACGCCGGGGTGGTCGCCGGGCTGGAGGTCGGTCACGCGCTTCCCTCGGCTCGGCGGGACGACGGCCCGGACGGGACGTCGTGCGGCCGGTCCCCGCACGGGGCCGGCGAGGACCCACCCTGCCGGTGCGACGCAGAGATGTCCACACCGCTGTCCACAGCCTGTGGAGACGCTGAAGATGTGCTCTGGTGGGGCGGACCCGAAGCCGAGCACCCGCCCTCCGGGGGAGGAACGGGCGTGCACCGGGGACGGCCCGAGGCAGCACCACGGTGACTGTCCACAGCGGGGAGTCCGGCGGCGAGGACGCTAACAGCAGCAACCGGTGGTCGACAAGGCTTCACCCAAGATTCTCTGACGGCTGGGCCACGTGGTGCGGCGCGTCGCCGTCAGCCTGTTTGACCCCCCCTCCAGCAGTCCGTACCGTGGTAGTCGTCTGTGCCCGCGCCGATCGCCACCTCCGCACGACGAGTGGTCGAGCGCACACCCTCCCGGGACCTGCCGGGAGCGCAGCAGGCATGCCGTCCCTGGCCACTCGAGAGCGAGCCCCGTCGTGAGCAAGCGCACCTTCCAGCCGAACAACCGCCGCCGTGCCAAGACCCACGGCTTCCGGCTGCGGATGCGCACCCGCGCCGGCCGCGCCATCCTCGCCGGACGCCGTCGCAAGGGACGCAACGAGCTCTCTGCCTGACGTCCCTCCTCCAGCGCGGACCCGGCGGGAGGTCGCATCGTGCTCCCTCGCGACGCACGCGTCCACAGCGCTGTCGAGTTCTCCGAGGTCGTGCGCCGGGGTCGTCGGGCGAGCCGGCCGCTGCTCACCGTCCACGCCCTCGGACCGGCCGACGGTGCCGCGGATGAGCAGCTCGCCCGCGCGGGCCTCGTGGTGAGCAAGGCGGTCGGCGGCTCGGTGGTCCGCCACCGCACCTCCCGACGGCTGCGCCACCTGCTGCGCGACCGGTTGCTGACCCTTCCGGCCGGCACGCGGCTCGTGGTCCGGGCCGCACCGGCGGCCGGTGCCGCTCCGAGCGCCGCGCTCGCGGCGGACCTGGACGCGGCCATGAGCGCGGCGGTGAGCGCGGTCCTGCGGGGGCGCCCGGCCAGGCCGCCCCGGTGAGGCGCGCCGCCGGCACGGAGGTCCGGTCGGGAGGGGTCGCGCGGGTCCTGCTCGCCCTGGTCGGTGCCTACCGGCGCTGGGTCAGCCCGCTGCTCGGCCCGCACTGCCGCTTCTCCCCCACCTGCAGCGCCTACGCGGCCGAGGCCGTGACCCGTCACGGTGCGCTCCGAGGCAGCTGGCTGGCCGCGCGCCGGATCCTGCGCTGCCAGCCGTTCTCCCCAGGGGGGCACGACCCGGTACCCCCCGTACGTCCTTCGTGGGTGACGATGGAGCCCCGCCCCTACCGAGGCAGCCCGTTGCACCGCCGCTCGACCCGCCGCCCCCGACGTACCGGAGCAGACCCGTGCTAGACGTCCTCGCCAGTCCCGTCGGCGCGCTGCTCGCACTCATCCACCGAGGGCTGTCCTCGTTCCTCATCTCGGGCAGCGGTCCGGCCTGGGCGCTGTCGATCGTGCTGCTGACCGTGACGGTGCGGCTGCTGCTGTTCCCGCTGTTCGTGAAGCAGATCAAGAGCCAGCGCCGGATGCAGGAGCTCGCGCCCAAGATCAAGGAGCTGCAGAAGCAGCACAAGGGCGACCGCGAGACGCTCAACACCGAGATGATGAAGCTGTACAAGGACAACAACGCCAACCCCATCTCGGGCTGCCTGCCGCTGCTGCTCCAGCTCCCGGTCTTCTTCGCGCTGTTCACGGTGATCCGCAACTTCGACACCGTCGCCGACGAGGACAAGTACGGCCTGTCGATCCAGCAGCTGCGCGAAGGCGCCGCGGCGAAGGTCTTCGGGGCACCCATCTCGGCGCAGTTCAACGACTCGGCCGCGTTCATCAGCGATCTCGACGCGAGTCAGGGCACCGTTCGGATCGTCGCCGCGATCATGGTGGTGCTCATGGGCGCCACGACGTTCTGGACCCAGCGGCAGATGATCGCCCGCTCCGGCACGACGGACCCCCAGCAGGTCATGATCCAGAAGCTGCTGCTGTACGTGCTGCCGCTGTCGTTCGCGGTCTCCGGTGCGTTCTTCCCGATCGGCGTCCTCCTCTACTGGCTGACGACCAACGTCTGGTCGATGGGCCAGCAGGCGTACGTCATCAAGCGCATGCCGCCGGTCGTGTTCACGCCGACGACGGGTGGCCCGAAGGGGCTGCCGGACGCGAAGACCGCAGGCAGCAAGGGCAGCGCGAAGGCAGGCGCGAAGGACGGCGACGACTCGTCCGCCGGTACCAAGGGCAAGGGCGCGAAGTCTGCAGCGGGAGCTGCCGACGGTGCCACCTCGCCGGAGTCGGCCGCGACGACGGCGCCGAAGGCCGCGGTCGCCAGTCGCGGCGGGAGCGCACCGCTCAAGACGTCCGGTTCCACGACCGGTCCGCGCAAGGCCGCCGGCAGCCGCAAGAACAAGAACCGCCGCGGCGGGCGCCGCTAACCTCTGGGGCGGTGCGCCGAGGCGGCTCCGCTCCGAGGGTCCGCCGGCCCGCCGGCCGGTCCGGCCCCCGCACCCCCTGACTCCAGCGCACGACTCCTCCGACGAAGGACCCGCAACCCCGTGACCGACACCCAGACCGACAGCGCCTCCCCCGAGCAGTCCTCCGACTCGGTCTCCGACACGAGCGGAGACACGGGCGAGGCCCTGCGCGGGCAGGACCTGCTCGTGCGCGAGGGCGACATCGCCGGTGACTACCTCGAGCGGCTGCTCGACATCGCCGACGTCGACGGGGACATCGACATGGATGTCGAGGGCGAGCGCGCCGTCGTAGCGATCGTCGGCGACGGCCTCGACGCCCTCGTCGGTCAGCACGGCCAGGTCCTTGAGGCGGTCCAGGAGCTGACCCGGCTCGCGGTGGTGCGCGAGACCGGCGTGCGCAGCCGGCTCATGCTCGACATCGGCGGCTGGCGCGCGGCCCGCAAGGACGAGCTGACCGAGATCGGCACCCGCGCCGCCCAGCGCAGCCTCGACTCCGGCGAGCCGGTCAAGCTCGCTCCCATGACGCCGTTCGAGCGCAAGGTCGTCCACGACGCGGTCGCGGCCGTCGACGGGGTCCACAGCGAGTCCGAGGGCGTCGAGCCCGAGCGCCGCGTCGTGGTCGTGCCCGACGGCAGCTGATGACCGACCTCCTCGACGCCCCCCCGCAGGCCCGCGGGGTCTTCGGTGACGCGCTGCCGACGATCGAGCGCTACGCCGCGCTGCTCGCGGGGGCCGGGGTCGAGCGGGGCCTGCTCGGCCCCCGCGAGGCGCCGCGCCTGTGGGAGCGCCACCTGCTCAACTGCGCCGGCCTCGCCGACCTGCTGGAGCCGGGGCAGGTCGTCGCCGACGTCGGCTCGGGCGCGGGCCTGCCGGGGGTCGTGCTCGCCGCGATGCGCCCCGACGTCACCGTCGTGCTGGTCGAGCCGCTGCTGCGGCGAGCGATCTTCCTCGAGGAGGTCGTCGCGGAGCTCTCGCTGCGCACCGCGGTGGTCCGCCGGGCGCGCGCCGAGGAGCTCGCCGGGTCCCTGCTCGTCGACGCCGTGACCGCGCGCGCCGTCGCGCCGCTCGACCGGCTCGCCGGCTGGGCGCTCCCGCTGCTGCACCCCGGTGGCCGGCTGCTCGCGCTCAAGGGCGACCGCGCCGACAGCGAGCTCAGCGCCGCGGGCGCCGCGCTCCAGGCGGCCGGTGCCTCGGCGTCCGAGGTGGTGACGGTGGGGAGCTACCTCACCGAGGCCCGCGTGGTCGTGGTGACCCGCGGCGACCGTGCCGTGCCGGGCTCACGCAAGGCCGCCAAGGCGTCGGTGCGTCCCGGTGGCATCTCGGCGACCAGCAAGCGCCGGGACCGGCGATGAGCGGCCTCGGCTGGCCGGGTCGCGGCAAGCGCGGCGCCCACGGCGGAGCGCCGTCCGGCGGTCTCGGCTGGCCGGGTCGCCGCTCGACCGCCCCTCCCGCGCGGTCCGTCGCGCCCCAGCCCATCGCCACCGAGCCCACCGCCACCGAGCCCGTTGCGCCCGGGCCCACCACGCCCGCGCCTGCCGTTGACCCCGCCGTGTCCGAGCCGGCCCCCGCCGCTCCCGCTCCGGGTGCGCGCACGGTGCTGCCCGCGGTGCTGCCGCCCGAGCTGCGCACCGGGCCCGAGGCGCCGATCGCCCCGGTGGTCGTGCCCGCTCCCGTACCGCAGGTGGGGATCGCCGACCCGGTGCCGGTCACCGAGCGACCGGAGCCGGCGGCTGTGACGGGGCAGCCCGAGGTCATGCCCGCCGGACCGCCGGTCGAGGCCGACGACGCTCCGCCTGCGCAGCCTGCCGCGCCGGCGCCCGCGTCCGCCGCTCCGCCGCATCCCGGAACTCCCGGGCCCGCGGCTCCGGTCGCGCCGGCGCCCGCGTCCGCCGAGCCCGCTGTCCCGTCGGCCGAGCCCGCTGTCCCGGCGGCCGAACCCGCTGTCCCGTCGGCCGAACCGGCGTCCGCGGCGAACCCGCTCTCCGACGAGCCCGCCGCGGCGAGGATCCGCGCGGTGCTGCGCGACGAGGAGCCGGCCCCGAGCACGTCGGACGACGACCTGCCGATCGGCGCCCAGGCGGCGGCCGCCGTACGCGCCCTCAACCCCGACGGCCGCTACGACTTCCCCACGCCGGCATCGCGCCGGGTCATCACGATCGCCAACCAGAAGGGCGGCGTCGGCAAGACCACGACCACGGTCAACCTGGCGGCTGCCCTCGCCCTGCACGGCGCCAAGGTCCTCGTCATCGACCTCGACCCGCAGGGCAACTGCTCGACCGGCCTCGGCGTCCCGCACCACTCGGGCACGCCCAACGTCTACGACGTGCTCATCGACGAGGTGCCGATCGCCGACGTCGTCCAGCCGGCCGAGGCGGTGAAGGGGCTGTGGTGCGTGCCCGCCACCATCGACCTGGCCGGCGCCGAGATCGAGCTGGTGAGCGTGGTGGCTCGCGAGAGCCGGCTGCAGCGCGCCATCGAGACCTACTGCGCCGGACCGGGGGCCGACCTCGACTACGTGCTCGTCGACTGCCCGCCCTCGCTCGGCCTGCTCACGGTCAACGCCATGGTCGCGACCTCGGAGCTGCTCATCCCGATCCAGTGCGAGTACTACGCGCTCGAGGGGCTCGGCCAGCTGCTGAAGAACGTCGAGCTCGTCCGGCAGCACCTCAACACCTCGCTGCACGTCTCGACGATCCTGCTGACGATGTACGACGCCCGCACCCGGCTGGCCGACCAGGTCGCCGAGGAGGTGCGCAGCCACTTCGGTGACACCGTGCTGAGGACGGCGATCCCCCGCAGCGTCCGGGTGTCCGAGGCGCCCGGCTACGGCCAGTCGGTCGTCACCTACGACCCCGGCTCGCGCGGCGCACTCGCCTACGTCGAGGCCGCCAAGGAGATCGCTGAGCGCGGCGCTGCCACGGGAGAGTCGACATGACGACACCTCGACGTACGGGCGGGCTGGGTCGCGGTCTCGGCGCCCTGATCCCGACCGGCCCCTCGGTCACCGCCCCCCCACCCGCCCCGCTCGTCCCCGCCCGGCCGGACGAGCCCGCGGCGGCGCAGCCCCCGGCACCGCAGCCGGTCGACGGCGCCTACTTCGCCGAGCTGCCGCTGGATGCGATCACGCCCAACCCGCTCCAGCCGCGCACCCACTTCGACCCCGACGCGCTGGCCGAGCTGGTCCACTCGATCCGCGAGGTCGGGCTGCTGCAGCCCGTCGTGGTGCGCACCGTCGCCCCGGCCGAGGACGGATCGCCCCGCTTCGAGCTGGTCATGGGCGAGCGCCGTTGGCGCGCGTCGCAGGAGGCCGGCACCGGCACCATCCCTGCGATCGTCCGGGACACAGCGGACGACGCGATGCTGCGCGACGCGCTGCTCGAGAACCTCCACCGCCAGCAGCTCAACCCGCTCGAGGAGGCAGCCGCCTACCAGCAGCTGCTCCAGGAGTTCGACACGACCCACGAGGAGCTCGCGTCCCGGATCGGCCGGTCGCGGCCGCAGATCTCCAACACCATCCGGCTGCTGCAGCTCCCGGCGCCGGTGCAGCGCCGCGTCGCCGCCGGGGTGCTGTCCGCCGGCCACGCCCGGGCGATCCTCGGCCTGCCGACGCCGCAGGCGCAGGAGGTCATGGCCGCCCGCGTCGTCGCCGAGGGGATGTCGGTGCGCGGGGTCGAGGAGGCGGTGCAGCTCGCTCAGCGCGATCCCGACGCCGACGAGGTCACGCCCCGCAAGCCCTTGGCCAAGCGACCGGTCCCGGCCAAGCTCGCCGAGGTCGCCGACCGGCTGTCCGACCGGCTCGAGACCCGGGTCAAGGTCGACCTCGGCAGGTCCCGCGGCAAGGTCACCATCGAGTTCGCCTCGCTGGACGACCTCGAGCGGATCGTCGCGGTCATCGACGAGGGCGGCGACGCCAGCTCCTGAGCCGTCAGGGCCGGGTCGACGTCGGTGCGTTCGCGGTACGCGCGCTCGCGTGCCGACCCGGACGCGCTCCATCGAGTCGATGTGCACGCCGAGCATCCGGCGAAGGTGCCACGGCCGGGGGAGGCAGCGCTCAGCCCCGTGCCGCCGCCTGCTGGAGCAGTGCGCGCAGCAGCTCGCCGAACGACAGCCCGGCCGCCTCGACGGCCATCGGCAGCAGCGACGTCTCGGTCATGCCGGGCGAGGTGTTGACCTCGAGCAGCTGCGGGACACCCGCCTCGTCGACGATCAGGTCGACGCGCGAGAGGTCGCGCAGCCCGAGGGCGGCGTGGGCCGCGACGGCAGCCTCGGCCACGACCGTCGCCACGGGCTCGGCGAGCCGAGCGGGCGCGTAGAACTCGGTCTGGCCGGCGGTGTAGCGGGCGGTGTAGTCGTACACGCCTGACAGCGGCACGATCTCGACCGCCGGCAGCGCGCGCGGGCCGCTCCCGGTGTCGACGACGGTGACCGCCACCTCGGTGCCCGTGACGAACTGCTCGACGAGAGCGGCCTCACCGTAGGAGAAGCACGACACCATCGCGCCCGGCAGCTCGTCGGGCTTGTCGACCTGGGAGCAGCCGAGCGCCGATCCGCCCCGAGCCGGCTTGACCATGAGCGGCAGGCCCAGGTGGCCGACCAGCCGGT
>JAABUN010005437.1_pt1 | contig 15829 bp, 10 predicted proteins | sample 5559311 | NCBI WGS metagenome assembly JAABUN01 (sample SAMN10711877, study PRJNA513370) | rock metagenome | isolation source: Antarctica rocks | place: Antarctica: Victoria Land, Siegfried Peak sud
GTAGCGACGATGATGAAGCGCTGCCACGTGCCGTTCGCGTCACCTTCGGAGACCACCGAAGCGATGTTGCGGAAGAACAGGGACACGTAGTTGCAGGTGGTCTGTGCGGGCGCGAGGTACTCGAGGGTCGGGCGCAACGTCCGGGCGGTCTCCGAGAGGCGGCGGATCGCTCGCGGCACGGCGGGATCCTCGGCGAAGGCCTGAAGCGTCGTGAAGACCGGCTCCAGGCGCCGGTTGAGTGCCGGGGCCCGCAGCAGGGTCGGCGTTCCGACCCGCAGGGCCTCGGAGAGGTCGGGAGCGGCGGTCCGCAGGGCGCGCGCTCCCGGTCGCAGGTCGGCGAACAAGCCGGCGGTGTTGCGGAGGAAGGGCTGCTGGACTTTGAAGGAGCGGACCGCCGCGTCGAGCGCCGGAGCGCCTTCGCTGATCGAGTCCTGGATGTAGGGCCGGGCCACCTGGTTGAGGGCGGTGAACGTCGTGTCGAGGTTCGAGAACAGGTCGGCCTGGGTCTGGGCCACCGGCCCCACCTCGGCGGCTGCCCGGCTGAGGCCCCGGACGAGGCCGCGCAGGTCCGTGCTCCTCGAGGACAGGTTCTGCGCCACCGGGATGACGTTGCCCAACAGCGGGCGGAAGGCCCCGATGGCGGCGTTCAAACCGGCTCCACGCCCCGCCAGCGCCGTCCCGAAGCCGTCGAGGCTCCCCTGGATGCCGGCCCGCGTGCGGTCGTCGAAGGTGTTGATGACCTCGTCGAACTCCACCTGATTGGGCGCGGAAGCCGAGAGGGGCATCGCCTCGCCGTCCGCGAATCCCTGGCTCGATTCGCCGCGGGCGATCTCGACGTACTTCAAGCCGAGCGCCGACTTCGAGCGAATCGCGATCTTGGAGTCGCGCGGGAGCGGATCCACCGCCTTGTCGAGCTTGAGGACCAGCCGCGCGAAGTTCGTCCCGTCGGGCCGGCGCCGCGCCTCGATGCGGTCGACCGTCCCGACCCGCGCCCCGCCCACACGGACCTCGTTGCCCCGCACGAGGTTGGCGCCGCTGGGCACATCGACCTTGAGCTGGTAGGTCGGCACGAACGGGAGACCCTGGTTGGCGTTGTAGGCCAGGAAGACGGCGACGATGATCACGAGCGTCGTGGCGGCGCCGATCAGGACCGGATTGCCGGCGATGCCGCCCGAGCCGCGCCCCCTCATCCGCCGTCGTCTCCGAGCAGGTAGTCGAGCAAGCCGCCCAGGGCGGTATCGGTGGGTGAGTCCCTCCGAGGCGTCGCGGTGACACGGGGATCCGGCTCGGCGGTTGCGCTCCGAGCGGGGGGATCCGTTGCGTCCGAAGGGGCTCGCGGCACGGGCTCCCCCGTGCCGACGTCCTTGGGATCGGCACCCGCGAGCACCTTCGCGGTGCGATCGAGCACCGGATCGGCCGGCCCGGCAGAGGCGGAGGCGATCTCCGACTCCTGCTCTTGCGGCGCGCGGAAGTTTGCCGTGCAGCCACTGAGGGGCACCGTCACGTAGTTCGAGCAGGTGTTGACCAGCAGGGCGGCGCGCAGGTAGTGGCCGAAGGCGTCGTAGCCGTTGATGGCCGACGCCGAGTAGAAGAGGAAGTTCATCAGTCTCGGGATGCCGTCCGTGCGGCGGAAGGACGTGAGCACGCCCTCGAGGCTCGCTGCCACGGGTCGCACCCGGCGCGCGAAGGTCCCGAGGTCGCGGACCACGGGCCGGGCCTTCTGAAGCGCCGGGAGGCCGACCTTTGTCGCCTCGCCCAGCGTGTCGAGTGCCGGGGTGGCGGCGCGTGAAAAGGGCCCGAGCTCCGCGATCAGCTGATTGATCTGCGGGGCACGAGCACCGAGGTCTGAGAACACGGGAGTGGCCTCGTCGGCGAAGTCCCCGAGGCGCGCCATGGTGGGCGTGAGCTCACGCAGGAAGCCCGGAAGGCGCTCCAAGTCGGCTTCCAGCTCAGTGCGCCGTTCGGCCGTCGCCGAAGCGACCTCGCCCGACTGCTCGATGAAGCTGGTCACCCGCTTGCGCTCGCGGGCGAGGGGCGCGATGGCCTGATCTGAGTCCTCTGCGAGCCGCGTGAGGGTCTTGTTCTGGCTCGCAAGGATCTCGAGCACTTCATCGACCTCACGCAGGGCGGGGTCGGCGCGACGGATGACCTCGCGCAAGTCCTCTCCGCGCCCCGCCAGGCCGGTGCCCAGCTCGTTGAGGATGATCGAGAAGCGCTGCCGGTACGGCAGCCTCATCGTGTTGTTGATGAGGTCCAGATCGACCGACTTGCTCGTGTTCTGCACCGGCAGCAGCCTCTGCCCTTCGCCCGGTCCGCGCTCGATCTTCTCGAGTGCGGGGGCGCCCTTCGCGCCGACCGCACGCTTCTGGGTGGGCTCGCACTCGACGAACTTCTCGCCGATCAGTGATTGCGGACGCACGATGCAGCGAGCGTCCGATCGGAAGTCCTGATAGCCCGGATCCTCGATGCGCAGCACAACCGCGGCCTTTGCGTCCCGGGTCACGTCGAGCGACTCGACCACGCCGACCTTGACCCCAGCGACCTTGACGTCCTCGCCCGCGATGACGAAGCCCGCGTTGTCGAAGATCGCGCGCACGCGGTAGGTGTCACCGTCCGATCCCGCGCCGGCGCCGACGATCGCGAGCGTGGCGACGGCCGCCAGGCCGAGGAAGATGAGGACGATGCGCTTCACGGGCCGGGTGGGGTCAGATTCTTGTCGCACTCGGCCCCTGAGAGGTTCGAGCCGTCCTTGAAGGGCGCCGAGCCGTCGGCGGGAGGTTGCGTGGCGGAGCCCGGGCAGCGCTCGTAGGCGCCCGACTGAAGGCCGTTGAAGCGCTCGCCCGGCTTGTTGGGCGTCAGCGTCCCTCCCTGTGCGTCATCCGTGAAGGAGAACGCGTTGAAGATGGGCTGGATACGGGCGTAGTGGCCGTTGGCGTCATAGGCGGCTGAGCCCTGCCCGAAGTCGCGCAGCCAGCCCGCGAGGTCGGGAGCGTAGGGCCGCGCGAACTCGAGCACGGGCTGGGTCTTTCTCAGCGCCTCACGGGAGTGGTCGAAGGCCGGGCTCGCCACGCGCTGCAGCGCCGGCAGCTTGCGCGTCGCCTCGACGAGGTCGTTGTCGGGGCCCGCCCGCCGGATCAGCCTGCGCAGGTCGGCCACCGTCGGCCGGGCGTCGCGGACGAGCGGTCGCAGCTCGCGCAGGAGCGGGGCCAGCCGGCGGGTCGCGGGCTTTGACTCGTCGACGAGCTCATCGAGGTCGACGAGGGTCGAGCGCAGGTTGACGAAGGTGGTGTCGGCCTTGCGCAGCGTGCCGGGCAGGCGGCCGAGCGCCTGTGACAGCGCATCTGACTCCTGTCCCACCGCGCCGGCCACCGTGTTTGAGTTCGTGACCAGGCCGGCGACATCGTCGCGGTGCTCGGCCAGCGCCCCCATCGCCTTGGAGGTGTTGACCAGGAAGCGCGTGAGCCCCCCGGAGTCGCGGTTGAGCTGATTGACCAGCTTGCGCGACGAGGAGAGCGCCGGGCTGAAGTAGCGCGCCGCGGCGTTGGCCTGCTTGCCCTTGCCGTCGTATTGGGTGGAGAAGCCCTGAATCACGTTCTGGAGGTCGGTCCGGGTCTTCTCGTCGAGGGTGTTGAAGAGCTGGTCGAGGTCCACCGGGGTGGTGGTGGCGTCCGCGCGGAGCTCGCCGCCGTCGTCGAGCTCGTCCGCCGAGTTCGGACCCGGCACCAGCCCGACGTAGCGATTGGCGATGCCCGACAGCGACGTCTGGCGGATGACGGCCTTCGAGCCCACGTGCAGCGGCGCGTACGGCTCCTCCACCTCGACGCGGACTCGCGCCTGGTTGTCGCGGGTCAGCGTGATCTCGCGCACGGAGCCGATCCGGCGGCCGCCGACCTGCACGTCGTCGTCGCGGACGAGCTGGCCCGCGTTCTGGAAGTAGAGGAGGTACTCGTGCGTGGCGCTGCCGCGCAGCAGCAGGACTCCCGCCAGCGCCACGACCACCACCAGCGCCCCCAGCGCCGCGACACGGGCGAAACTCAAGGTGACGTCACTCCATGCCCAACGGGCCGCGCGACGCGCCCGAGAGGAACTGGCGGACGAACAGGTTGTCGGAGTTGAACAGCTCTTCCGCGGGGCCCGACTCGACGATGCGGCCCTTCCACAGCACGGAGATGTGCTCCGCCACCCGCTTGGCGGACATGATGTCGTGGGTGATCACGACGTAAGCGCCGCCGTTCTCCTCGTGGATCTCCTGGATGAGCTCGCAGAGCAGGGCGGTGCGCACCGGATCAAGGCCCGAGTCGGGCTCGTCGAAGAGCACGATGTCCGGATCGAGCACGAGTGCGCGCGCGAAGCCGGCGCGCTTGCGCATGCCGCCCGAGAGCTCGTTGGGCATCTTGTCGTGCGCCCCCTCGAGGCCGACCTCACGCAAGCGGCGCGAGACGATCTCGCCGATCTCCTCCTCGGACTTGTCCGTGTGCTGGCGCAGCGGGAAGCAGACGTTGTCGAAGAGATCCATCGAGCCGAAGAGCGCGCCGTCCTGGAACAGGACGCCGAACTTCTTGCGCATCTCGAACAGCCGGGTGTCGGCCATGTTGGGGACCGACTCGCCGTGCACGAGGACGTCGCCGTCATCGGGATAGAGCAGGCCGACCATGTGCTTGATGCAGACGGACTTGCCGGTTCCCGAAGGTCCGAGGATCATCGAGATCTTGCCTTCGGGAATGCCCATGTTGAGACCCCGCAGGATCTGGTTGCGCCCGAAGGCCTTGTGGACGTCCACGAACTCGACCGCATCGGGGACGCCGGTCGGCCGGCTCGCACCCGTATGCCAGCGGTACTCGTCGTCGGGGCTCGACCCCGTGGGCGCGAGACCTCGGGCGTAGTCCTCCCGGGCCTTGGCGCCACGGAGCTTCGCGCTCTCGTATTCGTCTTGCGTGCTCATCGCGCGCCGGTCAACCTCCGATGGGGGCTCGAGGGTTGGCGCCCCAGAACAGCTGGGTGCCGAGCATCCCGATGAGGTGCACGAGCACGATGTTGAGGACCATGGACTTCGCGGTCGCGGTGCCGACACCGACGGGCCCGCCGCGCGCGTTGTAGCCGTAGTAGCACCCGACCAGCACGATGACCGTGGCCATCGACATGCCCTTGATGATGCTGTACAGGAGATCGGTCGGATTCTGAAAGAGCCAGAAGATCAGGAAGAACCCTCCCGAGGAGACGTCGCCGATCTGCTGGACGATCGCCAGGTAGGAGGCGAAGAAACCGGCCCCCACTCCGGCGAGGTACATGAAAGGCAGCACGAGCCAGGCCGCCAACAGCCGGGTGGCGCAGAGGAAGGTCATCGAGGAGATGCCCATGACCTCGAGCGCGTCGATCTCGTCGGAGATCCGCATGGAGCCGAGCTCCGCCACGATGCCCGTGCCGACCTTCGCGGCCATCATGTAGCCGAAGGCGTATGGCACAAGCTCCCGCAGGTCGCACCAGGCGGCGAAGACCCCGGCGTAGGGCGGCGCGCCCACCGACCGCGTGAAGTACGCACCCTCGATCCCGCACTGCAGGCCGATGATGAAGATGAGCCCCCAGATGACGAGCGTCGAGGAGAGGATCAGCACGCCGGCCTGACGTAGCGCCTCCCCGAAGAACCGCAGAACACGGAGCCCGAGCACCTCGCCCACCACGCGCGAGCAGAACTTCACGAGCTCGCCGAACGTCGCGACCCATTCGCGCGGGACGGCCATCCACGTACGGCCCATCAGCGTGCGCCCGTCATCTCGGCTGGATGATCTCGGGATGGGTGGCGAGAAGGGTCTGCGTGAACACGTAGTTGAACGCGAAGACACCCATGATCGCGATCACCACGGCCTGATTGACCGCTCGGCCGACCCCCTCGGCGCCGCCCGACGCGGTCATCCCCTTGTAACAGCAGACGATGGCGATGATCGCGCCGAACATCGTCGTCTTGACCACGGAGCCCCAGAGGTCCGTGATCGAGGCGTTCGTGAAGAAGGTGGCCCAGAACGGGCCGAGCGAGGCACCGTTGACCAGCGTGGCCACGATGCCGCCGAAGATCCCGAAGAGCAGCGCATAGATGTCGAACAGTCCCGTGACGAGCATGAGCGCAAGGAAGCGCGGTACCACGAGGTTCTTGACCGGGTCGACGCCCAGCACCTGGAGGGCGTCGAGCTCCTCGCGGATCTTGCGCGCCCCCAGGTCTGCGGTGATCGCGGTGCCCGCCACACCGGCGAGCACGATCGCGGTCACGAACGGCGCGAACTCGCGAATGGAGGCCAGGACGAAGAAACCGCCCAGACGGTCCAGGGCACCGAAGAGCACGAGGAAGTTTGCGGCCTGCAGGCCCGGGGCGCCGTAGCCGAAGGCCACCGTGGAGACCACGAGGGGGAACCAGCAGAGCCTGAGCGCGAACAGGAACTGGGAGACGAACTCGCCGCCGTACGGGTAGGGCGGGTGCAGCGCCGACACGATCGTCTTGCCGGTAAGGATCATCATGTCGCCCACTTCTTCGAGCAGGCTCTTCGCCGGCAGGAAGGCTCGATCGGCGACGTTACGGACCACGGGCGGTTCCCCCCCTCGACGACACGCCGAGGCGAGCCGGACTTCGGACACTTCGCGGCAGACTAGGGGACCTCTCTCGCCACTGCCAAACCCGAACCGAACAGGGCGCGGAACCGCCTCCGGCGGCGCGGGCCGCTGGTATGTTCGCGCGCTGATGCCTGGGACGGGCAAATCGGCGGCGGCGGTCGCGGCGTGTGCCCTGGCCGTGTCAGGCGCAGCGAGCTGCGGTGGCCGCGAGCGCCAGGATGCCGACGAGCCGCGCGGCGACTTCAAGGTCGAGGTCGTGCGGGCGTCCTTCCCTCGCAGGCAGTCCATCGCGCAGCGCAGCACGCTGCGCGTCCAGGTGCGCAACGCGGGCGCCAGAACCGCTCCCAACGTCTCCCTGACGGTCAGGACGCAGTCGCGTCGCCCCGGCGGAGCCAACTCCGCCTTCGGTCAAGCGACGGAGGATCCGCGCCTCGCCGATTCCGAGCGGCCGGTGTGGATCGTCGACGCCGGTCCGAAGGGCGGCGAGACCGCCTACACGAACACCTGGGCACTCGGCCGGCTCGCGCCCCAGCGGACCAAGACCTTCTCGTTCCGGCTCACAGCGGTAGAGTCGGGCTCCTACAAGGTCGGCTACGAGGTTGCTGCAGGCCTCAACGGCCGGGCTCGCCGGGCGCCGGGGACCCGCGCATCGGGAACCCTGAAGGTCAGCATCGACGACAAGCCGGTCGACTCGAGGGTGGGTGACGACGGCGAGGTGATCCGCAGCGGCGTCGAGTGACGATCCGCCGGCGGCGTCGGGTCGACCGGCTGTTGCGCGTATTGGGCGTTCGGCGTGCGGGGCGTTGGGGCGTGGGAGAGCACTACCGCGGCAGGCGCGGGGCGATGATCCGATACGCCTTGAGCCCTAGGCCCAAGCGCTCCCGATCCTCGGACTGCATGGGGTCGAGCCCGGTCAACTCCTTGACGCGCTCGAGCCGGTAGGCGACGGTGTGGCGGTGGGCGTAGATGGCCGCCGCGGTCGCGTTCATGTTGCAGTTCTGCCCGAGGTAGGCCTCCAGCGTGCCGACGAGGTCAGTGGCGTACTGGTCGTCGTATGAGACGATCGCCGCGACCGTGTCGTCGTAGAAGGAGCGGACCTCCTCCGGATGGGAGGCGAGCACGCGGAAGAGCAGACGGTAGGTGCCCGTGCCGATGTCCTCGGGCGGCATGCCGGACCCGTCCGTGCGCTTGAGCACGTCGAGCACGAGCTCGGCCTCCTGGATGGCGCGGCCGAGCTCAGCAGGATCGGAGTAAAAGCTCGAGATCCCGACAATCCCGAGGCTTTGCAACTGTGCGGCCAGCTTGCGGGCGGCGACCAGCGTCGCCTCGGGTGGGCCGTCGATCTCCGAAGCGGGCAGCAGGGCGTACACACGGTCCTCCATGTGCTGCGCCAGCGCGCCCGCGTACTCGCCGGAGATGGTGGCCACGACGTGACGCGGCCGGTCCGTGGTCAGCTCCGCGCAGAGCACCACCGCGCCACGGGAGAGGTCGCAGCCGAGCTTCCCGGCCCGGCGCACGACCTCGGCTGGGTCGAGCTCGGGCCGCGACCGCAGCTCCTCCAGGAAGGAGCCCCGGAGGTTGAGCTCGACTTCTTCGCGAGCCTCCTCGATGGCCACCTCGGTGAGCGATGCGACCGCCGCCAGGTGTAGGAACTCCGTGCATTCCCCGCCACCGTCGGCGCCCAGGAGGATCACGGCGCCCATGATCTCGTCGCCCGACGCGATCGGAACCTCGACCGTCACGCCCGCCGGCACCGGGGCCGGGCGATCCTTGACGCGCGCTCCCACATAGCGGCGCAGATCCGCGAGCTCGGCGCCACCTTGACCGGAGAGCACCGCAGCGCCGAGCCGCGGGATGACGATGGAGACGGTCCCGCCCGTGGCTTTGGCCGCGAGCCGGGCGACCCGCTCCAGGCCTTCGCCGCTCAACACGGCGTCGACCATCTGCAGGTGCACCTCGCGCAGGCGCTGCACGAGGGTGACGCCGTCAGGCTGACCGTATGAGTGGGCTTGCATCACGTGAGGAAGGCCGATCCGGGCGGCTCGTCGTGCTCGGAGACGACGTGCCGCCCGGTGTCAGCCGTGGTCAAGCCGCGGGCGCTACCGCCGGGTCGGGATGGGCTTGGAGGGTCTCCTCGCCCGATTCGCCCGTGCGGATCCGGTACGCCTCTTCCACAGGCATGACGAAGACCTTGCCGTCGCCGATGGAGCCCGTGCGAGCGTGCTTGAGGATCGTGTCGACCACCGTCTGGACGTCCCGGCTGGCCACGACGCACTCGAGCTTGACCTTGGGGCGCAGGTAGTTGGTCAGCTCCGCCCCCCGGTAGCGCTCGGTGATGCCCTTCTGGCGACCCGAGCCCTTGACCTCGGAGATCGTGAGCGAGGGAAAGCCCAGGCCCAGCAGCTCCGTGCGGATCGGCTCGAACGCTTCGTGCCGGATGAACGCTTCGACCTTCTTCATGCGGGGACCTCCCGAGTGGACGACGCCGACTTCGCGCCCGTCGGAATATCACGCGAGCCAGGGGCGTTCGCGTAGCCGATGAGCTCAGGCGCCGGTATGAACTGTTCGGGGTACCCGTACATGCCGTGCTCCACGATGTCCAGTCCGGCCTCTTCCTCATCCTCTGAGACCCGCAGCCCATAGGTCTTCTTGATCGCGTAGAAGGTCCCGTAGGAGAGGGTGAAGACGAACGCGAAGACCACCACCACGCCGAGCAGCTGCGTGCCGAGCTGCCCGAAGGATCCTGAGTAGACAAGACCCGGGTCGCCGAAGGCGTTGTACTCGGCCAGACGCGGCGAGGTGAAGATGCCGCACGACAGCGTGCCCCAGATGCCGGCGACGCCATGGGCGGACAGGGCGCCCACCGGATCGTCGAGCTTCTTGTCGATCGCGTAGATCGACAGCGGGACGATGATGCCGGCGATGGCGCCGATGATCGGGGCGGTCCACGCCTCGACGTAGCCCGAGGGTGCGGTGATGGCCACGAGTGCGCCGATCGCGCCGTTGCCCGCCATGCCGATGTCGATCGACTTGGTCTTGTACGCCGCGGTGATGATCGAGGTGAGCACGCCCGAGCCGGCGGCGAGCAACGTGACCAGGGCCACCTCGGGGAAGCGCCCGTCGAGCGCCCCGAGGGTCGAGCCCGGGTTGAAGCCGAACCACCCGATCAGCAGAATGAAGACGCCCAGGCCGAAGAGCGGCATGTTGTGTCCCGGGATCGCCCGCGGCGTCCCGTCGTTTGAGTACTTGCCCCTTCGGGCGCCGAGCTGCAGCAGCACCGCGAGCGCGCCGGTGGCGCCGATCAGGTGGACGGCAGTCGATCCGGCGAAGTCCTGCATGCCGAGGTTGTTCTGCAGCCAGCCGCCGCCGAACACCCAGTGCGAGGCGATGGGGTAGATCAGGCCCGCGAAGACGACCGCGTAGATGATGTAGACGCCGAACTTGATGCGCTCGAGCGTCGTTCCCCACACGATGGCCAGGGACACCGCGCAGAAGGAGAACTGGAACAGCCACTTGGCCTCGATCGTGGCGTCGGACAAGCCCATGACCGCGAAGGCCGCCTGGGGGTCGCCGTAGTCGCGCAGGAAGAAGCCGTCCGAGCCGATGATCTCGCCGTTGCCGAAGGCGAAGGCGAAGCCGACGGACCAGTACATGAGGGCCGCGATCGAGAAGTTCGTGAGGATCTTCGCGATGACGGTGCCGGCGTTCTTACCTCGGGAGAAGCCGATCTCCAGGAACGCAAAGCCGGCCTGCATGAAGATGACGAGGATGGCCGCCAGCACCACCCAGATCGAGTTGATGGCCACGGACTGCGGCAGCACCCCGTTGTTGGCCGCGTCCAGGGTGTCGGCCGAAGCCGCGCCGGGGATCACCAACATCGCCAGCAGGGTCATCATGACCCCACGGGCCAGCCACGAACGTCGCATACATCCTCCTCGTCGGGTCAGCATCGTCCGAGCAGTCTCCGCACCCGCCGGCCGACGGTCTTTGTCCCGGGGTCGAAACATCGCGGGCTCGCTTTCTCCATCCGGTCGGCGGCCGACGGCGGGGCGGACCCCCAGGGCACATCTTTGGCCGCGTGGACAACGTCCGGCGCGGCCGGTGCCCCTAGGCTGAAGCCCGCGAAAACCTGAATCAGGAGGAGTCTCAACGTGGCACGCACCCGAACGCGAAACGTCATGGCCGCACAGTGGAGCCCCAACGGGGGTGCCCTCGGCGCGCCGGACCTGACGCTGCCCGTCAACCAGGTGTTCGGCGCCAACGTGTTCTCGGCCGAGGTGCAGCGCCAGCGGCTTCCCAAGGCGGCGTTCAGAGGCCTGCAGGCGACGCTCGAGTCGGGCGGCGGCCTCGACCCAGACCTCGCCGACTCGGTGGCCGTGGCCATGCGCGAGTGGGCGATGGAGCGCGGCGCGACTCACTTCACCCACTGGTTCCAGCCGCTCACGGGATCCACGGCGGAGAAGCACGACTCCTTCTACAACCCCACGAGCGAGGGCGCGGCGATCGCGGAGTTCTCCGGCAAGGAGCTCATCCAGGGCGAGCCCGACGCCTCCTCGTTCCCTACGGGCGGCATCCGGGCGACCTTCGAGGCGCGTGGCTACACGGCCTGGGATCCGACCTCGCCCGCGTTCATCCTCGAGAACCCCAACGGGGCGCTGCTGTGCATCCCGACCGCCTTCGCCTCGTGGACGGGCGAAGCGCTGGATCACAAGATCCCGCTCCTGCGCTCGATGGATGCGCTCTCGCGCGCGGCCGTTCGCGCGCTCGAGGTGCTCGACGTCGACGCCACCCGCGTCTTCACCACGGTGGGCGCCGAGCAGGAGTACTTCCTGATCGACGAGCAGTACTTCTTCGAGCGGCCCGACCTGCTCTCGACGGAGCGCACCCTGTTCGGCGCCAAGCCGCCCAAGGGCCATGAGCTCGACGACCACTACTTCGGCTCGATCCCCGAGCGGGTGCTCGCCTACATGCTCGAAGTGGAGCTGGAGCTGGCCAAGCTCGGCGTGCCGATCAAGACGCGCCACAACGAGGTCGCGCCCGGCCAGTACGAGGTAGCGCCCATGTTCGAGAACTCGAACGTCGGTGCCGATCACCAGCAGCTCACGATGCAGATCCTTCGCAACGTCGCGCGCCGCTACGGCCTGGTGTGCCTGCTGCACGAGAAGCCCTTCGCGGGCGTGAACGGCTCGGGCAAGCACAACAACTGGTCCATGGGCACCGACACTGGCCTCAACCTCCTCGAGCCCGGTGACACGCCGCACGAGAACCTCTCGTTCCTGTTCTTCTGCACGGCCGTCATCGCGGCGGTGGACCGCCACCAGGCCCTCCTGCGCGCGTCGATCGCCTCGCCCGGCCAGGATCACCGCCTCGGTGCCAACGAGGCGCCCCCGGCCATCATCTCGATCTTCCTGGGCACGGCGCTCGAGAAGATCTACGAGTCCATCGAGTCCGGCTCGGGTGATGCGGCGACTCCCCAGGCCTACCTCGAGCTGGGGACCTCGCTGCTGCCACGCCTGCCCAAGCACGGCGGCGATCGCAACCGCACCTCGCCGTTCGCCTTCACTGGCAACAAGTTCGAGTTCCGCGCCCTCGGGTCGAGCATGTCGCTGTCCCTGCCGAACACGGTGCTCAACACCATCGTGGCGGAAGCCATCGACGGCCTGGCGAGCCAGGTCGAGGAGAAGGTATCCGGGGGCAGCGATCTGGCGGCCGCCGTGCTCGAAGTGGTGAAGGCCACCTACACGGACCACAAGCGGGTGGTGTTCGGCGGTGACAACTACTCCGAGGAGTGGCACGCCGAAGCCGAGCAACGTGGGCTTGAGAATCTCCGCACTACCCCGGAGGCTCTGCCCTGGCTGGTCAATCCGCAGACCGTGGAGGTCTTCGAGCGCTACGAAGTGCTGTCACAACGCGAGCTCGAGTCCCGCTACGAGGTCTTCGTGGAGCAGTACATCGCCAAGCTCAACATCGAAGCGGAGACCGCGGCCTCGATCGCCCGGACGGCGCTGCTGCCCTCCGCGGTCACCTACCTCGGCCAACTCGGTGCCGCGGGCGACGGCAAAGGCGTTCGCAAGGTGCTCGACGAGGTCTCGAGCCACCTCGACGAGCTCGTCGACCGCCTGCACGACCTCGAGTCGGCCAACACCAACCATCCGCACGGAGTGGAGGTCCTCAAGGCCGCCAACTACATGAAGGACACGGTCGTCCCCGCGATGGATGCGGTGCGCGAGACGGCCGACCGGCTCGAAGGCATGGTCCCGGACTCCCTCTGGCCGCTGCCGAAGTACTCGGAGATCCTCTTCATCAAGTAGGAGCCCTCGTCGGCCGGACCCTCTGCCAACCTTGCCAAGCTTGTGTCAAGGTTGGTAGAGTCAGGTCCAATGCGCGACTACCTGCAAGCGATCCACTCGCGCGTCGTCGTGTTCGACGGCGGGATGGGCGCCACGCTCGAGCAGTTCGACTTGTCCCTCGAGAATGACTACCGGCTGCCCGGCCGGTGCCACGAGGCGCTCGTGCTCAACCGCCCCGACGTCATCGCCGGTGTCCACGAATCCTTCGTCCAAGCCGGCGCCGAGGTCGTGCAGACGGACACCTTCCAAGCCTCTCGCCTCAAGCTCGAGGAGTGGGGCCTTGACGCCCATACCCTCGAGATCAACCGTCGTGCGGCCCAGATCGCTCGCGAGGCGGTCGGCGAGGAACGCTTCGTCGCGGGTTCCATCGGGCCGACCGGCTTCCTGCCCGCGTCAGACGACCCGACGCTCGGCGACATGCCGTTCCGCAAGCTCGTCGAGATCTTCGCCGAGCAGTCTCGCGGCCTGGTGGAGGGCGGCGTCGACCTGATCATCATCGAGACGGCGCAGGACATCCTCGAGGTCAAGGCAGCGGTCTTCGGCGCCCGTCAGGCGTTCGCCGCGACCGGCCGGACGGTGCCCCTGCAGGTCTCGGTCTCCCTGCTGCCCAACGGGGGCAAGATGCTGCTGGGGACGGATATCTCCGCGATGCTGGCCACGCTCGAGGCGCTCAAGGTCGACGCCCTCGGCTTGAACTGCTCCACGGGCCCCGAGGACATGCGCGACGCGATCCGCTTCCTGGGGGAGCACTCGCCCGTGCCCGTCCACTGCATCCCGAACGCCGGCCTGCCCCTTCAGGGCCCCGAAGGCGAGACGATCTTCCCCGAGGAAGCCGAGCCGCTCGCCGACGCGCTGCTCGAGTTCGTCGAGCGCTACGGCGTCGGCATCGTGGGCGGCTGCTGCGGAACCACACCCGACCACATCCGGGCGATCCGCGAGCGGGTGGGAGAGAATCGATCCGTCGCCCCCCGCCCCGAGCCGCGCCCGCCCCACGTCTCATCGATGATCGCCGCCGCGCCGCTCGTCCAGGAGCCGCGCCCGACCATCGTCGGCGAGCGCGTGAACTCCCAGGGCTCGCGCAAGGCGAAGGAGATGCTGCTGGCCGACGATTACGACGGCATCCAGCAGGTCGCCGAGGATCAGGTCGAGGGCGGGGCGCACATCCTCGACCTCTGCGTCGCGCTCACCGAGCGCTCGGACGAGGACGAGCAGATGCGGCTCGTCGCCAAGAAGGTGTCGCTCTCCCAGCCCGCCCCGATCCAGGTCGACTCCACCGAGCCTGACGTGATCGCCACGGCGCTCGACCAGATCCCCGGCCGCGCGATCGTCAACTCGGTCAACCTCGAGGCCGGCCGCGACAAGCTCGACCGGGTCGTGCCGATCGCGCTCGAGCACGGAGCCGCGCTGATCGCCCTGACCATCGACGAGGTCGGGATGGCCAAGACCGTCGAGCGCAAGGTCGAGATCGCCAAGCGCATCCACGAGATGGTGTGCACGGAGCACGGAATGGATCCCGAGCTGCTCATCTTCGACCTGCTGACCTTCACGCTTACCACGGGCGACGAGGAGTGGCGTCCAAGCGCGGTCGCGACCATCGAGGGCATCCGCGCCCTCAAGGCCGAGCTGCCGAAGGTCAAGACCTCGCTCGGCGTCTCCAACGTCTCCTTCGGCATCGGGCTCCCCGCCCGTTCCGTTCTGAACTCCGTCTTCCTGCACCACTGCGTCCAGGCCGGCCTCGACCTTGCGATGGTCAACCCGAACCACATCACCCCCTACTCGGAGATCTCCACCGAGGAGCGCGAGCTGGCCGACGATCTGGTGTTCGATCGTCGCGAGGACGCACTTGAGCGCTACATCGCCCATTTCGAGGCCAAGGGCCCGGCGGCCGAAGCCGAGTCGGCCAACCCGACCGAGGGGATGGAGCCCGAGGAAGCGCTGCACTTCCACGTCCTGCGCCGCAAGAAGGAGGGCGTGGAGGACTGGATCGATGCCTGCAACGAGAAGATCGGCGCGGTCCCCACCCTCAACACCGTGCTGCTCCCGGCCATGAAGGAGGTCGGGGACAAGTTCGGCGCCGGCGAGCTCATCCTGCCCTTCGTGCTCCAGAGCGCCGAGGTCATGAAGCGCGCGGTGTCCCGCCTGGAGCTCTACCTCGACAAGGTGGAGGGCTACACGAAGGGCACCGTGGTGATCGCCACGGTGTTCGGCGATGTGCACGACATCGGCAAGTCGCTGGTCAACACCATCCTCACCAACAACGGCTATACGGTGGTCGACCTCGGCAAGCAGGTCCCGATCGGGACCATCACCGACGCCGTCAAGGAGCACGAGGCGACCGCCGTGGGGCTGAGCGCCCTGCTGGTCTCCACCTCCAAGCAGATGCCGCTCGCCGTCTCCGAGATGCACGCTCAAGGGCTCGACGTCCCGATCCTGGTCGGCGGCGCGGCGATCAATCGCAACTTCGGGCGCCGCATCGCCTTCCCGCACGGCAAGGAGTCAGACGACCTCTACGGGCCCGGCGTCTTCTACTGCAAGGATGCCTTCGAGGGCCTTGCCGTCATGGACCAGCTCGTGGAGCCCGATCTGCGTGAGCCCCTCGTGACCAAGGTGCTCCAGGAGGCCCGCGATTTCCGCGCCAAGGGCCCCGAGCCCGAGGAGCTCCCCACCGACGACGACACCGTGCGTTCAGCCGCGGTCATCGACAACTCCGTGCCGGTGCCCCCGTTCTGGGGCCGGCGCGAGATCGAGATCATCCTCGACGAGGTCTTCCCCCACCTCGACCTGCACGTGCTCTTCAAGCTGCACTGGGGCGGACGGGGCGTGAAGGGCGAGGAATGGCGCAGGCTGCTCGACGACGACTTCCGCCCGCGCCTGGCGCG
>JAABUN010005439.1_pt1 | contig 15824 bp, 14 predicted proteins | sample 5559311 | NCBI WGS metagenome assembly JAABUN01 (sample SAMN10711877, study PRJNA513370) | rock metagenome | isolation source: Antarctica rocks | place: Antarctica: Victoria Land, Siegfried Peak sud
GGTCAGCAGGGCCAGGTCGCGCTGTTCGTCGGTGGCAGCCACGGTGGCGACCAGCTCGGTGCCGCCGGCGGTGCGGACCCGCATCTCGGCGCAGCCGACGGCGACGTGGTGGTTGGTCAGCAGACGGCGCTCGGCCACCACGAAGCCGGTGCCGGAGGAGGCCTGGCGCCGGCCGTCCAAGCCGCCGAAGGGACCGCTGCCGGGCGGCAGGGGCAAGGGCTTCGACCCCGGACCGGCGGTGGCACCCGGCGGCACCGCGCCCGGCGGCGCGGGCGCGGCGAAGGAACGTCCGCCGGGAATCGGCTTGCCGCCTGGGCCAGCGTCCGGGGCGCCCAGCGGGGGCGGCTTCGGTTGGGCCAGCGCGATGCCGGTCCCGCAGCCGGCGACCAGGCAACATACGACGATCAGCAGCGGCGGGACGGGACAGCGCATGAGGGGCAGCCTGCCGCTACGCCGCGGCCGCGGTCAACGTCCGGCCGTGCCGGGAGGCGGCGTCGGCCTTCCGGTGGCGGGTCACAGCAGCCCCTCCCGCCGCAGCGAGACCTGGCGGCCGTTGCCGACGATCAGGTGGTCATGCAGGACGATGCTGAAGACCAGGGCGGCGGCCTTCACCTCGGCCGTCATCTCGATGTCGGCGCGGGACGGCGTCGGGTCGCCGCTCGGGTGGTTGTGGACCAGGATCAGCGCGGTCGCCTGCAACTCCAGGGCGCGCTTCACCACCTCGCGCGGGCACAGCGGCGTGTGGTTGACGGTGCCGCGGCCCTGCGCCTCGTCGGCCAGCAGCCGGTTGCGGACATCCAGGTACAGCACGTGGACATGCTCCACCCGCTCCCGCGACAGGCTGGCGGTGAGGTAGTCCGCCAGCTTGCCCCAGGAGTCCAGCAACGGCTGGTCGGTCAGCTCCGCGCGGGCCAACCGCAGCGCCGCCGCCTGCACGGTCTTGAGCGCCGCGGCGCCGGCCTCCCCCAGATGCTCCACCTGGCGCAGTTCGGGCAGCGGTGCGGCGATGGCGCCGGCGAAGCTGCCGAAGCGGCGCAGCAGATCGCGGGCGATCGGCTTGGTGTCGCGTCGCGGCAGGGCCAGGAACAGCACCATCTCGAGCAGTTCGTGGTCGAGCAGGGCGGTCGGCCCGGCGGCCAGCAGCTTCTGCCGCATCCGGTCGCGGTGGCCGAGATGGCCAGGGGGCGGCACGGCGGGCGGCACGGGTTCCAGTCCCGGCAGCGCCGGGGCGGCAACGGGAAGCGAGGTGGCTGGCGCCTCGATCAACAGGCCGGCGGACTGGCCGGCGAAATCCGACAGGCCCCTGCGCCGCATGATCCGCCCCGCATCCGCGATGCCGGTAGTGTAGGATGGCCAGGGACAAGAAACCATGGGTTGCTGCCAACGACACCCCGCAACCATCGTGGCCGGGGGCGGCGAGTGCGGATGGGTGATGCGTCCGGCCGCCTCGGGCGACCCGCGGCGGCACCCGAAACGCCGTGCCGGACGCCTGGGCCGCCCTTGATCCGGCGGCGATCAGGCGCCGGTGGCGTAGGGGGGCCGATCCAGCCCGATGAGGGAGCCGGTGAAGACTTCGGCGCCGGTCTCGCTGATGCCGACCATGTGCTCGAATTGCGCCGAGAGGCTGCGGTCGCGCGTCACCGCGGTCCAGCCATCGTCCAGGACCTTCACCTCCGGGCGGCCGGCGTTGACCATCGGCTCGATGGTGAAGAACATGCCGGGGAGCAGCCGGGGGCCTTCGCCTGGGCGGCCGAAATGCAGCACGTTCGGCGGCTCGTGGAAGCGCCGGCCGATGCCGTGGCCGCAGAAGTCCCGCACCACCGAGAAGCGGTGGCGTTCCACGAAGCCCTGGATGGCGTGGCCGACATCGCCGAGCGTGGCGCCGGGCCGGGCCGCGGCGACGCCGAGCATCAGCGCCTCGTATGTGACATCCAGCAGCAAGCGGGCCTTGGTCGAGGGGGTGCCGGCCACGAACATCCGGCTGGTGTCGCCGTGCCAGCCATCGAGGATGACGGTCACGTCGATGTTCAGGATGTCGCCGTCGAGCAGCACCCGCTCGCCGGGGATGCCGTGGCAGACCACGTGGTTGATCGAGGTGCAGATGGATTTCGGGAAGCCGCGGTAGCCGAGCGGCGCCGGCACCGCGCCATGCGCCAGGATGTGGTCGTGGCACAACCGGTCGAGCGCCTCGGTGGTGACGCCGGGGCGGACGTGCGGCGCGATCATGTCGAGCGTCGCGGCGGCAAGCTGGCCGGCCCGGCGCATGGCGGCAAAATCGCCGGGCCGGTGGATGGTGATGCGGCGTTGATCGCCGGCCTGCTGCTCCATGGGGATCGGCTGTCTCTGAGTGCGGGGCTTGGGATTCAGGATGCGCGGGGCGACAGCTTGGCGCAAGGCCGCGGGGCCGCCCCGGCCTTCTCACCGGCGCTGCGCTCGGCCGTGCCCAGCGCATCGGCCAGGCGCGCGTTGGCGCTGCCTGGCCGCGCCGGCCTGGATTGGCTGTCGTGCGGCGCCCATCCCGTCATCATCAGCAGCCGCAGCGTCGCCGGGATGCCGCCGGAGGTGGCCGGCAGCCGGCTCGCCGCCAGCGGCAGCAGGGCGCGCGGCGGCACCCGTGGGTCGCGCGCCCGCACCGCGTTCGCCTCCCCCGCCGCCCGCAGGTCCCGCAGCAGCCCCATCGGCGTCCGGTAGGCGATCGGCAGCGCCTCGGCATCCGCCACCGGCAGCGCGAAGCCGGCGCGTTGCAGCAGCGCGGCCAAGTCGCGCAATTCCGGGAAGGGCGAGACCCGCGGCGATACGCCGCCGCGCAACTCGGTCTCGGCCCCGGCCAGCGCGGCGCGCAATTCGCCCAGCGTGCCAAGGCCGGGCAGTGAGGCCAGGAACAGCCCGTCCGGCCGCAGCGCCCGCCGGATTTGCACCAGAGCGCCCGGCAGGTCGTTCACCCAATGCAGCGATAGGCTGGCCACCACCAGGTCGAAGCTGGCGGGCGCGAAGGGCAGCCATTCCTCGTCCGCCGCCAGGGCCGGCGCGCCGGACAGCGCCGCCATCCGCGCCGACAGGTCCATGGCCACCACGAAGGGAATGCCACGCGCCCGCAGCAGCGGCGCCACGATGCCGCGCCCGCCGAGGTCCAGCGCCCGGCCGAAGCGGCGCGTGGTGTCGTCCAGCCGGTCGAGCAACCGGTCCGCCGCCGCCTCCAGCAGCGGCGCCACCTGGCCGACCGTGGCCGCGGCCCGGTCGCGGCGCAGGCGGACCAGGCGGCGGTCGAAGACCTGCATCGGATCAGGCGGGGCGGCTGTCATGCGGTGCCGCAGATGGGGATTGGCGCCGGTGGTTCCAGAGTCCCCGGCAATGCGGTGCCGGGTGCTGCGCCGCCAGGACTCCCACCCGCCGCTCGCGCCCGGCCGCTACCCGCGCGACACGTCCACGCGCTACCCGCGCAACGCGTCCAGGATTGCCGCCGCGAACGCCTCGGCATCGGCGGCCGGCGGGGCGCGCTGCGGCATCGCCACACGCAGCCGCAGCAGGCTGCCGCCGACCGCGCCGGCGCACAGCAGGCCCTGCACCTGCTCGCGCCCGTAGCGGCCCTCAGTCTCGGCGCAGCGCAGCAGCGGCGGGCCGGTGGCGGGCAGAGGAAAACGCCGCAGCTCCTGCATACGGCGCGGCGGCCGCTGCTGCACCGTGTCCTGCACCAACTGCTCGAAGACGGCGGTCGCGGCGGTGGACTCCGCGCCTTCGGGCACCGCCCGATCGTCCGGCCGGAACACTTCGACCGTCGCGCCGGCTGCGGTGCGGCCGGGCGTCGCGTAGGCGACCTCCCGCCCCGTCCGGTCGCCCAGCGGCAGGGTCTGGCCGCGGCGGAACCCGGCGGCCTCCGGTGGCAGGCGCAGGGCCAGCTCGCCCGGCGGCAACGCCAGGCCGACGCCGCCCCCGGTCGGCACGGCCTCGCAGCCGGCGACGAGGATCGTCAGGGCCAGCGCCGCGGCGGCCCGCCGCATGGCGGCCGCCGTCAGCCTGCCCGCAGCGCCAACGGCGCCGCCTGGACGACCATCGCCGGCCGCCGTTGCAACGCCGCATGCCGCATGGCCTCGCCACGCGACCAGCGCAGCAATTCATTGCCGCCGTCCCAGGTCATTTCCAGCCCGATCCAGGCGATCAGCGCGACCCCGGCATAGGCGATCCACTTGAAACGCTCCAGCAGCTTGGCGATCAGCGTGGCGGCGATGCCCATCACCAGGATGGAAACGAACAGGCCGATGATCAGCATGGTCAGGTTGCTGCGGGCGATGCCGGCCACCGCCAGGACGTTGTCGAGGCTCATGGAGACATCGGCGATGATGATGGTCCGCAGCGCCTGCGGCAGGGTCTTGGGTTCCGGCGGCGCGCTGTGGCTGCCGGCCGCGTGGGAGGCATCCTCGGCCCTGAGGTCCTTGAAGAACCCATAGGCGATCCACAGCAGCAGCAGCCCGCCGATCAGCACCAGTCCGGGGATTTCCAGCAAATACAGCGCGAAGATGCTGAAGATGATGCGCAGCACCGCCGCCGCGACCATGCCGAACATGATCGCCTTGGCGCGCTGATGCTCCGGCAGGCCGGCAGCGGCCAGACCGATCAGCACCGCGTTGTCGCCGGAAAGGATGACGTTGGCGAACATGGTCTGGGTGAAGATCACCCAGTCGAAATTGGCGACGATGCTGTTCCAATCCATGATGCGTAGGCTCCGGCGAGGGCGCTTGCAGGCCGGGAACCCGGCGGTGTACCTCAAGGAAGCATGACCGCAATGTGAAGCCAAGGCCGGGGCGGCCGGGGTCCGCCATGCCGGCAGCGGCCCGCCCCCTGTCCCGCGCCGCGCCGCAGGGGCTCGGCATGGCCGGACCGCGACCGCGTCGCGCGGCGCCGGAACACGGGCGGCCACCGGCCTTTTCGCCGCTCCCTTGCCTGCCGACCTTGCCAGGAGGCGGCGATGCGGGGCACATCCCGGTCATTCCGTCGGCCGCGACGTGGCCTGGCGCCATCCCCGTGGCGCCAATCCGGGCGGTCCACGCAACGCCCGAGGCGCCAATGCTCCCCCGCTATTCCCGCCCGCCGATGGCCGCGATCTGGTCGCCCGCGGAACGCTACCGCATCTGGTTCGAGATCGAGGCGCTGGCGGCGGAGGCGATGGCCCGGCTCGGCACCATCCCCGAGGCCGCGGCGCGGGCGATCCGCGAGAAGGGCGCCCCCCTGGCCGCGGCGATCGGCGAGGCCGAGGTCGCCCGGATCGACGCCATCGAGCAGGTGACGCGGCACGACGTCATCGCCTTCCTGACCTTCATGGCCGAGGGCATCGGCGAGGATGCGCGCTTCATGCACCAGGGCATGACCAGCTCCGACGTGCTGGACACCTGCCTGGCGGTGCAGCTCACCCGCGCCGCGGACCTGCTGATCGAGGATGTGGACGCCGTGCTGGCGGCGCTGCGCACCAGGGCGGAGGAGCACCGGCACACGCCCACGGTCGGCCGCAGCCACGGCATCCACGCCGAGCCGACCACCTTCGGCCTGAAGCTGGCCGGCCACTGGGCCGAGTTCGCCCGCCACCGCGCCCGGCTGGTGACGGCCCGCACCGAGGTCGCGACCTGCGCCATCAGCGGCCCCGTCGGCACCTTCGCCAGCATCGATCCGCGGGTCGAGGCATACGTGGCGGAACGGCTGGGGCTGGCGGTGGAGCCGGTCTCCACGCAGGTCATCCCGCGCGACCGCCACGCCGCCTTCTTCGCGGCACTCGCCCTGGTCGCCACCGGGATCGAGCGCCTGGCGACCGAGGTGCGGCACCTGCAGCGCAGCGAGGTGCGCGAGGCGGAGGAGTTCTTCCACCCCGGCCAGAAGGGCTCCTCGGCCATGCCGCACAAGCGCAATCCGGTGCTGAGCGAGAACCTCACCGGCCTGGCCCGGCTGGTGCGCGGCTACCTGGTGCCGGCGCTGGAGAACGTGGCGCTGTGGCACGAGCGCGACATCAGCCATTCCAGCGTGGAACGGGTGATCGCGCCGGACGCCACCATCGCGCTGGATTTTTCGTTGGCGCGGCTGGCGGGGATGATCGAGAAGCTCACGGTCCACCCGGCGCGCATGAAGGCCAACCTGGAAAGCCTCGGCGGCGTGGTGCACAGCCAGAAGGTGCTGCTGGCACTGACCCAGGCGGGGATGAGCCGCGAGGATTCCTACGCCGCGGTGCAGCGGGCGGCGATGGCGACCTGGCATTCCCTGGACCGGCCGAACCCAGGGACGTTCCGCGACACGCTGCTGGCGGATGCCGGCGTGCGGGCACGGCTCGACCCGGCGGCGCTGGATGCGGCGCTCGACCCGGCGCAGGACCTGCGGCATGTGGACGACCTGTTCGCCCGCATCTTCGCTGCCGCTCCCGCCGGCTTCACCACGGTGTGATGCCAGCGCCCTCATTTCCTGGCCTGTGCCCAGTCCCTGGTTCCGCTGGCCCTGGTTCCGCTGGCGGTGATGCGTTCCGGCTGTGCGATGAGTGCGTTCCATGCGTGGCAGCAGGTGCCAGGCGGCCCCGGCGCGGACAATTCAGCTCCGCGCGTCGTGGATCGCCCACAGGTCGTGCCGGCACTGCCCGGAGGCGGCGGGCGGCAAGGCCAGCAAGGCGCAACGAACGCCCATTCCTCCTCGCTCGTGCCGGTGGGGCAAGAATAGCCGTGGGAGGCACAGGACATGCCCGAGATCCAGGGCGATACTCAGTCCGTGAAGCCGGCCAGAAACCGGCTTGACGGGAGGAAATCATGATGGACTTCAACGGCAGAGTGGCGGTGGTGACGGGCGGTGCCAATGGGATTGGCCGAGCCGTGTCGCTGGGCTTTGCGCGGCAGGGGGCAAGGGTCGTCGTCGTGGACCGCGATGCCGAGGCAGGCGCCGCCGTGGCGGCCGAGATCGGCAAGGCGGCGATCTTCCATGCGGCCGACGTGACGCGAACAGCCGACGTGCAGGGCTATGTGAAGGCGGCGCTCGACGCGTTCGGCACGATCGACTGCTTCCACAACAACGCCGGCATCGAAGGGCGGTTGGCGCCGACCGCGGAATACGACGAGGCGGTCTTCGACGCGGTGATGGGGGTGAACGTCAAGGGCGTGTTCCTCGGCCTGCGGCATGTGCTGCCCGTCATGATCCGGCAGCAGCGGGGGGCGGTGGTGAACACGGCCTCGATCGCGGGGCTGGTCGGCACGGCGGGGATGCCGGCCTATGTGGCGTCCAAACATGCGGTCATCGGATTGACCAAGGTGGCGGCGGCCGAGGTCGGCCATCTCGGCATCCGGGTGAACGCGATATGCCCCGGCCCGATTGCGACGCGCATGGTGCACGACATCGCCAAGCAGGTTTCGCCGAACAGTCCGGAGAGCGTCGAGGAGAGGTATGCGGCTTCGATCCCGCTCCGGCGCTACGGCACGGCCGACGAGGTGGCGAACCTCGTGCTGTTCCTCTGCTCCGATCTCGCCAGCAACATCACCGGCGCGCAGTATGTCGTTGACGGTGGACGGACGGCGGCGCCGGTTGGCGTGTCCCAAACCAGCGTTCGCTGACTGATCGTTCATTTCCCGTTCGGCAACAGCTATGGATGTCTTGGCACGGATGTTGGACTTGGCACGGATGTTGGAGTGGCAAATGCAGCCGGCCCTGGGACCATCGATCGTTCGATGATCAACGCCGGCACTGCAACCTCCGAGGTCCCGGCATGACACCAGTGCTGGAGGTTATTGGCCTGTCCGTCGCCTTCCGGACCGATCGTGGGTTGGTGCCCGCGGTGGACGGACTCTCCCTGACGGTCGCTCCGGGGCAGACCTTGGCGATTGTGGGGGAAAGCGGTTGCGGCAAGTCCGTTTCCTCCCTCGCCATCATGGGGTTGCTCGGGCCAAACGCCGAAATCGGCGGCACGCTCCGGTTGGCTGACCAGGACCTGCTGGCGATGCCACCGGAGGCGCGCCGGCGCCTGCGTGGCGCGGAAATGGCGATGATCTTCCAGGAGCCGATGACCAGCCTGAACCCCGCTTTCACCGCCGGCGACCAGATCGCCGAGGCGCTCGCCCTGCACCGCAGCCTGTCCCGCGCCGCCGCCGCCGCCGAGGCGGTCCGGGCGCTGGACCAGGTCCGCATCCCCGACGCGCCCCGCCGGGCGGCGCAGTACCCGCACCAATTGTCGGGCGGCATGCGGCAGCGGGTGATGATCGCCATGGCCCTGGCCTGCCGCCCGAAGCTGCTGATCGCCGACGAACCCACCACTGCGCTGGACGTGACGGTGCAGGCGCAGATCCTGGAGCTGCTCGATGCGCTGAAGCGCGAGACCGGCACCGCGGTCGTGCTGATCACTCACGACCTCGGCATCGTCGCCGACCACGCCGAGACGGTGGTGGTGATGTACGCCGGCCGGGCCGTGGAAACCGCCCCCGCTGCCGCGATCTTCACCCATCCCGAACACCCCTACACGATCGGGCTGCTCGGCGCCGTGCCGCGGCTGGACGGGCCACGCAGCCGGCTGGCCAGCATCGAAGGCACGGTGCCGGACCCGCTGCGCCGGCCGCCCGGCTGCGGCTTCGCCCCGCGCTGCCCCTTCGTGCTGCCGGCCTGCACGGCGACCGACCCACCGCTGGCGGCGCAGGCTCCGGGCCACGCGGCGGCCTGCCTGCGCGCGCCCCTGGACGACCTCGCGGCATGACCCCCCTGCCGGAGGCCCCCCTGCTGGAGGCCTGGGACCTCGTCAAGCACTTCCCGGTCCACGACGCCATCGGCCGCCGCCGCGGCGCCGTGCAGGCGGTCGACGGCGTGTCGCTGGCGGTCGCGCCGGGCGAGACCCTGGCCATCGTCGGCGAAAGCGGCTGCGGCAAGTCCACCCTCGGCCGGCTGCTGCTGGGGCTGCTGCCGCCCGATGCCGGCCAGGTGCGCTTCGGCGCCGACGACCTCGCCCGGCTTTCGCCCGCCGCGCTGCGGGCCTGCCGCCGCGACATGCAGATGATCTTCCAGGACCCCTACGCCAGCCTCGACCCGCGCCAGACTGTGCAGGACGCCGTCGCCGAGCCGCTGCGCCTGCACCGCATCGTCCCCCGCGGCGAGGAAGCCGCCCGGGTCGCCGCGCTGCTGGCCCGCGTCGGTCTCTCGCCCGAACAGGCGCGGCGCTGGCCGCACGAGTTCAGCGGCGGCCAGCGGCAGCGCATCGCCATCGCCCGGGCGCTCGCCAGCGGCCCGCGCCTGGTGCTGGGCGACGAGCCGGTCTCGGCCCTCGACGTGTCGGTTCAGGCGCACGTCATCGAACTGCTGCGCGGGCTGATCCGCGAAATGCATTTGGCCTTCATCCTGATCAGCCACGACCTCGGCGTGGTCCGCCAGATCGCCGACCGGGTCGCGGTGATGTACCTCGGCCGCATCGTCGAGGAAGGCCCGGCCGAGGCGCTGCTGCACGCCCCCCGCCACCCCTACACCCGTGCCCTGCGCGCCGCCGTCCCCGGCGGCGGCGTGCGCCAGGCGCCGATCGCCGGCGACGTGCCAAGCCCGATCAACCCGCCCGCCGGCTGCCGCTTCCACACCCGCTGCCCGCACGTGGAGGCGCAATGCCGCACCGTCGTGCCGCCGTTGGCCGACGGCGTCGCCTGCCACCTGGCCGACCGGCTGCCGCCCTTTGTGGCACTGGCCGAACGACTGCCAGACGCGCGGCTCGCCCGCCTCCAGGCCCATTTCCGCCCAAGGGAGAACGCCGCATGACCCGCTTCCTGCTGTTGGCCTTCCTGGCGCTGGCCGTGTCGCCGGCGCCGGCCCAGACGCTGCGCATCGCGCTGCGCGAGGACGCCGACCTGCTGGACCCGACCCTGGCGCGCACCTATGTCGGGCGGATCGTCTTCGCCGCGCTGTGCGACAAGCTGTTCGACATCGACGAACGGCTGGAGGTCGTCCCCCAGCTCGCCACCGCCTACCGCTGGGCCAGCCCGACCGAGCTGCTGCTCACGCTGCGGCAGGGCGTGACCTTTCACGACGGCGAGAAGCTGGACGCCGCCGCCGTGGTCTACTCGCTGAACCGCCACGCGACGATGCAGGGCAGCTTCCGCCGCGGCGAGATCGCGGCGATGGAGGGCGCCGAGGTCGTGGACCCCGCCACCGTCCGCATCCGCCTCCGCGAACCCTCGGCGGCGTTCCTGCCGCAGCTCACCGACCGCGCCGGGATGATCGTCAGCCCCAAGGCGGCCGAGGCGGCGGGGCGCGACTTCGGGTTGCGCCCGGTCTGCGCCGGCCCGTTTCGCTTCGTCGAGCGGGTGGCGCAGGACCGCATCGTGGTCGAGCGCTTCCCCGGCTACTGGGACGCGGCGCGCATCCACTTCGACCGCATCATCTACCGCCCGGTGCCCGACAACAACGCGCGGCTGGCCAACGTGCAGACCGGCACCATGGAGTTCGCCGAACGCATGGAGCCGGACGACGTCGCCACCGCCGCGCGCAACCCGCGGCTGCGCGTGGTGCAGGTGGAGGAGCTCGGCTACCAGAACATCACCATCAACATCGGCCACGGCCAGCGCGCCGAGACGCCGCTCGGCCGCGACCCGCGGGTGCGCCACGCCTTCGAACTCGCGATCGACCGCGCCGTCATCAACCAAGTGGTCTACCAGGGCGCCTACACGCCGACCGCGCAGGCGGTGCCGCCGGCCAATCCCTTCCACGTCCGCGAAATCCAGCCGGGCGGCCGCGACATCGCCCGCGCCCGTGCCCTGCTGCGCGAGGCGGGCGTCACGGCGCCGTTGCGCGTCGAGATGATCGTCCCCAACAACCCGGATCTGCGCCAGGCCGCCGAGGTCATCCAGGCCATGGTCGCCGAGGCCGGCTTCGAACTGCGGATCGCCGCGATGGAGTTCGCCTCGTCGTTGCAGGTGACGGTGCGCGGCGAGTTCGAGACCTACCTCGCCGGCTGGTCCGGCCGCACCGATCCCGACGGGAACATCTGGCCATTCCTGCACAGCCGCGGCGCGCAGAACGACGGCCGCTACAGCAACCCCGAGGCCGACCGCCTGGCCGACGCGGCGCGGGCGGAGCTGGACCCGGCCAGGCGGCTCGCCCTGTACGCCGACTTCTGGCGGGTGGCGCTGCTGCAGGACCGGGCGCGCATCTACCTCTGGCACCGCAAGAACATCTTCATCCATTCCGCCCGCCTCACCGGTCACCGGCCGGTGCCGGACGGCCTGATCCGGGTGCAGGGGCTGCGGCTGCAATGATCGGCTGGCTGCTGCGGCGCCTGGCGCAGGTGCTGCCCACGCTGCTGATCCTCTCGGTGATGATCTTCGGGTTGCAACAACTCATGCCCGGCGACCCGGCGCTGATCCTGGCCGGCGAGGAGCGCGGCGACCCGGTGGTGCTGGCGCAGATCCGCGCCGAGCTGCTGCTGGACCGGACACTGCCGGAACAATACCTCGCCTGGATGGGCCGCGTGCTGCACGGGGATTTCGGTTTTTCCTGGCGCATCCGCCTGCCGGTCAGCCAGTTGATCCTGGAGAAGCTGCCGGTCACCCTGCAACTCGGCACCATGGCCTTCCTGATCGCGGTCGCGATCGGCGTGCCGCTCGGCATCGTCTCGGCGGTCCGCCGCGGCACCACCGCCGACTGGGCCGCCAACGGCGTCGCGCTGGCCGGCATCTCCACGCCGAATTTCTGGCTCGGCATCATGTGCATCCTGCTGTTCAGCGTCGAGCTCGGCTGGCTGCCGCCCTCCGGCTACGTGCCGCTGACCGAGGATTTCTGGGAGTCGATCGCCACCACCATCATGCCGGCCTTCGTGCTGGGGTCCGGCATCGCCGGCGTGCTGATGCGCCACACCAGGGCGGCGATGCTGACCGCGATGGCGCAGGACTACGTCCGCACCGCCCGCGCCAAGGGCCTCCCCGAGCCGGTCGTGGTGCTGAAGCACGCCTTCCGCAACGCGCTGATTCCGGTCGTCACCCTCGGCGCCATCGAGTTCGGGCGGCTGCTCTCGGGCGCCGTGCTGACCGAGCAGATCTTCACCATCCCGGGCTTCGGCAAGCTGGTCGTCGATGCCGTCTTCAACCGCGACTACCCGGTGGTGCAGGGGGTGGTGCTGGCGACCGCGCTGATCTTCGTGGCGCTCAGCCTGGTCGCCGACCTGCTGTACATGGCGATCAACCCGCGGCTGCGGCACGCATGAGCCAAGGCTTGGCATGAACCGGGGGATGCCATGAGCGTGGCCGGCACCAACGCCGCAGGCACGGCCGCGACTGGCATTGCCAAGGCCGGCACCGGCGCCGACAGCCCACGCCGCCGCGCGCTGCGCCGCTTCCTGCGGCACCGGCTCGCCGTCCTGGGTCTGGTCGTCGTGCTGGCCTTAGTGGCGGCGGCGGCGCTGGCCCCGGTCCTGGCGCCCTACGACCCGATCGCCACCTCGTGGACCCGGCTGCGCCAGCCGCCCTCCCCGGCGCACTGGTTCGGCACCGACGAGAACGGCCGCGACATGCTCTCCCGCGTGCTCTGGGGCGCCCGGGCCTCGCTGCTGGCCGGCGTGGTCTCGGTGCTGGCGGCGATGCTGATGGGCGTGCCGCTCGGCCTGCTGGCCGGGCTGGCCGGGCGCTGGACCGATGCCGTCATCTCCCGCGTCGCCGACGCCATGCTGGCGGTGCCGTTCCTGATCCTGGCCATCGCCCTCGCCGCCTTCCTCGGCCCGGCGCTGGAGAACGCGATGCTGGCCATCGCCATCTCCGCCGCCCCGGTCTTCGTGCGGCTCACCCGCGGCATGGCGCTGGAGGCCAGCTCGGCCGACTGGTTCGAGGCCGCCCGCGCCCTCGGCAACCCGCCCTGGCGCACCGCGCTGGTGCACGTGCTGCCGAACATCGTGCCGCCGCTGCTGGTGCAGGCGACGCTGGCCATCGCCGAGGCCATCATCGCCGAGGCCTCGCTGTCCTTCCTCGGCCTCGGGCAGCAGCCGCCGCAGCCCTCCTGGGGGTCGATGCTGAACTCGGCGCAGCGGTTCCTGACCCAGGCGCCGTGGATGGCGATCTATCCGGGGCTGGCGATCTTCCTGGTCGTGCTGGCCTTCAACCTGCTGGGCGACGGGCTGCGCGATGCGCTGGACCCCCGCGGCCAGCGGCGGTGATCCGGTCGCGCGGCGGGCTTGGCGAACCGCGGCACCAGCCCGCCGATCCCCCAGCCCGCTTATCCCAAGGATCACCGCGGTGCCGGCCAGCCGTACCGTCCCCAGCCATGGCGACCGAAACGCCGGAAACCTCAAGCGCTTCGGGTGCCATGGTGGCGGCGAGATCGCCTGGACCACGCCACACCCAGGCCATAGCGTTCCCAGGCCATGGCGTTCCCAGGCCATGGCGTTCACTGAGGCAACCCGGTTGGAAAGGGCATCGCCATGCGTCGACGGAATGCATTGCTTGGCCTTGCCGCTGCGCTGACGACGACAGCGGGGCACGGGCAGGAAATCTGGCCAAGCCGACCCATCCGCCTCCTGGTCCCCTTTGCCGCCGGCGCCTCCTCAGACACCATCGCCCGCGTTGTCGCGATGCGGCTTGCCGAGCCGCTCGGCGTCTCGATCGTTGTTGAGAATCGGGCCGGCGCGGGTGGATTGTTGGCGGTGCAGATGGTCGCCCGGGCGGCGCCGGACGGCTACACGTTGCTCTGGGGCGGCGGCACCGCGCTGACGCTCGCTGCGCTGCAGCGGGAACCCGGCTACGACGCCCTGCGCGACTTCACGCCGATCGCAACCATCGTCGAGAATCCGGCCGTGCTTTGCGTCCGCTCCACCGCACCTTGGCGCGACATCGCGGGCCTGCTCGCCGCCGCCAGGACAGTTCGCGGCGGGCTGCGCTACGGTTCCGGCGGGATCGGCACGCCGGCGCACATGGCGGCGGCGGCAATGCTGCGGCTGATCGATGTCGAGGGCACGCACGTCCCCTATCGTGGAGCCAACCAGGCGGCACTGGCGGTCGAGCAGGGTGAGGTGGATTTTGCCTTTGCGATCAGCAACATTGCCCTGCCACGCATGCAGCAAGGCGTGATCCGCGTGCTGCTCACCACCGGCACGAACCGGATGCCGATGCTGCCTGATGTGCCGACGTTGGCCGAGACGGTGACGGGCGGGCCGATCATCACGAGCGGCAGCTCGGTCGCCGGTCCCGCCGGCCTTCCCGCCCCGGTCGCGCAGCGCATCCATGCCGCGATCGGCCGGGTGGTGACCGAGGATACGGCGTTGCGCGATTTGCTGACGCGCGACGGCGGCGACATCACGCTGGCTGCCAGCCCCGCCGCCTACGCCGCTGCCTGGGCCGACGAGTTCGTGCGGCTGCAACGGCTGGTCGCACTGTCTGGAGCGAGAGCGGAATGAACCCGGCCGCCTGCTTCGCCGAGTACGACGCGTTAGGCGAACGGCGCACCGGTGGACCGGGCGACGCCGCCTCTGCCGCCTGGCTCCGCGGTTGCGCCGAGCGAGCCGGCGCCGCGGCCATGCTGCTGCCGGTTGCCTTCACCTGCTTCGATCCCGGCGCTGCCCGGCTTGAGGTGGAAGGCCGCGTGATCGAGGGCCTGCCGCTGTTCGACGGCGGGACCACCGGCGCGGAAGGGATCGTCGGCGCGCTCGGCCCGCTCGGGTCGGATGCGCCGATCGGCGTGGTCGAGATGGAGCCGCGCGCGGCCAGCCTGCCGGACAACGCCTTCGCCCTGGCGCGGCGCGGCAGCGGCCATGCCGCCATCGTCGCGGCGCTGCGCACCAGGCCCGACAGCCTCGCGCCGCTGAACGCGCATGACCACGAACGGCCGTTCGGACCGCCCGTCCTGCAGGTGGCGGGGCGGGAGGCCCGATCGCTGGTCGCGCTCGCCGGGCGCGGCGCCCGCGCGCGGCTGGTCGCGGAGGGGCTGCGCACGGCTGGGCTGTCATGCAATGTCCGCGCCGAGCTGCCAGGTGCCGCCCCGCCGCTGCTGCTGCTCACGCCCCGCACTTCCTGGTGGACCAGCACTGCCGAACGGGCGGGCGGTGTCTTGGCGTGGCTCACCGCGCTCGGCGCGCTGGCAGGCGCGACGCGCCGGCGGGGGGTGGTGGCGCTGGCGACCTGCGGACACGAACTCGGCCATATCGGCGCGCACCGAGCCTTCGCGGCGGAGCCAGGCATCGCCTCGGACAGCGCGCTGGTGCTGCATCTCGGAGCCAATCTCGGCTGTGCGGAGGATGCCCGGCTGACCGTGCGGAGCAATGTGCCGGGCCTCGCTGATCGCATGGCCGAGGCGCTGGTCACTGCCGGCCATCCGCGCGCGCCGCTGGAGGTCGCGACCGGCGGCAAGGCGAACGGCGAAGCACATGAGATCGAGGCGCGGGGCGGCCGCTACCTATCCCTGATCGGCCACAACCCATGGTTCCACGCGCAGGAGGATCGCTGGCCGCAGTGCGTGGCGCTCGATCGCGGCGCATCGATCGCGCGGGCGGTCGCCTTGATCGCAGTCGCGGAGGCCAGGTAGCTGGTCAGGGGCGCCAATGCGGGAGCACGCCCCGCCTTGCTTGTGCGTGCCAGGCAACATGCAACCCGCGTCGTGGCCGGACATCGCGGCAGCCAAACTCAATGAAGCTCTTGTGACCAGACAAGTTCGATATGCCGACATCCTTCGCGGATCAAGTTGGGATGGGCGCCTCGCTGGAGATCACCCGCCGCGCCCAGCACCGCAAAGTCCATCCTGATTACGGGCTTCCTCAGCCGCCCTCAGCGGTGTACAAATAGGGAACATTTAAGTGTCTCCAGGAGGATAGCCGCAATGCTGTTCACTCAAGAGGATCAAGCCGCTACCAGAACTTTCCAAAAAGCCGA
>JAABUN010005440.1_pt1 | contig 15820 bp, 18 predicted proteins | sample 5559311 | NCBI WGS metagenome assembly JAABUN01 (sample SAMN10711877, study PRJNA513370) | rock metagenome | isolation source: Antarctica rocks | place: Antarctica: Victoria Land, Siegfried Peak sud
TCCGCGTCGAGGGCGTCATTGCTCCCCGCAGTACCAGCCGGCTTCCGTCCGGGCTGCCGTACTCCGATTCGGGCGCGCTGAGTTCTGACGCGCCGCCACCCTCTCGCCGGCGGCTGCGCCTACCCACCGGCCGCCGCCCGTTCGAGCTGGGCGGCGACATCGCTGGTCAAGGGGTCGGCGTGGCCGGGCCACGCGGCCGACGGGCCGAGCCCCGCCAGCTTGCGGATGGAACCTCGGGCGCCCTCCGTGTCGAGCGTGAAGGCGGCGTGCGGAACGCGTGCCGCCCCCTTGCGCGAGGTTCGGGGATCGAGGGTGTAGAAGCAGTCGGTGGTCAACGCGACCCCGTCGCGCTCGCGGTACAGGGCGATGAGTCCCGGGGCATGCCCGGGCAGGTGCACCACCTTGAAGCCTGCAGCGACCTCGTCACCCTCCTCGACTGTGCCCGTGATGTTCACCGGCCCGCCATCCCACCGGTCGAGGAGCACTCGCAGGGTGTGGTTGAACGGAAAGGACAGCTCGGAGAAGTCGAAGTAGTGGTCCCCGCCGTCGCCTTCGGCGTCGGCCTTGTCGGCCGGATGGCAGAAGGTGGGGACCGCCAGGGCGGGCGCCGCTCCCCGGTGGTCGGGGTGGGCGTGGCCGAGCACGATACGGGTGATCCCGCCCAGCCCCCTCCCCGCGGAGGCGAGCGCACCGGCCATGTCCGCGCTGCCGGCGTCGAACATGCAGACGCCGCCGCCGTCCTCCTCGAGGAGGTAGACGTTCATCGTCCTGAGCCCAAGCCCCCCGCGGATGAGCCACACGCCGTCGGCGACGCGCCGGGGCCCTGAGGCGACGAGCCTCCGGAGGAGGAACTCGCGCGCGGTGGACCTTCTGCGCGTCCGGTTGCTGTCGAGCGGTCCTCTCACGTGTTCACGGGCATCATGGCGGACGGGCAATGCTACGCAGGGCCAATAGGGTTGTCGGCGTGGCACCGTCCGCACGCAGGCGCGAGCTCGGCCGTGGTGAGCGGGTGCTCCCCGGCGTCTGGCGGCTGCGGCTGCCGCTGCCGTGGCCAGGCGTGCCCCACTGCAACGCCTGGGCACTCGCGGCGGGCGACGGGATCGTGCTCGTCGACACCGGGATGCACGAACCCGGGTCGCTCGCCCAACTCGAGCGCGCGCTCGAGCTGGTGGGACTGAAGCTGGAGGACGTTCGCCTGCTCGTCTGCAGTCACGCGCACGCCGATCACTGCGGCCAGGCCACGACGATCGTCGAGCACACGGGCTGCGAGCTGTGGATGCACCCGAATCACGCCCACCTCTCCGAGCGAGCGGCCGACCCGGAGCAGACGTTCGCCCGTCGGGTTGAAATCGCCCGCCAGAGCGGGGTCCCGGAGGAGCCCCTGCGCGCCTGGGCGATCGAGCGGCGCGAGCAGGAGCCGTGGATCGCCGGCATACCGGTTCCCGACCGCGAGCTCTTACCGGGTGTGACGATCGACTCAGACCTCGGCCCATGGACGGTGCACGAGACCCCGGGTCACGCTCCCTCCCACGTCTGCCTGCACCAGGCAGACCGCCGCCTCCTGCTGTCCGGCGACCATCTCCTGGGCCGCGTCTCGCTCTACTTCGATTTCGGTTTCTCTCCCGACCCGGTCGGGGAGTTCCTCGAGTCGCTCGAGCGCGTGGACGCCCTCGACGCTCGGCTTGCGCTCTCCGGCCACGGGCGCCCGTTCGCCGACGTGCGCGCCCACGTGGAGGCCAACCGAGCGCTGGTGCGCCGACGGCTGTACGTGATCCGCGTCGCGATCGCAGAGACCCCGCTCACCGCCTATGAACTCGCGATGCGGGTCTACGGCCGACCTTCGCCAGCGAGACCGCCACGTGGCTGCTCACGAAGCTGCTCTGCTTCCTCACCCACCTCGAGACGGCCGGCGAGGCGCAGCGAGTCGGGGGTCAACCCGAGCGCTGGACCGCCCGGGACGGTTCCTAGACTCCAGGCATGCGGATCGACGAGGCCATCGCGCAGGCCGACCAGCCGACCTTCTCCTTCGAGTTCTTCCCGCCCAAGACGCCGGAGGGTGAGACCAACCTCGAGGCCGCGCTGTCCGAGCTCCAGCACATGGAGCCCACGTTCGTGTCGGTCACCTACGGTGCCGGGGGCACCACCGAGGAGAAGCACCGGACGGTCGAAACGGTGGCGCGCATCAAGGAGCGTCATGGCCTCGAAGCCATGGCGCACTTCACCTGCGTCGGGGCCACCGTCGACGAGCTCCGTCGCATGCTCGACCGCATGGCCGAGGCCGGAGTCCGGAACGTGCTCGCGCTGCGCGGCGATCCACCGCCCGGGCAGGAGGACTGGACGGCGACCGAAGGGGGCCTCTCCTACTCGCGCGAGCTCGTGGAGCTGATCCGTGACGAGTACGACTTCGCGATCGGTGCGGCGGCCTTTCCGGAGACCCACGTCCACGCCGAGTCGCCCGAAGTCGACCTCGCGTACCTCAAGGCGAAGGTGGATGCCGGAGTCAGCTTCCTGGTGACCCAGCTGTTCTTCGACAACGACGACTACCTGGACTTCGTGGCCCGAGCTCGTGCGGCGGGAATCGACGTGCCGATCATCCCGGGGATCTGGCCCATAACGAACTACAAGCAGATCGCCCGCGTGACGTCACTGGTCGGCTCGCGGCTACCCGAGCCTCTGCTCTCAGAGCTCGACGCCCGCGTCGACCAGCCCGAGGCGGTGGCAGGGTTCGGCGTCGCCTACGCGACCCTGCAGTGCGCCGATCTCCTGGCCAGGGGAGCCCCGGGGATCCACTTCTACACGCTCAACAAGTCGCCCGCCACGCGCGCGATCATGTCCGCTCTGCGCGCGATGACGCCGTGGCGCGGCGCCGTGCCGGTCTGAGCCTCTTTGAACCGGTCCGCGGGCGTCTGAACGCCTCGGTGGATTGAAGGCTGAGCGGTTCAGCCGCGACCGACGAACGGCATCTTCGTTGCCATGATGGTGAGGAATTGGACGTTCGCGTCGAGCGGTAGTCCGGCCATGTAGAGCACGGCGTCCGCGACGTGTCGTGCGTCCATGCGCGGCTCACCGGCCGTCGAGCCGTCCGCCTGCAGGACGCCCTGGGCCATCGCCGCGGTCATCTCCGTCGCCGCGTTGCCGATGTCGATCTGGCCGCAGGCGACGTCGTAGGCCCGGCCCTCGAGCGAGATCGCCTTGGTGAGGCCGGTCATGGCGTGCTTGGTGGCGGTGTAGGCGACCGCGTTTGGCCGCGGCGCCTGGGCGGAGATGGAGCCGTTGTTGATGATGCGACCGCCCTGCGGTTCCTGCGCCTTCATCGCCCGGAAGGCCTCCTGAGCGCAGAGGAAGGCCCCGGTCAGGTTCGTCGCGACCGCCGTCTCCCACTCGTCGAGCGACACGTCCTCGAACGGCGTGGGGGTACTGAAGATGCCGGCGTTGTTGAACAGCAGGTCGATGCGTCCCAGCTCGCCCCGCGCGCGGGCGAACAGCGCCGTGACCGACACCGGGTCGGTCACGTCGGTCGGCACGACGATCGCGGCCCCCGCCGCCGGCTCCGGGTCGGTGAGCGTCGCGCGCAGGGTGTCTTCGTGACGGCCGGCGAGGGCCACGCGATGGCCTGCGCCAATCAGCGCCCGTGCGACTTCCCGGCCGAGACCCGAGCCCGCTCCCGTGATGACGGCGACCGGAGCGTCCGGGCTCATTCGCCGACGACTTCGATGATGTCGAGCCGATGGGCGACCCGCGGCGTCCCGTCGGCGGCCGTCCAGGCGACGTCGACCGAGTCATCCTTGCGGTAGGTGCCGACTCCCCACGCGCCCAGAAACCAGCGCTTCTTGGAGATCACGTCCTTGGCCAGCATGGAGGGGAATTCGAGGACGCCGTCGCGGACCTTGTAGTCCGTGCCCTGCCGCTGGGGAACGCTGTTGAGGAACACTGTGTAGGGCTGCCGGACACCAGGCGGGAGTCGGACCTTCGAGCGTTCCATCGGCTGCGCATCCTAGTGTCCTGAAGCAGAGATCCGCGGGCATCTGCCGGCAGCGGACGGGGGTCGCTGAAACCCTCCACGAGCTGCCACCTCACGACGACACCGGGCTTCCACAGTGCATCGAGACGAATTCACCATCCGCCGGTCCGAGCGAGCCCGCCGCGTGCGTGTCTGCGTCGACGGCGGCGGAGCGGTGGAGGTCGTGCTGCCCCGCCGGGTGCCGGAGCGCGACGCCGTTGCGGCGGTCGTCGAACTGGCCCCCTGGATCGAGCGACGGCGGGCGGCGCTGGCCCGGGCGCTGGCCGAGGTGGCCCGGCCGCTCGGAACCGCCCCCTACCTGGGAGAGACGCTGGAGCTCGTGCCCGAGTCCGGCCGCACCCGCGTGCACCGCCGGGGGGAGAGGCTCTTCACCCCGGCGTCGGAGGCCGGTCCGGCGCTCGAGCGCTTCTATCGCCGTGCCGCCCGCATCGAGATAGCCGATCGGCTCGACGCCGCCGTGGCGCGCGCCGGCTCGGAATACTCGCAGTTGACGATTCGCGGCCAGCGCACCCGGTGGGCGTCGTGCTCATCGAGCGGCGCGATGTCCTTCAACTGGCGGCTGCTGCTCGCACCGCCGGTAGTGCTCGACTACGTAGTCGAGCACGAGGTCTGCCATCTGCAAATCATGGACCACTCGCCACAGTTCTGGGCGCTGCTCGAGGGCCGGGTGCCCGAGTGGCGTGCCCACGCGGGCTGGCTTCGTCGTTACGGCTCGACACTCCAGATCTGATGCGGCGGCGGAGCTGCGAAAACCCGCTCTACGGGAGACAGGAGGGCGTGGCCCCGACCGGAGAGGTTCGCGTCGCTTCCCCCGAAAACGTGGATCTCACCGCGTATTGGGCGGCGAGATGCACGTGGCCTCGTCCTGGGACGTCAAGAGTGAATCTCGGCGAGCAAGCCGTGCCGACATCTACGTTGACGCGGCAGCGAGATGACAGATCAAGTACCCGCCCCCTGAGCCGCCGCCGAGTGGGAAGCGACCCGCCTCCTCAGTGCGGGGGTTCGGACCCGACGCGGCGAACGAACTCCGTCGGTTTCAGCGATGCGACTCGTCCAAGCGGGCGCAGACTCCCCCGGTCTCAGCGATCTGACTCCGCTGACCGCAGAACCCGCCGGAGCGCCTGAAGCGCGGTCTCGGTGCCCTCGAGCGGTACGGCGGTACGACGGACTCGACCCGCGTGGGCGGTCATCGAACCATCTCCGTGCACGTCGACGCCTGCCCGTACCGACGGTGAGATTCGGCCCGGACCCGCGAGTTCCACTCGAGCCGCCACCTGGTCTGCGGCCTCAAAGCGCCGAAAGCGCAGATCCACTCTGCCCGGCCGCTCCGTCCGCGCCACCTCCCGCGCCGCGTACTCCACCTCGTCGAGTGCCGCCTCCAGGGTCGCGGCGCGCCGGCGCTCGACCGTCGAGCCGCGACGCACCGTGACCCGGTAAGCGCCGGTCAGCGGTCGGACACCGTCACGTAGTCGCGCTCGCGGGCCCCGGTGTAGATCTGGCGCGGGCGGGCGATCTTCTGCTCCTCGTCGTCGATCATCTCGAGCCACTGGGCGATCCAGCCGCTCGTGCGCGGGATGGCGAACATGACCGGGAACATGCCGGCGGGCAGCCCCATCGCCTCGTAGATCAAGCCCGAGTAGTAGTCGACGTTCGGATAGAGCTTGCGCGAGGTGAAGTACTCGTCGTCCATCGCCCGCTTCTCGAGCTCGGTGGCGATGTCGAGCAGCGGGCTCTTGCCCGTGACCTCGTAGACGTTGTCGAGGTGCTCGCGGATGATCCGGGCCCGCGGATCGTAGTTCTTGTACACACGGTGGCCGAAGCCCTGGAGCTTCTCCTTGCCCTGCTTCACCCCTTCCAGGAAGTCGGGGATGTTGTCGATCGATCCCACGCGGCGCAGCATGTTCAGCGCCTGCTCGTTGGCGCCGCCGTGCAGGGGCCCGTAGAGCGCCGCGACGCCGGCCGTCACGGCGGAGTAGGGATCGACCTGCGATGAGCCGACCGATCGCACGGCGCTGGTCGAGCAGTTCTGCTCGTGATCGGCGTGGAGGATGAAGAGCACGTCGAGCGCCTTGGAGAGCCGCTCGTCGGGCTGGTACTTCTGCTCGGACATCTTGTAGAGCATCCCGAGGAAGTTCGAGGGATAGTCGAGATCGTTGTCGGGATAGACGTACGGCTGTCCCATGTTGTGCCGGAAGGCGAAGGCGGCCAGAGTCGGCATCTTGGCGATCAGCCGGATCACCTGGATGTAGCGGGTCTCGGGGTCCTTCACCTTCACCGCATCCGGATAGAAGGTCGACAGCGCCCCGACCGAGGCCAGGAGCATCCCCATGGGGTGCGCGTCGTAGCGGAAGCCCTCGACGAACTTCTTGACGTTCTCGTGGACGAACGTGTGCATGGTGATCGAGTGCACCCACTCGTCGAGCTGAGCCTGGTCCGGAAGCTCGCCGTGGACCAGCAGGTACGCGACCTCGAGGTAAGTCGACTGCTCGCACAGCTGCTCGATGGGATACCCGCGGTACTCGAGGACGCCATTGTCGCCGTCGATGTAGCCGATGGCGGAGCGGCACGCGGCCGTATTGAGGAACGCGGGGTCATAGGTCATCAGGCCGAAGTCGTCCTCGTCGACCTTGATCTCGCGCAGCGCCATCGAGCGGATGGTCCCGTCCTCGACGGGAACCTCGTAGGTCTTGCCCGTGCGGTTGTCGGTGATGCTCAGGGTGTCCGAAGCCGTGGCGACCCCGCCGCCGTTGGCGTCCTGCTCCTCGGTGCTCATGGTTGCTCCCGATCGTTAAGAGGTCAGCACAGCACTCGCCATGGTGGCGACCACCAGGAGAGCTCCCAGGGTCATCACCCCGCGGGCCGCGCCGCGTGAGGCGGGAAAGTCGTGGCGCACGATGCCCAGCGACGCAACCAGGACGGCAAATGCCGTCAGTGCGAGGCCGGCAACGTAGAAAGCGATTTTGGAGGGCTCGGCGCCCTCGGTGGCGGCGAGCGTGAGAACCGCGATCACCCTCGGGATCCTACCGGACGACCGGCGGCGTCGGAAGACCCGTGTAGCGACTCTCCGTCGCGGCGATCTGACCCTGATAGTGCGAACCCAGCTCAGGCGAACCGTACGGCCGCCGTGCGGGAGCGTCGAGCGTCATGAACGAGAGCTGGGCGATGGGAAGCCCGGCGTAGAGGCGGATCGGTACGCGCGTGAGGTTGTTGAGCTCGAGCGTCAGCGTGCCCTTCCACCCCGGATCGCAGAAACCCGCGGTGGCGTGGACGATCAGGCCGAGGCGTCCCAGCGAGCTCTTGCCTTCGATGCGGGCGACGATGTCATCGGGCAGCTCCACCCACTCGCGCGTGCGCCCGAGGCAGAACTCGCCCGGATGGATGACGAACGGCTCGTCGGGCCCCACCCGAACTTCTTCGGTGAGGTTCGTCGGCGGCTCCCGCAAGTCGATCGCCGTGGCGCGGTGATTGTGGAACACCCGGAACGAGTCACCGAGCCGAAGGTCGACGGAGGCCGGCTGGACAAGCGCCGGGTCCCAGGGATCCATGACAATCCGCCCGGCTTCGACGAGCGAGATGATCGTCCCGTCGGAGAGGACGGACGCGGGGCGGGGGCCGGACACGCACGGCATCCTCGCATGGGCGGCGGACCGGTGATCAGCGCTGCGAGATGCGGCCCCGGGCGCTCACCCGGCGGACGCGCGCCGGGGGAATCGGAGCCGGGTCTCCGTGGGGTCCGCGTCGCGGCGTGCGCGGCAGCGGGCCGGGAGGGTGCGGTCGACGCCGCCGTGGTCCGTCCTCGCCCAGGTCGTCCACCGGATCGGGCTCGGGCACGTCTCGGACGGCCCACCACACGATCCACGCCAGCAGCCCGATCGGCACTTTGAGGGCGACGAACAGGTAGAACATAGTCCACTCCACGAATCGCGGACGATAACTCTGCGCGGACGCAATTGCCAGGCCGATCGTCCAGGGCTGGCGCATACACGGGCCTCGACGCCCGGTTCGGTTGATCCGCGGCGGGTTCGTCCGCGAACGGAGCCGCATGCGCAGCCCCGCCTTCTTCGCCGCTGTGGCGACCGTGACGATCGCCTTCATCACGAGCCCGGCGAGCGCCGCCAGGACCGCGAACGTCTCCCTCGAGGACGTCAGGTTCACGCCCTCATCGGTGCAGGTCAAACGCGGCGACCGGGTGCGATGGACGTGGAATGACGGCGCTACGCCCCACAACGTGTCGTCACGAGGCACCCTGCGCTTCAGGTCCTCATCCACCAAGACCCGCGGGATCTATGTCGTGCGGTTCAACCAGGCCGGAACGCATCGCTACCTCTGCACGATCCATCCCGGCATGGCGGGCAAGGTCGTCGTCCGCTGATCCGCTCTGCCGCTAGGAGCGTTAACCGTCTCGACCAGAGGGTTGGCCTGCGCTTGTCAGAGCGAAGACAACCCACGAAGCAAAGCAAAGACCTTCAGGAGGTCCAGTCAGTGTCCAATCACATCAGCCTCGAGTCGTTCGACCAGGATGGCGCAGTACGCGAGACGGCTGAAGCCGCCGGCGCCAACCGTCGCGACTTCCTCCGCAAGGGCGCCATTGCAGGCGGCGGCTTCGTCGCCGGCGGCGTGCTCTTCAACGGATTCGCTTCACCGGCCGAGGCCGCGATCTCGACCCGCAACAAGTCGAAGAAGAACGACGTCAAGATCCTGAACTATGCGCTGACGCTCGAGTTCCTCGAGGCCGAGTTCTACAAGCAGGCTCTGGCCAACAAGGTGTTCGGCAGTGACGCGGCCCTCGGGAAGTACACCGCGGTCGTCGCCGACCACGAGGCCGACCACGTCTCCTTCCTGCGCGGCGCCCTCGGCAAGGCCGCCATCAAGAAGCCGTCGTTTGACTTCGGTAAGGCCGTGACCGACGTTGCCATGTACCGCGCCACGGCGCAGGTGCTCGAGGACACGGGCGTGTCGGCGTACGCCGGGCAAGGTCCGAACCTGTTCCAGCGTCCCGTCGTCGCGGCGGCCCTCTCGATCCATTCCGTCGAGGCCCGTCACGCCGCGTGGATCCGCTTCCTCAACGGCGGCGGTGCCGCAAACGCCAAGACGACGGCCCTTCCGGCCCCTCTAACGTTCGACAAGCCGGCGAGCGAGCGGGTCGTCCTCCGCGCGGTTGGCGCCACCGGCTTCATCCAGTAGTCAAATTCTGGACCCTGCAGCACCGGAGCGGCTCCCTCGGGAGCCGCTTCGGCGTTCAGGGGTGAAACCGGTTACGCCTGCAGCGGTGCCCGGTCTGAATCAAAGCGCGTGACACGCCCGAGGGCGGCGACCCGCTCGCCGATCTCCTCGCCCGTCAGCGCCTGGATGCGCTCGGTCCCGAAGGCCTCGACGTTGAAGGATGCGAGCGCCGTCCCGTGAGCCATGGCCCGGCGCAGTAGCTCGTCGGAGAACTCGCCTTCGGGGTGGGCTGCGATGTACCCGACGAAGCCGCCGGCGAAGGTGTCCCCGGCGCCTGTCGGATCCACCACGTCGGGAGTGGGGTAGGCCGGAAGCGCGAAGTAGCTGTCGCGTGTGAACATCGCCGCGCCGTACTCGCCCTGCTTGGCGACCACCACGCGCGGCCCCAGGTCCAGGACGGCTTGCGCCGCCCGGACGAGGTTCGGCTCGTCCGTGAGCTGTTTGATCTCCGAGTCGTTGACGATCAGGCAGTCGACGAGCCGGATGGTCTTCACCAGCGACTCGCGGGCGATGTCGATCCACAGGTTCATGGAATCGAGGGCCGTGAACCGAGCGCGTTCGCACTGCTCGAGCACCTGACGCTGCAGGTCGGGCTGGATGTTCGCCAGGAACAGCACGTCCGCCGCGCGGGAGGCCTCTGAGAGCTTGGGCTCGAAGGTCTCGAAGACGTTGAGCTCGGTGATGAGCGTGTGCCGCACGTTGACGTCGCGCTCGTAGCGGCCGGACCAGAAGAACGTCTTGCCGCCCGGGACCCGTTCGACGTCTTCCGTATTGACTCCCCGGGCACGCAGGACCTCGAACTCGTCGGAGCCGAAGTCGTCGCCGACCGGGCCCACGATCCGCGTGTCGGCGAAGAACGAGGAGGCGAGCGAGAAGTGGACGGCGGAGCCGCCGAGCAGGCGCGGCCGGACGCCCGCGGGCGTCTCGACGGCGTCGAAGGCGATGGAGCCGACGACGGTCAGCGACATGGAAGGCCTTTGGTCGGGTGCGAAGGCAGGGGCGGGGTGAGGATAGGGTCCGCCCGATGCGCGCCATCCAGATCTCCCAATGGGGCGGCCCCGAGGTCCTCGAGCTCGTCGAGGATGCCCAGACGCCCCACCCTGTCGACGGCGAGGTCCTGATCCGCGTCACCCGGTCGGGAATCAACTTCGCCGACACCCACGCGCGTGAGAACTCTTACCTCGCCCGCTACGAGCTGCCGCTCATCCCGGGCGCTGAGGTGGCAGGGGTGGTGGTCCGCGCAGCCGGTGGCCTCGCTGAGGGTACGCGGGTCGCGGCGCTCGTCGGGTCGGGCGGGTACGCCGAGTACGCCGTCGCGCCGGCCGCGTCGGTCGTGCCGATTCCCGAGGGCGTTCCGGACGGCGTCGCGCTTGCGCTGCTGCTGCAAGGGCTGACGGCCTGGCATCTCTACAAGACCTCGGCGAAGCTGGGTCAGGGGGAGAGCGTCGTGGTCGTCGCCGCGGCGGGCGGCGTGGGCACGCTGGCGGTCCAGCTCGCGAAGCCCTTCGGCGCCGGTCGCGTGATCGCCACCGCCTCTTCAGACACGAAGCGAGAACTGGCGCTTTCGCTCGGCGCGGACGCCGCGGTCGATCCCAACGTCGAGGATCTGGCGGTCGCGCTGCGGGAGGCCAACCACGACCGGAAGGTCGACGTGGTGCTCGAGATGGCCGGTGGTCGCGTGTTCGACGAGTGTCTCAAAGCGCTCGCGCCGCTCGGCCGGCTCGTGACCTACGGACTCGCCTCGCGCGAGTCCAATGAGATCTCAAACGGAACCCTCATGCGCAAGAGTCAGGCGGTGGTCGGTTTCTGGCTCATGCACGTGCTCGGTAGGCCGGAGCTCGTGACCGCTCCGTTGGCCGACCTCTTCGGGCGGGTCGCCCGCGGCGAGCTGCGCGTCGTGGAGGGAGAGACCTACGGGCTCTCCGAGGCCCGACGGGCACACGAGGACCTGCAGGGCCGTCGCACGAGCGGCAAGCTTCTGCTCGACCCGGCGCGCTGAGCGCCTAGGCGTCGCGGTCGCGTTCGCTCGACCACAGCGAGCTGCTCGATCGCGACCCCCGCTGTCGAGCCGGAGGAGGCGGCGGCTCGCGGTGCGGCTCCGGCACGGGAACAGGCTGTCCCGGCGCCCGGCGCTCGGGCTCGTCGTCCCACTCGAAGGCGGCCGTGCCGCCCGGGCGGTAGAGGCGCCCGAGCGCGGCGAGCAGCACCACGGTCAGCACGATGAGCATGAGCGCCTCGAGCGCACCCGGGTTCGTGGCGAAGTCTCCCCAACCGTAGGCGAGGAGGGCTGTCACGAGGACGCTGGCGAGGCGGATCGGCCACCGGAGCACTGACGCAAGGATCGCAGGCTCGACGTCGGCTCCGGCGATAAGCGCGGATGGCGAGCGGTGCGAAGACGAAGATCGTCACGCGCGCGAGCGACCACAGCAGCGACCCGGTCACGTAGTAGGAGAGGTCGTGATCAGAGCCGGCCGTCACCGCGTCGCCGCGTAGAAGCCCGCGGCCGGCGTCGACCATGAACGTGAGCGGTTGGACCTCGGCGAACGCCTCGAGCGCCGCGGGGGCATCGAATCGACCGGGACGAAGGCGCTCGAGGAGGACGTCGAGGCCACGGCGCACGAGCCCGAGGGCGAGGACTTGACCCACCTGCGCGCCCGTCAGGCGGCCGGTGAGATCGCCGACGAGCTCGACCCCGCCTTCGTGCTGCTGCTCCTGCGGTCCGCCGTCGTCTCCGGGGTCGTCTTCCCCGGCGACGTCAAGCGGCTCATGAGCCTTGACCCCTCGTCGCCGGAGTACCTCGACCACATGGGCCGCCAGCTGCCGCTCCTTGTCGCTCGGCTTGCGTAGGGCTCTGTCCGGAGACGAATTCGATCATCTAGGGTGCTGATCGGAAATGACGACCTTCGCTGACCTCGGCCTCTCCGAGGACCTCCTTCACGCCCTGCGAGACGTGGGCTATGAGTCGCCCAGCCCGATTCAGGAGCAGGCCATCCCCGAGCTGCTCCAGGGCAAGGACGTCATCGGCCAAGCGCAGACGGGCACGGGCAAGACCGCCGCCTTCGGCCTGCCGATGATCCAATTCGTCGATCCCTCCGAGCCCGAGGTGCAGGCGCTCGTCCTGACGCCCACGCGCGAGCTGTGCATCCAGGTCACCCAGGCCATCCGCACCTACGCGGTCCGCAAGGGCGTCGACGTGGTCGCCGTCTTCGGCGGCGCCCCCATCCGCACGCAGCAGGCCCAGCTCAAGCAGGGCGGGCAGATCGTCGTAGGAACCGTCGGGCGCGTGCTCGACCTCATCTCGCGCCACTCGCTCATGCTTCACTCCTGCCGCTACCTCGTGCTCGACGAGGCCGACGAGATGCTCGACCTCGGCTTCCTCGAGGACGTGGAGAAGATCCTCGCGCTGACCCCGGGCGGGCGCCAGACCGCCCTGTTCTCCGCCACCATGCCTCCCGAGATCCGAGGGCTGGCCGACCGGCACCTGTATGACCCGGTCACCGTCACGGTCAAGGCAGCGACGCTGACCATCGACACGGTCGAGCAGTTCTACGTCGAGACCAAGGCGGCCGACAAGAACGCGACGCTCGCCGAGGTTCTCGAAGCGGAGAAGCCCGATCAGGCCATCGTCTTCGCCCGCACCAAGATCCGCACGGATCAGCTCTATCGGACGCTGCGCGACAAGGGCATGAACGTCAAGGCGCTGCACGGCGACATGAGCCAGGGCTCGCGTGACGGTGTGATGATCTCGTTCAAGGGCGGGCGGGTGCAGATCCTCGTCGCCACGGACGTCGCAGCCAGGGGCCTGGATATCTCGACGGTGACCCACATCGTCAACTTCGACGTTCCCACCTCCCCCGACGTCTACGTGCACCGGATCGGGCGCACGGGCCGGGTGGGGCGCTCGGGCCGGGCCATCACCTTCGTCGAGCCGCGCCAGAAGCGAGAGCTCGAGGCCATCGAGCGGCACGCCAACACCAAGATCGCCGAGTGGTCCGCGGGCGCCAAGGTGGAGCCTGCCCCCGCGCAGGAGCCGCCCCGCCGTCATCGCAAGCCCCACGACGCCGTCAGCGTCGTCAACGGCAGGGATGGATACCGTAAGTTGATCGCCGGAGGAGGCCGCGCCGCCGGCCTCTCCGCCGCCGACCTCATCCACGCCGTCACCGCCGCCGGCCTCGACGGCGAAGAGGTTCGCAACGTGCGCATCCTCGAGCGTTTTGCTCTGCTCGAAGTGCCCGCGGACCAGGTGCTGCGCATCACGGAGAGCGTGGACGGCACGGACGTCCGCGGCCACACCCTCCGCATCCAAGCCACCAAGAGCTAAGGAATTCCGATGTCCCAGGCGACGTTCAACACCCTGCACGGTCCGATCGTGGTCGAGCTCTTCGACGAGGACGCTCCCAAGACCGTCGAGAACTTCCGCAAGCTGGCGGCCGACGGCTTCTACGACGGCCTGGGCTTCCACCGCGTCATCAAGCAGTTCATGATCCAGGGCGGCTGCCCGCAGGGCACGGGCACGGGCGGCCCGGGCTACACGTTCGAGGACGAGATCAACGACCACAAGATCGTCCGCGGCGCGCTGGCGATGGCCAACGCGGGGCCGAACACGAACGGCTCGCAGTTCTTCATCGTGACCACCGACGCAGCCCCGTGGCTCGACGGCAAGCACACCGTCTTCGGTGAGGTGCGTGAGGGCATGGACGTGGTGGACGCCATCGAGGCGCTCCCCACCGACGGTCGCGATCGTCCCAAGGAGCCGGCCGGCATCGAGAAGGTCAAGCTCGCCGCGGCGTAGCACGTGCGTCGCTGGGTAGTGCGGTGAGCATGAGCCGCGAAGGCAGGGCGATCGTCGTGGGATCCGGGCCGAACGGACTGGCCGCGGCGATCACGCTCGCGGAGGCGGGTCGCGACGTCACGGTGCTCGAGGCCCAGGAGCGCCTCGGCGGCGGCGTGGCCACCGTCGAGCTCACCCTCCCCGGCTTCCACCACGATCTCTTCTCCTCGGTCTACCCCGCCGGGGCGGCGTCGCCGGTGTTCGCCCGGATGCCGCTCGAGCGCCACGGCCTGCGCTGGATCCACCCCGAGATCTGCGTCGCCCACGTGCTGGGCGAAGATCGGGCGGTTGCCCTGCACCGGTCCGTGGACGCCACCGTGGCCAGCCTCGACGCTCAGCATCCCGGCGACGGCGAGCGCTGGCGGGCGTTCACCGGACCCTACCTGCGCAGCTTCGGATCGCTGCGCCGAACGATGTTGTCGGGCTTCCCTCCCGTCCGTGGCCCGCTTGGCATGGTCCGCGGGCTTGGACCGGGCGGCATGCTCGAGTTCGTCAAGCTCGTGCTCATGCCGGCCATGAGCCTGGCGAACGATCTCTTCCAAGGCCAGGGCGCCAAGGCGTGGCTGTACGGCTCCGCGATGCACGGCGACGTCCCGCCGACCGGTGCGGGCTCGGCGATCGCGGCGGCCTATCTGCAACTTCTCGGCCATGCCGTGGGGTGGCCGAGCCCGGAGGGCGGCGCGGGTCGCCTGTCCGGAGCTCTCGCGAGCTACTTGGAGGAGCTCGGGGGTCGGGTGCGCACGAGCGCACCCGTGGTCCGGGTCGTGGTCGAGCGCGACCGGGTGTCCGGAGTGGAGCTCGAGGGCGGCGAGCGCGTCCCGGGCACCCTGGTGATCGCCGACACCACGCCGCGCGGCCTGCTGCGGCTCGCCGGACATGCGTTCCCCGAGGGATATGCGGCTTCTCTGCGCCGCTATCACTACGGCGTCGCGACGGTCAAGGTCGATTGGGCGATGTCCGACGCGATCCCGTGGAGCGCCCCGGATGCGCGCCGAGCCGGAACGGTCCACGTCGGGGGCTCCGATCGTGAGGTGATCCAGGCCGTCGCGGGCACCGGCGACGAAGGGCTGGCCGAGAAGCCGTTCATGCTCACAGGCCAGCAGAGCGTGGCCGACCCTTCGCGTGCGCCGGCAGGACAGCACACCGCGTGGGCCTACACGCACGGGCCCCACGGCATCGACTGGGCCAAGGAAGGTGACCGGCACGTCGAGCGTATGGAAGCCCAGATGGAGCGCTTCGCCCCGGGCTTCCGCGACCGTGTCCTGGCTCGTCACGTGATGATGCCCCGCGACCTCGAGTCCCGGAACGAGAACCTGGTGGAGGGGGACGTCGGCGGCGGCTCGTACACCTTAGATCAGGTCTTCTTCCGTCCTGTGCCGTCCCTGGCGCCCTACCGGACACCGCTGCGCGGGCTGTTCATCGGCAGCGCATCGTCCTTCCCCGGCGGGGCTGTCCACGGCGTCCCGGGTCACGCCGCCGCTCGGCTGGCGCTGGCCGAGGCCCGGGTTCCCGGCCGCGGCTACTAGACCACGAGGTCGGAGACACGGCCCTGCGTACTAGGGTCCGCACGGCACCTGAGACCGAGGAGATCGCATGGCCACCGTTGAACAACACCGCCCTTTCGACGCCTCACCGGGCGTAGGCATCCGGGTGCGCAATCCCGCCACAGGTCAGGTGATCCGCACCGTCGAAGTCGTGTCCGGAGACGAGGTGCGGGCGATGGTGGCCCGCGCGCGCGCGGGCCA
>JAABUN010005441.1_pt1 | contig 15820 bp, 14 predicted proteins | sample 5559311 | NCBI WGS metagenome assembly JAABUN01 (sample SAMN10711877, study PRJNA513370) | rock metagenome | isolation source: Antarctica rocks | place: Antarctica: Victoria Land, Siegfried Peak sud
GTCGGGGTCTCCAACTTCCTGCCCGAGCACCTGGAGCGGCTGCTCGCCGAAACCGAACTGGTGCCGGCCGTCAATCAGATCGAGCTCCATCCGACCTACCAGCAACGCGACGTTGCCGACTTCGGAGTCGACCGCTCCATCGCGGTTGAGTCGTACTCGCCACTCGGCCAGGGCGCCGATCTGGAACACCCTACGGTGGTTGCGCTCGCGGACAGCTACGCCAAGACCCCGGCGCAGATCGTGCTTCGCTGGCATCTGCAACAAGGGCACGTTGTGATACCGAAGTCCAACTCGGCGGATCGAATCCGATCCAACTTCGACGTGTTCGACTTTTCCTTGTCCGACGACGAACTGGCAACCGTGACCGCGATGGAGAGCGGCAGTCGGATCGGTGGCGATCCGAGGACGTTCGCACTCAGTCAGATCCGCTAGCTGCCCGCTAGGGCAGGTGTTCACTCGATTCGCCAGAACGAATCACGAAGGCTGGAGTGTCAATGACCACTATCTCTGCTCAACCCGGTCGGAGGGCCCGGGGTGCGCCTGATGACGCCGAGCTTGCCCGGCTGGCACAGCGATCGAGTGTGCGCCGCCGGCAGGCTCTGTGGATCTGGCTGTTACTCCTACCGACTGTGGTGCTGTACGGCGTCTACACGATCTATCCGATCATCGCCAGCTACTGGTACTCACTCGTGGAGTGGAACGGGTTCGGGGCCGACAAGAAGTTCGTGGGCTTCAGCAACTACCGCTCCGTCTTCGCCGACCCGATGTTCTGGAGCTCGTTCAAGATCACCATCATCTTCATGCTGCTGGTCGCACCGGCGCGGGTGATCTTGAGCTTCCTGCTCGCGATCGTGCTGAACTCCCCGAAGCTACCGTTGTCGAAGCTATTCCGAACGGTGTTCTTCCTGCCGGTCGTCACGACGACGGCCATCGTGGGCGTGGTGATGCAGTTCATCCTGGATCCGAGCAGCGGGCCCATCAACTCGTTCCTGAAGTTCCTCGGGTTCGAGGGCGGGGTCAACTTCCTCGGCGACTCCGACCTCGCCCTGGTCACGGTGTCAGTGGTCTACGTCTGGAAGTTCTTTGGAATCACCATGATCTACTGGCTGGCTGCGCTGCAGACCATCCCCCAGGACATCTTTGACGCAGCCAAGATCGACGGCGCCGGCTTCGTGCAGATCTTCCGGCACATCACTCTGCCGTTGCTGAAGCCGTTCGTGATCATCATCTCGCTGCTGACGATCGAGGATACGTTCCGGGCCTTCGATCTGATGCAGACCATGACCGGCGGTGGCCCGTTCTTCAGCACCGAGATCATCGAGATCTACATCTACCGCTGGGCCTTCGCAGCGCCGATCCCCCAACTCGGACACGCGTCGGCAGCAGCGGTGCTCTTCGGAGCGTTCGTCTTTGCTATCGGGCTCATCCAGCTGTGGGGTGTCTACGCTGCACGCCGGCTGAGGAAGGACTACTCATCATGAGTGCCTCATCGACAGTGATCCGACCTCAGCGGGCACCACGATGGCAGCGGATCCTTCGACGAGTGCCGTGGTGGATCGCCGTCGCCTTCCTCGTCGGGGTGGCGATCACCTGGGTCTATCCGTTCGTCTGGATGGTCTCGGCCTCCCTCAAGGACAACATGGAGGTCTTCGCTGCGGGCCTGGAGCTGATACCGAGTCGCTTCGCGTTCGAGAACTACGTCCGGGCCTGGGAGGACGCGAAGTTCGGCCGCTACCTCGTCAACACTGTGATCGTCACCTTGTGGACGGTCTTCATCGTGACAGTGCGTTGCGCCTGCGCCGGCTACGTGCTGGGCCGCTATCGCTTCACCGGCTCCAAGATCTTCATGGGCATCCTGATCGCAACTCTGTTCGTGCCCACCGGCTACACCATCATCCCGATCGTCCAGATCTCGCTTCAGCTGGGCGTGATCGACTCGTTGTCGGGCATGATCTTGGCGCTGAGCGGCGCAGCCAACGTGTCGGCGATTCTGATCTACGCCGGGTACTTCCGGCAGATGCCGAAGGAGCTCGAGGAAGCCGCCGTTGTCGACGGTGCCGGCTTCCTGCGCGTCTTCTTCTCCATCATGTTGCCACTGGCGATGCCGGTGACAGCCACTGTCGCCCTGCTCACCTTCCTGGCAACGTGGAACGCATTCTTCCTCCCCCTGGTGTTCTCCTTCAGTCGCCCGGAGCTTCGGACCCTGAGTGTGGGCATGCAGGCCTTCGTCGGTGAAAACGCGGTCGACTGGACCGGAATGGCCGCCGCCGGCGTTATCTCGATCGTCCCTGTCGTAGTTCTCTTCTTCTTCCTACAGCGGTACTTCGTCGAAGGAATCGCCGGAGCAGTCAAGTCATGACCCGGCGTGGCCAGAGCAAAGTAAACCCCAACGAAAGGAAAGTTTCATGTCCGCAATGACGCGTCGTGGTTTCTTGCAGGGGTCCTCGGCCCTCGCACTGGCAGCTGCCGTAGGTGGCTGTGGTTCGGAGGACCCGGGCAGCGGTTCGGGGTCCGGAGGGGGCGGTGGCGCCGGGCTTCAGTGGTGGGACCACTTCAGCTCCTTCCAGAAGTTCCACGCCGAATGGGCGGCCAAGCAGTCCGAGGCTCTCGGCACCAAGGTCACCTACAGCTACTACGAGGCATCGAAGGCACCCGAGGCCTTGCAGCTGGCCAACCAGGCCAAGGCGCTGCCTGATATCTACTCCAACGTCGTCGGCATCCCGCTCGGGGCGCTGGTGAAGGACAACTGGGTCCACGAGCTGGACATCTCGAAGGGGGACCTGGACAAGCTGCCCAAGGGCCTCAACACGGAGGGCATCACCAGCATCGACGGCAAGCTCTACGGTCTGCCACTGTTCAGCTTCCGCCAGTACACCGCCGTGACCTGGTTCAATACCGACCATTTCGCCACGGCGGGGCTGGATCCGAACGCTCCGCCGGCCACCTACGACGAGTTCCGCGCGGCCTGCCAGAAGCTCAAGGCGGCCAGCATCGCTCCGATGACCCTCGCGCTCGGTGCCGACGGCGGCCGGGTGCGCGACGAGATGGACGACATGGCGCAGACCGGCGGCTTCCCCGGCTACCAGGGACTGAACTTCACCACCGGTGAATACCAGTATGACCACGATGCGTACGTGAACGGCATCGAGTTCTGGAAGGAGCTCTACGACACCGACATGATGCTGCCGGGCACCAACAACTTCAGCGTGGTGAACGCGCGTACCCGGTTTGCCTCCGGCAGTGTCGGCTTCTTCATCGACGGTCCATGGCTCCCGGGCGGCTCTCGAGTCCTGCAACCCGCGATCCTGCCGAAGATCGGCGGCGGCCAGATTCTGACGGCTGAGGCCGGAGCGCCGGTGGCGACCTACCGGGGGCTCGGGGGCCCGTCGTTCTTCGTCTCCGGTTCCAGCAAGGATCCCGAGAACGCGGCCAAGATCCTTGAGTCCTTCACCACGGAGGAGTACCAGAAGTCGATGACCGCTGCGATGGACCAGCCGCCGGTGAACCTGGACGTAGTGGACAGCGCGGATGTGATCGAGCCCTACAAGAAGATCATCAATCTGTACAAGCAGCAGGTCTTCCAGGGTCCGCAGGCGATCGTCCGCAACCCGAAAATCTCGGCGGTGGACGCACAACGCAAGCCGGTCACTCCGCACCTGGGCCAGGTCATGCAGGGCTACCTCGGCGGCGACATCAGTGACCTCAAAGGTGCGTTGAAGAAGCTCAGCGATGCCTTCGCGGCGGACCGCGAGCAGGCGATCAACGCCGCAAAGTCCGCTGGCGCCGAGGTGTCCACGGACGACTATGTCTTCAGTGACTGGAAGCCGGGCGCTGACTACGCCTATAAGGAGTAGCAAGACCACGATCACCACCCTTCTTACCAGCCGAAGGAACTTCTGAATGAACGCATTACCGAATGATCGAACGGCGATAGTGACCGGTGCCACCTCGCCACGTGGTATCGGCCGGGCCACGGTTGAGCTGTTGGCCAGCCAAGGCTGGCACGTCGGCATCATGGATCTGGACCAGTCCGCCTGCGATGAACTCGCCGACGAGGTCACCGCCAAGCACAACGTGAAGGCGTTCGGCGCGGCGGCCGACGTCGCGGACGAGCAGCAGGTCCGAAGCGCGATTGACCGGATCGAGGCGGCGCTGCCGCAGATCGTCGCGCTGGCCAACATCGCGGGGGTCAGCTCGCCGGTCCGCTATCTTGACCTCAACTCTCAAGAGTGGCACCGGGTGATCGACGTCAACCTCAACGGGGTGCACTACGTCACCCGGCGGGTGGCGGAGACCATGGTGCGGCACCAGGTCGGCCGGATCGTCAGCATCTCCTCGGTCTCGGCCCAGCGCGGGGGCGGTACGTTCAGCAAGACCCCGTACTCGGTGGCCAAGGCTGGGGTGATTGGCCTCACCCGGTCGCTGGCCCGGGAGCTGGGGCCGTACAACATCACGGTGAACGCCATCTCTCCCGGTCCGATCGACACCGATATCATGGGTGGCGCCCTGACCGACGAACGCAAGGCCGCGATGGTCGAGGACCTGGTGGTCAACCGGCTGGGCACCACCCACGACATCGCCTCGGCTATCTCCTTCCTGATCGCCGAGGACGCGGCCTACATCTCAGGACAGACCCTCAACGTTGATGGCGGGCTCTACATGCACTAGGCACACGCACGACGGGCTGCACCCGTACCTCGACGACGACCGACAAGGATGGCCCTGTGAGCAACACCTCCACCGCAGCACCGCACTGGCCGATCGCGGCAGCGATGATCAACTTCCCCGGGGTGCTGCCCGACGGGACCGCGGTGCAGGACCAGCCGGTGGCCACCTGGCAGGACAGCCTGCAGCAGGTCGCGGACGCGGGCTTCGACTACCTCGACCCCACCGACTCCTGGGTGCAGATCGCTGACCTGGAGGCGCCACGGCTGCGAGAGTTCGAGCACCTGCTCACCGAGGTGGGGCTGACCTTGGGCGGGATCTCCACGGCGCGGCGGAGTGTGATCGACCGCGAGCACGGCGTGGAGTACCTGGCCTACTCCCACCGGGTGATCGACACAGCGGCCCGGCTCGGGGTGGCCGACGTATCGTTCGGGCTGTTCCAGGCGCTCACCGACGCCCAGAAGCAGGCGCTGTGGTTCTGGACCGCTCCGGGTCACGTGGATCCGAGCGACCCGGCCTCCTGGGACCTGGCGGTGAGCCGCTTCCAGGAGCTGGCCGCCCACGCCGAGGAGGTCGGCGTCCACATCTCGCTGGAGATGTACGAGGACACCTATCTCGGAACGGCGGAATCGTCGGTCCGGCTGCTCCAGGACATCGGGTCGTCCCACGTCTGGCTCAACCCCGACATCGGCAACCTGCAGCGGTTGCACCGCCCGGTCGAGCACTGGCAGGCGATGATCGAGAAGACGGTCCCGTACGCGCGCTACTGGCACGTGAAGAACTACTTTCGGACCGAAGACGCCAGCACCGGGTCTATCCTCACCGCACCCGCGCCGATGGAGCTGGGCGTCATCAACTACCGGATGGCGGTCCGTCAAGCCCTGGCGGCAGGCTTCGACGGCACCTTCCTCTGCGAGCACTACGGTGGTGACGGACTTAGCGTGAGTGCCACGAACCGCGCCTACCTGCAACGGATCCTGCCCGAGCGGACCTCGAGCCATGTCTGAATTGCCGGCGTCGTGCAGCGATCCTCGTCAGAGCTGAAGGAGATCATGAGTACCTCGATCAAGACCGTCGCCGTGGTCGGAGCCGGGTACATGGGCGGCGGCATCGCCATGTGTCTGGCCATCAACGGCGTCGACGTGGTGATGGCCGACCGCGACCCGGGCATCACCACGGCAGCGTACGAACGCCTGGTCCGGGAGACCCAGACCCTGCAGGACCAAGGCCTGGTCCCGCCCGGCTCGACCGACCGGCTGGCGGCCCACCTGTCCGTCGCCGACTCGATCGCCGCAGCCGTGGCGGACGTGGACTTCGTGGAGGAGGCGGTGTTCGAGGACGTCGCGGTCAAGCACGCGGTGCTCGCGGAGATCTCGGCGGCCGCTCGGGCCGACACGGTGATCGGCAGCAACACCTCGACCATCCCGGTGCACGTGCTGTGCACCGCGGTGGAGCGGCCGGAGCGCTTCCTGATCGTGCACTGGTCGAACCCCGCACCATTCATCCCGGGGGTGGAGATCGTGGCCGGTGAGCACACCGACGCCACCCTGGTGGCACCGGTGAAGGAGCTGCTGGCGCGTGCCCAACACTTCGGGGCGGAGGTCGCCGACACCCCCGGCTTCGTCCTGAACCGGCTGCAGTACGCGCTGCTCAAGGAAGCCACCGCCATCGTCGAGGAGGGAATCGCCACGCCGCAGGACGTGGACACCGTGGTCAGCACCACCTTCGGCTTCCGGTTGGCGTTCTTCGGACCCTTCGCCATCGCCGATATGGCCGGGCTCGACGTCTACTGCAACTCCTTCGCCACCTTCGAGGGGGCATACGGTGAGCGCTTCGCCACCCCCGCCATGCTGAGCGAGCAGGTCGCGGCGGGCCGGCACGGGTTCAAGACCGGCGCCGGCTTCACCGGCGAGCACGCCCCAGCCGAGATCGAGAAAGTGGTGGCCTACCGCAGCCTGGCGTACAGCAAGCTCTCCCAGCTGCTGCTGGAACTGGGACCGTCCGGCATCTGGCCGCCCGCACCCGCCGCCCCGGCGGCCGAGTCCGCGACGGACCAGCTGTGACCCGACCAGTCAAGCCGTCCTCCTATTTACCGCCGATGCGGGCGCCGGGCTGGTCACCGTCGTACCTCGAGCCGGTGGAGGCCGGCGTGGTTCGTTCTGTCATCTCCCGGCCGGTCAGGTCGCGGTGGTGATCGGCGGCGGCGGCCACCACCCCGCCTTCGCCGGATGGGTGGGTCCCACTCTGACCCATTGGCACCTTGGCTGACGCCCGGCACCGTCGGGTGGTGGCCGTCGGGCTGAAGACCTACCTTGGCTGGACGCAGACGACGCAGTGGCTCGACGCCGTCGCTGCCTCCTGCGCTCGCTTCGGCAGCCAGCTGGACATCGTCGTGCTCCCCACCGCCCCGCTGCTGCCGCACGCCGTGGCGACTGGCCGAAGATCGGGGTTCCAGGTTGGCGCGCAGCAGATTTCCGAGCACCCGCCGGGTGCCTTCACCGGTGAACTGCCGGCGGCATTGCTGCAAGAGCTGGGAGTGAGCTACGCCGAGATCGGTCATGCCGAGCGCCGCTCGCTGTTCGGGGAGACGCTGGACGTGGTGCGCGCCAAGGTGGCGGCGTGCCAGGCCGCCGGACTGACTCCTTTGCTGTGTGTCGGCGAAGGGTTATTGGGCCACACCGCTGTGACCCCGGCCGCCGAGGCTGCCACCCAGACCTGCCGTCAGCTCGCCGAAGCCCTCGCGGACTGCGACCGGGCGGCGCCGTTGCTGGTGGCGTACGAACCGGTATGGGCCATCGGGGCGCAGCAGCCGGCTCCGATGGAGCACGTACGGATGGTGGCCGCGACCATCCGAGAGGAGCTCCGCCCGTACCGGGCGGCCCGCCTGATCTACGGCGGCACGGCCGGGCCGGGGCTCTTCGCCGGCATCGAAGACTCCGTCGACGGTCTGTTCCTGGGTCGGCGCTCTCACGACCCGGCAGCGTTCAATACCACGCTGTCGGAGGTGGCCCGGGCCTGACCCGCTTCGGCCCCAAGCTTGCGTGCGCCCCCCGGGCTCCTTTCGTGGGGTCAGCTGGCGTACGGAGTGACTCCGACGTCAAGGCAGCTGGTGGATGACCAGGGGCAGCACCAGGGTTGCGCCGGCGTCCACCAGCAGGGCGGCCGCCACCGTCACGGTCCAACGGCTGCGGATGGTGTCGTCCACCAGCAGCACCGGCCCGTCGAACCGTACGCCCTCGCGCAGGCTGGTGGTGTAGAGCAGGTCCTTCGCCCGGACAGCCGACGACGCATCGGCGGTGGGGGCCGGACCGGTCACGGCGAGCGCGTCGACCAACGGAAGCTGACCGACCCGGGCCAGATGCTCCGCCACGGAGGTGACCAGCAGCGGAAACGTGCGCGACGGCATAGCGACGACGGCGACCGGTCGGTCCCACCGCTTTGACCAGCGCTTCAGCACCTCGACGACGCCGTCCAAGATCTCAGGCGGCGCCGGCGCATCCTGCTGCCACATGGGGGCCAGGACGGAGTTCCAGGCGGGGTCGTCGGCGAAGGCGAGCGCCCGCCCGTCGGCCAGACCGCGGATCTTGCCCTTGCGGTCGGGGAGTCCGGCGGCCCAGAGCTTACGGGGCTCCACGACCACGTCCTGACCCCGGAAGAACCGCTGGGCCGCGGCGACGGTGTCCGGCCCCGGCCGCACACCAGGCGCCGGCAGCGCCCCGTCACAGACCGAGCACTGCCCGCACGGATGTGGATCCGGGTCGTCCAGCGCCTGCTGCAAGAACTGCATCAGGCAGCCCTCACCGTGGGCGTACCGGCGCATCAGATCGGCTTCGTCGGCCCGGACCCGGCGGAGGCCCGCCCACTTGGCCTGGTCGAAGTACCACGGCTTACCGGTCGCCACCCACCCCTGTTGCTGCCGGGTGACGACCTCATCCACGGCGAGGATCTTCAGCATCGTCTCCACCCGACCCCGTCGGATGCCCGTCGCCGATTCGATCGCCGGTAGCGACTGCGGCGTAGTGGCCAAGGCGTCGAGGATCCGTTCCACCTGTGGCTCGTCCGGGATGCCGGCGGTGGCGAAGTAGTCCCAGATGCGTTCGTCTGACTCGGCGGGCACCAGTACGGCCGTCGCGTTGTCGAGGGCGCGGCCGGCGCGGCCGACCTGCTGGTAGTAGGCCACAGGTGAGGCGGGGGAACCGAGGTGCACGCAGAAGGCCAGGTCGGGCTTGTCGTAGCCCATGCCCAACGCTGAGGTGGCTACCAACGCCTTGACCTCGTTGCGGCGGAGCCGATCCTCCAGCTCCTCGCGATTGGCGGTCTGGCCGGAATACGCCGCCACGTCCAGTCCCTGATCCTGCAAGAACGCGGTGACGCGCTCCGTCTCGGCCACGGTGAGCACGTAGACAATTCCCGAGCCGGACAGGGCGCGGAGGGCCTCCGCCACCCAGGCGTACCGCTCGAGTGCGCTGAGCTGAGGAATCACCGCCAGCCGCAGCGAGGCGCGCGCCAGCGACCCGCGCAAGGTGACCGTACCCGCACCGAGCTGGGCGGCCACGTCAGCGGTGACGCGCTCGTTCGCGGTGGCGGTGGTGGCCAGCACCGGGGTGTTGGGCGCCAGGGACAACAACGTCTTGGTGAGCCGCTGATAGTCCGGCCGGAAGTCGAAACCCCAGTCGGAGACGCAGTGCGCCTCGTCGATCACCAACAGCCCACACTGCTCGAGCAGCTCAGGCAGCTGCCGGGCAAACGCTGGATTGGCCAGCCGCTCGGGTGAGATCAGCAAGACGTCGATCTGGCCCTCGCGGAGGTCGTGCAGCACCGAGGACCACTCGTCGACGTTGGTCGAGTTGACGGTCGCCGCGCGCAGGCCCGCCCGCCCCGCGGCCGCGATCTGATCGCGCATCAACGCCAACAGCGGCGACACCACCAGAGTCGGGCCGGCGCCGCGCTCTCGCAGAGCCGTGGTCGCCGCCCAGTAGACCGCCGACTTCCCCCACCCGGTCGCCTGGACCACCAGCACCCGAGCTCGCTCGTCAACCAGCTGCTCCACCGCGGTGACCTGGTCGGCTCGCGGCGCCGCTTCGGGACCCGCCATGGCCTGAATGACCCGGGTCAGGGCCTGATGCGTGGTGCCGGGTGTGATCGCTGCAGTGGACATGCCGTTGATCATGCCCGAGGCATACGACGAAACCGAAGCCCTAACCGGCCGGGTTGTGGATAACCCGGTAACTCGTCGATGCACATCTTTCGAGGACGCAACCGACCGGTCCCCAACGGGGTCCTACCTTGAACCAGCCGATCGGCCGGGGCGTTCGATCAGCCGCCAGCGACGGCCGGGATGATCGAGATCTTCGCGCCTTCGGCGACTGGGGCATCCAGCCCGCCCACGAAGCGGACGTCCTCGTCGCCGACGTAGACGTTGACGAAGCGTCGCAGGGCACCCGTGTCGTCCAGGATCCGCGCCCGAATGCCGGGATGGTCGAACTCCAGCGACTCCAGGATCTGGGCCAAGGTGGTGCCGTCCGCGCTCACTTCGCCCGTACCACCGGTGTAGTTGCGCAGAATGGTGGGGATGCGAACCGTGGCACTCATGAGCGATATTCCTTCCAGAAGTCGACGAACGCCTCGTAGCGCGGCGCGATGGTGGTCTTGGGGCCGACCTTATCGGCAATCGCGTCCAGGGTCTTGAGCCCGTCGCCGGAGTTGATCACGACCGTCTCCGCTTCGGGATCAAGCACCCCGTCGCTGATCAACTTGGCGGTCACGCCCACGGTCACACCGCCCGCCGTCTCAGCGAAGATGCCCTCGGTTCGGGCCAACCGCTGGATGTTCTCCACCACGGTCTCGTCGTCGACGTCGGCGATCAGTCCGCCGGTCCGCCGCACCACGTCCAGCACGTACGGCCCGTCCGCCGGGTTGCCGATGGCCAGCGACTTCGCGATGGTGTCGGGCTTGACGGGCTTGACGACGTCGTAGCCCGCCCGAAAGGCTTGGGCGATCGGAGAGCAGCCGGTGGCCTGGGCGCCGTAGATCTTGACCGGCTTGTCCTCGACCAGTCCGAGCGTGATCAGCTCCGCGATGCCCTTGTCGATCTTGGTCAGCTGCGACCCCGAGGCCACCGGGATGACGATCTGGTCGGGCAGTCGCCAGCCGAGCTGCTCGGCGATCTCGAACGCCAAGGTCTTGGAGCCCTCGGAGTAGTATGGGCGCACATTGACGTTCACGAACGCCCAGCTGTCCTCTTCGCCGGCGATCTCGCTGGCCAGCTTGTTGACGTCGTCGTAGGTGCCCTGGACGGCGATCAGGGTCGTGTCGTAGACGGCCGAGGCAAGGATCTTCTGCTTCTCGAGGTTCTCCGGTACGAAGACCACCGAGGTGATTCCCGCCCGGGCTGCGGCGGCCGCCACGGCATTGGCCAAGTTGCCGGTCGATGGACAGGCGAGGACTTTGAAACCGAGCTCACGGGCGGCCGAGAGCGCGACCGCCACCACCCGGTCCTTGAACGAGTGCGTCGGGTTGCCCGAGTCGTCCTTGACCCACAGCTGCTTCAGCCCCAGGTCGGCGGCGAGGTTGGCCGCATCGACCAGACGGGTGAAGCCGGGATCGGTCGAGCGGAAGGTGGCGATGTCAGCCGGAACGGGCAGCAGCGGGGCGTACCGCCAGATGCTCGGGGGCCCGGCTTCGATCTCGGCTCGGGTGACGCGCGGGAAGCTGTATCCGACCTCGAGCGGGCCAAAACACTCCATGCACGCATAGAAGGGCCCGAGTGCGGTCTGCTCGCCGCACGCGCGACAAATCAGATGGGTAGCGTTTCCGAAGGCGCCAGCCCGAACCCCCGTGGCACTCGGAGCGTTGACGCTAAGCAATGTAGTCATCACGATGTCCTTCTTCATCTGTCCTGGTCGACGTTCGGCCAAGCCGGAGTTGGCACCGTTTCTGATCGGTCAGTCGGTTGCCGGGGAGTCAATGGGCCGTACCCTCATCCCCTCTGGATGAACGTGCCCCACCCTAGGCGTGGGGCACCCGGCTCGCACCTTAGATGTCCGCATAGTGGACAAGCAGTCCGAGCATTGAGATCCCGCGGGCCGCGGTCGCCGTTGCCTGACCTTCGGGCCGTTCGCACTGACGGCTTCGTACAGTGACAAAGTGAACGAGATGCTCATCCGCACCAACGCTGCGCGGGCTCGGCGGGGGAAATGGGTCGAGACGTTGGTCGGTGGCGCGACCAAGAGGAGGGGCAACGCCGCTGATGAATCCTGGATCGAGCGTCAGTCGTCGATCGTGAGGTCGATGCCAAGGCGCCTAGCGGAACGGTTGCGTTGGCGAGTGGCCCGCAGGCGGCGCAGTCGTTTGACGAGCAACGGGTCCTGAACAAGGGCTTCGGGCTTGTCGATCAGCGCGTTGAGGACTTGGTAGTAGCGGGTGGCTGACATCTGGAACTTGTCGCGAACGGCCTGCTCCTTCGCCCCGGCGAACTTCCACCACTGCCGCTCGAAAGTCAAGATCCCACTGTCGCGTTCGCTGAGCACTCCAACCGCGTCAGCGGCTTCGTGCTCGGGGTTGGTAGCGGCCACCATGACGCCATAGTAGGCCCAAATCACATCGGTGTCATTCAATGCGCGACGTGGCGGCGGTTTGCCCACCCTCGATCGCGAGCAACGGTTGGGGTTGGATTAGGGCATGACGACAACGGATCCGACCAAGGTCGGCTGGGGCATTCTCAGCACCGGACATATTGCTTCGGTCTTCGCCCGCGACCTCGCGCTGCTGCCCGACGAAGCCATGCTGGTTGCGGTCGGCTCAAGGACGCTGTCCAAGGCCGAGAGCTTTGCTGCCGAGCACGGACTCCAGCGTTCCTACGGCTCGTACGCGGAGCTGGTTGCCGACCCGGACGTCGACGTGGTGTACGTCGCCTCCACCCACAACGACCACTTCCCCTCCGCCAAGCTTTGCCTGGAAGCCGGTAAGTCCGTGCTGGTGGAGAAGCCGCTGACCGTCAACGACGCCGAAGCCGAGGAGCTCATCGCCCTGGCCCGCGACCGCGGGCTGTTCTTGATGGAGGCGGTCTGGACGCGCACCAATCCGCTGATCCGCAAGGCCGTTGAGGTCGTACGCTCCGGTGAGCTAGGCCCAGTGAAGCACGTGTCCGCATCCTTCGGCTTCACCTTTGATGGTGACGACTCGCACCGGCTGCTCGATCCCGACCAAGCCGGCGGCGCGATCCTGGACCTCGGGGTCTATCCGGTGCACGGGGTGAACCTGTTCCTGGGTGAGCCGGCCGAGGTGCTCGGCTACGGCAGTCATGCCGGCACCGGGGTCGAGTCCCACGCCGCCGCCACGCTGACCTATCCCGCCACCGACGCCCGACCCGCCGCCACCGCCAGTGTGCTGTGCACGATGGACGCCACCGTACCGACGCGGCTGGAGGTGTTTTGCACCAACGGAGCGGTGGTGATCGACCAGTTCATCCTGCCGCCGGAGATGACCGTCCGCCGCGGCAACGACGGTGACGCGGAGCCGGAGGTCATGGTCACCCAGTGGCCGGGAGGTGGCTACACCTTCCAGGCTCAGGAAGTGATGCGGTGCCTGCGGGCAGGCGAGCTCGAGTCACCGTTGGTCCCGTGGGCCGACACCCTCGCCACGATGCGCACCCTGACCCGATGGCTGGCTGCAGTCAACGGCGACCAGCGCTAGGAGTCGGCGATGATCGAGCGCTTGACGGGCAGCATCCAGGGGTACGCGTGGGGCTCGACGACCGCAATCCCCACCCTCTTGGGCGAGGAGCCGACCGGCGATCCGCAGGCCGAGCTGTGGCTCGGCGCGCATCCGAAGGCCCCCGCTCAGATCAGCGGGCGCGGCCTGGACGCCATCATCGACGAAGATCCCGCAGGCCTGGTCGGATCGTCGTCGGTAGATCGCTTTGGCCCGCGACTTCCATACCTGTTGAAGGTCTTAGCCGCCGACCAGCCGTTGTCGCTGCAGGCTCACCCCTCCCGCGAACAGGCCGAGGCGGGGTTTGCCCGCGAGGAGGCGGCCGGAGTCTCCATGGACGCGCCGCATCGAATGTTCCGCGACGACTGGCCCAAGCCGGAGATGCTGTGTGCGCTGGGTGAGATGGACACGCTCTGCGGCTTTCGGGAGCCGGCCGAGACGTACGCGTTGTTTGCGCAGCTGGGGGTGGCGGCGGCCGTGGAGTTGGTAACGCCGTTGGCCCAGGGGGGCACTTCGCAGCTGGCGGAAGTCTTCGAGCAGCTGCTCCAGTTGGAGGAGCCCAAGCCGCTGGTCGATGAGATCGTGGCGGCGGCCGGGAGGGCAGCCGGCGATGCAACGACGTCGGGGGGCACCTTCGGACGGTTTGCGGGGACCGCCGTTGAGCTGGCCGAGTTCTATCCCGGCAGCGCCGGCATAGTCGCCGCCTTGCTGATGAACCGGGTCAGCTTCGGGCGGGACCAGGCGATCTTTTTGCCCGCCGGAAACTTGCATGCCTATCTGTCCGGGACGGGGGTGGAGATCATGGCCAACTCCGACAACGTGTTGCGCGGTGGGCTGACCCCCAAGCACATCGACGTCGCCGAGCTGATGAGCGTGCTCGACTTCACCCCGGGCTTCGCCGGATTTGTCCCGACGATCGCGCAAGGCCCGGGGGTGTACCGCTACGACACACCGGCCCCGGAGTTCGCCCTGTGGCGACTCGAGCTCGGCGACGTCGCGGCCCCGGTCCCAGTCCCGGCCGAGAGCTCGGGCCGAGTGCTGCTCGTTTCCGCAGGCTCGGTAATCGTGCGCGACGGCAGTACCGAACTCACCCTGGGACAAGGCCAATCCGCCTTCGTGAGCGCCCATAGGCCAGCCACCGTGACCGGACCTGGCACGCTTTTCGTCGCCGGCCCCGGGGTCTCGCTCTAGCCAAGCGGCTGGCCTAGCTGAGTCGTCTGCCGGCAGGACCGTTTACCGTCACGGACGACAACTCGGCCCAGCTCTGACGTCTGGTACGGGCCGTCTGCCAGCACAAACCCGAAGAAGGACTTACCCTGACCGTTTCCCGTCACGGAAGTGCACAAAGCCCGACCCGAGCACCCCGCACGGGCCGTTTGCCATGTGCACAGCCGCACGATAGACGGACACTTGTGCAGCTCCCCGGGGGGTAACCCCCAGCGGTAGCAGCAGCCGCGCTTGGGGCACGCCTCGATTGGGCCCGCGATCACTCAACCGAGCGCCCATGGGCATCTAGGAGATGCCGTCACCAACTGAGCACCACCGAAGAGCGTGTCGCATGGCTAGACCGGAATGTCGCCGTTCTGACCGAAGACCACGGTGGAAGCACCGCGGACGTACCACTGCCCGGTTGTCGGCCGCCACACCGCAACATCGGCCTTCCCGTCGCCGTCGTAGTCGCCCGGGACCGGAACGTCGCCAGAGAGGCCCCAACCGACGGAAGCTTTCCCACGGATGTACCACCTCCCAGTCGACGGCCGCCACACCGCAATATCGGTCTTCCCGTCGCCGTCGAAGTCAGCCTGGACCGGCTTGTCTCCGGACACGCCGTACGTCGTGGTGATGATGCCGCGGACATACCACTGCCCAGTCGACGGCCGCCACACCGCAACATCGGCCTTACCGTCGCCGTCGTAGTCGCCCGGGGCCGGTTTGTCGTTGGGCAAGCCGTAGGTCGTCGTGCTGATGCCGCGGACAGACCACACTCCGGTTGACGGCCGCCACGCGGCGATATCAGTCTTCCCGTCGCCGTTGTAGTCGCTCCTGGTTGAGGTGCCGCGCACAGGGTTGGACTTCGACTCGAACTTCACGATCTTGGCCACCGAGGGAACACCGGCGGTGTCAGTGACGAACAGCATGTAGTAGCCCGGCGGTGCGATGTTCGGAGTGGCTGGTGCGGTGACGGTGAGAATCGATCCCGACGCGTTGAAGGCCAGGGGAACGTACCGCTGCCCCTGGTCCTCGCCGTGGGTCGGCGCGCCGAGGCGGACCAGACCCACCTTGCTGATCGACCCAGCCTGCTCCGAGGAGACCGCGAACGGCTCAGCGTAACCGGTCGTGGTCGGTGCACTGTCGATCACCGGGCGAGCAGCGAGGCTTCCGCTGCCGTCTTTGGTGTAAAGGTAGGGCGGTGAAAAATACTCGATGTTCTTCTCTAGGTAGC
>JAABUN010005442.1_pt1 | contig 15808 bp, 11 predicted proteins | sample 5559311 | NCBI WGS metagenome assembly JAABUN01 (sample SAMN10711877, study PRJNA513370) | rock metagenome | isolation source: Antarctica rocks | place: Antarctica: Victoria Land, Siegfried Peak sud
CGCCGGGCCAACCTCCTCCGCACCACCAGGGACATCTGGGACAATCGCCTCGGCCTCGACCGCGCGTTCGCCGCCTGGCGGGCGTGGCAGGATGTCGGCGGCGACGGCTTCTGGCCCGATCTGGACATGATCCCCTTCGGGCATCTGGTGGTCTGGCGGCCCCGCGAGGGTGCCCCTCCCGGCCTCGGCGACGCCGATAGCGCGGCCCTGTCCGGCAAGGGCTACGAGCGGATGAGCCAGTTGACGCGCGATCAGCAGTACACCTTCATCACCATGCGCGCCCTGGCCGCCTCGCCCCTCTTCATGGGTGGCGATCTGCCGACGACCGACGACTTCTCCTTCGCGCTCCCGACCGACCCCGCCATGCTCGCCTGCAACCAGAACGGCGTCGTCGGTCGGCTGATCTACGACGCCGGGAGGATCGAGATCTGGCGAGCGCCGGAGCGCGGCGCGGGCACGGGCGGCTGGCTGGGGATTTTCAATCGCGCGCCGGAGCAGCGGACGATCGCGCTGACTGGCGCGGACCTCGGGCTGCCGCCGGGGTGCCGCCGACTGCACGACATCTGGCGCGACCGCGATCTCGGCGCACCGACGCCGCACGAGTCGCGCCGACTCGACATCGGCCCCGACGGCGTCGCCTTCTGCCGCTACGAGGCCGACTGACGCCGGGGAAGGAGGGCACGATGCCCAGACCGAACATTCTCTACATCCATTCGCACGACACGGGACGCTACGTGCAACCCTACGGCCAGGCCATCCCGACGCCCCACCTCCAGCGTCTCGCGGAGGAAGGCGTCCTCTTCCGGCGGGCCTTCTCCGCCGCCCCGACCTGCTCCCCGAGCCGAGCCGCGCTCCTGACCGGGCAAGCACCGCACAGCGGCGGGATGCTCGGCCTCGCCCATCGTGGCTTCGCCCTCGACGACTACGGCCAGCATCTGGTCCACACATTGCGCGGTGTCGGCTATACGTCGACGCTGATCGGCATACAGCACGTCGCCCGCGACCCGGCGGTCATCGGCTACGATCGCGTGGTCGATCTGCCGCACAACCGCGCCGCAGCGGTCGCACCCGCCGCCGTCGCCTTCCTGCGCGACGCGCCAGCGCAGCCCTTCTTCCTCAGCGTCGGCTTCTTCGAGACCCACCGCAAGTTCCCCCCGTCCGGGGACCCACGCTACTGCCTCCCGCCCCCCACCCTGCCGGACACCCCCGCGACCCGCGCCGACATGGCGGCGTTCAAGGTCAGCGCCCACGCCCTGGACACTGGGATCGGCGCGGTCCTCGCCGCGCTCGACGCGACCGGTCTGGCGGGGAATACGCTGGTGATCTGCACGACCGATCATGGCCTCGCCTTTCCCGGCATGAAATGCACCCTCACCGATCGCGGCATCGGGGTCATGCTCATCCTGCGCGGTCCGGGGGGCTTCACGGGTGGGCGGGTCTGCGACGCGCTCGTCTCGCAGATTGACCTCTTCCCCACCCTCTGCGACCTCGCCGCGATCGCCCTCCCGCCTTGGCTCCAGGGGCGATCGCTCCTGCCTCTCATCCGGGATGAACGTGAGGAAGTCAACGACGCGATCTTCGCCGAAGTCACCTATCACGCCGCCTACGAGCCGCAACGTGCCATACGCACGGCGCGCTGGAAATATATCCGCCGCTTCGGGGCACACGACCGGCCCGTGCTCCCCAACTGCGACGACAGCCCGAGCAAAGATTTGTGGCTGGCCCACGACTGGCGGGGGCACGCTGTCCCCCAGGAAGCGCTCTATGACCTTGTCTTCGACCCCCAGGAGGTCGCCAATCGGGCGACCGATCCGGCCCTCAGTGCTGTCCTGGCGGAGTTGCGAGGGCGTCTCGCGCGCTGGATGGCGGCGACCGACGACCCTCTACGACACGGACCCGTCGCCGCGCCGCCCGGTGCCTGGACGAACGACCCGGACGCCCTGTCACCGAGCCCGCCGCCGCAGGCCCCGCAGGTAGGCTGAGGCTGCGGCGCTTGTGCGACCACCGAGGAAACGCCAGCATGGAGGTACGGCACTCATGGCTGATAGCACGGCGAGGACACCGACGAATATCCTGCTCATCACCAGCGACCAGCAGCACCACGACACCCTCGGCGTCACCAACCCCCGCCTCAGCACCCCCGCGCTCGACCGGCTGGCGGCGGAAGGGACGCGCTTCGACCGGGCCTATTGCAACAATCCGGTCTGCTCGCCCTCACGCGCGACGATCATCACCGGACAGTACCCTTCCGTCCACGGCTGCTGGACGATCGGCGTCAAGTTGCCGGAGGACGTGCCGACCGTCGGCGACCGCTTCCGCGAGCGGGGCTACGCGACGGCGTTGATCGGCAAGGCGCACTTCCAGCCGCTGGCCTCGCGCCCCGATCAGACCTCGCTGGAGGCCCAGCCGACGCTGCGCGACCTCGCCTTCTGGCGCGGCTTCCACGGCCCCTGGTACGGCTTCGAGCATGTCGAGGTGGCGCGCAACCACGCCGACGAGGCCCACGTCGGCCAGCACTACGCCCTCTGGCTGGAGGAACGGGGCCTCACGAACTGGCGCGACTATTTCCAGCCCTGGCCGCCCGACCCCGCCGCGCCGAAGCGGGAACACGCCTGGGATCTGCCGCAGGAACTGCACTACACCACCTGGACGGCGGAGCGAACGATCGCGGCGATCGAGCGGAGCGTGGCCGCCGAGCGCCCCTTCTTCACCTGGGCCTCCTTCCACGATCCCCACCCGCCCTACCTGGTCCCCGAGCCCTGGGCCTCGATGTACGATTCGGACGACATGGTGCCGGGTCGGCTGGTGCCAGGGGAACTCGACGCGCTGCCGCCGCACTTCGCCAAGACGCAGGAGCACGCCCCCGACTTCTCGATGTACCAGGAGACCGCCTACGCCAATCACGGGTTCGGGAGTCACCTGATCGACGGGGGCTCCCTGCGGCGGAATATGGCGGTGTACTATGGCATGATCTCGTTCATGGACCAGCAGATCGGGCGCATCCTCGACGCGCTCGACCGCCTCGGCGTCGCCGAAGAGACCCTGGTCGTGTTCACGACCGACCACGGCCATTTCCTCGGCCAGCACGGCCTGAACGCCAAGGGGGCATTCCACTACGAGGATTTGCTGCGGCTCCCCTTCCTGGTACGCCAGCCGGGCCGTGTACCGGCGGGGGCGACGGTCGCGGCGCTCCAGTCGCTGGTCGATCTGGCTCCCACGTTCCTGACCGCGGCCGGGTTGCCGGTGCCCGGCCTGATGCAGGGCGTGAGCCAGTGGGACGTCTGGCGGGGCGCGACAGCGCGGGCGCGCGACTGGGTGATCGCCGAGAATCGACATCAGCCGACCGCCGTTCACCTGCGGACCTACATCGAGGAGCGTCACAAACTGACGGTCTATCGGGGCCACCCCTATGGCGAGCTCTTCGATCTGGCGGACGACCCGGAGGAGCGGCGTAACCGCTGGGACGATCCCGCCTACGCGGCGACGAAAGGGGCGCTCTTGCACCGCTTCGTGCAGGCCGACATCGCGCGCGAGCCGACCCGCCTGCGGCGCATCGCCGGGGCCTGACGACGCACGATCGCGGACGAGCGGCGAAGGCGATCGCCGCCTACAGCAATGAGGGGGGAGCGGAACCATGCGCGTGCTCTACATCGATATCGACAGCTTGCGCCCGGACCACCTGGGCTGCTACGGCTACGGACGCGCGACCAGCCCGCACATCGACGCGCTGGCCCGCGAGGGCGTGCGCTTCGAGGGCTGCTACATCTCCGACGCCCCGTGCCTCCCGTCGCGCACGGCGCTGTGGAGCGGGCGCTGCGGCTTCCACACCGGTGTCGTCGGCCACGGGGGCACGACGGCCCAGCCGTTCATCGAGGGGCCGAGCCGTGGCTTCGCCGACCGCTTCCGCGAGACGGGGTGGATGGGCGCGCTGCGGCGGGCCGGGCTGTACACCGCCGCCATCAGTCCCTTCGGCGAGCGGCACAGTGCCTGGCACTGGTACGCCGGGTTTAACGAGGTCCACAACACCGGCAAGCGGGGGCAGGAGACCGCCGACGAGATCAACGCCGTCGCCCTCCCCTGGCTGGCGCGGCACGCCCGCGAGGATAATTGGTTCCTCCACGTCAACTACTGGGATCCGCACACCCCCTACCGCACCCCGGCGGACTTCGGTGAGCCCTTCGCGGACGCGCCGTTGCCCGCTTGGCCGAACGAGGAGGTGCGGCAGCGTGGTTGGGACGGTTTCGGGCCGCATAGCCCCCAGGAGCCAGCCGGCTTCGCTGTCGCACCGAGCACGTATCCCCGCCAGCCGACACAGCTCGATTCGCCGGTGGCGCTGCGCCGCTGGCTCGACAGCTACGACACCGGCATCCGCTACGCGGACGAGGCGGTGGGGCAACTCCTGACGGCGCTGGCCGACGCGGGGGTGCTGGACGAGACCGCGATCATCGTGAGTTCCGACCACGGGGAGAATCAGGGCGAACGCAACGTCTGGGGCGACCACCAGACGGCCGATGACTCGACCTGTCGCATCCCCCTCATCATCCGCTGGCCGGGATTACCCGGCGGGCGGGTCGATCGGGCGCTGCACTACCACTTCGACTGGGCGGCGACGCTGATCGAACTGCTCGGCGGCGGTGTACCGGACGGCTGGGACGGGCAGTCGTTCGCGACAGCCTTCCGCGACGGGCGCGAAGCGGGCCGCCCCTACGTCGTCACCAGTCAGGGGGCCTGGGCCTGCCAGCGCGGCGTCCGCTTCGACGAGTATCTCTGCCTGCGCTCCTACCATGACGGCTACAAGCAGGTGGAACCGGTCATGCTCTTCGATCTGGCGACCGACCCGCACGAGGAGCGGGATCTCGCAGGGGAGCGACCGGCGGTTGTCGAGCACGCGCTGGTACTGCTGGCCGAGTGGCTGGATGCGATGGCCGCGACCAGTGCGGTCGCGGTCGATCCGCTGCGGACGGTGATGCTCGAGGGTGGGCCGTTCCACTGTCGCGGCAGGCTCCCGGACTATCTGGAGCGCTTGCGCGCGACCGGGCGCGGCGTGCACGCCGACCGGCTGGCCGCGCGCCACCCCGCCGAGGCGTGACCAGTCGCGCGCATCCGGTATCGATCCGGTATCGATCCGGTATCAATGATGAGTAAGGTACAACCATGAACCGAACTATGGAATCGAGCGATAGCGGCGCGCGCGGCGCGCACACCTTGTCGGCCTGCTGCGCCGCGAGCCGGGCAACGACCGCCAGCGCGACGGACGCGAGGCACGCACCGGGTGCCGGGGTACCGCCGATCCCGGTGGTACAGACGGGCGGCGATCCGGCCCTCCGGCACGGGCTGATCGCGCTCCCCGGTGGGACGTTCCTGATGGGGACGGACGACGCGGAGGGCTTCCCCGCCGACGGCGAGGGGCCGATTCGCGCCGTCACCCTGCGCCCCTTCGCCCTGGCCCGCCACGCCGTCACCGTCGCCGAGTTCGCCGCCTTCGTCGCGGCGACCGGCTACGTCACCGAAGCCGAGCGTTTCGGCTGGTCCTTCGTCTTCCATCGCTTCGTGCCGCGCGCGCGGCGGGGCGTGGTGCGGGGGAGCGCCGGCCCCGCCCCCTGGTGGCTGGCCGTCGATGGTGCTTGCTGGTCTGCCCCTGCGGGGCCGGGATCCACCACGGCAGGGCGACAGGACCATCCGGTGGTCCACATCTCCTGGAACGACGCTGCGTCATACTGCACCTGGGCGGGCGGACGCCTGCCGACTGAGGCGGAGTGGGAATACGCCGCGCGCGGCGGGCTGGCGGGAAAACGGTATCCGTGGGGCAACGACCTGATCCCCGGCGGGAAGCACCGCATGAACGTCTGGCAGGGCACCTTCCCGGATCGCGACACCGCCGCCGACGGTCACGCCGGGACCGCGCCGGTCGATGCCTACCGGCCCAACGGCCACGGCCTCTACAACATGTGCGGCAACGTCTGGGAGTGGTGCGCCGACTGGTTCAGTCCCGACTGGCACATCGACGGGCCGCGTGTGGATCCGGCGGGTCCGCCAACCGGGCACGCGAAGGCGACGCGCGGCGGCTCCTATCTTTGCCACGCCTCCTACTGCAACCGCTATCGGGTCGCCGCCCGCAGCGCCAACACCCCCGACAGCGCCACCGGCAACACCGGCTTCCGCCTCGCCGCCGATGTCGCGGGGTAAGGGAGAGGCGTCCGATCCGGTAATGAGGGAATGCGCCCGATGAACTTCATCTTCTTCAATCCCGACGAGTTACGCGCCGAGAGCGTCGGTTGCTACGGCCATCCCCTCGCGCCGACGCCGCGCCTCGACCGGCTGGCCGCCGAAGGGACGCGGTTCGACCAGTGTCACGTCCAGCACCCCGTGTGCAGCCCCTCGCGGTGCAGCCTCATGACCGGCTGGTATCCCCATGTGCGCGGGCACCGCACCCTCTGGCACCTGCTGCGACCCGACGAACCGAATCTCCTGAAGTACCTCAAGGAAGCGGGATACGACGTCTATTGGGGCGGCAAGAACGATCTCCTGGCCCCGGCGGGCTTCGCCGCCAGCGTCACCGACTACCGGCTGGGCGACCGCTCGCGCCGGGCGCTACCGGGATCCGGCCCACTCGCCACGCCGCCCTACCCCCGCGACGACCCGCGCTACTACAGCTTCCTCTACGATCCGCCGCCGGTCGAGCGGCTCGAACAGCTCGGCGACTTCCGCCAGGTCGATGGCGCGATCGAATTGCTGCGTTCGCGACCGCGCGAGCCGTTCGCCCTCTACCTGCCACTCACCTTCCCCCACTGCCCCTATTTCGCCCCACCCCCCTGGCACGATCTGCTCGACCCGGCGGCGCTGCCGCCGCTGCGCCCCGCCGATCTCCCCGCTAAGCCCGACTTCCACCGCCTGATCCGTGAGACGCGCGGCCTGGATCACCTGGACGCGGGGACACTCCGCAAAATCAACGCGGTCTATCTGGGCATGATCGGCGTCGTCGACACCCTGCTGGGGCAACTGCTCGACGCGCTGGATGAGACCGGCCTGGCCGACGACACCGCCGTCTTCGTCTGCTCGGATCACGGCGACTGGGCCGGCGACTACGGCCTGGTCGAGAAGTGGCCGAGCGCGCTGGACGACACGATCACCCGCGTGCCGCTGATCGCGCGCGTGCCGGGCGGGGCGACCGGACACATCGTCAGCGAGCCGGTCGAGCTCTTCGACGTCATGGCGACGGTGCTGGACCTGGTCGGGATCGCGGCGCGGCATACCCACTTCGCCCGTAGCCTGACGCCACAACTCGCCGGGGCGGCGGGCGATCCCGACCGCGCAGTCTTCGCCGAGGGGGGCTACGATCCGCACGAGCCGCACCTCTTCGAGGGCTACGCCGGACGCGACGCCTCCACGCACCGGCCTGAGAATGTCTACTACCCGAAGGGGCGCTTGCAGCAGGACGTGCCGGGGAGCGTCCGCCGCGCGGCCATGATCCGCACGCCGTCGCACAAGCTCATCCACCGCCCGGGGGGCGTCGGCGAGTTGTACGACTTGCGCGCCGACCCCCGCGAATTGCGGAATCTCCACGACGCGCCGGACCATGCGCCGATGCGCCGCGAGTTGGAGTCGCGGCTGCTCGACTGGTACGTGCGGACGAGCGATGTCACCCCGTTCGCCGAGGATCCGCGCGGCCTGCCGCCGTCAGCCTGACGCCGCGCGGGCGCGAGCGACGCGAGCGACGACGACAAGCGAGAGGAAGGGGCAGATGGCGCGACCAAATATCGTCCCGATGGCGTTTGGCAAGTAAAGTCGCTGGGGAGCGCTCTGGTGCACGCAGGCGTGGCGAGGAGCGGGATAGCGGTAGGTCTAGCCATCGCCGGGGTGCGGACGGTAGGTGTCGGCGGTGAGGCGATAGTGGCGGTGACGGTGATGAGATCATACGCGGCAACAAAGCGCTGGGCATGCCGTCTCAAATCCGACGCAATCCGTATCCGAGAAGTCGCGTCTTGGCGTGCTGACGCGCAAAGGGGCGAGCTGACCCTGGGTTGACCGAATCGCGACGTACTGTAGGAGTGCGATAAAGCACCGTGGAGTAGACAAGGCCGGTGTCAACGCGCTTCCACGTATCCTAACACCTCGGTAACGCCTCGACCCATATGGGGCTGCTCCACGCCCACTGGTCGTTCCGTTGTCGGACACGCACGGTGTACCAATCCCGGCCAGATCCCGCGATCCGGTGCGTATACGCGAACGCGCGGTGAGATTCGTCGCTATGCACGACGCGATGGAAGTGATATGCCGGGGCGAGGAACGCCCCGAGATAGCCAGTGGAACTTCCTGCTTCCAAGTCGCCGATCGTCACCGCGATCGGATTGCCATTAATCATCCCCGAGGGCGTTTCCTAACCTGGCGGGGATGGAGTAGGCTCCCCCTCGGCGCGGCTCGTCCCCGCGCCGAGGAGGTAGCGATGGCCCCTGCGACGTACGGGAGCACGCCCCCGGTCCCGCCCCCATCATACCAGCGCGCGGTCGCCAAGCAACCGACCGCCCTGCACCTGGCCGCGTTGACCATCGTGACGACCCTGGGCTTGCTCGACCTGTGCCGCCTGGCGGTGCGGGCGGCCCATCGGCGCTGCCCGCCGCCCTTGCCCGTCGGCCCCGGCGGTCGGCCCCGCACCTACGTCGAGGAGTCGCTGCTGCTGATCGCGCTGCTGCGGACCCTGTGGCGGCGCTCCTACCAGGACATGCACGACTGGCTGCGCGCCTGGCCGGGGCTGGCGCTGGCCCTCTGCGTGCCGCCGCTTGTCTTCGAGGCCGCCTTCCACCTTGAGTTCACTCGGTTGCGGGCCACCCTCCTGCCGATCCTCCTGTTGGCGATCCCGGGCGTGCTGCTGACGACCGCGATCGTCGGCGGCATCGTCGCCTGGGGCGTTGGCATCCCGCTCGCCAGCGCCCTCGTCTTCGGTGCGCTGATCTCGGCCACCGATCCGGTCGCCGTCGTCGCCCTGTTCCGGGCGCTCGGCGCACCGACGCCGCTCACTGTCACCGTCGAAGGGGAGAGTCTCTTCAACGATGGCGCGGCGATCGTCGTCTTCGGGCTGGTGCTCGCCGCCGCCCTGCCCGCCGGGGACGCGGCGGCGCACGCGGTCGGCGGCCCGCTGGTCGCGCTAGTCGACTTCGTGCGCGTCTCGGCGGGCGGGCTGGGGCTCGGCGCGGGGCTCGGCTGGCTGGTCGCGCTCGCCATCGCCCGCATCGACGATTACCTGATCGAGACGACCCTGACCACGGTGTTGGCCTTCGGGGCGTACCTCCTGGCCGAACGGCTTCATATCAGCGGGGTGCTGGCGGTCGTCGCGGCGGGCCTCGTCTGCGGTACCCTCGGCCCGCGCGGGATGTCGCCGACGACCCGGATCGTCCTGGTCAACTTCTGGGAGTACCTGGCGTTCATCGCGAACTCGCTCCTCTTCTTGTTGCTCGGCCTCGACGTCGATTTCGCCCAACTGACGGGGGCCGCCTGGCCGATCGCGGTTGGCGTGGTGGCGGTCCTCGCCAGCCGCGCGATCATCGTTTACGGGTTGGCCGGACTGGTCGGGCTCTTCGGTCGCCGGACGCTGCCACGCGCCTACCGGCACGTCCTCTTCTGGGGCGGGCTGCGCGGCGCGGTCAGCCTGGCGCTCGCCCTGAGCCTGCCCGCCGCCTTCGCCGACCGTGACCTGCTGCGCGCGATGACCTTCGGTGTCCTCCTGCTCACGCTGCTCGTGCAGGGGACGACTATGCAACCGCTGCTCCGCTGGCTCGGCCTGGTCCAGCGCGAGGATAGCGATCTGGAGTATGAGCGCCGTCACGGGCAGTGGCGACGCGTCGGTGTCGGACATTGAGCCGTCCCTATGGCTACGCTGGATAACCCTATCCCGCGGGAGCGGGAGTCTACAGCAGGCGGCCTGCTGGTGCCGTGTGGTCGCGCTGTAGGGTATCGAGCGTTCTGCGTTGCGGCACACATCACCGTGGGAAGCCGACCATCTTGTCCGGCGCGAGTTGCGGCGGGGGCGGATAGTGGATCCCGCGCTGGCCGGACCAACTCCGATCCGGCTTCGGCTGGTACGGGCCGGGTTCATAGCCGATCAGTTCGCCCCCTTTGGCCCAGCCCTGCTCCACGTCGCAGCCCCAGAGTGACCCGGCCAGTCGCTCGCTCAACGCGGCCCGGGCGGTGGCGTAGGCCGGGTCGGCGGCGCGATCGTGCGACTCGGTGGGGTCCTCATCCAGGTCGAAGAGTTGGACGCGATTCCCCGCCGGGTACCAGATCAGCTTGTGCCGCCCGTCGTGCGCCATCCGGGTCGCCGCGTGGTCGTCCAGGCAGTCGCCGTAGAGGAAATCGCGTCGCTCCTCGCCGATGATCGATTGACCGACGACCGTCTTCGGGATCGGGATCCCGGCCAGATCGAGGAGGGTCGGCATCAGGTCGGCCAGTCCGACGAGGCGATCGCTGACCGTCCCAACCGGTAACCGGCTATCCCCCGCCGCGCCCATCAGGATCAGCGGCACCCGCGCGGAGCCTTCGTAGAAGAGGCGCTTGGCGTAGAGTCCATGATCGCCGAGCATGTCGCCGTGGTCGGCGGTGAAGAGGATGATCGTGTCGTCCAGCAGCCCTTCCTCGCGCAGAGTGCCAAGAACAAGCCGGAATTGGTGATCGATGTGGGTACAGAGGGCATAGAAGGCGCGGCGCACCTCCCGCAACGCCTCCTCCGAGAGGGGTCGCCAGAAGTTACGCCCCATCTGCAGGGCGCGCGGCACCCCGGCGGTATCATCGCTCCACTCGGCCCGGAGCGCGGCGGGCGGCGCGAACTGCCGATAGTAATCCATATAGTCGGCCAGCGGCACCAGCGGCGGGTGCGGCGCGGTGTACGACAGAAACCAGAAGTTCGGCTTGGTCGGGTCGCGCCGCTTGATCGTGCGGCACATCGTCTGGGTTTCCCAGTTGGTGACGTGGCAGTCCTCCGGCAGATGCCAGGGACGGTGCATATAGTTGTTATTGTTCATCCCGCCGCCGAACTGCTGCCCGACGAAACCGCGATCGGCGAGGAAGAGTTCGTAGTCGTCGGTCGCGCCGAGGTGCGGTCGCCCCTCCTCGGCCAACTGCACGTCATCGAAGCCGATCCGGTCGCGCGGTGGGTAGACGTGCAGCTTGCCGACCGCGTTCGCGCTGTAACCCGCGTCGCGGAACGCCTGCGGCAGGCTGGTCAGTTCGTGCGGCCACGGCCCCACGGTTTTGAAGACGCGGTCGCCGTGCGTGCGGGTGTCGGTGCCGGTCAGCAACGTGCGGCGCGCGGGGATGCAGATCGGGCTCTCCGAGTAGGCGCGGGTGTAGCGGACGCCGTTGCGCGCGAGTTGATCGATGGTCGGCGTCTGGATCGTCGGGTGCCCGGCGCAGCCGAGCAGCCCGCCGGGCCACTGGTCGACGGTCACCAACAGGACATTCGGTCGGGTCGCGCGTTCTGCGGTCATCACCACTTCCTTCCACCATGCCCGATAGCGCGCGTCGCGACAACTGCGGCGCTCGCCGGATCGGCCTCTTCCGCAGCGACTACGCGTCGGCGCGCGAGCGGGGATACGGTCGTTGCCAGCCTTCGCGCCCGAACGCGGCATCCTGGGACAGATCGCGTAGATAGACCCGCTGCGGGAACTGCGCCTCGACGGTCAGCCGCATGATCTCGCTCGTCAGCCGGGCGTCGAGCGCGCGGGCGATGGCGGCGCAGACCGGATCGGCGAGCCGATTGTGGACCTCGGTGGGATCGGCGTCAAGCTCGAAGAGGGTCGCCTCGCCGGTCGCATATTTCGCCAGCCGCCACGCCCCCTCCTGGATCATCCAACCGTTGCCGAGCGCGCCGACCAGAGTAGCGTGGCGGTCACATCGGAGAGGGCGACGAGGTCGTTGCGCACGGCACCACCAGCGATCCCCGGCCCGGCCACGATCAGCGGGACGTGGCAACTCGCGTCGTAGAACGTCCCCTTGCCGATCAACCCGTGATCGCCCAGGTAGTCGCCGTGGTCGGAGGCGAGGATGATGACGGTGCGCTCCCGCAGCCCGCGCTCCGCCAGCGCCGCGACGATCTTCCCGACCTCGGCGTCGATCTCCCGCACCAGCGCGGCGTAGTGGGCGCGCACCCGCGCGGCTTGCTCGACGGTGAACTCGCTGTAGTCCACGCCGTTCCAGGGCTGCCGGTTGCCAGCGATATTCGCCGCGCGCAGGCCGGGCGTGTCGCCGACGTCGGGGATCGGCGCGGGCATCGCGGCGAGGTCGAGACCCTGGAGCGACTCCGGGGCAGGATCGTAGGGGCAGTGCGGTCCGGGGAAGCCGACCATCATCGCGAACGGCTCTTCATCGCCGTAGTCACGGATAAAGCGGCACGCCTCCGCCCCGACAAACTGGTCCGGCTGCAACTCGCGCGGCAGCCGATTGACGATCGCGCCTTTCTGCGCGAAGTAGCCATCGTGCTCGTTGCCGTGGTACTTGCGGTGGCCGCACTCGTGGAGGAAATGGAAGTAGTCGTCGCGGACGTGGAGCCAGCGCTTATCCTCGGCGACCCGGCGGTAGCCGAAGCCGAGGCGGGCGTCCCAAGGATAGAAGTGCATCTTGCCGATCGCCGCGGTCGCGTAGCCCTGCGCGGCCAGGAGTTCCGGCCAGGTGGCGATACCGCAGGCATCGTAGTCCGGCCGCAGCGCCAGCCCGTTGTCCAGCACACCGCTGCGGAGGGCGTGCATCCCGGTCAGCAGCGCGGCGCGGGCCGGGACACAGATCGGGTGCTCCGAATAGGCGCGCATGTAGCGGATGCCGCGCGCCGCCAGGGCATCGATCTGCGGCGTGGCGATGAACTCGGCCTCGTAGCAGCCGAGGAAATCGGGCCGCAGTTGGTCCGGCATGATGAAAATGAGGTTCGGTCTGTCCGCCACTGCGCCCCTCCTGTCAAACGATCGGCGCGGGCCTGTCGATGCCGGTAGGGGCGAGTCATCGACCCGCCCGGTAGCATGCACCCCGGCGCGATGCCGCTGCCCACGCCCGCCCGATCGAGCCGGTCGGCCTTTCCCCGGCGCGGTGCCGTTGCAACCGGGCGAGTCGCTGATGCGCCCCTACCGCGCATTGCGCTCGCGTCAGCGTGGCGCGATCCCCAGGCGGGTATATTGCTCGTCGGGCGCTTCGCAGGCGCGCAGATGCGCGGCGATCCGCGCGACGAAATGGGCCGCGCGGGCCGGGTCGTCGAGCGGCTGCGCCTGCTCCGGGTCCGTGAGGATGTCGAACAGCTGGTGCCGGGCCATGTGCGGCGGCTCGTCGGCATGGTGCATCGGCACGGCACCCGTCGCGGGGATCTTGTAGAGCGGCATGTTGTAGGTGTGCCCGAAGTAGCGCCCCATCTCCATCCGCTCGTGCACCTCGCGCGGGAACCACGAGCGCAGGCCCTGGACCGGCATCGCGGTGTACGCGTGCAGCGGCCCGGCGTCCTCGTTGACGGGGTTGCGCATGTACACGTAGCGCCCGTCCGTGATGTTCGTCGCCTTGCCGAAGTACCCGAAGATGCAATCTTGGCGCGGCGACTCCCCGGCGATGGCACGAAGCAAAGAATGCCCCTGGATGTGCGGCGGTGGCGCACACCCGAAGGCTTCCAGGAAGGTCGGCATCACATCGATGGTCTGCGTCAACGCGGTCACACGCGTCCCCGCCCGCTCCCCGTGCGGCAGGCTGACGACGAGCGGGACGCGGACGATCTCGTTGTAGACCGGCATCTCGTTCTTCATCCAGTAGCGATGCTCGGCCAGCATCGTGCCGTGGTCGGTGGTGAAGACGATCAGCGTGTCGTCCCGCAGCCCCAGTTCGTCCAGGGTGTCGAGCACCTTGCCGCACCAGTAATCGGTCATCGTCAGCAGCCCGGCGTAGCACTTGCGGATATGCTCCACCGCCTCGGGCGACTCGCTCACCTCGCCATACTTCGGCCAGTCGAAGAGCGGGCCAGCCCAGTCGTCGCCGTACAGGGCCCGGTACTTGTCGGTGCAGTAGAACGGCTCGTGCGGGTCGAAGAGCTCGACCTGCAGGAACCAGTTGTCGGCGTCCTTGTTGGCGTGGAGCCACTCCACCGCAGCCTGCGCCGTACGCGGGCCGGAGAAATCCTCCTCGCGCTGCTGGGCGAGGCGGTTCTTGCGGTTGACCTGCGTCTGCTGCCCCAGGTGTTCCGGCATGTCCACCGCGTCCACGCGGGAGACCCAGGGATCGTTCTCCTGCCCCCGGAAGAACTCCCAGGTATTGAACGCGGTGTGGTAGTTCTCGCCACCAAGATCGAAATAATGATCGTGGTCGGTCAGCAGGTGCGTGAAGACCCCCGCCTTACGCAACTCGCGGGGCAGCACGTCGTCGTATGGCTCGATCGGCCCCCAGCCGCGATAGACGAAGTTATGTCGCCCGGTCATGAACTCCCGGCGCGCGGGCATGCACGGCAGCGAACCGACCCAGTGATTGTCGAAGACGATGCCGCGCTCCGCCAGTCGGGTCAGGTTCGGCGTCTGCACCCAGTCGTTGCCATACGCCGCGAGGTAATCCCGCCGCACCGTGTCGAGCACGAGAAATAGCGCCTTCATCTAGCCCTGTCCCTTCATCGTAAATCGAATCTCGACGCCAAAACGGGTGCATTCGCCCGCGCCGAGCATGGGGAGCGCGCCCCGCGCCCGTGCGGTCGCCCGGGGCTTCACGGCGCAGTTCGCCGGTTCAAGCCCGACGACGTACTGCTCGGTCGCGAACACCCGCCACTGCCACAACCACGGGAGCGTGCGCCGACGAGCGCGCACCCGCACCGACTGCCCCGCGTCGCCGGAGGGCCGCACGATCGACGCTTCGGACCAGCGCCGGCCCTGCTGCTCGTGCCGGAAGACCCGCTCCACCTCCCCCGCACACGGCGGCTCGATCGCGTCCCAGCGGTCCAGCGCGGCGGCAGCCTGGGTATCGCGTGGCGTTACCACGGAGGCGGGCACCCGGATCGCCCCGCCAGGCAAGACGAGCGGCACGCCGAAGTTGCAGTGATACTGCACCATCACCACCTCCGGCACGGTCCCCAGATTGCACACCAGATCGGTGAGCCGGATCACCGGCGCATCGTCCGCGATGATGATGCGCCGCCGCAGCACCAGCCCGCTGCTCGGTTGCGCCACCTCGCCGCGGAGCCAGTGGAAACGTCGCCCGGATCGCGCAACGGTGCCGAACGAAACCGCACGGGCCGGTTCGCCGCCGATGCGCCCGTGCTGCGGGAAATCGTCTCCCTCATCGACGCAGGCCCGCCCGACATTGTCGAAGCCGCACGTCGCGAGCAGACCGCCGATGAAACGCTGCGCCCATATGTTCTCCGGCAGCGCGGCAGGGTGCCGCAGCGGGGTAGTATTCCGCCAGGCGACGGGCACACCGTCGTAGGTCGCCGCACCCAGGTCAAGGCAGCGGTCGGGCAAGGCCTCGACGGTAAAGCCGGCGGCGGTCGCCACGCGCAGCACACGTTGGGTGCGACTGTCGCCCGGATAGCGCAGCGTGTCGGGGGTGACACCACCCATCAGCGCAACTCCCGGTTCAGGCGCGGGTCGAGGATATCGCGCAGGGCATCCGCGATGAAATTGAAGCCGATCAGCAGCATCGAGAGCGCGAGGCCGACGACAACCGTATAGGACGGCACCTGATAGAGATACCCTGATTGCTAGTTGCCGCCCATGCGGCTCCCGTCGAGAATGGTGTTGCTGAGGCACCGGATTCGCGAGGGGAGGGGCGCATGGACAGCGACTTCATTGTAACGGCCTACGTGGTGATTGAC
>JAABUN010005443.1_pt1 | contig 15808 bp, 13 predicted proteins | sample 5559311 | NCBI WGS metagenome assembly JAABUN01 (sample SAMN10711877, study PRJNA513370) | rock metagenome | isolation source: Antarctica rocks | place: Antarctica: Victoria Land, Siegfried Peak sud
TTGCCGTCGTAAAACACGCCGACCCGGATGAGCGGACTATTCATCTGGTTCATAATAAAACAGGAACGTTGGTGGGGGTAAAAATTTGAGAATTGGGTAGCAGTTGGAATAGCGCCCGCCAGCGAATAGTTTAGTGGGCTAACACATTAAAAATCAGAGAATGGCACGGCGCACGGCAGCAAACCGGAGTTATTACTATAATTCACGCTAGGATACTTTACCACTCGCTCCGATGCGAAGCTAAGAAAGGACGGTGGCATCCACAACTAATTCCTTTTAAAACCCTATCTTACCGATTACCAACCCCAGTACCAGGAGGCCATAACCCAGGCAAATAGTTGCCTCCACGACGTTGCCCGCCTTGGAGCCCGTGCTGAGTAGCGGAATCCTGAAGCTGAAGTCGGTGAGGGGTAGCAGCCAGCGCACACCCGACTTGGTGAGCGTGTCGGCCAGCAGGTGCGAGGCGTAGCCGGCCCCGGCGTAGTGCGCGATGCCGCGCCAGCCCAGGCTGTGGTTGGCCAGGTAGCCGACGTAAGTCCACAGGGCCGTGGCCCAGATGGTGTGCGTCCAGGAGCGGTGCGCGGTGAAGGGCGCCAGCGCGATGAACGTGCCCAGCAGACTCAGCCACAAAAACTGGCTGTAGAGGCCCGCCAGCACCGTGCCCAGCCCCGTGAAGAGCAGCGCCAGCTTGCGCGCCGAGCCGCCCTGCAAGGCCACGCCCAGCAGCCCGAAGGCCAGCGCGGCCGTGTAGCTCAGGCGCTGGTCGGGCCCCGGCTTCAGTTGAAAATAAGCGTAGGCCGCCAGGCCCAGGGCCGCCGCCCCAAAGGCCCAGCGCACGTAGCCATGCGTGAAACCCAGCCGGTGGCTAAGCTTGCTTTCGGGGTGGTCGAGGTCGGGGGCGAGGGCCGAAAAGCCGGCCAGCGCGATGCCGGCCAGCGAAAACGGAATACCGGGCACCAGGCCGGCCACCGCCACGCCCGTGATGAGGCCGATGGCCAGGTGAGCAGAACCGCGCAAGTAGCTTAGGCCGAGGGTTTTTTGAGCGTATTCAGGCGGCCTTCGTGATTTTTGAGCTGGTCGTCGTGGTCGAGCAGGCGGGTAATGAGTGGGGCCATGCTACGCGAGAAAGCATCAATCAACCGGTCGGTATTGTGGCTATTTTCCTCGCGTATCAACACCATTTGGCCTTCCAGCCGGTCGAGCCGACCATTGATGGCATTCAACTCTGAGCGCACCTCGTGCATTTCAATAAGCAGGTCGGTTACCACTTCAGGCAGGTCGCGTGGGTTCATGGTAAGGAATAATAATTCATCTGTACCGCTAAGGTAGCGTTTCAGGCGCGGGGGGCGGCACGGGAGTTGGCGGCGGACAGGGAATTGGCGGGTCAAATAGCTGGGCATAGCGCGACAGCATATTTTCAATTACCGTCACTACATCAGGACTGGAGCGGATTTCTTCCTCAAATAACCGCTCGATTTCAGCTAGCGCGGCACTGCGGTCGATTGGTACCATCGGGAATAAGTGAATTGTTAAACCTAAAGTACACCCGGAAACTTTCGGAGCTTGGCGGTGGTATTGTCTGCGTGCTTGGCCCGACCGGAATCATCCCCGGCCGGGCTGGCCGTTTTTACCTGAACGATAAAAATATCCTGTGCAAGTAGCTGATTTTCTTCGCCTTTATCGCCTCGACGCCGAATTACAAACTCTGAGCGTCCGCCTGCTGGCCGCGGCCAAGCCCGCCAACGCCGGGCAATCGGCCGACGAGGCGGCGCGCGGCGGCGAGCTGCGCGTGCAGTTGCGCGGCCTGGTGGGCTCGCAGGATGCCGTGGTGGTAGCCGCCAGCGCCCACCACGCGCACCCCACCGTATTCATTCTGCACGACAAGGACGAGGCGGCGCTTTTCATGGCCGACCTGCGCCACCTGCTGCCCGACGGGCCGGAGGCGCTGCTGTTCCCGAGTTCCTACAAGCGGCCCTACGAGTTTGACGAGACGGAAAACGCCAACGTATTGATGCGCGCTGAGGTACTTAATCAGCTGAATGCCAGCCGGGCGCCGGGCGCGGCGGCGCTGGGCCGGGCGCCGCTCATCGTGACCTACCCCGAGGCGCTGAGCGAGAAAGTCATCAACCGGCAGAGCCTGGTGCAGAACACGTTTTCGGCGAAGGTAGGCGACAAGCTGGATGTGAATTTCCTGGGTGAGCTGCTGGGGCAATACGACTTTGAGAAGTCGGATTTCGTGTACGAGGCGGGGCAGTACGCGGTGCGCGGCGGCATCGTGGACGTGTTCAGCTACGCCAACGAGCTGCCGTACCGCCTGGAGCTGTTTGGCGACGAGATTGAGAGCATTCGTACGTTTAACCCCGAAACGCAGCTATCGGTGGAGCCGCGCAACTCGGTGAGCATTATCCCGAACGTGCAGACCAAGCTGTTGCAGGAGCGGCGCGAGTCGTTTCTGGAATTCCTACCCCGCACCAGTTGCCTGTGGGTGAAGGACATGCGCCAGACGCTGGACGTGGTGACGGATTTATTCGACAAGGCCGAGAGCAACTTCAAGCGCCTGCTGGAAGAAGCCGGCGGGATGCAAATCGTGTCGAGGCCCGCCGACTTGTTTGAGGGGGGTAGGGGCCTGAAAAAGTGCCTCGACGAGTTTGCTGTCGTGGAGTTTGGCAAGCGGTTTTACTTCAAGAACGCGCAGGAACTTCAGTTTACGGCTAAGCCGCAGCCGAGCTTTAACAAGGACTTTGACCGGCTGATGAAGAACATCCGGGAGAATAAAGTGCGCGACTTCACCACCATTATCGCGGCCGACTCGGTGCGGCAGGCCGACCGGCTGCGCACGATTTTCGACGAGCTGGACCCCAACGTGCAGTTTCAGCACCTGCTCCTTGCCCTACGCGAGGGCTACGTAGATGAGCGGCTGGGCCTGGCCGTGTACACGGACCACCAGCTGTTTGAGCGCTACTACCGGGCGCAGGAAACGCGGAAGTTTTCGAAGAAAAAGGCGCTGACGCTGCGCGAGCTGAAGACCCTGCAGCCCGGCGACTACGTGACGCACCAGGACTACGGCATCGCGCGCTTCGCGGGCCTGACGCAGGTCGAAATCAACGGCCATGTGCAGGAGGCCATCCGGCTGGTGTACCGGGATGATGACGTGCTGACGGTGAGTATCCACGCCTTGCACAAAATCGCGAAGTACAGTGGCGCGGAGGGCACGCCGCCCACCATGAGCAAGCTCGGCTCGCCGGAGTGGGAGAACAAGAAAAAGTCGGTCAAGAAGAAGGTGAAGGACATCGCGGCCGACCTTATCCGGCTGTACGCCAAGCGCAAGACGGCGCCGGGCTTCGCCTTTTCGAAGGATGGCTTTATGCAGGCTGAACTGGAGTCGTCCTTCATTTGGGAAGACACGCCCGACCAGGCTAAAGCGACGGAGGACGTGAAAAACGACATGCAGCAGCCCCACCCGATGGACCGGCTCGTGTGCGGCGACGTGGGCTTTGGCAAGACGGAAGTGGCCATTCGGGCGGCCTTTAAGGCGGCGGCCGATGGCAAGCAAGTGGCTGTTTTAGTGCCCACTACCATCCTGGCGATGCAGCACTACAAGACGTTTCGGGACCGGCTGGCCAACCTGCCGGTGACGGTGGAATACATTAACCGCTTCAAAACGGCCAAGCAGATAAAGGAGACGATGGAGCGCGTGGCGGCGGGCCGGACGGATATTCTCATCGGCACGCACGCGCTCACCAATAAGAAGCTGCAATTCAAGGACCTGGGCCTGCTCATCATTGACGAAGAGCAGAAATTCGGCGTCAAGACCAAGGACAAGCTCAAGGAAATAAAAGTGAACGTGGACACGCTCACGCTTTCAGCCACGCCGATACCGCGCACGCTGCACTTTTCGCTGATGGGCGCCCGCGATTTGAGCGTGATTGCTACCCCCCCGCCCAACCGCCAGCCGGTGCAGACCGAGCTGCACGTGTTTAACGAAATCCTGGTGCGCGACGCGGTGGCGCGGGAGCTGAAGCGCGGCGGGCAGGTATTTTTCGTGCACAACCGGGTGAGCGACATTGAGGAGATGGCGGCCATGATACTGCGCCTCGTGCCCAACGCCCGCGTGACCTTCGCCCACGGCCAGATGGACGGCGACTCGCTGGAAAAGCGCATGATGAAGTTCGTGGAGGGTGAGTACGACGTGCTGGTTTCGACTAACATTATCGAGAGCGGGCTCGACATTCCGAACGCGAACACCATCCTTATCAACCGGGCGCACCTCACCGGCCTCAGCGACCTGCACCAGATGCGCGGCCGGGTGGGCCGCTCGAACCGCAAGGCCTATTGCTACCTGCTGACGCCGCCGGTGGCCAACCTGCCCTCGGATGCCCGCAAGCGCCTGCACACGCTGGAGGAGTTTTCGGACCTGGGGGCGGGCTTCAACGTGGCCATGCGGGACCTCGACATTCGGGGCGCGGGCAATTTGCTGGGCGGCGAGCAGTCGGGCTTCATCAACGACCTGGGCTACGAGGCCTACCACCAGGTGCTGGATGAGGCCGTGCAGGAGTTGAAGGAGACTGAGTTTCGGGACTTGTTTTTGGGCGAGGGCACGGGCGGTACCAGCCAGCAGCGCCTGCAAATGGCGGCCGGCGCGCTCAACGCACCCAAAGAAACCCAGATTGAAACGGACCTGCCGGTGCTCATTCCCGACACCTACGTGAACAACGTGTCGGAGCGCCTGCAACTCTACGCCAAACTCGACCGCGCCCAGAAGCCCGAGGAGCTGGCCAGGCTGGTGGCCAGCATGACCGACCGCTTCGGGCCGCTGCCCGAGCAGGTGCAGCAACTGGTGGACATCGTGAAGCTGCGCTGGCAGGCCGCCAAACTGGGCCTGGAAAAGCTGACGCTGAAGCGCGAAACGCTGCGCGCTTACCTGCCCGCCGGGCCGGGGCACGAGGCGTATTTCCAGGGCGAGCAGTTTGGGCTTATCCTGAACTTCGTGCAGACCCACCCGCGCACCGCCCGCATGAAAGACCAGAAGGACAAGCTGCAAGTGACGTTCGACGGCATCAGGGGGGTAGGGATGGCTCAGCAGCTGCTGGCTAAGCTGGGTGCCGCCGAAATGGTGCTGGCCTAGTTCGGCAACCTTACCTTGTCAATAAAAAAGCCGATGGACACTAACAAACGCTTCGACCAGCTAGAAAGCCTGCTGGTAGACCTGGCTCGCAAACAGGACCAGCAAGCCGAGCAGATCGCGCGCATCTTACAGATACTCAATGGTCATGGAGAAGCCATTAACAGCTTAGGCGAATTGCTTAATAGCCACACCGAGGTGCTCAATAGCCACACCGAGGTGCTCAATAGCCACACCGAATTGCTCAATAGCCACACCGAGGTGCTCAATAGCCACACCGAGGTGCTCAATAGCCACACCGAGGTGCTCAATAGCCACACCGAGATTCTGCATCGGCAGGAGGTGCGGCTGGATAATATTGGAGACCAGATTGGCGATATCATCACTATTCTGAAAATCTCGGAAATCCGCCATACCGAAGCGGAGCAGCGCCAGGATACCATGCTGGTCGAAATCCGGCAGCAGGGCCAGCGCCAGGACGTGACCGTGGAGGCCCTGAAAGTATTGCTCAAGCGCCAGCAAACCACCGACGCCCGCCTGGACGGCCTGGTGCAAACCGAGCTGCAAATGCTCCAGCTAATGCGCAGCGACGCCGAGAAACTGGCCAGCCAGGAGCCACGCCTCAAACGCCTCGAAGACGAAGTTTTTCGGGCAGCCAGCTAGGCGCCCTACCCCCCGCGAAAAGCCCGGCGTGCCGCATTGCGGTACGTCGGGCTTTTTCGTTGCTATACAGCGGCTTAGCGCGACTTGGGCGCTACGTAAATGGTGCTGCTGCCGCGGCTGGGCTGGCCTTCGAGGGTGATGCCCTCGGTGGAAATCTGGAAGTTGCCGCTGCCGTCGGCGGTGTAGAAGAGGAACTCCGTCTGGCCATTGGGGCCGGTGGTCAGCTGCGGGTCCCAGAAGAGGGTGAGGCGGCGCGGGTCCATAGTGGGCGCGTTCAGGACCGGCGCGCCGTAGCGCGGCTGGTAAAACTCCTTGGCGGCGTAGTAGCCCGGCACCTTCACCGTGAGGATGCCGGGGCTGGGCGCCAGCTGGTCGGTGCCTTTGTAGTTTTTGTCGCCGCGCTTGGTATAGATGGCGATAACGCCCCCGCCGGCTCCGTTACCAAAAATGGCTGCCTCAGGCCCCTTGAATACCTCCACGGCCTCCACCTGGTTGGCCTGAATGCTGCTGATAAAATCAATGTCTACCCGCTGGCCATCGAGGATAAATAGGGGCGTGCCACTACCCCGTATCTGCACGCTCATGCTGGGCGGGCTCCCCGATACGGTGAGGCCCGCCACCCGGCCTTGCAATACCTGGAAAATGGATAGCCCCGACTGGGCCGACAGGTCGTTGGCAAAGTCTATTACCGTATTGGCCACCACGCCGGGGTAGAGGCGGCGGGAATCATCGGGCGGCACCAGCACCTTCTTGCCGGTCACGGCCACGTTGCTCAGCTGCACGTTGCGCAGCACCTCGCCATCGGGATTGTTCTGGCGCTCCTGCACCTGCTGCTGGCGGCTGCGGCGCAGGTAGTCGGCCACGGCGGGCGGGGCGGCGGGCAAGGGGGGTAGGGGCGCGCCAAACGTGGGTGGCCCCAGGTCGGGCCGGATAATGACGTTGCTGCCGCCCGACGTGCGCCGGGCCTGCAAGGTCACCACTGCCGTATCCTTGCCCGGAAAGCCGGTGAAGCGAAAGAGCCCTTGGGCATCGGTGCTGGCCGTGAGCACGCTGCGGTTGGGCTTGCTCTGGATGAAGGTGAGCTGGCTGTTGGCGATGCCGGTCTGGCCCATGCCGGTTACCTGTCCGCTCAGGGTCACGTCCTGCTCGGCGCCGTAAACCAGCAAGGGGGGGGTAGGGGCCAGCACTTCCTTCCACACGTAGCGGCGCCAGCCCTGGGTAAGCAGCAGGTTATCAAGCGCCTGGGCCGTTTCGGGGGTGGGCGTTTGGAAGTAATAGCCGGGACTCTCGACGTAGCCCGCCAGGTCGGAAGTCAGCAGCAGGCTGGTAGCCACGTTGCCGCCATCGGGGTCGAGGCTGGCGGCGCCGGCCTCGGCCACCGTCACCGAGAGGTGGGCGGCGGCGGGCTGACCGGCGGCGTCGGTCACCTGCACCTTCACGTGCACGGGGTCGTGGGGGGCGTAGGCCGACTTATCGGGCGTGAGGGTCACGCGCAGGGCGGGTGGCCCGTTCAGGATGAAAGCCAGGCGCTCGGCCTGCGGCACGCCCTGGGCATTAAACAAGGTAATGTGCAGAATACCATTAGGGTAGCGCGCCTTGCTCAGCTTCCAGGTAGCGGGGTCGCCGGTGTCGGTAAGGGGCCGGGGCACCAGGCCCACGAGGTAGCCGCGCACCTCGGTGAGCAGCATGGCCGGGCCGGGCACCGGGGCGCCGGGCGCCCCTTTGTAGCGCGCTTCCACGGTGTAGCTGTCGCCGGCGTCGAGCACGCGCAGGGCATAGCCGGTGGCCTGCACGGCGGGCAGGGGGTAGTCGGCGCCGCTGCCATCGGGCAGCTTCAGGCGGGCGTGGTAGCGCTGGCCGGCGGCGGGCGTAAAGCTCAGCCGCCCCATGCCCGCGTGCGCCGCGCCGAAGGCCGTTCCCACGGGCTTGTTCTGCTCATCAAGCACCTGCCCGCTGATGGCCGCGCCGCGCCCACTGGCCGCCACCGCCTTGAAGCCCACCGTGGCCGGCAGCCCCGCCACGAGGTTGCCGCCTTCGGGGAAAAACTGCACGTCGACCTTGCCCGCCGCTACGGCCGCCCTGGCGGTGGCTTTGGCCGGCGCGTGGGGGGTAGCACTGCCAAAATCGTCGGGCTGGTTGGGGGCGGCGGGCCACACCTGCAGCTGCCGCTGGAAGATGTAAGCCGGGTTCACGTTGCGCATCCAGGTGGTGAAGGCGCGCAGCAGGTAAGTACCCGATTTGAGGGTGTCGCCCAGCTCAATGTCGCCGTAAGCGCGGCCGCCCGACAGGCGCAGGGTGCGGCGGGCCACCACCCGGCGCTGGGGCGAAAGCAGCTCCACGTGCAGCACCTTGCTCAGGGTATCGGGCTGGTGGCGCAGGGCATCCACCACGTAGGCGCTGAACCAGATGGTTTCGCCGGTGCCGTAGGCCGGGCGGTCGAGGTGCAGGTAGGCCTTCTCGGGCCGCACGATGGCGTAGTAGGCACTCAGCTTTTCGGCAATGGCCTGGATGGGGTTGCCATCGGTGGGGTAGCGAAACGCCAGCAGCCCCAGCAGGCCCGCCGCTACTGCTCCTAACGGCGCGATTTTCGGGCGCCGCCCTCTCAAATTACCTGTCATAGAAAAACCGAATAACGCTACCCGCGCCGCCTGCCTGCAAGCCTGCGCCGGGCCGGGTGGCGAAAGTAATTGGCAATGAGGAATGGGGAATGAAGAATCTTCGGGCTACTCCTGCGCGGCGCTGCTTTCCTGCTTAAAATCTGCTATAAAAAGGAGGAATGAAGAACCGCCGCCAAGGCAATTCTTCATTCCTCCTTCCCAATTCTAAATTTCCTGCTACTCGCAGCCGTCGGGGCCGCAGGCGGGGCCGTTGGCCAGCACGGTGGGGCGGGCCTGGGGGTGGCCTTCTTCCCACACCTTGCCCAGCACTTCGGCAAAGACCTCGCTGGGCTGCGCGCCCGACACGGCGTATTTGTCCTCAAACACGAAGAAGGGCACGCCCTGCACCCCGATTTGCTGGGCCTCGTACTCGTCGCGGCGCACCTCGTTGGCGTAGGTGCCGGCCAGCAGCGCCTGGCCGGCCGCCTCGGCATCAAGGCCGATTTCGGCGGCCAGGTTAACGAGCACATCCAGGCTGTTCAGGTCGCGGCCTTCGAGGTAGTAGGCGGCCATGAGGCGCTCCTTGGTGGCATCCTGCCGGCCCTGGTGGGCGCCGAAGTGGATGAGCTGGTGGGCCAGGAAGGTATTGGCCGGAATGGCTTTATCGAACTGGTAGTCAAGGCCCACGGCCTTGGCGGCGTCGGTCATGTAGTCGCTCATGCGGCGGCCTTCGGCCTCCGGCACGCCTTTCTTTTTGGCCAGCGAGGCGTGGATGCTTTCGCCGGGCACGGGCACGAAGTCGGGCATGAGCTGGAAGCTCTTCCACTCCACCTGCACGTCGGCGCGGTGGGCAAACTCGCCCAGCGCCTGCTCAAACTTGCGCTTGCCGATGTAGCAGAACGGGCATACCACGTCGGACCAGATTTCAACTTTCATAAGACAAAAAAGCTAGTGAATACCAGAACAGCACGAAGCCGCGAGCGCGGTGAATTGTTTGCGGTTCCGTGCCTGGATAACACCCGGCCGGCCGCGGGCGTTCAGGGCCGCGGCGGGGGGGTAGGGCGTAACCTTCGGCCGGCCGGGCGGGTTAAGGAAAGACGTATTTTTTGGCCAGCATTTACCTTAACTCATGGAATATCAGAAATTAGGCTCGTCCGACGTCAGCGTTTCGCGCATCACCTTTGGCAGCTGGGCGGCCGGCGGCTGGATGTGGGGCGGCACCGAGCAGAACGACGCCGTGGGCGCCATTCACGCCGCCTACGACCTGGGCGTAACCAGCATCGACACGGCGCCGGTGTATGGCATGGGCCTGAGCGAGCAAATCGTGGGCGAAGCCATCAAGAACCTGCCACGCGACAAGGTGCAGATTCTGACCAAGTTCGGGATGCGCTGGGACCAGCCCAAGGGCGACTTCGCCATGAAGACCACCGATAACCAGGGCCGCGACCTCGACGTGTATAAGTATGCCAGCCGCGACAGCGTTATCAAGGAATGCGAGGCGAGCCTCCAGCGTCTGGGCACCGACTACATCGACCTCTACCAGCAGCACTGGCCCGACGTGACTACGCCCATTGCGGAGACGATGGAGGCCGTGCAGCGCCTCATCGAGCAGGGCAAGGTGCGGGCGGCCGGCGTGAGCAACTACTCGGTGGCCCAGATGGAAGAGGCCGAAAAAACGCTGAAGCTGGCTTCCAACCAGGTGCCTTTCAGCATGTTGCGCCGCGATATTGAACAGGACGTGGTGCCGTACACCCAGCAGCATGGCCTGGGCATTCTGGTCTACAGCCCCTTGCAGCTGGGCCTGCTGACCGGCAAAATCAAGCCCGGCCAGCACTTCGACGCGAGTGATTTGCGCAGCACCAACCGCCTGTTCAAGCCCGAAGCGGTGACCAAAGTCAACGACTTCCTGCACAAAATCCGGCCGCTGGCCGAAACCAAAAACGCCCGCCTCGGCCAGCTCGTGCTGGCCTGGACGCTGGCGCAGCCCGGCATCACGGTGGCGCTGGTGGGCGCCCGCAACCCCGAGCAAGCCACCCAAAACGCCAGGGCGATGGACGTGCGCCTGAGCTTTGAGGAGGTTGACTTCATCAACAAGCAGCTGGCGCAGGTGCAGTTGGGGTAAGACTTCGCACCTAAAAGAACGTCATGCTGAGCTTGCCGAAGCATGACGTTCTTTTTTAATCGCTTTGCTACCCCCCTACTTTTGCGCTATGCCCCTGCCCTACCGCCGCCTCATCGTCAAAATCGGCTCCAACGTCCTCACCCAGGCCAACGGTCTGCCCGATGAAGACCGCATGGCTCAGCTGGTGAGCCAGCTAGTGGGCCTCAAAAGCCAGGGCCGCGAGATTATCCTGGTATCGTCGGGGGCAGTGGCGGCGGGGCGCAGCCTCATTACCCTACCCCCCCGCGCCGACGCGGTGCGCAGCCGCCAATTGCTGGCCGCCGTGGGCCAGGTAAAATTGCTGAGCCTGTACGCCGCGCTGCTGGCGCCGCACGACCTGCTGGGCGCGCAGGTATTGGTGACGAAGGAGGACTTCCGCGACCGCCGGCACTACCTGAACATGCGCAACTGCTTCCAGGAACTGCTCCAGCAAAACGTTATTCCCATTGTGAATGAGAACGATGTGATTTCGGTAACGGAATTGATGTTTACCGACAACGACGAGCTGGCGGGCCTGGTGGCCAGTATGCTCGACGCCGACGCGCTGCTGATTTTGAGCAACGTGGACGGCATTTTTGACGGCGACCCGAGCCGGCCGGGCGCGCGGGTGATTCGGCACATCGCGCCGCACGACACCGGCTTTGCTGAGTTCGTGACGGCCACGCGCTCGCAGTTTGGGCGCGGCGGGATGCTCACTAAGTGTTCCATCGCGCACAAGGTGGCCGGGCTGGGCATCAGCGTGCACATCGCCAATGGCCAGACGCCCGACATCCTGCCCAACATCCTGAACGAGACGGCCATTAGCACCTGGTTTCAGCCCAGCAAGCGGGCCTCGCGCACCAAAAAATGGCTGGCCCACGCCCAAACGGCCCAGGCCACGGTGCACGTGAACGCTGGCGCGCGCGCGGCGCTGCTGGCCCCCGGCCAGGCCACCAGCCTGCTGCCGGTGGGGGTAGTAGCCATCGAGGGCGACTTTCAGAAAGGCGACCTCGTGCGCCTCGTGGACGAGGCCGGCCACGCGCTGGGCCTGGGCCTGGCCGAGTACGGCGCCGACAAGGCCCGCGAGCGCCTGGGCCAGCACGGCCAGCGCCCGCTGGTGCATTACGACTACCTGTTCCTGACGGCCGATAATGTAGGATAAGCGTTAGCTTGTCCTTATCCCCGCAGTTTGTAACAACCCGGCAAGCTAAAGCTTACCCTACACGCCATGTCCGACTACTCCGCCTTTTTCGTGGCGGCCCAGCGCGCCAGCCGCGCTTTGGCCACGGTGCCCGCCGCTACTATCGATGCCCTGCTGCGCGACCTGGCCGATGCCCTGGTGGCCCATACCGATTTCGTGCTGGCCGCCAATGCCCAGGACCTGGCCCGGATGCCCGCCACCGACCCGCGCCACGACCGCCTGCGCCTCACGCCCGAGCGCCTGGCCAGCATAGCCCAGGACCTGCGCGGCGTGGCCGCCCTACCCTCCCCGCTGGGCGCGCAGCTGAGCAACAAGACGTTGCCCAACGGCCTGCAATTGAGCAAGGTGCGCGTGCCGCTGGGCGTGGTGGGCATCATCTACGAGGCGCGGCCCAACGTGACCATCGACAGCCTGGCGCTGTGCCTGAAAACCGGCAATGCCTGCCTGCTCAAGGGCGGCTCCGACGCGGCGGCTTCCAACGCGGCGCTCATTGAGGTGGCCGGGCCGGTGCTGCTGCGCCACGGCCTGCCGCTGGCCGCCGCCACCCTCCTACCCCCCGAGCGCGCCGCCACCGAGGCGCTGCTGCGGGCCGTGGGCCTGGTCGATGTCGTAATTCCGCGCGGCAGCCAGGGGCTGATAAACTACGTGCGGCAGCACGCCCGCGTGCCCGTTATCGAAACCGGGGCCGGGGTAGTGCATACCTACTTCGACGAAACCGGCGACCTGGCCAGGGGCGCGGCCATCGTGGCCAATGCCAAAACGCGCCGCGTGAGCGTGTGCAACTCCCTGGACTGCTTGCTGCTAAATGAAAGCCGGCTGGCCGACCTGCCCGCGCTCGTGGCCCCGCTGGCCGCCGCGCGGGTGCGGCTTTTCGCCGATGCGCCGGCCCTGGCGGCGCTGGCCGGCGCCTACCCCCCCGAACTGCTGGCAATGGCCACGGAGGCGCATTTTGGCACCGAGTTTCTGGATTATAAACTAGCCATCAAGACCGTGCCCGACCTCGACGCGGCCCTCGACCACATTGCCCGCCACGGCTCGCGCCACAGCGAGGCTATTGTCTCCGAAAATCAGGCCCATATCGATACCTTTTTGCAGGTCGTGGACGCGGCGGCCGTGTACGCCAATGCCTCCACGGCCTTCACCGACGGCGGGCAGTTTGGGCTGGGCGCCGAAATCGGCATCAGCACCCAAAAGCTGCACGCGCGCGGCCCGATGGGCCTGGAAGAGCTAACGAGCTACAAATGGCTGGTGCGCGGCACCGGGCAGGTACGCGGCTGATTATCAATTCTCTCACTACCTACCATGAGCCAGCCGCCTACCCCCGCTGCTACCTTTCGCGCCGTGCTCGCGGCCGGCGGCCCCAGCTTTATGCCCACCCAAGTGGTGGTGGTGCCCGACGCGGCCTGGCAGGCGGTGGGCGGCCGGGCCACCCGGCGCGTCATCGCGACGCTCAACGGCCACGCCGAGCGCCTGGGCCTGCTGCCGCTGGCGGGTGGCGGGCGCTACCTGCTGCTGCGCAAAGCACTGTGCCAGCAGCTCGGGCTGGAAGTCGGTCAGGAGCTGGAAGTGACGCTCGCGCCCGACCCCAACCCCGACCACGTGGACCTGCCCGATGAGCTGGCCGAAGCCCTGGCCGCCTGGCCCGAGGCCGAAACGGCCTTCCTGGCCCAAACCGGCGCTATGCGCCGGGCGATGGCCCGCAAGGTGGCCGACGCCAAACGCCCCGAAACCCGCGCCCGCTACGCCGTGGAGCTAACCGAGCGGCTGGCGCGCGGCGCGCATCCGTTTCGGGCCTAAAAGTCGTTCCAGGAGGTAATGGTTACCACCTGGCCGGGGCCATCGACCGTGAATTTGCACTCCTGAAAGCTGGGCGCGGCAAAACGCGGCTTTACATTGTTAGAAAACGCGAACGGCTCGGTGGGGATACCCAGAAAGTTCTTGTCGAGCTTATCGTTGTTGTTGAGGTCCTGGGTCAGGGCCACGGCCCACTCGCCGGGCGTCAGCTCCACGGGCACCGTAATCTCCCTTCTGCCCTCGGGCTTCACAAACAGCCGGATGGCCATCTGGCCATCTTTAAGAAACTTATCGGGCGCGTTGTAGAAGTTGAGCTTCACCTGGGCCTGCGTGGAGGCCAGCTCCGACACCACTATCGTGACGAGCTGCGTGGACGGGGCAGGCCGCGGGGCGGGGCCCGCGCTGAGTACAGAGCTACTCAGGAGCAGCACGGTTAGGGGCAAAGCATTCATAAACAGGGCGAAATAAACAGTCGGCGGAGTACTGCCGTAAACTTACGAAGCGGCCTAAATCGTTCCTATCTAAACCGGGGCGGCGGGGCGCGGTTTGCCCTCGCGTTTCCTACCCTACCCCCTGCCGCGTATGCAAGCCTGCTTCCATCATTTTTAGGGCCTGGCCGAGGCTGGCGCTTACTCCGAGCTGGCTGCCCGCGCCAACCGACTGCTCCACTTTTGGCGCGGCGCGGCCGGGGCAGCAATGAAACTGTTTAGGAAACATCCAAACCTTTCCAGCAGGCAACGTAGCTGCTGACTTTTTGCTTGAGCAACACCCACGACGCCTCTGCTTTTTGGGACGCACGCGCACCAGGGCGGGTTTCTTGTTGCCGTGCCCAAGCGCGCGGCGTAGTGTAGAGCGACTTGCAGGTCGAGGTCGGGCATTTCGGCCAGAAGCTGCTCGCCAATGAGGCCGGCGGCGAAGAGCTGGAGCACGTCGGCCACTCGGACGCGGACGCCGCGAATGCCGGACTGGCCGCCGCGCCGCGCGGGTTGGTGGTGATGAGGAAGCGCAGGAATTCTATCAGGCTAAGCTATAGTTGGTGGCTGGTGGCTACTGGGCGGCGTGGGCTGGGGCACTGGCGGATTGGGGAGCGTAGCTTGCCGGCCAGTACCGTAATTGCCTTCGCCTATGTACGCTGCGCTGCTCGCCCACATTGCCCGCTACGTGGCCCTGACGCCGGCCGAAGCAGAGGTGGTGAGCGCCTATTTTACCTGCCAGACCGTGCCGCGCAAAGCTTGTTTGTTTGAAGCCGGCCAGCCTTGCCCCGGCAATTACTTTGTACTGCAAGGCTGCTTGCGGCTGTATTTCGTGACCGAGAAGGGCGTGGAGCACATTACGCGTTTTGCGCTCGAAAACTGGTGGCTGACCGATTACGTCAGCTTTCTAAGCCAGCCGCCGTCGATGTTTTGCATCCAGGCACTAGCGCCAACTACGGTAGCCGTGCTTAGCTACCAAGACCAGGAAGCGCTACTGGCGCGGGTGCCTGCCCTGGAGCGCTATTTTCGCCTGCTGTTGCAACGCACGGCGGCCGACCAAAATCGCTGGGTGTTTCAGATGAGGCATTCGGCGGAGGAGCGTTACCGGCACTTCAGCCAGGCATTTCCGGGGTTTGTGCAGCGGGTGCCGCAATATATGCTGGCCTCGTACCTGGGCTGCACGCCAGAGTTTCTGAGTAAGGTGCGGGCCAAAGCCGGCCCCACCGAAGCAAGACCGAAGCCAGCCCCAACGGGCTGAATTTCTTAGAGGATGTAGGGTAATTCAAGTTGAATTTCTCCATCTCACCTTCGTTGTCAATCTTCGTACTAGTAAGTTGCACATAGCCAGCTTTATCCAGGCTTCACTGTTGCGAGGATTAGTCTCGAAATCGCGCCCAGCTATCCGCCGATACTTTCCGAACCAGCCAACTGTACGTTCTACCACCCATCTATGGGGCAATACCTGAAAACCCTTTTGGTCAGCCGGCTTTGCGACTACCTCGACGCGCAACCCGGCGGCCTGGGCGGCCGCGGCGACGGTGGGACCCCCGTAGCGGCCATCGCCCCATAAGAGTTGGCGTTCCGGGGCGTGCGCTTTGGCTTCGGCAATCACGGGCGGGGCACCTGTCGGGTCTTGCAGGGAGGCGGGTTGCACCAGCACGGCCAGCGGTAAGCCCTCGGTATCCCCTGCAATATGTCGCTTACGGCCAGCTACTTGCTTACCGGCATCGTACCCGTGACAGCCCCCCTTTTACCGCCCGTCCGTACAGACTGCGTGTCAATGGCCCCCGCGGTTGGTTCCGGTGAGCGGCCCTGGGC
>JAABUN010005444.1_pt1 | contig 15807 bp, 13 predicted proteins | sample 5559311 | NCBI WGS metagenome assembly JAABUN01 (sample SAMN10711877, study PRJNA513370) | rock metagenome | isolation source: Antarctica rocks | place: Antarctica: Victoria Land, Siegfried Peak sud
GATTGGGGCGGCACTCGACCGCGTGACGTCGGCCGAGTTGACCGCCTACTATCGCCACTGTGGCTACGCCGTCCCCGGACATGTACCGTGAGAACCGCTCTAGCCCCACCCCAACCCCTCCCCATCGTTGTTCGCCTGCGGGCTCACCGATGGAGAGGGGCTAACGTCTGCTGGCTGCGCCCGCATGAGGGGTGAGCGCCGTTGTGTGTAGGGGCGAAGCTTGCGAGTCCGGCCGCCGCAGCGGCCTTCTTTCCGAAGGACGACAGCGATCTCCCCTATTGACCTGTCTGGACGAAATCGGTGTATGCCGCAACCGCCATCTCGATATTTGACAACGCGTTCACCGCCAGCCTGCGGGCGCCGATTCCGAGGCTTGGAAGTATCCGCGCCAGTCTCGCCTCATGGCGAAGGCTGCTGCGGCAGCCGGACGACCACAAGGGTCGCCCCTCCGAGAGCTAGGGCCGAATCCGTCGTCAGGCGGGCGAAGCCAGCAGACGGAGCCCCTCTCCATCGGTGAGCCCGCAGGCGAACAACGATGGGGAGGGGTTGGGGTGGGGCACTACGGCCCGGTCGGGGAGCGGGAGTCGCGGAAGACCGGACTGAGCGGGGGATTCAGCAGGAGCAGATTTCGGCTGAGGTCGCTCATCCGTTGCTGCGTCTGGCTGAGGGCCGCAAGGTCACCGGCTGCCTGAGCAGAGCGGATCTCCTCCTGCAGGTGCCGCATGATCGCGTCGAGGCGCTCCCGCTGGAGCTGGCGAAGCGTCTCGAGTGCCTCGGTCATCACCTCGGCGGGGAACCGCTTCGGGATCATCCGGACCGGCTGCTGACTGTGCTGCTCCTCCCGCTCGAGGTCCGTCTCCAGCCGGGTCTCCTCGCCGCCGACGGCCATGTTGAGCCGCTCGGCGTAGTCCGCCAGTTCGTCCGGCAGTCCGATGATGAGGCGCTCGCCGAACAGCCCAGCACACTCCTCACTGCGGATCAGCCTGAGCAATTCCTGGTTGCGGCTGTTGTGGATCAGGTCGTCGCCGATCTGCCCGAGAATCGGTTCGAGGTACGGCCGGAAGGCGACGATCATCGCGACGAGGTAACTTTCATTGTCCAGTTCCCGGCCCCGACCTCGCGCCGAGGAAGGCTTCGCGAACCCGTTGCCGCTGGGGGACATCATCCGGTCCGAGCCGTTGCGCCGGTTCTGGCCGTTCGGTCCGACGCTGTTCGGACCGTTCCGGTCGCCCTGACCCGGAGCGCCACGCCGGGAGCCCTTGCCGGGAGTGGCGTTGGCCAGCTCCTTCAGGACGGCCTCCGGGACAGTCCCCAGCTTCCGGGCGACAATCGCGACGTAGTGGTGCAGGATGACCTGATCGGGCAGTTGCCGGAGGATCGGCAGCATTCGCTGGACGGCGCTGGACTTGGAGTTGGCGTCGTCGATCTGTACGGTGTCGGCCACCGCGTCGATCAGCCAGTCGATCACCGGGCGGGAGCCGGCAATCGCGGCCTCCCACGCTTCTGGTGCCTTCCGGATCAACTCGTCCGGGTCCTTGCCGACGGGCATCGTCGCGATCCGGATCTCGGTCTTGAGCCGCTGCTGCCAGGAAATCATGCCGGGTGCGATCGCGACGGCCACGTCATCGTGCTCGACCGCTCCGGTGGCGGTCTCCAGCCCGCGGATCATCGCGGCCTGCCCAGCGGCGTCGGCGTCGAGCGCCAGAACGATCCGGGGGGCGTAGCGCTTGACGAGGTTGATCTGCGCTTCCGTCAGCGCCGTGCCCATCGCCGCGACGACGTTGTGGTGACCGAACTGGTGGGCCGTGACGACGTCCATGTAGCCCTCGACGACGACGACTTCACCGCGCTCACGGATGGCGTCCTTGGCGAGGTGGAGGCCGTAGAGCAGGCCGCTCTTGTCGAACAGGTCCGTCTGCGGCGAGTTCAGATACTTGGGCTGCTCGTCGCCCAGCGCCCGCCCGCCGAAGCCGACGATCTCACCGTCCCGGTTGCTGATCGGGAAGATCAGCCGGCGGCGGAAACGGTCGTAGGTCTGGCTGCTGTCGCTCTTGCCGAGCAACCCGGCCGCCAGTGCTTCATCGGTGGTGAAGCCGGACGCTTCGAGGTTCCGCATAAGGGCGTTTCGGCTCTCAGGTGCGTAGCCGATCCGGAACGCCTGCATCGTGGCGGCGTCGATCCCGCGGCGCTCGGCCAGCTCACGGCCGGCGGTTCCCTGCTCGAGCGTGATTGCCCGCTGGAAGAACCGCGCCGCCGCGACGTTGGCGTCGAGCAGCCGCTGGCGACGGTCCTGCTCGGCCGGGTCTCGAACTGGTGCGGTTGAAAGGGTGATCCCGGCCTGACGGGCGAGCTCGCTGAGCGCCTCGCGGAAGTCGACTTTCTCGACCTCCTGGTAGAAGGTCAGCGCGTCGCCACCCTTGCCGCAGCCGAAGCAGTTGAAGGTGCCGGATTGCGGGAAGACGACGAACGACGGCGTCTTCTCCTGATGGAATGGGCACAGGCCCTTGAAGCTGTTGCCGGTTCGCTTGAGCTGGACGTACCTGCCCACGAGATCGACGATGTCGGTCTGCTCCCGAACCTCGGCTACGGAATCGCGCGCCATCGCTGACCTGCTGTCCTGTGGTCACGCGCCGGGCGGGGGAACGGCGGTGGGGCGGAACGGGGAGGGGGTCAATGACGAAGCAGTCGCTGTCGCTGGCAGTGCTACGGATTCAGGATGTGCGTCTCGAACAGCTCCAGCGCGGATCGGTCGGTCAGTGCAGCGACGTAGTCCGCGACGCGCCGCTCGACCGGGTCTGTCGCCGGGGAGATCAGCCCGGTCGGCTCCATCTGCTCCGAGTGATCGACATAATACCCGAACAGATCCTGGACGACCTGCTGAGCGTGGATGGTGTCTCGACGTTTATTGATCGGAGTATAGACACGTTCGTACAGGAAGTCGCGGAGCGCGTCGGCCGCGTTTCGGACCTCGTCGCTGAGCCCGATCGAGATCAAGTCGGGTGAGGGGTCGGCGTGCTCGATCACGTCGATCACCAGCGTATTGATCCGGGCGGCGTGATTGGTCCCGAGGACCTCGCCAACGATGGCGGGGACATCTGGCCAGGCGATGATCTCCGCCCGCAGCGCATCGTCGAGGTCGTGATTGATGTAGGCGAGGGCATCGGCGAGTTTGACGATCTCGCCCTCGGACGTCGAGGGCGTCCCGGCCCGGGTGCCGGTGATCGTCGCCCGGCCCTTGGAGTGGCGCAGGATGCCGTCGCGGACGACATCGGTCAGGTTCAGCCCCTCACCGTCCTGCTCCAGCAGATCGACGACGCGGAGGCTCTGCTCGTTGTGGCGGAAGCCGGGGAACATCTCGGCGAGGGCGCGCTCCCCGGCGTGACCGAACGGCGTGTGACCAAGGTCGTGACCCAGCCCGATCGCCTCGACGAGGTCCTCGTTCAGGCCGATCGCCCGTCCGACCGTCCGGGCGATCTGGGTGACTTCCAGCGTGTGCGTCAGCCGGGTCCGATAGTGGTCACCGACGGGGGCGATGAAGACCTGCGTCTTGTGCATCAGCCGACGGAAGGACGACGAGTGGATGATCCGGTCCCGGTCGCGCTGGAACGCCGTCCGGACCGGGCTCTCGTCCTCGAAACGGAGGCGACGCCCATCGGCCGACAGCGTCGCTCCAGGTGCGAGGTACGTCATCTCGCGCTCTTCCAGGCGCTCACGGATGCTCGCGGTTCCCAGCGCGTCCCGTTTCTTCGTCACAATGGATGCGCGGTGGTCTGTCACGCGATGATGTCCAGCGGCGCCAGACTCGCCATCAATCGCTTCGTGCCGTGGCGCTCGAAGGCGACGACGACTTCCTGGTCGTCGCGCCGGGCCTCGACGCCGGTGATCTGGCCCTCGCCAAACTTGCTATGGAAGACACGCTGCCCGGCGGAGTACGTCTGCACGGGGCGAGCGGGCGCGTCTTCCCGTCCGAAGCCGCTGCCGATCGGCTTCGAGGAGAAGTCGTCGCTCTGGCCGGGCTGGGCACCGTTGTAGCGGCCAGCGCCGGCCCCGTGACCCCCGAGCCGGTCGTTGGACTGGGCTCGATCCCGCAGTGACGGCCGGTTGCTGCCAAAGCGGGGGAAGCTGCGCGAGACGGTCGAGAGGGCGGTCTGCGGGATCGACTGGATGAAGCGCGACTCCACGCCCGGGTTGTACCGGCCGTAGAGCTGGCGGCTGCTGACGTAGGTCAGGTAGAGCATTCGCTGCGCCCGCGTAATTCCGACGTAGAACAGTCGGCGCTCCTCCTCCATCGGCTGCGGGTCCTGGAACTCGGCCTCGACTGCCCGACTGATCGGCAGGAGCCCCTCCTCCAGCCCGACGATGAAGACCACCGGAAACTCCAGTCCCTTGGCGGAGTGCAGGGTGATCAGCGTGACCTGGCCCTGCCCGTCCTCCGTCATTGAATCGACGTCGGCGACAAGTGCAACCTGCTCCAGGTACTGCGCCAGCGCGTCGGCCGGGTCGGGCATGTCGTCGTAGCGGCTCAGGTCGGTCCGCAGCTCCAGGACGTTGGCCCAGCGCTGCATCTCCTCCTCGATGCTCCCGTCGAAGGCGTCGCGGTAGCCGGTGACTTCCACGATCGAGTCGAACAGCTCGCTCAGTGTGGACGCCTTCGCGTCGTCGCGGAGCCGGGCCAGTGCCTTGCCCACCCTGGTCGCGGCCGTCTTCGCGGCGCCGGACAGGGCCGGGATCGAGATGTCCGGGTCTGTGGGCGGTTCGACCAGCGCGATGAAGCCCTCGGCGATCGGCCGCTGGTTGGTCGTGGACCACTCCCGGATCGCGTCCACCGCCTTCGGCCCGAGCCCCTTGCCGATCGCGAAACTGCCGATGATGCGCTCCAGGCTGACGACATCGGCCGGGTTGTGGACCAGCCGCAGGACGGCGATCACGTCCCGGACTTCCTTGCGCTCGTAGAATTTCACGCCGCCGACGACGCGGTACGGCACGTCGCTGACCCGGAACGCTTCCTCCAGCACACGGCTCTGGGCGGTCGTCCGGTACATCACGGCGACGGCATCCGGCCGGATGCCCTGCGACTGCATCAGGCGGCGGATCTCCGAGACGACGTACTGGGCCTCGTGATTCTGGTCGGTCAGCTCTCTGAGGGCGATCGGCTCGCCTTCATCGTTGGATGTCGTCAGCTTGCGGTCGAGACGCTGCTTATTCTCCCGGATGACCGCGTCCGCGACGCTGACGATCCGGGCGGTCGAGCGGTAATTGACTTCGAGATCGATCCGGACGGCGTCCGGGTAGTCGGACTGAAACTCCAGGATGTTGCGGATGTCGGCCGCCCGCCAGGCATAGATCGACTGATCCGGATCGCCGACGACGAACAGGTTGTGCCAGCGGTTCGCGAGGGCCGTGACGAGGACGTACTGGACACGGTTGGTGTCCTGGTACTCATCGACGAGGATGTACCTGAACTGGGTCTGGTAGCGCTCGAGGACCTGTGGCGCCCGGTCGAACAGCTCGATCGGCAGCCGGAGCAGGTCGTCGAAGTCGACGGCGTTGGCCTCGCGCAGCAGGCGGGCGTAGTGCTCATAGACACGGGCGACCACCTCGTCATCGTGCGACTGAACCGCGGCGGCGAATTCCTTTGGGTTGAGCATCTGGTTCTTGGCAGCGGAGATCCGGCTGCTGGCCCGGCGCGGCACGAGCTGGCGCGGGTCGAGCCCGGCCGACTGGATCGCGCGCTTGACGATGTTCTGCTGGTCGCTGTCGTCGTAGACGAGGAAGTTGGGCTGGAGGCCGAGGCGGTCGGCGACGACGCCGGGGTTCTGCCGCAGGAGCCGGACACCGAAGCTATGGAAGGTGCCCATCCAGAGGCCGCTGATCTCGTCACCGGCGAGGCGCTCGATCCGGTCCCGCATCTCGCGGGCAGCCTTGTTCGTGAAGGTCATGGCCAGGATCTGGTCGGCCCGGACGCCGCGTTCCTCTAGCAGCCAGGCGATCCGGTGCGTCAGGACCCGGGTCTTGCCCGAGCCCGGCCCAGCGACGACGAGGACCGGCCCTTCCGTCGTCTGAACGGCCCGGATCTGGTCGTCGTTCAGCCCCCGGATGAGGCGGGCGGTATCGGGACGAGTCACCTGATCGGACACGGATTTGCCTCCAAAGACATCTGTTCTCAATCACGGAGTCTAGCATCACGACGCCGCTGGCCGACCCGCCACCTGGGCATGGCGCCGGTACGGTTCCCTTGACGATCCGGGGATCGGCACGTACCCTTGCCGGTCGTGATCGCGGTCGTTTTCCGCGACCCGCCGACGTAGCTCAGCGGCAGAGCAAGGGACTCATAAGCCCTTGGCCGGTGGTTCGATTCCACCCGTCGGCACCCCCTGTATATCGTCCCAAATCCGTCAGCGCAGAGCAGGCGAGCCGCCATGACCCGTCGCGACCGATCGGTTGTCCCCGGCCGCGGCAATCACGGTCTCGAGCAGCGGGTCCTTGTGTCACTCCGCGCCGTCGCGCCGTCGCTGCAAGACGGCTCACTGGTGGTCGGGTTCTCCGGCGGCCTGGATTCGCTTGGCTTGCTGGTGATCCTCAGCAAGCTTCAGCACGTCCTCGGACACGACCTGCTTGCCCTCCACGTCGACCATCAGCTGCGGCCAGATTCCTCGCTCGATGCTGAGCAGGCGGAAAACCTGGCCGCAGCAATCGGCGTCCCCTTTCATCTCGACCGGCTCGAACCCGGCCTCGCTGCCCGTCATCCCGGCGTCGGTGACGAGGAGGCGGCCCGTCGCGGGCGCTACCAGGCGGCTGCAACGTTCGCCGCGTCGGTCGGCGGCAGCTTCGTCACCGGGCACCACGCCGAGGACCAGGCCGAGACCGTCCTGCTGCATCTGCTCCGCGGAAGCGGGTTGGCTGGCGTCGGCGGGATGCGGAGCGTCACCCACCTGACGCTGCCCTGGTGGCACCCGTCATCGTCGGCAACCGCGACCGGCCTGACGATCGTCCGGCCGCTGCTTGGAACTCGGCGAAGCGAGATCTCGGACTACCTCATGGACCGCCGCCCGGACCTCGTCGCCGTCCAGGACCCGTCCAACGCGTCTGATCGGTACCGCCGAAACGACGTCCGGCACCACCTGCTGCCGGAGGCCGAGCGGATCTTTCCAGCCGCGGTCGACGCGCTGATCCGGTTCGCCCGGATTGCCGCTGAGGAGAGCGACCTCCTCGATGCGATTGCCGTAAATGCTCTGACGTCGGCGCTCGACTCTTCAGGTCGGCCCTCTCGGTCGGAACTGGCTGCGGAGCCCGTCGCCATCGCCCGGCGCGTCCTCCGTGCCTGGCTACTCGCGAACTGCCCGGGCCTGGAGCTGTCGATGGAGCGGGTGGAAGCCCTCCGGGAGCTGGCGGGTGGCGATCAGAACGGCTGGTACATCCAGGTTGGCAGCGGCTACAGGGTTCATGGTGACGGCAATCTGCTCACCCTCCGACCATCGAGTCCGGGAGAGGACGAGCAGACCCGGTAAACTGCCGTCCTGATTGGTGATCGTTCGATGACCTCAACGGAGAACCTGCCTGATGACGGAATCGATCCCGATTGCCCAGCCCAGAGCTCATGGAGTCGCGAGCGTCATGCTGGACGAGGCGACGATCCAGCACAGGATCGCCGAGCTGGCCGCCGAGATGGACGAGTGGTATCGCCCGGCACCGGACCATCACCCTGTCCCCGGCCACGACGATGTCCCGCTGCTGGTCGGCGTCCTGACCGGCGCCGTGACGTTCCTGACCGACCTGATGCGCGCCATGACCGTCCCGCTCGAAATCGAGTTCATGGCGGTCTCCAGTTACGGTGCCGCCACCCGGAGTTCCGGCGTCGTCCGGATCCTGAAGGACCTCAACCACGAGATCTCCGGCCGCCGGATCGTGGTGGTCGAGGACATCATCGACACCGGACTGACCCTTCAGTACCTGCTCGACCTGCTGGAGCGGCGTGGGCCGGCCGAGATCAGGGTCGTGGCGCTGCTCCGCAAGCACGACAAGCCAGATGCGGTCCCCGTGGCGGTCGATCTGGTCGGCTTTGAGATCCCCGACGAGTTCGTCGTGGGTTATGGGCTGGACTACGCCGGTCATTACCGAAACCTTCCGTACGTCGCGATTCTGAACCCGGCGGTGTTCGATGAGCCGCAGCCAACCCACTCCGAGGGGTAAGGCAGGTAAGCCCCTTCGGCCATTCCTGCCGACTTTATGCTACGGAACCACCTTTGGTCCCGTGCAGATGGTTCACTACGTCACAATCTATTGACAAACCATGGTCGTTATGGCACGTCACCACGTCGTATACTTCGGCACGGCCTAGTCCAGAACACCGGTTCGCTTTCGAGCTCATCCAGGGTAGGAATCGGAGAAACGGATGGGCAAACGGAAGTCGCTGCGCAGCAGCCTTGTCTACGTCGGCATCGCGGTGGCTGTCATCGCCCTCTGGTTCGTCTTCCTGGGGGCCGGCAACCGAACGACTGACCTGACGTTTACAACCCTTGTCGATCAGATCGAGGCCGGCCAGGTTTCCCGCCTGGTGCAGGAAGACGGGAACTCCGCGGTTGAGGTGCGATACCTTGCCAACCGGCCCAACGCCGAGGTCCGGGTCCCGGACAGCACCGACATCATCTCGATCCTGCAGGCCTACGGAGTCGATCTCGCCACCGTCGATGTCCAGATCGAGCAGGGCAGCCGGTGGGGAGGCCTCCTCAGCTTCCTGCCGTTCCTGCTGCCGACGCTGCTCCTGATCGGTTTCTTCCTCTACATGATGCGGCAGAACCAGGGCAACAGCAGCCAGGCGATGTCGTTCGGCAAGAGCAGGGCCCGGTTGTTCACCAGTAACCGGCCATCGGTGACGTTCGCGGATGTCGCCGGGGTGGACGAGGCCAAGGAGGAGCTTGAGGAAGTCGTCGAGTTCCTGAAGTTCCCGGACAAGTTCGCGGCCCTCGGCGCCCGCATTCCCCGAGGGGTCCTTCTCGTCGGACCGCCGGGTACGGGCAAGACCCTGCTGTCGCGGGCTGTCGCCGGCGAGGCCGGGGTGCCGTTCTTCAGCATCTCCGGCTCGGAGTTCGTTGAGATGTTCGTCGGCGTCGGCGCCAGCCGGGTCCGCGATCTGTTCGATCAGGCCAAGAAGAACTCGCCGTGCATCATCTTCGTGGACGAGATCGACGCCGTCGGTCGCCAACGCGGTGCTGGCCTCGGCGGCAGTCACGATGAGCGTGAGCAGACCCTCAACCAAATCCTGGTCGAGATGGACGGCTTCGACAGCTCGGTCAACGTGATTGTGATTGCGGCGACCAACCGGCCCGACGTGCTCGATCCGGCGCTCCTCCGCCCCGGTCGGTTCGACCGGCAGGTGATCCTCGACCGACCCGACATTCAGGGGCGGCGGTCGATCCTCGATGTCCATTCCCGTGGGAAGCCGTTCGAGGACAGCGTCTCGATCGAGAACCTCGCCCGGCAGACGAGCGGCTTCTCCGGGGCTGACCTGGAGAATCTCGTCAACGAGGCGGCGATCCTTGCCGCCCGGCGGAGCAAGAAGACGATCGGGGTGTCCGAGCTGACCGAGGCGATCGACCGCGTTCTCGCCGGTCCGCAGCGCAAGAGTCGCGTGATCAGCGAGCGTGAGCGGCTGATGACGGCGTACCACGAGGCTGGCCACGCGCTTGTCGCCCGGATGCTGCCGAACTCCGACCCGGTCCGGAAAGTCTCGATCGTCGCCCGCGGCATGATGGGTGGCTACACACGGGTCGTTCCCGACGAGGACCGGCTCTTCATGACCAAGAGCCAGTTCCAGGACCGGCTGGCGGTCTTCATGGCGGGCCAGGCCGCCGAGACGATGGTCTTCGAGGAGCAGTCCACCGGCGCGAGCAACGACATCCAGCAGGCAACCGGGATCGCTCGTCGGATGGTGACCGAGTTCGGGATGAGCCGGACGCTGGGTCCGCTGGCGTTTGGCAAGAAGGAGGAGATGATCTTCCTCGGCCGCGAGATGAACGAGTCCCGCAATTATTCGGACGCGGTTGCCCTTGCGATCGACCGCGAGATTCGGGAGCTGATCGAGGAGGCGCACGAGCGAGCGAGGGTCGTGCTGGAAGAGAACTTCCCGTACCTCGAATCGATCGCCCAGCTCCTGCTCAGCAACGAGACGATCGAGGGGGAGGAGATGGAGGCGCTGTTCCACGAGCCCCGTCCCCGACCCGAGCTCGTCGGACCGCCGCACGGCCGTCCGTCCAACCGGATGCAGGAATGGCAGGCCAACCCGGGAGACCTCCCGCCGAGTCTGCAACCTCCCGAGCGAAGCAGCGATGGCTACGGAGGTTCGTACGGCGGCCTCCGCCCGACCCCGGCGTCGTAGATTCCGAACGGGAAAGCAGAAGAGCCCAGCGAATCATCGCTGGGCTCTTCTGCTTTAATATCTGAGCGCGTGACCGCGAGTGGTGGAGACTAGGAGACTCGAACTCCTGACATCAGCGTTGCAAACGCTGCGCTCTACCAACTGAGCTAAGTCCCCCGGTGCCGGGTCTGGGTCGCGATTCGACTGCGAGTGGGGAAGGGGGTGGAGACTGGGGGACTCGAACCCCCGACCTCTACAGTGCGATTGTAGCGCTCTCCCAACTGAGCTAAGTCCCCGGGAACAGGCGGAGTATAGCGTCGAGCAGGAACTCCGTCAAACGCTCAGGTTCTGCCCAGTTCGTCGCTGACGGGCCCTCCATTGATGGGTAGTGTGGCCGTCGCTTCGGTGCGTAAGCCGGCCGTTCCATCACTTACCGTCGTCCGAAATCTCCTATCAGGGAGCCGAAACCCTGTGATATACTCTTGCCCAACGCGGGTGTAACTCAGTTGGCAGAGTGTCTGCTTCCCAAGCAGGATGTCGTCGGTTCGAATCCGATCACCCGCTCCACGCGATACTGCATTGGAAAGCCAGAAACGCCGGGGCACTTCGCCCCGGCGTTTCGCTTTCTGCCGGTCTGGTTCACGGATGGTTCACGGACGCCGGGAAACGGGTCAGGATGCGCCGTCCTTAAGCATCGCCGAGAACGCCTCGACGGCGCGGTCCTGCATGTCCGGCAAAACGTGAGCGTAGGTGTCGAGCGTGATCGAGACCTTCGCGTGACCGAGGCGCTCGGAGACCACCTTGACGGCGGTCCCGGCCCGGAGCAGGAGGGTCGCGTGGGTGTGTCGGAGATCATGGACCCGGATGCGCGGCACCGGGGGCAGGTTGTTGGCCTTCCGCTCGACGTTGAGCGAGACGAGGATGCGCTCGTAGTTGCGGGTGATGTTGTTCGGATTGATCGGCCGGCCGAGTGCAGTACAGAAGATCAGGTCGGTGTCCTCCCAGAGATCAGGGGGCGCGGCCAGCTTGGTTGCCGCCCACTCGCCACGGAACTCCTTTAGTGCCTTGGTCGCTTCCGGCAGGAGCTTGATGCTCCGGCGACTGCCCGCCGTCTTCGGCGCCTGAATGAGCGGTGCGCCCTTGTGAGCGATGACGGACTGCTGAACAGCGGAAAGACCCTGATCGAGGTCGAGGTCTCGCCAGCGCAGGCCGAGCGCCTCGCCGCGTCGCATCCCGGTCGTGGCAAGCAGGAGCCAGAGCGGGTGGTAGGTGTCGTCCTTCGCCGTCGCGAGGAACGCCCGGAGTTGTTCACTGTTCCAGGTGCTGCTCTGCTTGTACGTGACGGACGGGGGATCGACGGCAGCACAGACGTTGCCCGGAACGATCGACCACTTCACTGCCTGATTGAGTGCCTGGTTCAACCGCAGGTGGCAGAGCTGGACCATGCGCGGCGAGGCACCGGCCTTGAGCTTCGCGGAGTAGAACGCCTGCACGCGAGCGGCGGTCAGTTTCTGGACGAGGATCGAGCCAAGCTCGGGGATGATGTGCTTCTCGACCTGGTACCGATAGCCGGTCAGGGTCGAGGGGCGGACCGCGTGCGTGGCGATGTCGTCGAGCCAGGCGTTGAGCAGGACGGCGACGGTCATCTTCGTGGGTTCGATCGCCGTCCCCCGGTCGATCTCCGAGAGCCAGGCGCTGAGCCGCTTGTCCGCGTCCTTGCGGAGCCGGAAGCTCTCGGAACGCTGCCGCCGTTTGCCCGTCACGGGATCGGGATCGTACTCCACCCGGACGAGGTAGCTGACGACGTTGTTGCGGTTCCGCTTGAGGATGCTGCCCCGCGCCATTTCGCTTTTCCCTCGGCGAAGAAACGAAGTTACGAATTCACGAAGTTATAGTATTGCCGTTCAGTTTGATCATTCTTGGGAATCAGCCGCGGCCAAGCTGAAGTGAACGGCGAGAGCCACCTCTCCAAGGCGGACCTGAAGGGCGTCGATTAGCGTAAGAAAACCGGCGTCGTCGGCTCGCGCCCGGGGGTGGCAAACAAAGCACCTCGTTAGTAGGGCAAGCGATAGGCTGGCACAGCCAAATGGATCGGCAAGCCCTGCGTTGGAAGGGCCGACGGGAATTATTTCGTCGGGCGTCGTACTCGTCCATCCAATGTCGAATCGCATGGCTTTGTAGGTGGCGTGGATGCTTTGATGGGCCAGGTGAACCCATGGACGCCAGTGATCCATGCCAACCGCCTGTTCGAGGTCGACCAACTTCAGACGGGTCCTTCCAAGAACGTTGTTTGCCCACCCATACTCCTCAGTGAAGGTCGCACCGTACCTTTCGCGGAGGGCGTCCCTCATCGCTCGGTGGTCCTTGATGAGATGGGCATCAAGCGGTGAGGCAGGAGCAATCACGGGCTGATGCCGTTCGTAGACCTCGGTTTCAAACCATGCCCTGGCTTGGTGATGAAGCATGTACGCCTCGGAAACGTTCGCTGTCTGGCCGCTAAGGAACGAAGCCACTACGGTCACTTCGTGCAGCGTTCTCCAACGGGCCAACGCACCAGAAGCAAATCCGGCAGCGAGTAGAGGACGTATCTCACTTGCCACAATGAAGCCGCGGGCATGCAAGCGTCGCAGCGCCTCAAAGGTGAAGTCTGTCTCGGCTTCGGCTCTTTGCCATCCTTGCTCGGAGTGATTCGACGCCGCTAGTAACGAAGCGGAAAGCAGATCGTCATAGAGGTTGAACGCAGGGCGCCATGTCACGCTGAGTCGCCGCTGAAACTGTCGAAGGGTCCTATCCCGGAGCTGTCTGTGAAGACGGAGCTTTCTGGCCGCGCGTTTCAGCCGCTTCTGGGCCAGAGTGGCTGCCTCAGCGTTAGCACTGTCTTTGCCTGTGGGCGGTGAACTCATCTCGTCTCCCTGTCCTAACGGGTGAGGCAGTTGCGCCACCGTCCAGGTCAGTCCTGGGCGGTGGTTTCATTCTCCTGCCCGCGCAGGTGGGCGTACTCGCTGATCGCCATTGGCTCGACGCCGAGCGATTCCGTGATCCTGAGGATGCTGGCGGGCCGGACATCGAGCCCCGCCTCGATCCGGACGATTGTTGCGGTCGCGATCCCGGACGAGTCCGGCGATCGCTTGAGCCAGGGACTCCCTGCTCGCGGTGGCAGGACGGGGACGGGGGCGATGCCGACCAGGGGGATGTCCTGCGAGAGTGGCAGGACGCCGCTTCGCCGGTACTCCCTGAGTTGTTCCGGGGTCAGCTTGCGGATGATGACCTCGCCGCCCGTCGCCGCGGGATGGGCATCCTTGAGGGGCTGCGTGCCCGGCCGTCGCTTGCGGGGCTTCATGCTGTCGCTTCGCCGCTTCGACATGGCATCGTCTCCGTGCTTTGGTAAACTGCGATCACTCCGACCTGACTCCTACTCAGGGCGGGGGGACTCAGAGCCGCGGCGTGCTAGTTCACGCCGCGGCTTTTCCCATGTCGTCAGTCTCGATGCGCTGCGGACTGACCAGAGCCAGGACGTCGGCACGAAGAACGAGCTTCTGTCGTCGGTCCGCCTCTGACTGGTACGCCGCCAGGCGTCCCTCCTTCACCCATCGCCACAACTTGAATCGGCTGACACCGACCAGCTCGGCAGCATCCCCGATGCTCAGGTATTCCCGATCGCTCTCACTCATGCTGCGCTCTCTCCTACTTCGCCAACTTCAGATCATCGGTAAGAGTGTAGCATGATCGGTTTGAACCTGTTGACTTATGTGTGAGAATCGGTTAGAATATGTTCAGCGGGAGGTGAGTCCCCCCGCCCCTACCAGGAAGCCCGGACGGCGTAGGAACCGCCGGGCACACGCAGACGGAGACAGTCAGATGGTCACCACCACCCGCCCCGCCAAGACCCGCCGCGACACCCCGGCCCGCTGGGCCACCGCCCTGGCCCGCGCTCGGGCCGAGCACATCACCGTGATCCAGCACTCGACCTCCGGCGTCTTCTTCGCCACCTCCGCCGGGTCCCTCGATCTCTACCGGGTCCGCTGGTTCGATTGCGAGTGCGCCGCCGGTCGCTCCGGCGATCCGGTCTGCAAGCACCGCGCGGCCTTCCGCGAGCACTGCCGCGAGGACGATCGCCAGGTCGCCCGGATGCTGGCCGCGTCCGCCCCCACCTTCGACGAGGTGGCGGCGGCGACGGTCCTGGTCATGCCGGCCCCGGCCCGTGCGTGCACCGACTGCCTCGGCACGGGCACGGCCCGGATGTACACCGGCGGCCGCCACAACGCGTGGGTGCCTGTCACCTGCAGCTGCCAGCGCCGAGCGGCCTGAACAGGAGGGCGGTCGCCTCGCAGCGACCGCCCTCTCCGATCCCCTGTCGCGGCCCCTACCGTCTCACCGCCACACAGAAAGAGATCACCCCATGCGAACGATCACGATCACGGTCTCCGAGTTCAGCGGCACCCCTGACGCCAGCACGCGCCACTTCGAGGCCCGGCTCGATCCGGACGGCACCCTCCTGATCTCCGGCGTGGACGATGAGAGCTGGGCCGTCTGCCCGGACGGATCACCGGCCGCGCGCATCCTTGCCGCCGTCTTCACGCCGTCCGTGTCCCGGGTCGATGACCTCGATGGCCTTGGACGCATCGGGATCGCGGCACCTGTCAAGGCCTAGACTCCGGCACAGCGCGGCCCCGGTCGAGATGACCGGGGCCGCGCTGTGCCGTACCTGCTACTGTGTCGCTCGAAGGGAGACACCATGAACGTGACAGACAGGCGCGGTCTCGGACTGATCGGCGCCGCATTGATGGTCGGTATCACCATCGGCTCATGGACGGGCGCGGGTCAGCCGGAGAGCGCGGCGCAGATGTACGCGACGGCGACGGCGACGGCGGGGCCAGTGAGCGTATTGACCGGGCCGAATCCGGTCCCCACGCGACTCAGCGCCCAGTTCGCTCCGGACAACACGGAGCTGGACCGGATCGTCTCGACGCACGAGGCCCGGCTGGACGCGCTGGAGACGCAGGTAGCACGACCGTAGCTACAGCGGCGGCAGCAGCATCCCGCCCTGCGTGCCCGTGTCGCCGTCTGAGTGGCCACCAGCGGGGCGATAGGCGCAGCAACGACACGCAGACCATCGGCGCTCGCTTCCGGTCACCGTGTCGTCTACGTGTTGCCCGTCAGGATAACGAGTACCCCGTCAGTGCTCCCCCTTCCCCTCGGTACGTGTGTACCGATATACCCCCGCCGGGTATCAATCCTTCGGTGCTGATCTCCAATGATCGAGCGATGGTGCGTGCGCTGCCTCGCCCCGTCTGCCCTGGTTGCCAGCCCTGCCAGCCAGGGGCTACCCCTTCTCTCCCCGACAGTTTCAGGCGAGCCAGGCATAGCGCCACTGCTGGTTCCGGCGATGGAAGGGCAACGGCGGCAGATCGTCCCAGTCAAGCTGGTCCCGCATCCGAGTGCGGCCCAGGTGC